>Ga0302325_10006501_pt1 | contig 26246 bp, 27 predicted proteins | sample Palsa_T0_2_FD_201948 | JGI IMG/M metagenome (GOLD analysis project Ga0302325, IMG submission 201948) | Peat permafrost microbial communities from Stordalen Mire near Abisko, Sweden - Palsa_T0_2 | ecosystem: Environmental > Terrestrial > Soil > Palsa > Peat permafrost | place: Sweden: Abisko... | reverse complement strand
TCCACACGGCGTTCGCGCGTATGTCTTGAATCCAGATCAGGCGGCGATATTCTGCGCGTCAAGCGCCTGCAATACGTGAATGTACTCCGTCAACAGCCTGTCCACGAGCATGCGAGCGTCGTCAAGCTTGCCGCCCGCAGCGGCCAATTCCACATCCTTGCACAGCTCGGCGAATGCGAGCGCGCCGACATTGGCGCTGCAGGATTTTAGCGCGTGCGCTGCCTCCCTGATTCCGCCCGCATCGCCGGTCGCTGCCGCGGCCCGCAGGGTGTCAGTGAGGGCGAGTGAGCTTGAGAAGTACAGTCCAACCACTTTGGCGAAGAAGTTCGGCCCACCGGGCGTATGCAATGCGCGTATGCGGCCCAGCGCCTGTTGATCCAAGACGGCACTTTCATTCTTCACGTCGGAATCCGTTCGCATGCTTGCGGATCCGCAGGACTCGAGAACCCGATACAGCTGATCAGTTGTGAAGGGTTTACTCAGGTAGCGGTCCATCCCGGCCGCAAAGCATTTCTCGGCATCGCCGCTCAATGCATTTGCCGTCAGCGCTACGATTGGCGTACGGGTGCGCTGATTTTCCTTTTCCCATTCCCGAAAGCGGCTGGTCGTGGCGTAGCCATCCAGTCTTGGCATTTGGCAATCCATGAGCACGACCTCATAACGGTCGGCCGCTAGTCTCTCAAGCGCTTCCTCGCCGCTCCAGGCGCTGACCACTTCGACGCCGAGCTCCTGCAGCATCGCCTTGGCGACCTCCTGATTGACCGCGTTGTCCTCGACAAGTAGGACGCGGCGTATGCGCGAAACGGGGCGCCCCTCTTGCGCCGCACCCGCCTCCTGCCCGCTCATCTCCTTCGATCCCGCCTCGGCGAAGGGGTGACTCGCAAGGAGCGATGTGAGGCAGGCCTGCAAGTGCTTTCGGCGTACCGGCTTGCTGAGCCACATTGTCGGACCATCGCGCGAGTCGCCGCCCGGCGCGGGCGTGACGGCGGACACTGAGTTCATCATCAGTATACGAACGCCGGCAAATTCAGGGCGGCCGCGAATTGCCGTGGCCAGTGCCGCGCCGCTCATTTCGGGCATCAGTGCATCGATGATCATGACGTCAAATTCACCACCCAGCGACTTGTCCAAGATCTCCAATGCGTCGCGGCCCGAATTCGCTTCCGTCACCATCACGTCCCAGCCCAAAAGTTGGTGCCTAAGAACCTCGCGGCTCGCGGCGTTGTCGTCAACGAGGAGCATCCGCGTACGATGCAGAAAGGGTGCGCGCCGGTCGCGCACCGCGGTCGGATCTGTGGGCAGCGGTACCGAGAAGTAGAATGTCGAGCCTATCCCGGGCGTACTGGAGACGCCGATTTGACCGCCCATCAACTCCACCAATTGCTTGCAGATCGCCAATCCGAGTCCAGTACCTTCGTGCTGGCGCGTCGATGAGGTGTCTTCCTGTGCAAACGACTCAAATATCGTGACGCAGTTTTCAGGCTTGATTCCGATCCCGGTATCAGTGACTTCAAATTCAAAGGACGGGTTGAATAGGTCTGAACCCGCCTGGCGCACCGAAATTTTGACTTCGCCGCGTTCCGTAAACTTCACGGCGTTGCTGAGAAGGTTTATTACCACCTGTCGCAGCCGCTGGGCGTCGCCGCGTACCGTCGTTTCAATCTGCGCCGGAATGTCGCAAACCAGCTCCAGCCCTTTGCCGTGCGCACGCTCCGCGAGGATATCACCGGCATCTTCGACTATATCGCGAAGATTGAAGGGCGCTACGTTGAGCTCGAGCTTGCCAGCCTCGATTTTAGAGAAATCGAGGATGTCATTGATGATGTCAAGCAAAGCACTGCCGGACTGATGGATGGTAACGGCGTAGCGACGCTGTCGCTCATCCAACGTCGTAGACTGGCGCAGCAATTCCGACATGCCGAGTACGCCGTTCATGGGCGTGCGGATTTCGTGACTCATGCGGGCCAAGAATTCGCTCTTGGCTCGGCTCGCGCGCTCAGCGCGCTCCAGAGCTTCGCGCGCTTCGGCGACCGCCTTGTCGAGCAGCGCCGTCCGCTCGCGCACAAGTTTCTCCAGCTCGTACTGGTAAACGTGCAAATTGAGATCGCGCTTTTCCAGCTCCTCCAGCATTTCATTGAAACCATCGATCAGGGCGCCAAATTCGTCGTCGATGTCCTTTTCGGCGCGGACCGAGAAGTTCTTGCTCTCGCGGACATTGCGCACAACCTCAACGAGGTAACTGAGCGGCTTTAGAATTACTCGCTGCAGGCGAATTGACATCACATAGGCCACGAGTCCTGCGAGCACGAGCCCGAGGAGCATGTTTTCCAGCAAGGTTTGCAGTTGTGCGTAAAGCTGTGCGAGATCCGCGTCCACGTGAATGGTGCCGACACGCTCGCCGTCGAGCAGCACCGGCACTTGAATGTGGGCGCGGGTCAAGCCGCTGAAGCGGATGGATTGCTTGGGGCTTATCGGGTCGCGGATCCCCCACGATCGCAGGCGCTGTGACGGCGAGGTGTAGTCACCGCTTAAGACCACGTCCACGAAGACGTTACCTGCGGCGTCGTAGAGCGTCACGGCGCGGACGTTCGGATCCGCGCCCAGCGATCGCAGCACGTTGCGCGCGTCAGCGCGATCGGCAAATGTCAACGCGGCGGTGGTGTTCGCACCAGCTGTCGTCGCCAAGGTCAGCAGGTGCTGAGCGATGCTGCTGCGCAGGTTGAGAACTTCCTCCGACATATACAGCACCGAGGCGACCAGTAGCGCCACCGCAGCCGCATAGACGACTATCACGCGTAGCTTCCAAACGATCGACAGGTTTCTGATCCAGCGCATCATGGGCTAGCATCCGCATGTTCACTCGCGCTGAGCGCCGCGATCTGCAGCAGCTGCGCGCCAATGCTGAGCCCGGCGCGCTTGCTGGCGGCGACATTGATCTCGAAGCGAGTCGCCCCGCCAGTGGTGCCGAAGCCGACCATTCCGCCCGCGGCAGCAAAGCCTTCGATGTCGCTGATCGTGAGGACCGGGCTGTGCGCGGTGGCTTCAAGAACTGCTGCTAGCCGGTCGCCCTCCGACTTGCGCACCAGGACAATGTGGCATTCGGCTACGGAATGATCCGGAGCCGAAAGTCGCGCAACCGCGATGACCTTGCCCTGCAGCGTCTGCCCGGCTAGCGTGTCGATGCTCGCATTGCCGTCATCTGCGCCGAGGACGCATAGGCGTAGAACACCCCCGGAGCTCGTGAAGGTTCCCACCGGCCAGTGTACAAATTTGCCGATCTTGACAATGAGCGCCGCTTCCGCCGGGTTTGTGGCGGCCGCAGTCGGCGTGCTCCCCGCCATTGATAGAACACAAAGCAGTGCCAAGCCAGCCGATCTCGCCGCGGCCAGTGCGGCAAGCATAGCGACGCAGTTGTGTCCGCTCGCAGCGCGCCGGCTCGGCAGGCTCAAGCGCCCTTCACGCGCTCGCTCCCCGCGGGCACGGATCGCGGCGCGCACTGCTAGATGCACTTTTCGTAGGGCGAATCGCCAGGCCGAGCGATTCGGCGGCTCGTGCGCGCGGCCGCGGCCCTCAATCCGCGCCGTGCCGCGCTGCCACCAGTGTTGCACACGCCTCATAGGTTGAGTGCGCGCTGCATAATGCAGCGCGCAGCGCCGCAGCGCGCCCGGCGCGCGCGACCCGCGGTTTGCCCTCCAGTCGTCGGCACGTCACAGCCCCGCGTCGCTTGCAGCGGCGGCCGCGCGTTCCGGGGCACCGTCGCCATGCGGCGTGCGGCGCAGCAGCTTTTCCAATTCAGTCACGGGAATTGGCTGGCTGATGAGGTATCCCTGTACCTGATCGCAGCGATGCTTGCGCAGGAATTCGAGCTGCTCAACGGTTTCGACGCCCTCCGCGATCACCTTCAGCTTCAGTTCGCGCGCCATCGCGATGATGGCGGCGCAAATTGCCGCATCGTCGCTGCTGGTGTGCAGATCCTTAACGAAGGAACGGTCAATTTTCAGTGCGTCGACCGGGAACTGTCGCAGGTATCCCAGCGAAGAATACCCGGTGCCGAAATCGTCAATAGCCAATTTGAGCCCGGCGGCACTGAAACGCTTCATGTTCTCGGTCGTATCGTCGACATTGCGCATCAACAGGCTTTCAGTGATTTCCAATTCAAGCTGTTGGGGCTTGATTCCGGATTGCCACAGTGCGCGCAGCACGGACTCGACAAAATCCTCCCTGGCGAACTGCTGCACCGACACGTTAACTGCGATCGTCAAGTGGCCCAAGCCCTGCAGCGCCCAAGCATTTAGCTGCTTGCAAGTCTCGCGGATGACCCAATCGCCGAGCGGCACGATCAAGCCTGTTTCCTCCGCCACCGGAATAAACATGTCCGGCGCGATCCAGCCGCGCGTGCTGTGATGCCAGCGCAACAGCGCCTCGACGCCGATGATTGCACCGCTCGCCAGGTCCATCTTCGGCTGGTAGTAGAGCTGGAATTCTCCGGCGTCAAACGCACGGCGCAGATCATTCTCGAGTTCCAGCCGGCCGAGCGAGCGCACTGCCATCGATTCGCCGTAAAAGGCGTGGCCATTGCGGCCCTGGTCCTTGGCCTTGTACATGGCCATGTCGGCCTTGACGAGCAAGTCCTCGATGTCCGTACCGTCCTTCGGATACAGCGCAATGCCGATGCTCGGCGTCACTACGAAGCGGTGACCGCGGCAGTCAAACGGCTCCGCGAGCGACTCTTGGATGCGGGTGGCCACGGCGGTGGCCTGCATCTCATCAGCAAGACCGGTGAGCAGCACAACGAACTCATCGCCGCCCAGTCGGGCGACTCGAGCCTGCTCGTGCGTCGGGCGCTCGCCCGGCTGCGATACGACATCCGATGGCCGCACGCTGCTCTCCAGTCGGCGCGCGACGTTTTGCAACAATGCATCGCCGACGGAATGCCCGAGGTTGTCGTTGATTCGCTTGAAGCGGTCGAGGTCCAGGTAAAGAAGCGCCATGAGGTGGCCGCTGCGTTTGGCGGCGCGAATGGCGCGGCCCACCTCGCGCACCAGCAACTGGCGATTCGGCAAACCGGTCAATGTGTCGTAGTAGGCGAGATATTCGATTCGCGCCTTGGCACGCAGCCGCTCGGTCGTATCGCGCGTGATGATCAGGAGCCTGCCGTCGGCCTGCGGTCGCAGGCGGGCCTCGAAAGAGCGCCGCTCCTTGCCCTTGCCGATTATGAACTCATGCGTGGCTAATTCAGCGGTGATCACCCCGTTCATGGCCACCCGGACCGCGCGCGCCACCTCCCCGGGAAACACCTGTTCGAGCCGCTTGCCGACCAGGCTCGTGCCGTTGTTCTTCTGCTCGCCCGTGATGTGTTCGAGCACCACGCCGTCGCGGTCAACAATGAAAATCGTGTCGGGCAGCGCCTGCAGCAAGGTGCGGTTTTTCTGCTCGCTCACTCGCAGCGCGCGCATGTTGTCGAGGGCCCGAAGCATGAAGCCTATGCGGTGCGGCAGAGTCGGCCATAGAACGGGCTTGTGAATGAAGTCGGTGGCGCCCGCTTCGTAGGCTCGCGCGATGGATGCGGTGTCGTCGTGGGCGGTGACCATGACGATTGGTACATCGCCGTCTGCGCTCATGGCGCGCAATTTCGCGCAAATCTCAAAACCGTTGCTGCCCGGTAATTCGACGTCGAGCAGGACTAGATCAGGTTTTTCCTTCGCGAAGGATGCGAGTGCATCGCGGGTGTTGCTGGCGATGCGCGCCTCGAATCCGGCTTGCTGCAGCGTCTCACTGGCGAGCAGAGTGAACACCGGATCATCATCGATGATGAGCACACTGCGTCGCGGATAACTCTGAAGGTTCATGCTTGTTCACTGTGCGGCTGCTGAAGCACGGGTACGCGGCGGGGTCGCCCCGTCGCCTGGAACTTCAATCACCGCCTGCGGACCACTGGGCAATTTCCGACCGTTAATCACTGTGAAGGTCGCTGAACTGCCGCATTCTTTCCGCCTGCATAGTGGTGTTGTCGGCAGTTAGTTCACACCTCTTTAAAGAACTTACAAAAAGCGCCGTGATCGCAGAAAAAACGAGAGCTTGGTCACACGCTACGGGTGCCCTCGCCGGCTCTCCCGTTGAGATCCGGGCGCGCCAGAAGCGCCTGAGGTCGGGGAGAAGTGCCTGCTCGGTGGCGAGCGCGTCAATCCCCCTAATCGGGCGCCAGTTCAGTCATCTCAGGGCCGCGTCCGGCCTGGATGGTTACTTTTTGATCATTTTTTACATGCTTAAAATCAATTAGTTACGTGTTATACTTAAAGCATTACGGAAAGCAAATCGGCACTCTCGAGCCGCCGGTGCGCCGCTACAGCTTAAGAAAAGTCCCGGCGCTCCAGGTACATGGGTCGTTATGTGGCGGTGGATTCAAGCCGTGACGCAGGCATCAAAACCACGCATTTCGGTTGTTTTTCGGAAGGGCTGCGCTATATTTCAACGCTAGGAACTTGAGTAATCAGGATTCTTTCGAATAACTATAACAACGGACGTATTGCCAACGGCCCAAGAGCCGCAGCGTCCATCGGGGTCTTCGCGATGAAAACAGCATGGGAAAAATTCCAATCGGCAACCGTATGCCTCGCCCGATCAGGCGGGATCAAGGAACGGCTGACTGACGCGTATCGCAACTACCTTGCGCTCGTGGCGGAAGATGACCTGCCCAAGGAGCTGCGCGAGGACTTTCGCGCTTTCGGCCGCGCGCTGACGCGCGAACGCCCGTTGCTGCGCGGCGAGGATGCATTTCGCGCCACGATCCGCAAGATGTCGAACGATGAGGCCGATCAGATCGCGACGTCGGTCGTTCTCATGTTTGCGGCCATTCCGCGCAGCTTCACTCCGGTCATGCGCTCACTGAACTCCGCGCAGGTCGTGCCCATCTACATTGCCGAGACCGCTGAGGCTCAAACTCGCACGAGCGTTGCGCTCGCGCGCTAGTCGATCTTGAATTCGATGGTATCCCAGCGCGCCGTGTCCTCGTGGCGCGCTTGGCGGCGCACGGCATCCACGAGCGCGCGCTCGTCCCATTCCACCACTTCGTCTGCAAGCTCCGCGAGCGGCTTCGGCACCGGTGCCGGGCTGCCGAAGCGCTTCATCAGCACCACGGGTTTGTGGCTCGCCTGCGCATACAGGAGCTGAAACGTGAGCAGGTCCTGATTCCTCTCGTAGGCATCGGGTAGCGCGATCACGCATTCGACGGGCGCAATCTGGCGCCGCAGGTCTTCCTTCAGCGCCTCCTTGTCCTGCACCGGCGGCCGCTCCGGAGTGCTGTAGTTGCGGTAGAAGAAGTTATTGGCGCTTTCGAGGTATTCGAAAACGCGCAGGTAGTCCTCGCTCACGTCCCAGACGTGGGTGACGAACAGCCGGATCGGATGGGACTGCGACATTGCGATGACACTTAAGGCGGCGCCCCGGCGCCGCACACGCGATAGAATACCCCATTACCGCAGTTTGAGCCCTTGACCGCCTGCAATTGCGCCTGCTTCTTTACAACATCCGCTACGCGACCGGCACGGGGGCGGCATTTCACCTGCCTTTGCCGGGTGCAGGCTACCTGCGCAGCAACCGTAAAGTCCTGAGCCGCATCACCGAGTTCATCCGCGCTGAGCAGTCGGACATCGTCGGCCTCATCGAGGTCGACACGGGCTCGGTGCGCACCGGCATGATCAACCAGGCGGAGCATATTGCCAACCAGATTGGCCACTATTCGACCTACGAGTGCAAGTACGGGCTCACCTCCTTCAACCAGTTCGTTCCCATTGTGCGCAAGCAGGCGAACGCATTTCTGTCGGCACCGCATGTGCGCGGCGAGCGCTTCCATTACTTCGACACCGGCATCAAGCGCCTTATCATTGAGCTTGAGCTCGAGGATGTGTGCGTGTTCCTCGTGCACTTGTCGCTGAAGTTCCGCCAGCGCCAGTATCAGCTGCGCTCGCTGCACGATCTGGTGGTGCAGGCCAAGAAGCCGGTGATCGTCGCGGGCGACTTTAACGCCTTCTGGGGCACGCACGAGATCTACCTCTTCATGCGCGCCTCCGGCCTGCGCAGCGCCAACACGCTGGGTATTCCGTCCTTTCCGGCACGCGTGCCGCGCATTGAACTCGACTTCATCCTGGTGAGCGAGGGAATCGAGGTGACCGACTTTCGCGTGCCTGATGTGCGCTACTCGGACCACCGCCCGCTCGTGTGCGACTTTCACGTCAAGGCGGCCGCCTGAACGCGCCCGCCTGCTGGAAGATGGAGCGCGATGCCGACAGCATCGTATGGCTGGCGCTCGATAAGCCGGGCACCTCGGCGAACGTGCTCTCGAGCGAAGTGCTCACCGAGCTCGCCACGCTCCTGGCAACCCTCGCCGCCGCGCCGCCGCGCGCGCTCATCGTGCGCTCCGCCAAGCCGAGCGGGTTCATCGCCGGTGCGGATATCCGCGAATTCACCGCATTCAAGGGACCCGAGGACGCATTCGCCCTCATCCGCGCGGGCCAGGCCGTGCTCGACCGCTTGGAGGATCTGCCCTGCCCCACGATTGCGGCCATTCACGGCTTCGCGCTAGGCGGCGGCCTGGAGCTTGCCCTCGCCTGCCGCTACCGCGTCGCGGTACGCGATGAAAGCCTGGCGCTCGGATTACCGGAAGTGCAGCTTGGCATTCACCCGGGATTCGGCGGGACGGTGCGCACCGTGCGCCTGCTAGGCGTGCGGCAGGCGATGGAGCTCATGCTGACCGGCAAACCCGCGCGCGCCGACAAGGCCCTCGCGATCGGGCTCGTTGATAGGTTGGTGAGCGCGCAGGAACTGCAATCCGCCGCCCGCGCCATGGCGCTCCATCCACCGCGTGCGCGGCGCGCGCCGCTCGTTGAGCGCCTGCTGAGCACCGTGCCTGTGCGTCCGTTCGTGAAAAGCGCGCTCTTGCGTCAGCTCGCCGCGCGAGTGCGCCGCGAGCACTACCCGGCGCCCTACGCGATGGTTGAACTGTGGGCGCGCTACGGCGCGCGCGGCCCTGCGTCCTTCGAAGCCGAGGCGCGCTCGATCGCGGAGCTTTTTGGAACGGCGACGGCGCGCAACCTGATTCGCGTATTCATGCTGCAGGATCGGTTGAAGTCCGCCGTCGGCAAGTCCGCGGTTCCGATCAAGCACGTGCACGTCGTCGGAGCCGGTGTGATGGGCGGGGATATCGCCGCGTGGAGCGCCCTGCGCGGCTTCACCGTGACGCTCGAGGATCGCGCTCTCGAGTACGTGGAGCCAGCGCTTGAGCGCGCACGCGCGCTCTTCGAGAAGCGCATCCGCGACCCCGCGAAGCGCGCCGCGGCCGCTGCGCGCCTAAGTGCCGACGTGGCCGGCGCAGGAGTCGCCGCGGCCGATGTGGTCATCGAGGCGATATTTGAAGATCTCGATGCGAAACTTGCGCTCTATGCGCGGCTTGAGCCGCGCATGCAGTCATCCGCCTGGCTTGCCACCAACACTTCGAGCCTGACGTTGGAGCCGCTCGCCGCGCGGCTCGCGCGGCCGCAGCGCTTGGTCGGCCTGCATTTCTTCAACCCGGTCGCGCAGATGCCGCTCATCGAGATCGTGCGCGCGCCGGCGACCGACGCGGCGGTAGCGCAAGCCGCCGCAGCCTTTGCCCGCCGTCTCGACAAACTCCCGCTGCCGTGCCGCAGTGCGCCGGGATTCATGGTGAACCGAGTCCTCATGCCGTACCTGCACGAGGCGATGTTCGCAGCGCAGGAGGGTGTGCCGTTTGCGCTCATCGACGCGGCCGCGATCGACTTCGGCATGCCGATGGGTCCGATCGAGCTTGCAGATGTCGTGGGGCTGGATGTTGCAAGTCATGTGGGAGAGATCATCGCTGCGGAGCTCGGCCGTCCGGGTCCTGAACTGGGTGAGCTCAAGGCGCGCGTCGCAGCGCACAAGCTGGGCAAGAAGACGCACGAGGGATTCTACGTCTGGAAGAACGGCAAGCCCGTGAAGCCGGCGGCTCACGGCAGCGCGGTACCGGTGGATCTCCTCGACCGCATGATTCTCGCGCTCGTCAACGAATGCGTGGCGTGTCTGCGCGAGGGTGTGGTCGAGGATGCCGACCTCATCGATGCGGCGGTGATCTTCGGCACCGGCTTCGCGCCGTTTCGTGGCGGACCTCTCACTTACGCCCGCAGCGTCGGCGTGACCTCGATCACGCAACGCTTGGCAGCGCTTGCACAGCGATACGGTTCTCGTTTTCGCCCGGACGCAGGCTGGGCCCTGTTGACATAGCCTATACTCGCATCGCTCGTGTCCTCTATTATTTTGCGGTCCTATGAGGCCCGACGGACAGGTTTGCTGAAATGGCTGATGAACGCGAAGTTACCTCGACGCTGCTGAAGTCCTTCGCGCCACTGGATGGCCTGAAAAGGGACAATATCGCCGCGCTTGCGAAGAAGGTCAGCGTGCGCACGATGAATGCCGGCCGGATGCTCTTCAGGGAAGGCGACAACGACAAGCAGTCGATCTGGCTCGTCTCGGGACTGGTGGAGCTCAAAAGCGGCGAGCAAACCATCGCGATGATCCAGGGCGGCACAGCTGAGGCGAAGAATCCGCTTTCTCCGGGCACGCCGCGCCGCGCTAGCGCGCGCGCCGTCGATGAAATCACCTACCTCGCCATCGATACCGAGCTCCTCGACGTGATCATCACCTGGGATCAGACGGGCAGCTACGAGGTCACCGAGCTGCAGGCGCAGGAGCAGAACGCCGGTGATGACTGGATGACGACGCTCCTGCAGACGAAGGCTTTTCACCGCATTCCGCCGGCCAACATCCAGGCGATTTTCATGCGCATGCAGCGCGTGCCGTACCGCGCCGGCGAAGTGGTGATCAAGCAGGGGGACGAAGGCGATTACTTCTACGTGCTGGTGAGCGGCAAATGTGTGGTGATGCGCGAGACACCGCTCAATAAGGAAGGGATCAAGCTCGCCGAGCTCGGCATCGGCGACAGCTTCGGCGAGGAGGCGCTGATCGCCGAGGCGAAACGCAATGCAACCGTCACCATGCTCACCGACGGCATGCTCATGCGGCTCAACAAGGACGATTTTCGCGAGCTCATGAATGAGCCGCTCCTGCAGTGGCTCAACTACGAGGAGGCGCGCGAGATCGTCGCACGCGGGGGCAAGTGGCTTGACGTACGCCTGCCGAGCGAGCACCAGAACCTGTGCATCGAGGACTCGCTCAATATTCCGCTGTACTTCATCCGCCTGAAGCTCTCGGCGCTGGATGCAAGCGTGCCGTACGTCGTGTACTGCGACACCGGTCGCCGCAGCTCGGCGGCGGCCTACATCATGGTCGAGCGTGGCTTCGATGCCTACGTGCTGCGCGGCGGCCTGGCAAGCGGCAACGTCGCGCTGCGCCGCTCGGCTTAGCCTCACGCGCGAGCGTCGTTCGATTTAAGTTTTCGACCCCCGGGCGCGGCGCCGGCCTGCGCAGGCGGCTTTGCGCGGTTCGATAAGCTCTAGCGAAGCTGACTCCAATTACCCGATCCGGGAAGCGTCCTGCCCGTACGCACTACGCAAGCTCTGCGACATCCATCGCGCCGTCCGGTCACGCGTTGCGCTGGAACACTCATGCGATATCGCGACGATGGCTCTGTCGAGATCAATAACAACGCGGCGGAACGCTCCTTCGACCGCGCGCTTGCCGACACTGGTACTTCACAACGCACTAACGATGCTCTCAGACGCGTTACTTTCACTGCTGCAGCAGGATTCATCAGACATACGCGCGTTGACATGCGCTCATGAACGGGCGTAGCGTCGCCCGCAATATAATTTCAAGGCCAGCAGCCAACCGAGCTGCGCGCCGACTAAAGCCCGCCTGATTATGTTTAATCCTAGGGGAGACCGCACTTGATCCAGAACACCATTGCAAGAAAACTCACCCTGATCGGCGCAGCCCTGCCGTTGCTGCTTGTATTCGGGGCCCAAGCGGCGAATATTTCCTCGCCCGTCGCGGCTGGAGTGACGCTCGTCGGCGCGCCAGATGCGGCAAGCCAGACGAGCTTCGAAGTCGCGCTGCCGTTGCGTAATGTGGACCAGCTTCAGGAGCTGCTCGCGGCCCTGCACGATCCGACCAATCCGCAATACCATCATTGGCTGACCCCGGCGCAGTTCGGAGCTCAGTTCGGCCCCGATACGGCGACGATGAGTAAGGTGGTCGCGGCCCTGAAGGCGCGCGGGTTGTCGGTGCAAACCCATACGCGCAGCTTGCATGTCAGCGGAACTGGCGAGGAACGTAATCCCCTGCGAGTTGCCCTACATGAACAGCTCATCCTCCGCCTTTAAAATGCCGCGATAATCCTGGCCGCCGTTGTAGCTCGGGAAGTAATAAAGCTCGCATTCGCCGAACGACGCGCTCAGCGCGTCCACCTCGTTGTCCTCGATCGCGTCGACGTAGCCGGCAAAAATGCTGCCGTCAGACAGGTCTGGTATGTCGTACAGGATGACATGCGCGCCGGGCGCGCCGGTGATCTCCGACTGCGTATCGATAGAGACCTCGGCGAAAGCGCCGCCATACAGGCCGCCGCCGCCGTTGATCGGAATATCCGCATACAGGGTCGGGTTCGGCTTACCGGTCGTTTGCTTCCAATTCTCGTGATCGAACACCGCCGCGACATCGCTCGGCAGATAGTCGCTCGACATCAGCACGCCGATCGTGGCCCCCGTGCCGTCGAGCCGCTGCGACTTGCCGTTCACTGTCACCTTGGTCTCATACGACGGATATTCGTACGCCTGCTTCAGATCATCGTACCAATAGCCGCCGTCCTGACTGTTACGGTTATCGATGACGCCGCCCAAATTCGCCGTTACCTGGTGCGACATTACCTGCGCTTCGATGGGCCCAAAACTCATCACCGTGGAGGCGGGCACGCCGCAGACGCTCTCTAATCCGTGAGGGTGGGATAAAAAAAGAAGGCCAGGGCAGAGCGACTGGCCTTCTTTACCCCGCCTGCGCATCGGTCGGAGCATCCAGTGCTGACTATCAATGTCACCGACCTTGAGCAGAACATCGCCAAGGCCCGCATGCCGAAGGAGGCACGCGATAAGGCGAACGGCGAGTTGGATCAGCAGGAGATTGATATCGGCGCTGTCAGCCGAGATGACGGTGGTGCGCAAACTACATCGATTGATTCGTAACAGTGCCCCGCGGCGGGCATTCGCCGCGAGCATCATCGTTGACTTAGGAGATCGGCGCTGCAAGTGCGCCGACGAGACGCGATAGCCCAGAGCCGTTGCGGCTCTACATGGTGTGCGTTGCTTTCTCGCCCGAGAGAGCGCCGGCGAGATAGTTCTCGATCTTCTTCTGCGTCTGGCCGCGATCCTGCTCGCTGAACTGCACGCCGATCCCGGGCGTGCGCTTGCCCTGTGCGCCCTTCGGCGTCACCCAAATGACGCGACCGGCGACCGGCAGCTTCTCATCCTCGCCCATGAGATTGAGGAGCATGAACACCTCATCCCCGAGGCGATAATTGCTGTTGGTGGGAATGAAGAGACCGCCGTTCTTCACGTACGGCATGAACGCAAGGTACAGCGCACTCTTATCCTTTATGGTCAGAGTAAGCAGACCCGGCTTGTTAGGACCCGTGCGCAAATTCATTTCACCTCTACTTGCGGCCTCGCGGCGCCCTTATCAATCAAGCGGCCAGTCGTCGCAACAGGCTCTCGAGTGCGAGCGAACGGTTGATCGGCGCATCGAGCGACGCCTTCAGTTCCTGTACCGCGTCGATGAGCCCGAAGAGCCTACGTATACTCGGGATCTGCGGCAAGTGCACTGCGGGGCTCATTTCTACGGAAAAAGGCGCGCCGGCGAAATGCCTGCGAATGCGATCCGTGAGCCAGTTCTCAATGCACAGCAGGCGCAGGGGCAAATCCGTGCGCCACCAGTGCTCCGCAGTCACGGCCGGATCGGCCCGGCCGCCGCTCGTCTCCTCGAGCACTCGACGAGTATCGCGGGCGAATTCGACCACGCTCGTCGGCTCCACTTCCGCCGCAAAGAGCGGCGCACCGCCCAGCACCTCCAAGGCTGCGCCCCACTCTGCCGGCCCCCGGACCGTTTGCAGCCACGCCACCGCTTCGTCTGTGGCGGGCCTCGGCACGTGAATTCTCTGGCAGCGGCTGAGGACGGTCGCGGGGAGCCTTGAGGGTTGGGTTGCGACGAGGATGAGGAGCGTCCGCGGCGTCGGCTCCTCGAGAGTCTTCAGCAGCGCATTGGCCGCGGCGCGGTTGAGCGCATCCGCCGGCGAGATGATCGCGACCTTGTAACCGCCCTGATGGCTCGTCAGGGTAAGGTCGGCGGCAAGCTCGCGGACCTGCTCGATGCGAATCTGCCGCGACTCTTCAAGAAGCTGCAGCTTGATGAGATCCGGATGCTGCATGCGCGCGACGCGCCGGCAGGGACTGCAGCTGCCGCAGGGCGGCTTGTTCGCCGCCGTGCATAGCAGGAGCTGTGCGACCCAGTCCGCGAGCACGTTGCCGCCTGCGCCAGGCGCCTCGTGGATGAGGAGCGCGTGCGGCAAGCGCTCCTGCGCGAGCGCGGATGCGAGCAGCGCTTTTTGAGGTCCAAGCCACGGCAGGTCGTTTATGATCAATTGAATAGCGCTGTCTCCTCAATTCGAATCTAGGAGCTGCGCGAGTGCGGTATCAATCTGCCGCTGCACCTCGCGCAGTGGTTGTGCGGCGTCAATCACCCGAATGCGCCCCGGTTCGCGCGCGGCAAGGTCAAGATACGCCGCGCGCACGCGCTCGAAAAACTGCGCCGGCTCCGCCTCGAAGCGATCGGCGGGCTGATTGCCGGCGCGCTTCCTCGAGCGGGCGAGTCCGGTTTCTACCGGAAGGTCGAGGAGCAGCGTGCAATCGGGACGCAGATTCGGATGCACCGTGCGCGCGAGTTCCTCGATCCAGTCACGACTGACACCGCGGCCAGCACCCTGGTAGGCGCGCGTCGCATCCGTAAAGCGGTCGCACACCACCCATTCGCCGCGCGCGAGCGCAGGAGCAATCAGGTTACCCAAATGGATGCCCCGCGCGGCAAACATCAATAAGGTCTCCGTCACAGGCGTCAAGAGCTCCCCGCCGCGCTCGAGCACGAGGGCGCGCACGCGCTCGGCCAGTGGCGTGCCGCCCGGCTCGCGCGTCTGTCGGGCGCGGATGCCGCGCGAGGCGAGCCACTCCACCACGTGGTGCACCAGCGTCGACTTGCCCGCACCCTCGATGCCCTCGAGCGTGATGAAGCGCCCGGCCGCAGCCACGCTCATTTCGATGCTGCTCCGGCGCCCGCCTGGCGCAGCCGCGCCAGATACTGCTTCACCGCGGCGTTGTGCTCCTCGAGAGTCTTCGAGAAGTGATGCGCGCCATCACCGGCGCCGGTCGCGACGAAGTACAGATCGCCGGTCACGTCGGGATGCACCGCGGCATGCAGCGCCTCGCGGCCCGGCAGCGCAATGGGCGTGGGCGGTAGACCGACGCGCGTGTAGCTGTTGTACGGTGTATCGGTCGTGAGATCACGCGTGCGCAGCTCCCCGTCATAGCTCGTGCCCAGGCCGTAAATCACCGTGGGATCGGATTGCAGGCGCATCCCCTGCCGCAGGCGGCTGACGAAGACGCCGGCAATGCGTGCGCGCTCACTCGCAAGGCCCGTTTCCTTCTCCACCATCGAAGCCAATATCAGCGCCTCATAGGACGTTGCGAAGGGCAGATCCTGCGCGCGCCCGGCCCACTCCTCATCGAGCACGCGCTGCATGCTGGCATAGGCGAGCTTGAGGATCTCAACATCCGTGCTGCGCGCCGCGAAGCGGTAGGTGTCTGGAAAGAAGCGCCCTTCCGGGAACTCGCCCGAATGCTCGATGGCGGTCATGACCTGCGAGTCCGTCTTGCCGGCAAGGGTCGTCACCACATCCGTATCGCTCGCCAGTTCCTGCCGGAGTTGCGAGAACGTCGAGCCTTCGACGATCGTCAGCGCCTCAAGAACGACGCGCCCCGCTTCAAGCAGATCCACAATGGCAGCGGCGCTCGCACCGGCGGGGATTTCGTAGGTGCCGGCCTTGACGGTCAGATGGCGACCGTGCAGGCGCAGATAGAGCTCAATGGTGCGCGGCCGCGCGAGCGCGCCGCGCGAGCGCAGCAGCGCAAGGACGCCGCGCACGCTCGTGCCCGGTTCGACATCGACGCGCACGGCCTGCACTGCGGGCCCGGGCCGCAGGAACTCATCCTGCAGCCAGTAATAACCCCCGCCGGCCGCCGCGGCCGCGACCAGCAACGTGGCCGCCACCATGGTTGTAGCCTTCAACGCGCGCTCCCGCTAGAGGTTGGGCGCCGGCATGTGCGCGCGGCATCAGCCGGTGAAGCGGCGAAAGATGACGGTGCCGTTGGTGCCGCCGAAGCCAAAGGAATTCGACAGCACGACGTCGATTTTCATCTGCCGAGCGGTATTGGGCACGTAGTCGAGATCGCACTGCGGATCCGGCGTGTGATAGTTGATGGTCGGAGGTGCGACCTGGTCGCGGATCGCGAGGATCGAGAAGATCGCTTCCACGACGCCGGCGGCGCCCAGCAGATGCCCGGTCATGGATTTGGTTGAGCTCACGGCCAGATGCGCCGCGTGATCGCCGAAGGCGCGCTTCATCGCCACGGTCTCGGCGCGGTCGCCGAGCGGGGTCGAAGTCGCATGAGCGTTGACGTACTGCACCTCGTTCGGGTTCAACTGCGCGTCGCGCAACCCGTTCGCCATCGCCAGCCGCGCGCCGTCGCCGTCTTCGGGTGGCGCGGTGATGTGGTATGCATCGCCGCTCATGCCGAAGCCAATGAGTTCCGCATAGATGCGCGCGCCGCGGCGCCGCGCATGCTCGAGCTCCTCGAGCACCATGGCGCCGCCGCCATCGGAGAGCACGAAGCCGTCACGCTCCAGGTCCCAGGGACGGCTTGCCTCCTGCGGCGCATCGTTGCGGGTGGACAGCGCCTTCGCCTGGCCGAACCCGCCGAGGCCACTGGGCGTCGTCGCCATCTCACCGCCGCCGGTCAGCACCCAGTCGGCATCGCCGTACTGGATGGTGCGCATCCCTAATCCCATGGCGTGGGTTGAGGTGGTGCAGGCGGTGACGACGCCGAGATTCGGGCCGCGCAGGCCGTATTGGATCGACAGGTGACCGGCAATCATGTTGATGATGGAGGCGGGTATGAAGAACGGGGAGATCTTGCGCGGGCTCGAGGCCTTGAGAAACGCGTGGTACTCGGCCTCGATGGTGCCGAGTCCGCCGATCCCGGAGCCGACAATGACGCCGCAGCGATCGCGGTCAACCTTTTCGAAATCGGTGCCGGAATCAACCACCGCCTGCATCCCCGCGGCGACTCCGTACTGCATGAATTCGTCCATGCGGCGCGCGTCTTTGACGGAGATGTACTGGTTCACGTCGAAGCCGTGCACGGCGCCGCCGAAGCGCACCGGAAATGCCGTGACGTCCATGCGCGTGATCGGTCCGATGCCGCTTTTGCCGTTGACCACCGACTCCCAGGCGCTCGGGACCGTGCTCCCCACGGGGGAGATGATCCCCAGGCCCGTGACGACGACTCGACGCTTGCTCACGCTCTACCTGTGCGGGGCATCCGAGGGTTGCGATGCGCGGGGTGGCGCGGGATGCGCTCGACGCCGCCCGCGCGGCGTCTTGCCTTGGACATCAAGACTTTGTGCGACGCTCGTTGATGTAATCAATCGCCTGGTGGACGGTCGTGATCTTCTCGGCATCCTCATCCGGGATCTCGATCTCGAATTCCTCTTCCAAAGCCATCACCAGCTCGACCGTATCCAGAGAGTCCGCTCCCAGATCATCCACGAAAGAGGCGTCGTTGGTGACCTGTTCTTGCTTGACGCCCAGTTGCTCGGCAACGATTGCCTTAACCTGTTGTTCAACCGTGCTCATCACAGTTTTGTCCTTTTGACGTTAGCGTGTGCGTGCGCACCCGCGCGGGTGGCGCGGGCGCGGTATTGTAGGGGAACACCCCCCGGGGTGCCACTCGCTGCGGCGACTCAGGCCATATACATCCCGCCATTGACATGCAGCGTTTCTCCGGTGATGTACGCGGCCTGCGGGGAGGCGAGGAAGAGCACTGCGGCGGCGACGTCTTCGGGTGCCCCGAGCCGCCCAAGCGGGATCTGGGCCTGAAGAGTGCCCTTCTGCTCAGCCGTGAGCGCGCGCGTCATATCGGTGTCAATGAATCCTGGAGCCACGGCGTTGACGGTAATGCCGCGCGAGGCCACCTCGCGCGCCAGTGACTTCGTAAAGCCGACGAGTCCGGCCTTCGCGGCCGCATAGTTCGTCTGCCCGGGGTTTCCGGTGGCGCCGACGATCGATGTGACATTAATAATCCGGCCGTGCCGCTCCTTCAGCATCCGCCTGAGGCAGGCCTTCGAGATACGAAAGGCGCCGGTGAGATTGGTGGCGATCACCTGGTCCCAGTCCTCGCTCTTCATGCGCAGTAGCAGCATGTCGCGCGTGATGGCCGCATTGTTCACGAGGATCGTCGGTAGGCCTTCGGCGGCTTCAAGGTCACCGACCAGCGCCGCGATCGAATCCGCGTCGCCCGCATCGAGGACCGTGCCCCGCCCCGCCACCCCGGCCCCCTTTAAAGTGGTGCTAATGAGCGCTGCCCCCGCCTCGCTCGTCGCCGTCCCGACGATGCGGGCGCCGGCACCCCCGAGCGCAAGCGCGATGGCGCGGCCGATGCCGCGCGAGGCCCCGGTGACGAGGGCAAGTTCGCTCTCAAGCATGAACGGCTCCGGCGCTCGCGGTGAGCGCGATTTTGACGGCGGCGGGATCTTCGAGCGCAAGACAGGCGAGATTTGCGCGGCGCTCGATGCGCCGGTTGAGCCCGGTCAGCACCTTTCCAGGTCCGCATTCGATGAAGGCCTGCACGCCGGTTGCGAGCATGGCCTGCACGGCGTCGCCCCAGCGCACCGGACGCGCGAGCTGCCGTGCGAGAAGCGCCCGAATGTCCTCGAGCTCGGAGTGCTGCAGCGCATCGACGGCGCTCAAATAGGTTATGCCCGGTGCCTTAAGCTCGACCCCGGCGAGACGTTCGCCCAAACGCCGCGCGGCCGGCTCCATCAGGGTGCTGTGCGAGGGCACGCTCACCGGCAGCGGGACCGCGCGCTTGGCGCCGCGCGCCGTCGCGGCAGCAATGGCGCGCTCCACGGCCGCACGCTCGCCGGCAATGACGACCTGGCCCGGGCCATTGAAATTCACCGCTTCGACGATCCCGGCGTCGGCCGCTTCGGCGCATGCCGCCACAACCGCCGCATCCTCGAGCCCGAGAATCGCCGCCATGGCGCCGCTGCCCTGCGGCACGGCCTCCTGCATGGCGCGCGCGCGAAATGCGACGAGTTCAAGCGCCGTGGAATACTCAAGCGTCCCCGCACATACGAGGGCCGTGAACTCGCCGAGACTGTGGCCGCAGACCATGTCGGGGATGCGCCCTCCGGCATCAAGCCAGTACCGCCAGGTGGCAACCCCGGCTGCGAGCATGGCCGGCTGCGTGCATTCGGTACGATTGAGCTCCTCTGCAGGTCCTTGCTCGGCGAGCTGCCACAGATCGTAGCCGAGCGTGGTTGAAGCCTCCGCGAAGGTGTCGCGGACAATGCCCGATGAGCGGGCGAGCGCTGCGAGCATGCCAACCGACTGCGAGCCCTGGCCCGGAAAGACGAACGCGACGCGCATCGGCGACCTTATCAAAAAGACAAATTATAGCCGCAGGGGCTGCGGCCTCATCCACAGTGCCGCCGCCACTCCGCCGAGCGCCCCGTAGAGATGCGCGTTGACGACCACCGGCACCGCGGCACCGGCGAACGGCAGCGCGCCCGTCCACTGCTCGTAGGCAAGCTTCGCAAGCAGGAGCACCGCGAGCGCCACACCCGCAAGCTCGCCGCGGCGCAGCTCGGCCAAGATGCCGGCCGCCATCACGCCATGCAGCACGCCGGAGGCTCCGACGTACCAGAGTACGCCCGTGTCGCGGAACCACAGTCCTGCGTCGATGGCGGCAGCGGCGGCGAGTACGATCAGGAACCATTGGCGCGCGCGATAGTCGCGTACAAAGAGAGCCCACATGAGAAGGAGCCCCAAGCCATTTAGCAGGGCGTGGCGCAGGTCCAGATGAACCATGTGTGCGCTCGCGAGCCGCCACCATTGACCCGCGAGAAGCGCGCTTCTGTCATAGCGCAGCGCCGCCAAGGTAGCGCTGCCTCCGAGCTGCAGCAGCAGCAAGAGGGCAAGAATCGCCGCGAGCACCCATCCCCGGGCGCCGTCGCCATTCACCGACGCGATGAGACCTTTGAACCCGCCCACAGGGTGCGCTGTCTTCATTTGTTATGATCCCGCCCCCGCAGGAGGCGTCCGAGCACCGATATGAACCGCTTATATATACCCGCCGAGACTAGCAGACGGCCCCCGCCTGCTCGCGCATTCATGCGCGGCTTTACTCTCATCGAGATCATGGTCGTCGTGGTCATCATCGGCCTGCTCGCGGCCATCATCGTGCCGCAGGTCATCGATCGCGTCGACGAGGCGCGCGTCGCCAAGGCGCGGCAGGACATCCAGGGGCTTGAGACTGCGCTCACTATGTTCCGGCTCGACAACTCCAAGTATCCGACCACGGACCAGGGCCTGAAGGCGCTGTCGCTGCAGCCCACAGACCCGACCATCCACCACTGGCGTCCCGGCGGCTACATCCAGCGCGTGAGCAAGGACCCCTGGGGCAACGACTATCAATATGTCTATCCGGGCACGCATGGCCGGGAGTACGACCTCTTCTCCCTGGGCGCCGACGGTCAGCCCGGCGGCGAGGGCATCAACGCCGACATCGGAAATTGGGCCGACGATCAGCAGCAACCGCAGCAGCAGTAGCGTCTGAAGGGCGCGACCGCCCAGAGCTTATGCGAACCTTGCGCTCCCCGGCCGGCTTCACGCTCATCGAGATGCTCGTCGTGGTGTTCATCATTGGCATCATCAGCGCAGGCGTGCTGCTGTCGGTCAACATCACCGGCACCGATCACGAACTGCAGACCGAGAGCGATCGCCTTGCGACGCTCATGAACTACGCGCGCGACACGGCGGAGATACAGACTCGTGAGTTCGGGCTTGCCTGCTCCACCACGGGCTATGAGTTCTACGCCTTTGATCCCCGCACGGCGCTGTGGGGCAGTGTCACCGAGGATGAGGCGCTGCGTGCGCGTGCTCTGCCCGCCGGCCTTACGCTCAGACTAAAAGTGGAAGGACACGACATCGTCTTCAAGGCGCCTAACAAGGAGGACCCGAAGAAGCCCGACATCATGATCTTCTCGAACGGCGACCTCTCCGCCTTCGAGTTGACCGTCGTGCGCGACGATGCCGCGCGCAGCGTGAAGGTGGCGGTGGATGACAAAGATCATATCGCAGCGACCGCCGTGCCGGAGAAGACCTCGTGAGATCGCGCTGTCACGCGGCGCGTGGCTTCACGCTCATCGAAGTGCTGGTAGCCCTCGTCATCGTGACGCTCGGGATGGCGGCGCTTCTGGGCACGCTCAATTCCGCGGCGGGCACCGTGGGCTATCTGCAGGAGAAGACGCTTGCCGAGTGGATCGCGCTCAATCAAGTGTCCAAGGTGCGTCTCACGGGGCAGCCGCCGAGCAAGGGCGACTCGGACGGTGAGGTGGATTATGCGGGCCGCAAGTGGAAGTGGACGCAGACGGTGGATGAGATGCCGATTCCCGGAGTTCTCAGTATTGTCGTGAAAGTGCGTCCCTCCGATGTCGCCGCGAGCGGCGATAATGCCTGGTACGCGGACGTGACCGGGGTGATCGGGGATGCGGTCGGCGCACCGCGCGGGGATCTGCCCAACTGGGCCACGACGACGGGTGCTGTAGCGACGACGACGAATGGCAATACGACGACCACGGGGCAGAGCGCACCCGGAACCCCGGGGACCGGGACGGGCACGACAGTGACGGCGCCCGTCACGCCCTTCAATCCGTCAACACCCGGCCCGGCGCCGCAGCAGCACTGATGACAACCCGCGCCCGCCATCGCGGCTTCACGTTGCTCGAGCTCATGGTGGCGGTGTTCATCACCGCCGTCGTACTGTCGATGGGCTACGGTGCGGTCAATCAGGCGCTCGCCAACCACGAGGTGCTCGAAGCACGTCAGGAACGGCTGCGCGCGGTGCAGACGGCCATGCGCCTTCTTACGCAGGATTTCACGCAGCTCGCGCCCCGCCCGGTCCGCCAGCCGCTCGGCGACGGCTGGCTGCCCGCGCTGCAGGCCGGCACGAGCTCGGGTGCGGGCCTGGGCCTGAGCGGGGCCAACAGCACAGGTCCCGGGAGCCTCGGCCAGGGCCTGGGTACGAGCCAGGCCACCCCCCCGGCCGCAAGTTCGACCACCGGCAGCACCAGCACGAGCCTGGGTTCGGGCACCACCACGACCGCGGGCCCCGGCACCTTCACCAGCTCGAACACGGCGCAGACGATCGTGACCTTCACGCGGGCGGGCTGGGCGAATCCGGCGGGGATCCAGCGCCCGGCGCTCGAGCGCGTCACCTACGTTTTGGAGAACGGCACGCTGCGCCGCGAACACTGGCCGGTCCTGGATGCGGTGATGACGACGTCGACCGTGCGCCGCGAGCTCCTCGACAAGGTGAAGTCCGTCACAGTGCGCTACATGGATGTGTCCTTCAATTGGCGTGAGCAATGGCCACCACAGGCGCTCTCGGGAGATCCCAATGCCAACCTGCGCCTGCGCCCGATTGCGATTGAGGTGACGCTTGAACTGGAGGACTGGGGTTCGATCGTGCGCGTAATTGAGATCGCCGCTTGAGCGCGCCGCCTCTGCCACGCAGCTTGCAGCGCCAGCGCGGCGTTGCCTTGTTGCTCGCGATCCTGATCGTGGCCATTGCGACGATTCTGGCCGCCACCATCGGCTATGCCAGCGCCATGAGCGCGCGGCGCGCGGCGGCGACCCTCGCCTTTGATGAGGGGCTGCTCGTCGGACAGGCCGCGGAGGCGCTCGCCGCCTTCGGTCTGCGCGCGGATCTGCGCGCGGGCGCGGAGTATGACTACCCAGGGGAGGCATGGGCGAAACCGGTGGGCCCGATTGAGATCGCGCCGGGCGTGCAGCTCGAGGCGTCCCTCGAGGATGTGCAGGGACGCTTCAATCTCAATAGTCTCGTGACACCCAACGGCGTCACCGATCCGGAGGCGGTACTCATCTTTCAGCGCCTGCTGCAGATGGTGGGACTCGAGCCCAAATGGGCGCAGCTGATGGCCGATTGGATCGATTCGGACTCCCAGCCCGGCTTCCCCGACGGCGCCGAGGACAACTTCTACACCACGCAAGATCCGCCGTATCGCACGCCGAACCTGCTCGTGACGAGCTCGAGCGAGCTGCTCGCGCTGCCCGGCTTCGGCCGCGATCGCTATTTGAAGATTGCGCCCTATGTGACGGCGCTGCCGCAGGATGCCACCATCAACATCTGCTCGGCCTCGGGATTTTTGCTGGATGCGATGATCGAAGGTCGCACGGAATTTGGCTCCGACCCGGCGCGCCTGACGAGCGAGCGGCAGACCGCATGTTTTCCAAAGCTTACGGATTATGTGGCGGCCTTCGGCGGCGATACGGCGGCCTTCAGCAAGGTCAGTAACCGCATTAGCCAGAATTCGCATTACTTTCGCCTGACGAGCATCGTCAGTATTGGCACTGCGCAGTTCGCCTTGTACAGTCTTCTGCTGCGCGATCCGAACGGCCTGGTGCGACCCATCCAGCGCAGTTTTGTCGCCGACTAGGATCCCTGAGGCGAACCCTATGGCGGACTGGCTACTCATAAGACTCCCGCGGGCTCCGGCCGTCGATGCCTCGTGGATCGTCGTCGACGCACGCGGCGTCGCCGTCGAGTCGCCCGCGGGCGGACCTCTGGCGCTCGCACAGCCTGCGGCGGCGGGACGGCATGTGTGCGTCCTCGTGCCAGGGACCGACGTGCTCATGATGGAGCCGGAGCTGCCGGTGAAGGCCGGCACAAAATTGGCGCAGATGGTCCCCTACGCGCTCGAAGAACAGCTCGCCGACGACATCGACGATCTGCATTTCGCCATCGGCCGGCGCACAAGCTCGGACATCGCGCGCCGCGCGGGGGATTCGGCGCGCACGCCGGTCGCGGTGGTTGCGCGCGCGCTCATGGACGAATGGATAAGCACGGTGCAGGCGGCGGGCATCAGCGCCGAAAGCATGTACGCCGATACGGATCTGCTGCCCGCGAATCCCGGGCAGGCGGTGGCCTGGCTCGACGGGGACATGGTCGTAGTGCGTCCCGCGGGCGGTACGCCGGTGGCGATGCCGACGGATGCGTTGCCCGAGGCGCTCGCGCTCGCGCGCGCACAGCCCGCGGATGAGTTTGCGGTGGAGACCTTCGGCGCAGGGCTCATACTTTATACGAGCGCCGCGGAGTGGCAGCAGCATGGGCCAGCCGTGGAGGCGCTGCGCGAGCAATTCGACGGCATCACGGTGCAGGTGCTGAGTGATGGGCCGCTGCCGCTTCTTGCACAGCAGCTGCCCGCCAATACCGCGATCAATTTATTGCAGGGCCCGTATGCGCCGCAGACCTCGAACGCGGTCGGCTGGCGCGCCTGGCGCGTGGCGGCAATCCTGCTCGCCTGTGTCGTCGGTTTGCATGTGGCGGGCAAGGCGACGGAGCTTGCGGTGCTGAAGAACCGCGAGCACACCCTTGACGCCTCCATCGATCAGGCGTTTCGCGCGGCAATGCCCGGCGAGCACAACACCACCGATGCGCGGCGCCGCATGGAGCAGCGGCTTCTTACGGCGCGCGGCGGCGGCGCATCCGCGGGCCTCCTGCCGGCACTCGGCGCGCTCGTCGTGGCGCGCAACGGCGCACCGGGTACGATCGTGCAGGCCTTAAGCTTTCGCGAAGGCGCCGTGGATCTGAAACTTGCGGCTCCCAATGCGGAGAGCCTCGATCGGATCAGCCGCTCGCTGCGTGACAACGGCTGGCAGGCGGACCTGACTGCGGGCAATGCGGCCCGCTCGGGCTACGAAGGCCGCATTCAAATACGGCCGAAGGGCTCGTAGATGAAAATCCGGTCCTTCGAATCTTTGAACGAGCGCGAACGACGCATCGCCATTATTGGCGGCGTGTGCATCGTGTTGCTCCTGGTGTTTGGCATCATCCTGCCGCTCGATCGCAACGTAGCGCGCACTCATGCGCGTGTGTTGTCCAAACAGTCAGACCTCGCCTGGATGCGTGGCGTGACTCCGGAGCTCATCGCCGCAGGTCCAGGACCGGCGGCTCCCACTACGCAGCGCTCCATGCTGGTGGTGGTCGACGGCGCCGCCCGCGAGGCAGGGCTTGGCACTGCGCTTACGAGCAGCGAGCCCTCCGGCGCCGGCGGTCTGCAGGTGCGACTGGAAAAGGCTCCCTTTGATGCGGTGGTCGCGTGGCTCGCGCGGCTGTCGGAGCAGGACGGCATTCGCGTGGACTCCGCAACCATGGACAGCGCCGGGCCCGCCGGCATCGTCAACGCCGGCGTCGTGCTGCACACCCGGTGAGAGCCGGGCGGACCTTGTGGATCGGCGCGCTGGCGCTTCTCGCCTTCGCCCTGATTCTGCTCGCGCGCTTCCCGGCCGCCTGGGCCGTGGGCGCTCTGCCGGCGGGGCTGTCCTGCGATTCGGTTGACGGGACGCTATGGAACGGCGCCTGCGGCGGACTCATGCTGCGCCATCAGCAGCTCCTCGGCGATCTCATCTGGCAGTTGCAGCCGGCGCGACTCCTGCTCGGGCGCCTCGCCGCTCATGTGGAACTCACTCAGGCGGGAGATTTCGTGAACGCGGATCTGGAGGTGTCGCCGAGCGGGCGCCTCTTTGCCCACAACGTGCATGCCAGCGTGCATTTGAACCCGGCGCTCGTGCCGCAACTGCCCGCTGGGCTGCGTGGCGTGGTGCGCGCCGATCTTGCGCACGTCGAATTCAATCACGGGCGCCTGGCGGCGCTTAGCGGCCGGATCGAGGCGCACGATCTGGCGCAGACGGGCGGCAACACCGTCGAGCTTGGCAGCTATGCGCTCGCGTTCAAGGAGGCGGCGCCACGCGCCGCTATCGCAGGCGAGCTCACCGACCTGGGAGGACCGCTCGCGCTCGCGGGCACGCTGCGCGTGACGCCGGAGCCGGGCTTCGTGGT
>Ga0302325_10006500_pt1 | contig 26250 bp, 23 predicted proteins | sample Palsa_T0_2_FD_201948 | JGI IMG/M metagenome (GOLD analysis project Ga0302325, IMG submission 201948) | Peat permafrost microbial communities from Stordalen Mire near Abisko, Sweden - Palsa_T0_2 | ecosystem: Environmental > Terrestrial > Soil > Palsa > Peat permafrost | place: Sweden: Abisko... | reverse complement strand
CTGCGCTCTTACCCGCAGAGAAGCCGCGCTATTTAATGGGAGTCGGTACGGTCCGCGATATCATCATGGCCGTCGATTGCGGGATCGACATGTTCGACTGCGTCTATCCGACGCGCTGCGGCCGCAACGCGCGCGCGATGACGCGCGGCGGCGAGTACAACATTCGCAACGCGGCTTACGCACGCGACTTTACGCCGGTCGATCCGGCCTGCGACTGCTACGTCTGCACGACCTACACACGCGCCTACTTGCATCACCTTTTCCGCGCCAACGAGATGCTTGGCCCGCGATTGCTCTCGTACCACAACGTCTACGTGCTCAACGACTTGATGCGCGGCGCCCGCGACGCCGTCGAACGCCGCGAATGGTCAGCCTATCGCGACAAGGTGCTTACACTGTCATCCCGAGCGTAGCACGGGGAACGCAAAGCGTTCCCCAACGTAGTCGACTTCGTCGCTACGCTCGGGATGACAAATCATTAACGACGGCGGCGCAGTCGGCGCAGATCGACGGATGTTTTGGATCGGTGCCGAGTTCACGATATTTCCAACAGCGGCGGCATTTCTCACCGTAGGCCGGGAAGATCGCAAGGCCGATGTCATCGCGGCTCGACTCGTGCAGCTCGAGTTGGGACACGACCAGCGCATCGCGCAAGTTATCGCCGAGCGCCGCGAGCGCGGCCATGTGCGCCGCCGGAACCGAAAGCTCGACGCGGGCTTCGAAGTCGCGAATGCCTTCCGACGCGGCGACGCGCGAGCGCAGGTCGCGCAGCGTTTCCCATAATTCGAGTTCGCTCGTTTTCGCGCGTGCGGGCGTACCAAAAGCGGAGTCGAAGACGCTACGCTCGTCGCCGCAAAGCGTTTGTGGGATCTCTTGCCAGGCTTCTTCCGCGGTAAATGAAAGAATCGGCGCGATCGCGGTCAGCATGCGCTTGAGCGCGTAGAGCAGCGCCGACTGCGCGCTGCGCCGGCGGTGGCTGTTCTCGGCGAGCGAGTACAGCGGATCCTTGAGCGCGTCGAAATAGAAGCTCGACATCGCGCTCTCGAACGCCACGACGCGTAAGTAGGCGTCGTGGATCGCGAAGCTCTCGTAGAGCGACTTGACGTCGGCCACGAAGGTGTCGGTGATCGCGCACGCGAGGCGATCGAGCGGCTCGAGCTCTTCGCGCGGGAGAACGTCTCCGACCTCGAGGTCGTCGAGATTCCCGAGCATGAACCGAATGCGGTTGCGGATGTTGCGATAGACGCGACCAACCTGCTCGACCACGTTGGGCCCGAAGCGCACGTCGTCGACGAACTCGACCGAGGCAGACCACAAGCGCAATACGTCCGCCCCCCACTTGTTCATCGCCTCGACGGCATCCATGCCGGTGCCGCGCGACTTCGACATCGGTCGGCCTTGCTCGTCGTTGACCCAGCCGTTCTTGACAACGCGCTTGTACGGCGCGCCGCCTTTGATCGCCACGCCGGTGAGGAGCGAACTGCGGAACCAGCCGCGGAACTGATCGCCGCCCTCCAGATACATATCGCACGGCCACGGCACGCCGTCGTGCCCCAGCACGGCCAGATGCGTCACACCCGATTCGAACCAGATGTCGACGATGTTCTTTTCTTTTTCAAACGCCGTGCCTCGACACTTCGGACAGTGGAAGCCGGGCGGCAAATACGTTTCGACCGGATCGACCCACCATGATCCGGCCCCCACCTCAGAAAAGCGCTTCGCCGCGTTGCGCGCGACGTGCGGATCGAGAATCGATTCATTGCACGCGGTACAGATGATCGCGGGAATCGGCGTCCCCCAAATGCGCTGACGCGAGACGCACCACTCGGGATGCGTTTCGATCATCTGGCGCTGACGCACCCGGCCCCATTCCGGGACATAATCGACACCGTCGACGGCTTCGATCGCGCGCGCGCGCAGCCGGTTCTGATCCATCGCGATGAACCACTGCGCGGTGGCGCGGAAAATCACCGGGTTGTGGCAGCGCCAGCAGTGCGGATACGAGTGCTCGTAATCCGCCGCGGCAAAGAGCGCGCCGCTCACGCGCATGTCCTCGACGATCTGCTTGTTCGCCTTGAAGATGAACATGCCGGCGTACGGCCCGGCATCCTTCGTGAAGTGGCCCGCGGCGTCGACCGGGTTGAGGATCGGCAAATCGTACTTCACGCCGGTCTCGAAATCGTCGGCACCATGACCGGGTGCCGTGTGCACCGCGCCGGTTCCGGTTTCGAGATCGACGTAGTCGGCAAGCACGACCAACGAATCGCGATCCATGAACGGATGTCGCACGCTGGTCCCGTCGAGTCGTTCGCCCGGAACGCTCGCGAGCAGCTTCGCCTCGGCGAACCGTTCGCCGAGCGCCTTGGGCGCGAGCGCCGTGGCCAGAATCAACAGTTCATCGCCAAGGCGATAGAGTCCATAGGTCGCGTCGGCGCGCAGCGCGATCGCGACGTTGGCCGGCAGCGTCCACGGCGTCGTCGTCCAAATTAAAATCGAGAGGCGATCCCTCGCCTTCGCTTCGCTACGCTCGGGATGACAGGAGAAGGCCGCCAAGATCTTTTCGCGCTGTTCGTCGTTGGCGGTGAAGCGCACGTACACCGAGGGTGAAACCTTCGGTTCGTATTCGATCTCGGCTTCGGCCAGCGCGGTCTCGTCGTGCACGCACCACAGCGTCGAACGCAGACCTTTGTACAACTGTTCTTTTTCCGCCAAATCCGCGAGCGCGTTGACGATCGTGGCTTCGAACGAGGGATCGATCGTGCGATAGGGGCGGTCGAAATGCCCGAAGATGCCCATGCGCTGCCGCGCATCGCTTTGGCGCGCGAGCCAAAAGAGCGCGCGCTCCTTACACTTCTCGCGAAGTTCGAGTGGATCGATCGCGTGAAAATCCTTGACGCCCAAGAACTTGAGCGTCTCAAGCTCGATCGGCAAGCCGTGCATATCCCAGCCGGGAACAAAATCCGCCCACTTCCCGTCGAGCAATGCGATCTTCACGAACACGTCCTTGAGCACCATGTTCAAGAAGTGGCCCATGTGCAGCTCGCCGTTGGCATACGGCGGACCGTCGTGCAAAATCCACGGCCCATTCTTACGATTGGCATCGAGCCGGCGCTGGTAGATGCCTTGCTCGTGCCACCACGCGATGCGCTCGGGCTCGCGCTTGGGCAGATCGGCCTTCATCGGAAAGTCGGTCTTGGGTAATCGTAAAGTATCGCGGTAGTCGCGCTGGTCGTCCGATTCGCTCATGGGTCGATGAGCAATTCGCCGAGCACGTCGAAGTTTCGTGCCGCAGCCGCACGAATCTCTTCGACTTTGTCCCGCAACTCGGCGGAGAGCTCGTCACGCTGCGACATCAGTCGGTCCACCAGCGCATCGATGGCCGGATCCGAGGGCGCGAGCCGGCCCGGTGTCCACAACGGTTCGAGCGGATAGCCAAGGTCGTCGCAGAGCGCCGTGATCTTGGGGTCGTAGGGGATCGCCAAGAACGGCACGGCAAAGCGTGCGGCGAGGATCAAGGCATGCAGGCGCATCCCAATGACGACGCGCGCGCCGCGCAAAATCGCCGCCGCGCGAGCCAGCGAACACTCGGGCAAGAGCATCGGCGCGCTCTTGCACAAGCGAATGATCGTGGTCGACACTTCAGCATCGACAGCGCCGCCCATCGGCAGAAAGGCTACACGGACGCCATGCGTGAGGGCAAGACGATCGACCGCGCGCGCGATCGCATGCTGCCCGTCTCGTAGCGTCGTGACCTTGCGCACGCTTACGACGGCATACGGATCGTCACCCAAGCCCTCGGTCGAAAGATCGATCTCCTCGACCGGCAGATCGTAGAGAAACACGGGATCGGCGGTCCGTTCGATCGGTGTTTGCGGCAGAAGCGATTGCAACAAGCGCAACGAGCGCGCGTCGCGTACGGTCGCGCAATCCAGGCCACGGCAGAAACTGCGAACGACGATTCGCCCGAGCAAGTCGAGCGGGCCGATCGATTGTGCAAAGATCATCGACTTGCGTCGCTGGCGAATCGCCTCGCGCAAGATCCCGGCGTAGTACACGATGCTCCGCGCGCTGGTCGCGGTCTGCAAGAGCCCACCGCCGCCTGAGAGCACGACGTCGGCACGCCCGATCGCTTCACGAACGCTGCGCATGCTCCAGCGCGGCGTCGCATCGACACCGTATTCTTTGGCGGTAGCGTCGGGGGTTGCCGAAAGCACGTCGAGTTGCATCGACGGAAAGCGCGCGCGTAACTGCGTCACGATCACCTCGAGCAGCGCCTCGTCCCCGAGGTTACCGAACCCGTAATAGCCCGAAAGCAATACACGCACGGCGATAAATCCAGATGGCGAGGATGCCGATGATCGCGCCGATCACCAGACCGTTGCCGGTCCGCTGCAGCGAAATCGTGATCGGCGTGTGCAGATGCGAATAGGTGTCGAGCACGTCGCCGATGCCGACTCCGGCGCCCAGCGCCAAGAGCCATCCGATCATACGCCGATGCACGAGGGTGAGCGCGGGCAACAGCATCAGCGCGGGGAAGCCGATGAGAAATTCCTTGAATCGCGGCCGTACGCTCAGAACAACCGTCAACACGTGGCGCAGGGCAAGCTCGAGGTGCGATGGCGCGATGTCGCTGTCGTTTCCGCTGCGCATGAGCAAGAGCGCGCCGGCGCCCACGATCGCGATACCGGCAAACAGTTGATACACGCGCACCGGCGCGGCGAGCACGTCCGACGGCCGCTCGACGCCGGAGTTGAATCGCCGGTCGAAGAGGTAAAGGCCAAGCGCAATGAGCGGCGGCAGCGCGAGGACGAGGCGCACGCCGCGGAAACGCTCGATTTCCTCCATCGTCAGCGGCGAGCTCATCACCCCAACGATGACCAGAGCACCAGCCAACGTCACGCCCAGCGCGAGCAGGGTCCAGCCTAAACTGCGCACGAGCTGATCGGAAAAGCGCGGCGCCGGTTCCTCACTACAGGCCTTTGCGATCGAGAGAAATGAAGCCGTAGCAAAGAGCAGCGCGCCGGCAAGCGCGATCACCGATCGCGCAAAGATGTCGTGGTGACTGACGATGCCGGCAAGATAGAGGAGCACCGTTGCGCCATAGGCGGCCATGGCTAGCCATAGACGATACCATCCGAACACGCCCAGCAGCAGCACGAAGATCGAAGGAACGGCGAGTGCTGCAATGCCGACCAGGATTCGATTGTTCCCGCGATACTGCGGAATCGGCGTGGCGCGACCCAGTTTGAAGCTGTGGGCTTTGAGTTGATCCGCGATCTCCTTGACCATCTCGACGTTGGTCGCTTCGATCGACAGATTGCCGTCTTGATGTGCCCACGGCCGCAAGTACACCACACGAATATTGCGTTCGCGAACGCCGAGCACGTAACGCGCAATCAAGTCGTCAAGCGTAATCTTATCGAGTTCGGTTCTGGCAATCGCCTGAACGCGCACTGTCTGGCCCTCGATCGCCTTCGCCAGCGTGTCGTTGCCCTTTTGGATCTGGGTTTCGTCGTACGTTTCGATCATCCCGAAGTTGAACGGCACGGCGCCGTGCTTGGCCGCCTCCGCATTGTGCTCCCGAAAAACCGCCGCCGCATCCTCCAGATGATCGGGATAGCCGAAGACCTGATTGCGCAAGCCAAAGAAGATCACGGTCGAAACCTTGCGATCCTGCGCCAGCACGCCGTTAAACGTGTCCTCCATTTGGGGTTGCGCGTAGCGCTCGTCGTTTTGGAAGCGCGGGACGAGAAGGAGCCCCAGCCGTTTTGCAAGCGCAATTTGATCCGAAGGAATGCCCAGTGCCGTCGCGTTGAAATAATCGATTTGCGTGCGCACTTCGAGGATCCACGGTTTGGAGGCACGCAGCACGCGCACCGTCTTGCGTTCGAAATGCAACGCGAGCTGTTGCCGGTAGCGTGCGTACTCCGCCGGATCGTCAATGATCAAATAGACGGCATCACGTGCGATGTGATTCGAGCGCACCAGTGACTCGAGCAACGGATCGGAAAGCGGTGAGATCCGCGCTTGATTGAGCAGTGCCGCCCCGGTGGTAGCATATGCACGACCGTTGTCGCCGATGTTTGCACCCAGTTCCTCGGTCAGCGCAAGTGAGGTGAGACCGGCACGGCGCAACGCGACCAGGAAGGCCGCCGGATTGTAGTTGTACGAGCGCGCGAGCTGGATAAAATCGGTATAGTCCATGGCGATCTCCACCCGCCGAGTCTGCGACTCGGTGTGGACCCGAAAGACGGCCACGGTAAGCGAAGCGAGCAGTGCTATAAGCAAGATCAGCGCGGCATAGCGCGTTTTGGCATCAGGACGAATCACGGGGGAGGGGTGTTCGCGCTGTGGGTGCGTCTACCCCCACAAAACATAAGGGCTCGCGTAGCGAGCCCTTATGCCGTCGCGTATGCGGTTGCCCGCATACCGGGTGTGGGCGACGTTTTTATACGGATCGGCCGACAGCGAAATGCCCACGTCTTCTAAACGCTGCGGCGGTAATGGTTCCGTGATTATTACTCTATCAAACCCCGACCGTCCGCGAAAGCGGTCAGGCTCATTTTTTTACACGCTTGTCAGACAGGCCAGTGGGGCGGCCGCTTGTCTAGGAAAGCTGACATGCCTTCCTGCGCGTCCTCGAGCTGGGCATTTCGAACCATGACCTGCTTGGCAAACCCGTACGCCGCGGACTCGTCCAGCTCCAATTGCCGATAAAAGGCCTCCTTCCCCAGACCGACAACCGTCCGGCTGGCGTCGGCGATCTTGGCCGCCAGCGCCCGCGAGGCTGCGCGCAGCTCTGCCGGGTCGACGACCAGGTTCACCAGGCCCCAGGCCAAGGCCGTGGGCGCATCGATCGGGTCCCCGGTCAGGAGCATCTGTAGGGCGCGCTTGCGCCCGATATCGCGGCTGAGCGCGACCATCGGCGTGCTGCAAAAGAGCCCGATCTTCACGCCCGGCGTCGCAAATCGCGCATCGGTGGAGGCGACGGCGAGATCGCAGGCCGCAACGAGTTGGCAGCCCGCCGCAGTCGCAAGCGCCGCGACCTCGGCAATTACCGGCTGAGGGATCCGGGCAAGCGTGGTCATCAAAGCAACACACTGGTCGAAGATCTCGACGTAGGCCGCCTCATCACGGCCCCGCAGCTCGCGCAAGTCGTGACCGGCGGAAAACGCCGGGCCCTCACCGGCGAGAATGATTGCGCGGACCGAGCGGTCGGCGCCAAGCTTGTCGATAGCAGCGTCGAGTTCACGCATCATCGCAAGGGAGAGCGCATTGCGCCGCTCCGGCCGGCGCATCGTGACGATTGCCGTCGCGTCTTCACGCTCAACGGTGATTTCGGTCAACGCTTCAATCATGAGCTCGCGCTCCTTTACAACGAATTTACGTTCTCCGAATTAGCCTTCTACCAGCTCAGCTTTGGTTCACCAAAGTAGCTTTAGGAGACGGGCGGCGCCGTGTGCGAAGGCACATAAGCCGCCCGACGACGACAAGATACGAAGGTGAAATGGGCGATGCAGGGTTCGAACCTGCGACCTTTGCCTTGTAAGGGCACTGCTCTCCCAGCTGAGCTAATCGCCCGCAACCTACGATGGTTTGCTCGGCCTTCGGCCGATCGCGCCTCCTGCGCTGCAAACCTACATCGACCTCCTGCCGACGGCACGCTTGCCGGGCCGGACGCGTTATTCTTCTACGCGAAGCACGTGTTCGGCCTCGTTTGTCTACTTCGTGTGCGAGGGTATAGCGCCACTAATGACACCCAATTTTCGAGCGACGTTTAGCGGCGAACGCAGAAACGTCCCGCTCGCTCGGAACGCCATTGCCGGCTTTGCCCGGATCTGCGGCTTCTCGAGCGAAGAAATCGCCGACATTCGGATCGCTTCGGGCGAGGCGCTCAGCAACGCCGTCGAGCACGGGTACAGCCACCGCTCGAGCGGTTTCTCAGTGCGCTGTTCGTTCGACGACGACCAGAAGCTCACGATCGAGATTCGCGACAACGGCGACGGGTTTCTTCCGCCGAACACGTTTGTCCCCGCGGCCGTCGAGGAACCGGATGACCGCGGCTTCGGCATTCTGCTGATGCGTCGCCTGATGGAAAGCGTGCAGTTCGACCATAATGGCACCTGCGTCAAGCTCACCCGCCACAAAGCGAGTTAACGCTTTACGGTTTTTGGACCGCTGCGATCTTCTTCTGCAAGAAATCCAACGCCGCACGCAGTTGCGGATCCTTTAGCGGGTCACCGAAGCGAGCGTCGTGCGGCTCGGCTACCGCAAGATCCGGCACGATACCTTTGAGATTGATATCGTGATGATTCGGCGTGAGATAGTGCGCGGTCGTGATCTTGATTGCAGCACCATCAGCCAGCGGGGTGAGCGTCTGCATCACGCCCTTGCCGAAGGTGCGCGTTCCGATGAGCGACGCGACGCCGTCATCCTGAAGCGCGCCCGCCGTAATCTCTGACGCCGAGGCCGTGTACTCGTTGACGAGCACGGTGACCGGAATGTCGATTTGCGCGCCGTCATCGTCGGCGGTAACCGTCGTGTCCGGGCTGCCCCGCTCTTCAACCGTGAGGAGCGGTTTGTGCGCGATGAAACGCTCGCTAATTTGCAGGGCCGATTCGACGTAGCCGCCGCCGTCATTGCGAAGATCGAGGACGAGTGCCTTGGCACCGGCAGCTTTTACCCGAATGATCGCCGCATCGAATTCATCCGGCGTGCTCTGGCCGAACGCGAGCACGTAGACGTAGCCGATTGAACCCGGAAGCATCTTGTAGACCACCGTCGGCGGCGTGATATCGCTGCGTGCAATAGCGACATCGAGCGGTGCGCCCGATCGCACGATTCCCAAGCGCACCGAGGTGCCCGCCTTGCCGCGCAACAACTTGCTCGCGGCATCCGTGGTAAAGCCCTTCGTTGACTGTCCATCGACGGTGGCGATCGCATCACCCGATTGGAGACCGGCGTGATCGGCCGGCGTACCCGGAACCACGTACGAGACGTCGATCAAACCCGTGGTATCATCGGGCGCGATCAACACGCCGATGCCGGAAATTTTCTCCGGGTCGAGTGCGTCCTTGAATGCCTTGTATTCGTCCGGCGTCATAAACTGCGTGTAGCGATCGTCGACGGCTTTGGCCATCGCACCGATGGCCGCGTACGCGAACTCGGTGGTCGAGCCGTGCGTGGCGGCGGCGGCATCGGCAATTGCGCTGTCGAGTGCAGCGACGGTTCCCGTCGCATCGTCGCCGGCGTGAATCGGCGCAAGCTCGATCTTCGATCCGTGTTTCCGCGCGAGATCCACGAGCGCATCCCGCGCCTTGTCCACTAGCGTCTGCGGATCGACCGGGTGAAAGTACGAAGTCGAAAGCAGATGGTAGCTCTCGCTTACGTCCTGCGCGGTCGGAGCGGGGAGGGGCGCTGACGCGGCCGCCGGCAATACGGCGGCGAGGCACAGGGCAATCGCGCTAACCGCAGCGCGTACGCGAGAGGTAGAAGGCACGTTCAATACCGGATCCTTAGGAGGTAGTCATTATGAGGGAAACTGTGGCGTAATGGAATTGATCTTATCTGAGAACGGTCGCCTCTGCTTCACCTTGTTCCATATTTGAAAGTCTTTTAACTTTGTATCGCAAAGTATCCTGCCGCGTTGATCCGGGTTAAGGAGCCTGAAATGAGCCTTACCGAACTCGAGATCCGCGGGATGACCTGCGCATCCTGCGCCGGGCACGTCACCCAAGCGCTGCGCGGGGTCGCCGGCGTCGACGACGCCGCGGTCAACCTCGCGACCGAGCGCGCGACCGTGCTTCACGAAGGCTCGGTTGATGCGCAGGCTTTAATTGCGGCCGTGGAGCGGGCAGGCTACGAAGCTAGCACCGAGCTCGACGAGGACCGGCAGGCGACTGAACGGCAGGCCGACGTGGTGCGGCGCGGCCGGCTTCTCGCGTTTGCGGTGGCGCTCTGCATCCCCACCGTAGCCCTGGCGATGTTCGCGCCGGACTTTCCCTTTAAGGCATGGGTCTTGGCTGCGCTAGCGTTTCCCGTCTGGGCGGTCGTCGGTTGGGAATTTCACCGCAGTGCCTTCGACGCGCTACGCGCCGGCAACGTCACCATGGATACGCTGATCTCGCTCGGCTCGACTGCCGCCTACGGTCTGAGCATCTACCAGGCGTTCGCCGGCGGCCAAACCTACTTCGATACCGCGAGCGCGATCATTACGCTGATCTACACGGGCAAGTATCTCGAAGCGCGCGCAAGCGTACGCAGCTCCGCGGCAATGCGCGCACTGCTCCAACTGCGCCCCGCGCTTGCGCACCGTCGCAATGCTGATGGCAGCACCCAAGCAGTGCCGGTCGAGCTCGTGCGCGTCGACGATCGGCTCGCCGTCGCATCCGGCGAGCGCATTCCGGTCGACGGCGTCATCCTCGAGGGGACCAGCACGATCGATCGCTCGATGCTCACCGGCGAATCGATGCCGCTCGACGTGAATCCCGGATCGGCCCTCGAACAGGGCACGCTCAACGGCGACGGCGCGTTCGAGATGCGGGCGACCGCCGTCGGCGCGGGCACGCAACTCGCGCGCATCGTCGCGATCGTGCGGCGCGCGCAAGGCTCGACGCCGCCGGTGCAGCGACTCGCCGATCGCATATCGGCGATCTTCGTACCCGTGATCATCGCAATCGCGCTGTTCACCTTTGCGGGTTGGTTTTTCATCGCGCATCGCAGTGTGAGCGACGCAGTTGTCATCGCGGTTGCAGTGCTCGTCGTGGCCTGCCCGTGCGCACTCGGTCTGGCAACGCCGACCGCAATCATCGCAGGCGTCGGCGTCGCGGCGAAGCAAGGCGTGCTCTTCAAGGACGCCGATGCACTTGAACGCACGGCTTCGGTCACGAGCGTGCTCTTCGATAAAACCGGTACGCTCACGCGCGGGACACCTTCCGTGGTGGCAGTGAGTTCCGACGAAACGCTTGCGCTTGCGGCGTCACTCGAATCGGCCTCGACCCATCCACTCGCTAAGGCGATCGTCGACGCGGCCCGCGCGCGTTCGCTCCCAATCGAGACGCCGCGCGACGTGCAGGTCGTGCGCGGCAGCGGCATCAACGGCAAGGTCGGCGAGCATCGCGTCGCGATCAACGGCACCGAAGGCGGTGACGCGACGCGCGTGCTCGTCACGAGCGACGGCAATGCTGTCGGTACGATCGATCTGCAGGATGCGCTTCGTCCGGAGACGGTGCAAGCCGTGCGCGACTTGCGTGCGCTCGGCATCGAGATCGCGCTCGTCAGCGGCGACGCCGACGGCCCGGTGCGCGCAGCGGCGGCCGGCGCCGGTATCGAGCGCAGCTATGCGCGGACGACGCCTGAGCGTAAGGCCCAGATCGTACGCGAACTGCAGGCGCACGGAGAGCGCGTCGCATTCGCCGGCGACGGTATCAACGACGCACCGGCACTCGCGCAAGCGCAGATCGGCTTCGCGATGGGCAGCGGCACCGCAGTTGCGCTGGAAACCGCAGGCGCGGCGTTGTTGCGTAATGATCCGCGCGCGGTTGCATCCGCAATAGCGGTCGCGCGCGCGACGATGCGCACCGTCGCGCAGAATCTCTTCTGGGCCTTCGGCTACAACCTCGTACTGGTGCCGCTGGCGGCGTTCGGCATCGTGCAGCCCGTCCTTGCCGCAGGCGCGATGGGACTCTCCAGCCTCTTCGTCGTCGGAAACTCGCTACGCCTAACGCGCCGCTCGGCGGTCCGCGAGTGAGAGCACCACAAGGCCGCTAACAATCAGCACCATACCGATAGCGGAGAGACGCGTCGGCGCTTCACCGAGTTGCAGCCAGGCCGCCAGCGTCCCTACCACCGGATTGGCTAGCGTACCCATCCCCGCATCGCGCGCCGGTAAGACGTCTAGCACGTAGATCCAGAGCACGTAGGCAAGGGCCGTCGCAAGGACGATGTTGTAGACGATTGCCAGCAGATAGGGCGTGCTCCAGGTCGTCGCGTGGCCCGGTACCAACAGCGCGACGACGGCGAGCACCGCTCCGCCGAAGAGCATCTGCCACATCGTCATTGCGAACACATCCACGCGCGCGCGCTGCTGCAGGCGCTTGGTCAAAATGATCCCGATCGCCCAGGCGAGACCGCCCGCTACCGCGAGCCATTCGGCGAGTCCCACCGAATGCAACGGCCCGATCATGCATGCAATTCCGGCAAGCGCGATTGCGATCGCGACGCCTTGCCACGCACCGATGCGCTCCCCCAAAAATGGCCAAGCAAGGAGCGCGACCCAGAGCGGCATCGTATATGCCAGCATCGCCACTTGCCCCGCGCCCGCACTGGACACGGCCCACGTCACCAGACCGACGAAACACGCGGTCTGAAAGAACCCGATCCAAAAGAACGCTGCGGGAAACTGTGGACGCAGCGACTTGCGCAGGACAACCGCGGTCGTAACCAGCGCAATGCCTCCACCGAACGTGCGCCACGCTGCAAACGTAAACGGCGATGCGTCGTGTACGGCGATTTTCATCACGACCCAGTTGTAGCCCCAAATCAGCGAAAGGACGGCGAGCGCGAGGAGCGCAGAGGAGCGCCGGTCAGGCACGACCGGCACGCTGCAATCGATCCATGATCGCGATGCCGACGCCTTGCGATGGAACCTGCTCTGCGTCGATCCGTGCAGCGCCCACGCGATCGAGTTCGTGAAGATAGTCGAAGAGACGCGCGGCGGCTTCGCGCAGATCTCCACTTTCGCTCAGGACGCGCACCGCGCGATAGCCCGGCACGGGGGCGCGAAAGGCAAGCAACACCGCGTCGGCACGCTCGCGCTCCGGCACGTTCGCAGGAACGCTGATGACGCGCACCGGCGTATGCGGTGCGTAATGCTGTGGCAAGCGCCCCGGTGCGAGGGGCTTATGCTCATCCGTAAGCTCGCGTTCGAGCGGACCGATCACCGCCTCGATCTCGTCGATCGGAATCGCGCCGTGTCGAAGCAGCGCGGGTCGCGGTTCGATCATGACGATCGTGGACTCGACGCCGTGCTCGGTTGGACCACCGTCGACGATTAGATCGACGTGTTCCCCGAGCATGCGTGCAACGTGTTCGGCACGTGTTGGACTCAAATATCCAAACGGATTCGCGCTTGGCGCAGCCAGCGGTAGCGCCGCGCGTTGGATAAGCGCGCGCGCGATCGGGTGCGCCGGCATTCGCACGGCCACGTTGCTCAGGCCAGCGGTGACCAGTTCGGGAATTTGCGGGCCTTTGCGCAGCACGATGGTGAGCGGTCCGGGCCAAAAGCGCTCCATCAATACGCGCGCGTTCTGCGGGACGTCCTCGGCGACGCGTTCGAGCATGTCGTCATCGGAGATATGAACGATGAGCGGATCGAACGCCGGGCGCGCTTTGATCTCAAAGATGCGCGCCACTGCGCGCGCGTCAAACGCGTTTGCGCCGAGTCCATAGACAGTCTCGGTCGGAAACGCAACAACCGCGCCGCCGCGCAAAAGCGCGACGGCACGATCGAGCTGTTCCGAAGTCGCCGGAACGATCGGCACAAAGGTTAGTGCGACTGACGTCGCGAGACCGACAAGAGCTCGACTTGGATGTAGGATCCGGCGGACACATTGACGTCTTGGCGATTGTTCTTCGCGAGCAAGAACCCGCCGGCCGCACCAATGGCACCGCCGGCGCTACCACCGAAGAGCGTCTTTCCGATCGCATTCCCGACCAGCATGCCCGCAAGCGCGCCACCGGCTTCCTTCCCGGCGTTGTTTTTCGTCTGCACGTTGACATTCGTGACGCGGCTGTCGATCGTGTAACGTGCGCCGTTGCCGTTTACCAGCTCCGTGAACCGAAAGCGGATTTTGCCGGGCTTGCCTTGCCCGGCTTTTTGCACCGCATACACGTAACCGTACAGCGTTCCGTTGCGGACCGAGCCGCTGCCGTCGTCGCTCCTGACGTTTGAAACCGTGACGGATTGTCCGGCGTAGGCGTGATTGCTCGAATAATTGGCATCGATCGTTCCATCGAGCAGAGTACCTTGCGTCAAAGCCGCATTGGCCGCAACCATAGTGGCAAACAGAAGCGCGATCAGCGCGGTCATGGTGGTGCGAAGTCGCATGCAACATCCTCCTCGGGGAACGAGAAAAAGAGTTCGTTCTAACGCGAACCCTTTACCCAGAATTGGAAGGATGCCTGTCTTACGAAAAGTATGCGAAGCGTACTTTATCGTAAGGCACTACTGGATCGTGAAGACCGGGACTTTGCCCTTGACCAACGAGATCTTGAGGGTGTCGTTGGCCTTCACTTTGCTGAAGTCGATGCCTTGCGCGACGAGCGTCGTCTCAATGCCGTTTTGCATCATGACGAGCAAGTGCTGCGAATCTTGGACTTTTTCGACCTTGACGACATAGGTGCCGTCGGGGACGAGCGCGGCGTCAACCAGCGCAGCCGAAGCGACCGACGGGACCAGCATGGCAAATGCAAAAAGCACGGGGATCAAAATAGAGCGCACGAGTTTCCTCCGAGAGTTACTAACGCCCGCTAGCATGGCTACACCCTACCGAACAGGATACGACAGAAGGATCACCTGCGCACGGGTTACCCTGCATTCTTTACAGTTGGCTCGGGGCTTTACCGTGTCCCTACGGTGTGGCGATCGAGACATTCCCCTGCTCGGCCAGCATGAAGACCAGGGGAGCTTTCGCGACACCATGCAAGGGGTTGGTTACCCGCCCCGACCCCGTCGTGAGGTCGTAGCGAGCCCGGAAATTCGAGGGGACCGCCAGGTGCAGGTTGCCGTTCGAGGCCTCGAGGCGGACCAGCGTACCGCGCCAGTTCGGCCCCAGCGCCGCGTTCACGTTGCCGTTTCCAACCGTGAGGGTTAGTGAGCTGCGCGCGTTGGTCACCGAAATGTCGCCGCTGTCGGCGTCCGCGGTCAGGGGCGAGGCCGCGTCGTCCACCACGATATTGCCGTTCGCGTCGTAAATCTGCATCGATGCCGTGACGCTATCAACATGCACGCGTCCAGCGAACTCGCGTAAGTCGAGGTGCATGTTTGCCGGATACGAAAGTTGCAATTCGTAGCCGCTCGCACCAACGAACGGCAGCATCGACTCGCTCGGGCCGGTTATCGCGACGTTCATGCGCGCGCCCGTTCGGGAGCTGGTCACCTTCATCGGCGGCGTGGACGGCCCGCTGTCGATCACGTGCAATTTCACGCTGCGCAGTCCGGCAACGGGCATGACGTGAATGGAGCCACTGACGTTGAGACGGAGCGTCGTCGTCACGCCTACCGGAATCTCCCGATCGGTGACTTGCGCAGAGGCGTACGGAGCCAGCGCAAGAGCGACGCCGACTACGAGTGCTACCGCAGGTAACCTCTTCATTGGGGTCATTGTAGCACTTCGGAGAGCGCCGAATCGAAACGCGACGCCAGCGTTGTCGCTAAGTCCGCCGCTTGTGCGCGGATCTCCGGCATCGCCGTCGTTTCGATCAACGTTCCATACCGCACCGGCCCGATTGCATAGAATCGTTGCGAGTCGGTGCCCGCGCCGTCGCGCAAGGCTCCGTTCGGCGCGATATCGACGCCGATCCCTGTCTGCAGCGGCTGCATGATTCCTTGCTCGAGCAGATTGCCGATCAGCGGGTTCTCCAACTGCCGGAAGTCATGCGCGGGCCCGCTACAATTGATGACGCGGCCGACCTCGAGCTCGAGCGTCCGGTCCTGGCCGCGGACACGAATGGGAACGACAATGCCATGCGGCGTTTGTACGAACGTTCCGGTCCGACCGGCGAGCATGCGCAAACCGCCGGAGGAAATTTCGCCGGCGACAATGCGGGCAACCTCGGGCGCCATGCGGTGCCGATGCGCGTTCCAATACGGCATGACGTGACGCACGAAACGCCGCTGATCGTTCACTGAAAGCGCCTGCCAGAGAACGTTCGTGCGCGGCCTCAAGTTGTCGAGGGCAGCGCGCCACGCGCGCGGCCGGCCGGCCACCGAACGAACCACGCCAAGCAGATCGTGCAGCGACGTGGCTTCGGGATTGTGCTCCGGAGGCGTATCAAAGAGCCTGTGCTCGTGCGGAAGCAGGCCGCGCCGAGACACCATCCAGATCGTACCGCGATGGCCGTTGCTGCGCAGACCGATCACCGCGTCGACCGCTGTCAGTCCGGTCCCGAGAAGCAGTACATCGTCCTGCGGATCGTCGGGAATCAGCGCGCGTTCGTCCCAGGCCGAGGCAAAGAACCGTTCACCGGAGAGGACGTCGGCGTGCGCGCGGACCCACGGCGCAGGGCTAGCGTTCCCGGTCGCGATCACGAGCATGTCACCGGTGAGAACACGCCCGTCTTCGCAGATCGCCCGTACCGCCGATTTTTCGACCGCGGCAGCGAGAATCGTCGATCGCTCATATTGAAAGCGCGCGCCTGCAAATGCGGTCGTTTCGCGCACGATCGACTCGAGGTAATCGCCATACAGCGGCCGTGGAACGAAGGACGCTGCATCATACCGGTCGCCGAAGCGTGTTCGCAAGAAGTTGACGAAGTGTTCGGGATCCTCGGCAAACGCCGACATGCGCCCGGCGGGAACGTTGAGTAAATGCTCCTGGTGCGAGGTTGAATAGGCCATCCCGCGTCCGAGATGCTCGCGCGGCTCGACGATGACGACATGCGCGTTCGCACTCTTGCGTAGAAGACGCGTGGCCAAAAGTGCACCGCTGGCGCCACCGCCGGCGATGATCGTGGTGAATTTAGGCATCGTAGCGCAGGTCAACGCGACGCGCGGTCCACCAGCCGTCAGCACCCTCCGCGAAGGATTGTGCGCTCTTCAAATCGCCGCCGTACACGTGCAACGAGTGCGCAACGGTCTCTCCCCCGTTGCCGAAGTCATGATACTCGAGCGGCGGGATCAAAACGCCCACCGTGCCACGACCGGAGACGCGGTGCATGCCACGCTCGAAACGAAAACGACCATCGGCCCCGCGCTCAACCAGCGCAAACATCGTCTCGTTCATCACTCCGTCGATGACGATCTCCGCTCCCCACAATCCGGCATGGTCGTGTAGCGCGCTGCCTTGGCGCGGCGCCCAGGTCATGCCGACGACGACGAATCGATCGTCCGGATCGTGCCAGATCAACTTGCGCGAGTAGTGGTCGGCTTGCGCCGGCAAAAACAGTTCGGGGGTGAAGGCGCCTTGCTCGCAGAGCTGGGCGAGCACGCCGGCGAGCGAAGTCACGCGGTCGTCGTGCACTGCCCGCGCGATGGGAGCGATCAGATCCGGGAGGTTGGCGTTCGTAGGGAGCGTCTTCATGACCATTTAGGTATCGGCACGACGCCGAAGACCCCTAGGACGCCAGCTCCGCCACCGTTAGGCCCATGAGGTCGGCGATAAGCTTGCGGTCGGCTAGTAGCGTCGCCGCCTCGCCGTGGTAAACAATCCGGCCCGCGTCCATCACGTACGCGCGATCCGCGATTTTGAGCGCAAGGAGCGCGTTTTGTTCGACCAGCACGATCGCGACGCCGCTCGCCTTGAGCTCGGCCAGAATGCGGTACACTTCCTCGACGATCATCGGAGCCAAACCCTGCGACGGCTCGTCGACTAGCATCAGGTCCGGATTCGAAACCAGTGCGCGTCCAATGGCGAGCATCTCCTGCTCGCCGCCGGAGAGACGCCCGGCCTTACGGCCCACAAGCTCCTTGAGCTTGGGCAAATGCTCGAGCACGCGCGCAATCGACCACTCACCGCTCCGGCCGTTCTCCGCGAGTTGCAGATTTTCGAGCACCGAGAGTTGCGCGAACATACGGCGTCCTTCGGGTACATAGCCGACGCCCATGCGCGCGATCCGATACGGCGACCGCCCGGCGATCGATGCGCCGCTGAAGGTAATCTCGCCGCTGCGCGGCCGCGTGAGTCCAAGAATGCTGCGCAACGTCGTCGTCTTGCCCGCACCGTTGAGCCCGAGCAGTGCAACGAGCTCGCCTTTGCCGACCGCGAGGCTGACGTCGTGCAGAATATGGCTCTTGCCGTAATAAGTGTTGAGCTTTTCAACGTTGAGAAAGGCTTCAGACATGTTCGACGACCTCTTTGCCGATGTAGGCATCGCGGACCGCTTCGTTGGCGCTGATTTCCGCCGGCGTTCCTTCGGCGAGGACCTTGCCGCGGTCGAGAACCATGATGCGCTGCGCGAGCGAGAGCACCACGCGCATGTTGTGCTCGACGAAAAGCACGGTGAGGCCAAGCTCGCTATGCAGTTTGCGAATCACGTCGACGACGCGCGTCGTTTCCGCGTGAGCGAGTCCCGCCATCGGCTCGTCGAGCATCACGAGTACGGGATCGGTCGAGAGGCTCATCGCAATCTCGCATAACCGCTGACTTCCATGCGCAAGCTCCGCAACGGGCCGTCGCGCCGAGGCACGGAGGTTGACGAAATCCAGCAGCCGCTCCGCCTTCTCTTCGATGGTCTTGTGCTGCACCGGGTTGATCGGGCGAAAACGAAACGCCAATTTCGCCGCGCTCTGCAAACCGATCAACAAGTTATCGTAGACGGAAAGATTGGGAAAGACGCTTGACGTTTGAAACGTGCGCCCCATGCCCATCCCGATGCGATCGTGGATCGGCGACGCCGTGATGTCGATGCCTTTAAATGTAACCTTGCCGCTATCGCACTTGTAGAATCCGGAGAGCGCGTTGAAGAATGTCGATTTCCCGGCACCGTTGGGCCCAATGACCGCTTGAATCGATCCGGCACTGACCGTGAGCGACACGTCTTCGACCGCACGCACGCCTCCGAAGTGCTTCACGACGTTCTCCGCCTGAAAAATGACGTCGCTCACGGTTGAATTTCCCGCTCTGAGGACACGGTACCATGCATCGTGTCGCGCGCTTCGTAAGCGAACCCGCCACGCCGCCGTTCGATGGCGTCGAGAATCGTGCCGAGGATGCCCTTGGGAAATCCGAGCACGCACGCCACGAACAGCGCGCCGAGCGGAATCTGCCACCACGGTATCGCGCTCGAAAGGATGTCGTTCCCGATCACAAAGATCAGCGAGCCGAGTAACGGCCCAAAGATCGTGCCGGTGCCCCCGAGGATCGTCATCAAGACGATGTTTCCCGATTGATGCCAGTCGAGCAGCAGTGGATACGCAAACATGATCGAGAGCCCGTAGCATGCGCCGGCCAATCCCTCAATCGCCGCCGAAATCAATATCGCGACAAAGATAAAGCGGTCGGTATTGAGCCCGAGGTAGCGGGCGCGCGTTTCGTTCTCTTTGATCGCAACCAGCGAGCGTCCAAACGGCGAGCGGACCAAGAGCCAGAACAGGATCGCGACGACCACAAAGAACAGCAGCATCGCGTAATAAAATGACTCGTCCTTAAGTTGCCAGCCCAAGCCTTCCACCGCGGGACGCACAAAGTTCATCCCGTCTTCGCCTCCTGTGATATCGGTAAAGCGATAGGCCAGAAAGTAGAAGACCTGCCCAAAGGCGATGAACAAAAGGGAGAAATAGATGCCGCGCCGGCGTAAGAGGAATGGCCCGATCAAGAGCGCGCCGATGATCGATGCGAGCACACCGTAGCCGAGCGAGCCGAAGAATCCGGCATGCCAGAACTGAATCGTCAAGCCGGTTCCGTAGGCACCCAAGCCGAAAAACGCCGCGTTGCCGAAGGGCAGCACCCCGGTATAACCGACGAGCAGGTTCACGCCCATTGCAGCCATCGCGAAGAGCAGCACTTCGGTGCATATCGAAATGGCCAGGTGCAAATGTGGCGCGAGCTGAGGGATAAACATCAGCAACACCAAGAGGACGATCGCCGTGATCAATCCGGCGCGATTGCCCATTCTCACCCGAAGATACCCTCTTCACCGAAGAGGCCGCGTGGACGGATGAGCAAGATGACCGCCATCAAGACGTACATCACGATTTCGCTAAAGGCCGGCAAATAGAGCGTCGTCACGCTGATCGCAACGCCGATGAGAAGACCGCCAACCACCGCACCGGTGAGACTGCCCATCCCGCCGACGATAACGGTTACGAATGCCGGCATCAAGAGCGCATTGCCGCTTTGCGGATTGAGGCCAAGCAGGCACGCTGCGAGCACGCCGGCGACGCCTGCAATGAGAATGCCCAAACCAAAGTTGAACATGTAGAGAACTTGGGTGTTCGTTCCGAGCGCCGCAATCATCTCGTTATCTTGCACCGCGGCGCGCAGGCGCAACCCGAGGCGTGTGCGCTGGAGGAACAGTACCAGGGCAACGATGATGACCAAGAGCGCGCCCGCGATGAAGAGCCGGAAAGCGGGAAAGTACGTGAAGCCGAGCGAGACCGCACCCTGCAGCGCCAGCGGCGGCGAGAACGGCACGCCGTTCGTCCCCCAAATCAACCGATATACCTCCTCCGCGATAAGCGAGAGGCCGAACGTCAGCAGCAAGCTGTAGACCGGATCGCGACGATAGAGCGGGCGTATTAACGTCCGCTCCACCGCTATACCGACGATCACGGTCAGTAGCGGCGCCGCAGCGAGCGCGAACCACCAGTTAGTGCCCGCGCTCACCAGAGCAAAAGCGAGATATCCGGCGAGCGTCATAAACGATCCGTGCGCAAGGTTGATCGTGCCGGTCAAGTTCATGATGAGCGAGAGCCCGATGGCAACGACTGCATAGAACGCGCCAAGGATCAAGCCGTTAAAGATCTCGGGTGCGACGTGGGCCATGTGCTACTCCAGGTAAGGAACCTCTGCCTTCGCAGAGGTTCCTTAGGTTTCCTTAGGTTGCTTTAGGTTTCCTTAGGTAGGCCAGTTCATCTTGCAGACCGCCTTCTTCTCTGCAACGCTCTGCTCGATGTCGGCGGCTTCTTGCCGGTCCACGATATCGAAGATGTCATATTGATCTTGCGGCGTCCCCTTCGGCCGAATCGAGCCAAGCCACATGGGCCACATCAACTGATGGTCGACGTCGCGGTAGTAGCCGCCACCCTCCCAGATCGACTGGAAGTGCGCGCCCTCGAGCGCCTTGGCCATCTTCGCAGCGTTGGTCGACTTCGCTTCATTGACGGTCCAGAGCATCCGATCCATCGTGATATAGCCGAACGCGCTGCGTGCCGTCGGCGGCGTGCCGTACTTCTTGCGGTAGTTGGCGACGAAGTCGTTGGCCATTTTGTTGTTGGTACCGATGACGCTAGCGCCCTTATAGTACCACTCGACGCCCCAATAGCCGACGCGCGCCTGCTCGGGCAGCGCCCAAACCGCTTCGAGTTCGACCTGCGGTCCGCCGACCGGGATTTTACCGGCGATGCCATATTGGTTCGTCTGCTTGAGGCAGTTGACGAAGTCGTCACCTTGCACGAGGACAAGTAAGAGGTCAGGCTTAGCTGCGAGCACTTTGGTGAGGTACGGGCTGAAGTCGGTCGTTCCGAGCGGCGTGAGGTCTTCACCGACGAACGTGATCCCCATCTTCTTTGCCACATCGTGGTAGCCGGCTTGCAACGCGTGTCCGAACGCATAGTCGGGAATGATCATGTACCATTTCTTCCCGAACTTCTTTTCCAGCGAATATCCCGTAGCGTGGGTTTCCATCCAGGTGCTGTGGCACGTGCGGAAGGTGCTATATTCGCACTTCTCGCCGGTTACCGCGTCGGCGTGCCCGCCCGAGTCGATGTAGAACGTATTGAGCGCGTTCGCTGCGCCGCTGATCGCGAGTGACACCGAGCTGTTGATCGAACCCATCTGCACCGGGCACTTCTCGACGAGGATCAGTTTGCGCGCTTTCTCGACTGCATTACCGGGGTTGTTGTTGTTGTCTTCCTTCACAACCGCGACTTTCGTCCCGCCCATGACACCGCCGCGTGCGTTCCACTCGTCCATCGCCATCTCCGCGCCTTGCGTTTCGCTTTGCGCATACGATGCGTACACACCGGTGTATTCGTAATTGAGTCCGACGTTGAGTACGTCTGCCGCGAAAGCGCGGCTTGGAAGAATTGCAGGGAAGCCGGTAACGAGTCCAGCCGACGTAATAGCTGCCGTCGTCAGAAACGACTTCCGGTCCAGTTTGCCATCCGACATTTCACATGCTCCTATTGGCGCCGCATAGTGCGTGACGCATAGTAGTCCAGGAACTAGGACAATGAATCGCGCTTACCATTAGTTGTTCCTTTTGGCGCAACGCCTACGGCCGAACAATCGTTCCGTCGAAATGCAATGTACGCCTAGCAGCCAGTAGCGCGTATCTAGCATGAAGCGCGGCAGAATCGTATAACAAGAGCGACTCACACCGCGGACATTACAGATCAAAGTACGAGGAGAGCCCTATGCGCGTATCTCGTCCCGCCTGGCTGCTTTCAGCCGCCACTATCATCCTTGCCGGCCTCGCGCTGGCTGGACTGCTGCGCCCGGCGCTGGCGGCAACCGCGCCCAGCGAGATCAAAATCGGCACTCTGTACGCAAGCACCGGGACCTTCGCCGTTGCTTCACAGGGGCAGTATCAGGGGCTGCAATACTGGGCCGCCGCGATCAACAAGGGCGGCGGGGTATTCGTAAAAGCCTTTAATAAGAAGATTCCGGTCAAGGTTATCGCCTACGACGACCAGAGCTCGACGACGACCGCGACGACGCTTTACAACCAGCTCATCACGCAGGACAAGGTCGATGTCCTAATCGCCGACTTCGGGTCGGTACTGACCTCGGTCGCGATCCCGCTGGCTGCGGAGCATCACATGCTGCTGATCGACCCGACCGGTTCGGGCGCAAACTTCTTCACCCAGAAAACCGACTATCTCGCCGACGTCAGCATCCCATCCTCGGCGGTATGGCCGGTTCCGCTCGGCAAGTTCATCCTGGAGCAGAAGATCGCGCGCGTCGCAATACTCTACGATTCGAACGACTTCGACGCTTCGCAAGCCGAGACGCTGAAATCAGCTCTCGCCGCCGGCGGTGTGACCCCGGTCTACTACAACGGCGTGCCGACCACCGAATCGAACTACTCGGTGCTGTTGCACACGATCGCGGCGCAGAACCCCGATGCCGTCATCGAATTGGGCTACGCTCCCAACGACATCGCGTTCTTGCGCGATCTTGCCTCGAGCGGACTGCACTTCAAGATGACCTTCACGATCTTTCCCGGACAGCTCATCTCGTTGATCTCGAAGAACGTCGGAGCCAAAGCGCTGGCCTACACGTACACTTACCCGACGCCTCCGCTCGTGCGCTTCGACAGCGTGACGCTCGGCGTAAATACCGATACGTTCGTCAAGGACTTCACCGCGGCGAGCAAGGCGGCGCCCAATTTCCTCAATGCCGCGGGCTATAACAACGGCTTGATCGTGCAGCAAATGCTCGCGATCGCGCCGGCGTTCACCCAGCTCGACTTCCACCAGGCTCTGATGGATATGTCGGGCAAGACGCGCACGCTGCTCGGTGACTTCAAGATCAACGAAAACGGCGCGCAACTCGGCGAGCTCCTCCCGGTCGCACAAATCTTGCCCGAGGGCGCCGACGGAACCAAGTTCGTCGTCGTCTACCCGCAAGACAAGGCCACCGGTAAGGCCGTCTATCCGGCGCCGCAACCGTAACCCTCGGCCGCTATCCCGCCGATGAGCTTGCTCGAATACGCGCTGATCGGCGGGATCCTGTACGGGATCTTCTTCGCACTTGTCGCGGTCGGCCTCAATCTGATCTTCGGCGTGATGCGCATCATCAACATTGCACACGGGCAATTCGTGTTGCTCGGCGGCTACGGCGCCTTCTTGCTCAGCTCGCGGGCGCACGTCAATCCGCTCTACGGCGTACCGCTCGCCATGGTCTGCGCAATCGTCGTGGGCGTTCCGCTCTACGTCGCCGTCGTACCGCGTCTGCAAAAAAGCAGAAACCCGGAAATGCTCTCGTTCATCCTGTTCTTCGGAATCGCGCAGATGATCGACGCGCTAACGACGATGGTTTTCGGTGCCGATCAGCGCTCGTTGCCAGAGGATGCCCTCGGTGCGGGCAGTATCAGCGTGTTCGGTCAGAGCTTCCCGGATAGCTGGTACGTCGCCGCCGCAGCCAGCGTGCTCGTTGTGGTGGGGCTGTATCTGTACTTCACACGGACGCGACTCGGCTTTGCCACGCGCGCGATCATGGCAAGCCGTGACGAGGCGCTCGCGACCGGCATCGACGTGAATCGCGTGTCGATGATCTCGTTCGTTATCGGCCTGGCTCTGGCAGGTGTTGCCGGCGTCTTCGTCCCGTACATGCTCGGCTCGCTCTCGCCCGATATCGGAAACGAGCTGACGACGACGTCATTTGCCGTTATCATCATCGGCTCGCTGGGGAATCCGCTCGGCACCGGCATCGGTGGACTCGTGTTTGGCATCGGCACACTCGTGATGCAAACGTTCTTCCCGTCGTGGTCGAATCTCGTGCCGTACGCGCTGCTCGTGTTGATCGTGCTGGTGCGGCCCGCAGGTCTTCTGGGCAAATCCGTTCGCATCGCATGAGAGCCGCCGTGATTACGCTCGCCGTTATCGGCGCTACGTTTCTCATTGCGCCGCACGTCTACGGTAACCGGACGCTGCTCTTTTCGATGATGACCTTCATCGTGCTCGCGCAAGGGCTCAATCTGCTCTACGGCTTCACCGGCTATCTCCCGTTCGGATACGTCGGTTTTTTCGGCACGGGTGCCTACACGACGTCGCTCCTCGTTTTACATACGCACCTTCCCGTGCTGCTCTGCGTCGTGGCCGGCGGCGCGGGCGCGTGCATTATCGCGCTCGTCCTCGGCCCCCTCTTGCGCCTGAGCGGTGCCTACTTTTCGATCGCCAATCTCGCCGCGTCGCAGATCCTCTACAACGTCGTCTCCAATCAGGATCTTTCGAAAATCACCGGCGGCCCCTATGGCCTCAAGATCGATCAAGTCTACGATCCAACCGCAAGCTACTACACGATGCTCGCGATATTGCTGCTAGCAACGGGACTGGCCGCCTACTTCCGCATCTCGCGTTTCGGCATGGCGCTGCGCGCCATGAACGCGGATCCGACGAGCGCAGCAATGGCCGGTATCGACGTCGTGCGAACGCGCTTGATCGTGTGGCTGATCTCTGCCGGCATCGCTGGACTCGCCGGCGGTGCCTACGCTTGGAACCTTTCCGTCTTTTATCCCGATGCGGTATTCACGCTGCAGATCTCGGTCTTTGCCATCGTGTTCGCGCTTTTCGGCGGTGTCGGTACGGTCGTGGGCCCGGTAATCGGCGCAATCGTGCTCTATGCGCTGTATAACGGTGTCGGCATCTCAGCGCCGCAGTACTTTGAGTTTATTTATGGATTCTTGATCGTCGTCTTGGTTTTGTTCCTACCCAACGGCTTGATGTCGCTGCTCGCTCGGCGAGGCATACGTGTCCTCTGAACCGCTGCTCGCACTCGACGGTATTGCCAAGCGATTCGGCGGACTCGTCGCGCTCGATCGCGTAAGCTTTAACGTCGAGCCAGGCGAGATCGTGGGCCTGGTGGGACCGAACGGATCGGGTAAGACCACGGCGATCAATGTGATCTCTGGGATCTACCAGGCTGATTCGGGAAGCTTGCACTTTGCGGGGCAACGAATCGATCGCGTGCCGGCCTTTCGGCGCGTACCGCTCGGCATTAACCGCACGTTTCAAGTGCCGAAGCCCTTCGCGGACATGACCGTGCGCGAGAATGTCGCAGTCGCCGCATATTTCGGCGCGCACGCGCCGGTGGACGTTGACGCGGTGCTCGCCGAGATCGATCTGGGGGACCACGCCGATGTGCTCACGTCGCAGCTCACGGTTAATCAGCAAAAGCGGCTCGACCTCGGGCGCGCGCTCGCGACGCAACCCAAGCTGCTGCTGGTCGATGAAATCGGCGCCGGGCTCAATCCAAGCGAACTCGGCGTCGTCGCCGATTTGCTGGTCCGGCTTGCGGCGCGCGGCATCGCTCTCATCGTGGTCGAGCATGTCCTCGACTTCCTCAATCGCATCACGAATCGCGTCATCGTGCTCAGCGCGGGGCGCATGCTCTTCGAGGGTCCGCTCGAAGACGCATCGCGCAATTCCGACGTCGTTGCCGCGTTCATCGGAGGTTGACGATGGCGCTGCTCGAGGTGACCGGAATCGAATCCGGCTATGGTGCGATGAAGATTCTGTGGGGAATGGATCTGGCGGTGCAGCCGGGAGAGACCGTCCTACTCTTGGGAGCCAACAGCGCCGGCAAGACGACGTTGCTTCGAACGATCATCGGTCTCTTACCGGCGTGGACCGGCGCGATCCGCTTCGAG
>Ga0302325_10006497_pt1 | contig 26255 bp, 18 predicted proteins | sample Palsa_T0_2_FD_201948 | JGI IMG/M metagenome (GOLD analysis project Ga0302325, IMG submission 201948) | Peat permafrost microbial communities from Stordalen Mire near Abisko, Sweden - Palsa_T0_2 | ecosystem: Environmental > Terrestrial > Soil > Palsa > Peat permafrost | place: Sweden: Abisko... | reverse complement strand
CACTCACCGGGGCAATCTTTGGATCGCCCACTGCCAGGGCGCTCACTTCCTGCGAAGCCGCTAAATAAGCTTCCAACAGCGATGGGGACACGCGCAAAACTTCAGCTATATTGTCGAACCCGTTGCTTTCGTCATCGGCCGGCAGCAACTCGGAAACGTCCACCTTCAGGCTCAGCAAATCGCGTATCGAGTTGGCATACTCAGTCCGATTCAGCCGATGCAGCGGCGATCGACCGGGTTCTGGATGCGCAGCGTTGGCCTGATCCAGCGACGCCTCCAGCCACGTGATCAATTCATCGATCTTGGCCTGATCCGGTCGGGGCATTCCCCGCGGCGGCATCATACCTCCGCGCAGCTTGCGCACCACCTTCTCCCACGTCTCGGCATGCTCTGCGGCGTGATCGATGTCTAATTTGTCGAGCAACAACCCCGCAGTCTTCGCGCGTTCGTTATGGCAGCTCACGCAATAGCGATTGATGAGCACGTGTTGTGGAGAAAGGGCTGGGGCGGACGTTTGTTGGGGCTTTGCCGCCCACGAGCACAGTCCAGACATCGCGAAACCGCTGATCGCTAATCGCGCCGCAAAGCCGATCACTTTTTCCACCCGCCTCCTCTCTCTGTAAGGTATATCACGTTATGGCACGGGCCGAAGCGGACGGCAGGCCCGCCGCTATCGTGGTAGTCATTTCGGGCATCCAGCTACCAAAGAATAGGCGAAGATCTGTGTGATGTATATAAGCTTTCAGTGAGGTTTTGTCGGAAATCGATGATGTCGTTCTTGAACAGAAATTTCTGGTATCCAGCCCAGGCAGCATGCCCTTGGACACAACCGGCGGTCGGTAGGCAACTCACGTTGACGCCATGTCGGCAGCAGGGGATTGGGACTTCGCTGGGGTTTGATTCGAAGAGGACTAATACGGGTTTTCAGTTCACCGTGACCAACGCCAAGCTGGCCAACCTAGTCTCGCGGGATCCGCCAAAGTTCCCGCAAGGAGGCCAGCCGTGAACTTGGCGAACTTCGTGAACTTTGAAGCGGGCCTGTCCCGTGACTCACCCATGCCGGCGCGGACGCCGACACAAAGAGGGGTGAAAGCGCCAACCAGCAGGAGCATGCTGGAGTGATCGCCGGCGAAGTAGGCCGAACTCAGTCTGGTGCTTTGAGCCCGTGCGTGAATCTGGCTGGACGCTTCGCTGGAACAAACAAGTGTGCCTCCGCCGCCAGGTGGGGAGCACGAGAAGGAATGTCTGATTTTTCTTTCAGCGTCTTTCGCCCGGCGGCTAAGGAGACGGCGGAGGCATTCCGGGCACAATTAAGAAGAGAAAATTAGCGCGTCGGACGATTGGCAGACATCTTGACGATCGTCGGACGCAGGCAACTGACCTGCCACGAACCAAGTACGAGAAAACATCAAGCGACGCGTCAGACAATCCTTTATGTTCCACTAAGCGTTTTGGGTTGCCTAGGAGCCGTTCTTGGGGGTGGCCATTGTTGCAATCTGTTGCACTTTGTTCACAAACTGTTGCACTCGGTTTCTCGAAAGCCAAATCAGTTGCAGACTGTTCACAAACTGTTTGCAGATTGTTGCAAAACGCGAAAATCTCCTGATTCGATCTCTCGACAGGTTTGCGGCGTCCGTTGCAACGATAAAATATGTCCCGAAGTGCCTCTGCCGTTCCCTTACAAGTAGAGGGGCACTCTACGCTCAGAGGTGAAATCATGGGCAATCTCATGACAGAGAACGAAGTATCGAAACGGCTCAACGTCAGCGTCGCGTCCCTACGCAGGTGGCGATTAACGAAGCGCGGACCGGCGTTCCTCAAGGTCGGATCTCTGGTCCGTTATCAACCGGAGGAGCTTGAGGTTTGGCTCGCTTCGCTGCCGACTGGTGGGGCTTCCGATCACAAGCGACCGGTCTCGGGACCGCTGTCGCGTCAAGCCGGCTCCAGCGTCTAGAGTAGTACTTTCTATTAAGCTAACGTTAGGTTCATAATCCTACAATGGAGCCAGTGAACGAGGCAGCAAGTTTGATGGGCAAACGCAGCGCCGAGGCCCGCGCAAAGAAATGGGGTAACCGGGAGTTTCTTAAGCGGATGCGGGAATGGGGCAAGCTGGGCGGCCGGCCGAAGGGTAGCGGGAAGGAGAAGGCGACAGATACGAAGAAAGGCGGTAAGTAATGGCAGTCTACAAACCAACGCGCAAGGGCGAGACTTCGAAGTTTTATATCTGCGAGTTTGTTTATCAGGGCAAGCGGTTCCAGGAATCGACCGGAGCAACCACCAAGACTCTGGCGAAGGAATACGAGAAGCGTCGGAGGGCGGAAATGGAGCGTGCGGCGGCGGGCTTGCCAACGCAACAGAGGGCCGCGCGCATCCGCACGGTCAACGATGTCGTGGGACCTTACCTTGCTGCCTACAAGGTCAGCCACCGCCCGAAAAGCATTCTGTTCGCCGAAGGCCGTCTGGCCCATGTAAAGAAGGCCCTTGGAAATGTGGTGCTGTCCGATCTCACGGACGACCGCGTACGGGACTACATTCGCCAGCGCCAGAGCGAGAAGGTTTCGGGCCGCACGATTAACATGGAGATTGGCGAACTGTCGCGGGGGATTGGTCGCACGTGGCGAGAACTTTGGCCGCGTGTGAAGCGACTGGAAGAACGAAAGGATGTGGGCCGGGCACTCTCTGCGGACGAACAGATGGCTCTACTTGATGGCCTGAAGAACCGGCGAACGCCCCACTTAGGCACGATAGTTCCCTTGCTGCTCTTGACGGGAATGCGCACTGGTGAGGCGCTCTCTCTGACCTGGAGACAAATCGATCTATTGGATAAGACTCTGCGAGTAGGCCGCGCCAAAACGTCGAATGGAACGGGACGCATGATCCCAATCAATGATGATCTTGAATCTGTCCTCGTAAAGCATCGCTCTTGGTTTGTCGAAGAGTTCGGCGAGCCAACTCCATCACATCACCTGTTTCCATGGGGAAAGCCGGTTCCCTCGGACCCGACGCGCCATGCGACCGATATTACATGGAGCTGGGACGAATTGCGGAAGGATACTGGCGTGTCTTGCCGCCTCCATGACCTCAGGCACACCTTCGCCACGCACCTGGCCGAGAACGGCGTTTCGGAGTCCACGATGCTCGCGCTGATGGGCCATATGAGCCGGGCGATGTTGGAGCGCTACAGCCACATTCGGATGACTGCGAAGCGTTATGCTGTGGCGGGCGTGGTCTTGAGGCCGAAGGCCAAAGAGACTGACAATTCGGAGCTAGTCCCTGTGAAAGTCCCTGTAGTAGAGCAGGTGGCCACAATTAAGCAGCCTCTAACTGATTGATTTTAGTGGTGAGCGCGGTAGGAATCGAACCTACAACCTACTGATTAAGAGTCAGTTGCTCTGCCAGTTGAGCTACGCGCCCGATCGAGACTCGCTGAAGAATTTCGGCGCTCGTGAATCACTCGCGCCAACTTTTCGATTGTAGCACTGACAATCATCTATCTCCAGCTTCCTTCGGCGCGAACGATGCCGCCGCGATTTGCGCGATGTCGAGAAGCTTGGGCGCCGTCGCGGAAACTCCCGTTAACGCATCACGGAGCATCGTATTGCAGAACGGGCACGCGGCCGCCACCACGCTAGCGCCTGTACCCGCCAACTCCTCGGCGCGCTCCACGCTGATGCGTTTGCCTTTCTCCTCGCCGAGAAACGCCAGCCCTCCGCCCGCGCCGCAACAGAACGACCGCTCGCGCGACCGCGGCGGATCGATCAGCGTCCCGAACTTGCCAACCACATCGCGCGGCTCATCGTACACGTTGCGATAGCGGCCAAGGTAGCAGGGATCGTGATAAACGATCTTCTGGCCGTCGCCGGTTCGCTCGGGCAGCTTATCTAAATTCCGAGCCAAAAACTCGCTGTGATGCTCGATGGGCGGGGCTTGTCCATACTCGGCCCAATCGGTGCTCATGGTCCGCACGCAATGCGGACAGATGGAGATGATTTTTTTCACTTGGCTTTGCCGCAGAGTTTCGAGATTACTCTCCGCAAGCTGTCCGAACGCCAGGTCGTTGCCTAAGCGCCGCGCCGGATCGCCCGTGCATTTCTCCTTGCGGAGCACGCCGAATGTGACATTTAATCCGCGCAGAATGCGCGCGAGCGACGCGATGATCTCCCTGCCCTGCGGATCGTAGCCGCCCATGCAGCCGAGCCACAGGCAATACTCCTGGGTGCCATCGAAGATGGGCAGTTCCTGCTTCTCGACAAACTTGTCGCGCTCGCTGGAGGAAAACCCTAGCGCGTTCCCATTGCGCTCCATATTCAGGAAAAGCTTGGTTCCGTAATCGTCTTCCCATTTGCCGGTGTTCACCGCGCCGCGCCGCAGCCCGATGATCATGGGCAGATGCTGAATTCCAACCGGACATTGAAACTCGCACGATCCGCAGGTGGTGCATTGGAACACGGCTTCCTGGGACAGATGAACGCCAATGAGCGGTTGCTCGCTCTCCGGGCCGAATTCGTTCAAATAGCGCCGCACTCCCAAGGCGATTTCTTTGGGGTTGAGAAGCTTGCCCGTATTCGTTGCCGGACAATATTGGCTGCAGCGGCCGCACTCGACACACGTGAATGCCTGCAGCGCGATCAGTTCGGTGACGTCTTTGCCGGTATCCAATCCGAAATCGTCGTCGCCCGCGAGCGGCGGGATTTTGCTGAACGAATCGCGCTTCATGAAGACCGTCACCGGGCTCAACACCAGGTGCAAATGTTTGGTGTGCGGGATCAAAGGCAGAAAGGCCAGCAGCGTCAGCGTGTGCGCCCACCACAGCAGCCGGCTCGATTCCCATCCCGGAACGAACGTCGCCAAGTATGTGATCATCAGCAGAAAAATCAGCAGCGCGATTATGCCGGATTCTTTGGATAGTGGTCCTAGCCATTTTGGACGCACGACAAATCGGCGGAACGCGAGACCGCTAATGGAGATCGCGACTGCGATCGCAAATACGCCCGCAAAATCGAAATAGAACGTTCCAAAAATACCCGTCCGATCGAGAAACCCGATATGAAGAGCTTCAGCGAAATGGTTGGCGGTGATGAGCGCGAACACGCAAAATCCCCAGAAGACCAGCGCGTGCGCCAGGCCGGGCAGAGGCCGCTGCCAGATCACCTTCCCTTGCAGCAATACTTCCCAGATGAAATCGGTGACGCGCCGGCCAACGGGCTGAATGCGGAATTCGGGATCTTTCTTAGAGGCGCGAACCGTTCGCCACACTTTACCGAATCGCAGCCAAAATCCGTACAGCGACGCTGCCAGCAAGACCAGGAATAAGCCGGATTCCGGCCAGGACAGTTGGGGCACCAACTGCGAGTGTAGCGCAGGCCATCCGATGGGAATTCGGTAAAGCTGGGCGTCCTCCGGTACGATAGATAAAGTGGGAGCTAAACATTTGCGATTCATCATGTCTGGAGCCGCGGGATTCATCGGTTCGCACCTGTGCGACCGCCTGATTGCCGAAGGCCACGAAGTTTTGGGTTACGACAATTACATGACCGGGGACGCTCGCAATCTCCAGCATCTAGAGGGCAATCCGGCATTTGAATTTCGCGAATGGGATGTTTGCCGTCCGTTCACGGTGGATGATCCAGTGGATGGCGTGCTGCATCTGGCTTCGCTCGCGAGCCCCAAAGACTATTTCGAGCATCCCATTGAGACTTTGGACGTCGGATCGGCCGGCACGCGCAATATGCTCGAAATCGCGCGCCAGCACGGCGCCCGTTTCATGGTGACCTCGACGTCGGAATGTTACGGCGATCCGCTGGAACATCCGCAAGTGGAAACCTATTGGGGCAACGTGAATCCGGTCGGAGTTCGATCGTGCTACGACGAAAGCAAGCGCTACGCCGAAGCGCTGACCATGGCGTACCATCGCGTTCACGGCGTGCGCACCAACATCGCTCGCATTTTTAATACCTACGGGCCGCGCATGCAGCTCAAGGACGGCCGCGTGGTTCCTGCCTTCATCGATCAGGCGCTTCACAGCGAACCAATGACGGTATTCGGCGATGGCACGCAGACGCGCAGCTTCTGCTACGTCCAGGATCTGGTGGACGGGCTCTATCGGCTGACTCTGTCCGACGAACGTTACCCGGTGAATCTCGGCAATCCTCAAGAGCTGACCATTCTGGAGTTTGCCGAGCGTATCCGCCGCCTGACCGGAACCACGGCGCAACTCGATTTCAAACCGCTCCCGCAGGACGACCCCAAGCGGCGGCAACCCAACATCGCGAAAGCCAAAAAAGTGCTGGGCTGGGAACCGAAGGTCACTCTGGAAGACGGGCTGAAGGCAACTATCGATTACTTCCAGCGCCTGCCTTCACCGGCGCTAGCTCGGTCCTGATCGGCGATACCTCGATCCAAACCTTCGCGGCTGCGGCCCTGCCCAATTGAACCGCCTGACCGGCGATGCTTAGCGTCAGCGTGTCGTCATAGTTGGAAGCCATCATCCGCACCACGGCGCCGGGATGAATGCCCAGGCCATGCAGGTACTCGAGCAGACGCCGGTCCCGCTCGAACACGCTGACCACGATGAAATCCGAATCGGCTGGAGCTTCGTCCAGCGGCCGCAAGCCGCGGTCGCGGCGATCCTGCGGCGTGTCGCCTTCCACGCGATTCCCGTGCGGGCAGGCTTCACCTGTGCCCAGTTTATCGAGCAAACGCCGTTCGAAATCGGACGATACCGCATGCTCCAACTGCTCGGCTTCGTCATGGACTTTATACCATTCCATACCGAAAATTTCGGTGAGCATCCGTTCGATCAAATGATGGCGGTTCAGCAGCCGATTGGCGATGTCGCGGCCGGCCGACGTAAGTGAAAGCGTCCCATCGCGCGCCGTGCGGATCAATGCGTCCCGCTTCAAGCGCTTGATGGCCATGGTGACCGCCGGCGCCGAAACATTCAGCCAGCGGGCCAAAGTGGCCGGAATGACAGGCTCACCTTCACTCTCGGCTTCCGCGATCGCTTTGAGGTAATTCTCCTTGGAGACCGTGATTTTCACGCCAATCCGATTGTAACGTCCTGGCGGGCTAGCTCACCTGCGGCGCAAAACGCGGTCCAGCAATCCTACATGTGCATCGAAGTTTTCCAGCAGCCAGATATCTCCCTTGATACCGAGAGCCGATGTCAGAAAACTTTTTCCGTCCGGACGCAGACTGAATCCGCGGTACGGAAAATCCGACTGATACTGAGCCAGGTCCAGCACGGCGGGAGCGGGCCCAAGATCGGCGACCGTGGTTTCGCGCTCCGAAGCAGCGTCAATGCGGCCGATAATCAGATGACGATTCTCCGACAAGCCAACGCCAAACAGAGCATCCCCGTCCTTGGACCATCCATAGGTGAACCATTCCTTCTGGCTCACGATTTTCCGCTGTTTCCCATCCGGGCTGATGAGCGTGAGCTTCCCAGCGTCGTTCCATGCGATCCAGTCTCCCTTCGGCGACCAGCGCACCGGCCTGGCTGTCGCAACGTAGGTCACCAGGTCTGGAGGGTGGAGAGAGCCCACGCGGATCTTCATCACGGCGGGTTTTCCGTCATTTACGGAATAATAGGCCATTGAATTTCCATCCGGAGACCAGGAAGGGCCTCGTTGCCAGGCCTGCTGTGGATCGTCATACAGCGCCACGGGAGTATCGCCCGCCAGCGAAGATATCCAGATGCTTACTCTGGAGCCTGTGTCATAGCGGTAGGCCACGCGCGAGCCATCGGGCGAAATGGCGCAATCGAGGAGAGTATCGCCGGGAACGCCGTGCGGGAAATCAAGCGTACTGACGATGCGCCGGTCCGAACCGTCGGCTCGATTTCGCAGCCAGATCTCGTCGTGCCCATTCCGATCGGTCACGTAGGCGAAATGCACCCCGTCCGGCGCCCAACTGGGCGCAACCTCATGCCGGTCGGTTGTAACGACGCGGGTCGGCGGCGCTCCATTCAGTGGAACCTCGAGCAGCCCATAGCCAGTGTCGCCAGTCTGAAACGCCAGCGTGCGGCCGTCGGGAGAAAGCGCCGCATACTTCTCCTGACCGGCGCCCGACGTGACTTCCCGATCCGTTCCGTGGCGAAGATCGGTCTCCATCACGTGTCCGTCGCCCTCGGTCGTCCAAGACCAGAGAATCCTTCCGTCAGAAAGCCAATTAAAACCTGGCTGCGCATCCGGAATGTAATGGCCATGCAGCAGCTCCTGGGCCGTTCCGCCATTCAGCGGGACTTTCAAGAGCTCGGTCTTCTGGTTCCCACTCGTAAGGAGTCCCAAGTACTTTCCGTCTCTGGTGAACTGAAGGAAGCTGCCCCCGGGAAATGGGCTTCGGAACGCGGGGGTCGAACTCTGGGGCAGTGGCCGTGGCGGCGCTCCGGGCGGCGAGGACAACATTATCATGTACGTCTTGTCGGGCTGCAGCGCCTCCACCGCCAGCGTTTTGCCGTCGCGCGATAGGGTTGCGCGGTCGACGCCATCCAAGACTTTTTCCGCTGCGCCTCCGGCGACCGCTGACGACCAAAGGTTTTGATCCGGCCCTCCCCGGCTCACGATGTAATAAATCCTGGCGCCGTCCGGAGACCAGAAGGGATCGAAGCAGGAAGCGTCCTGACGGGTGATCTGCGTCGGCGCCGGCGAACCGATTTTACGGATGAAAATCTGAAAGATTCCGTCCACTTCGCCGGAATACGCGATCCGGTCTCCGCCGGGCGACCATGCGGGCATGGTTTGAATGCCGACTTCGGTGGCGAACGGAATGTAACGCGCCGTGGCGAGCGGAGCTTCCAGCCACAGTGCGGCGATCGCGAAGCCAATCACCAGGCCTGCAACCAGCGCCGGTGCGGCCCAAGGCCGGCGCCGGGCGGATTGGGATGGAAGCGCCGGACCCGCCGGAGCAATCGCCGCAGCCGAAATTTCCGACGCATGGTCGCGCAACTGGCGTAACTCCAGAAAAAGATCGCGGGTGGTGTCGTAACGTTGGCCAGGCTCTTTGGCCAGGCAACGTTCCAGCGACCATCGCAGCGGCAGCGGCACAGTGGCAGGTAACGCGGCCGGATCTTCGCGGATAATCGCCGCCATCGTCTCAGCCGCGGTCGGCCGCTCGAACGCTTTGCTTCCGGTGATCAATTCCTGAATGATAAGTCCCAATGAAAACTGATCGGAGCGGCCGTCCACTTCGGGGCTGCCGCTGGCCTGCTCGGGACTCATATAGGACGCAGTTCCGACAATGGTTCCCGGCTCGGTGGCAGCGATGGTGCGCGTTGCGTCCACGTGCCCTACGGCGCGAGAAATTGATTTTGCCAGGCCGAAGTCCAGAATTTTTGCCCGCCCCTCAGGCGTCAGCATGATGTTCTCCGGCTTCAAATCACGGTGCGCAATCCCCGCCGCGTGCGCGGCCGCCAGCCCATCGGCAATTTGCACTGCGATATCGAGAACCTTCTTCAGCGGCACCGGGCCGCGCTGGATCACGCCGCGCAATGTTTCGCCCGACACAAGCTCGGAGACGATAAACGCCGGCTGCTCCTGGAGCGCGACGTCGAAAATCGCCACGATGTTCGGATGATTCAGCGCCGCCACTGCGCGCGCCTCCATCTCGAAGCGTTGCTGGCGCGCCGGATCGCCGGCTACCCCGTCCGGCAGGACCTTGAGCGCAACATCCCGGCCTAACCGCGAATCATGCGCGCGATAAACTTCGCCCATTCCACCTGCGCCGAGGGGAGCGACGATCTCATAAGGTCCCAGAGGCGTTCCAGTATTCAATGGCATGGAGTTCCAGATGATTGTATCGTGATGGCGGAATAGCCTAGATGGCGGCGCGCTTTCGCTCGCAGTCACCGCACTCGCACGGCTGCGTGCGGTAGAATCAGCGTTTCGCATGAACCGAATACTCCCCGCTGCGCTCCGTGATATGCGAGAAGAGGGCTCGCTCATCTTGTCACTGGCAAGCGCCGAGTCCGCAACGCTCGCGGCAACGCTCGAAGCGGGCCGTTTGTTCTTTCAGCAGCAACTCGAGGCCAAAATGACAAGTGCTCTGCCAGAGGACTGCGGATACCGTGCGTTCGGTGTCGAGTATTCTCAAACCGCAAGCCATCCGGATCAGATCGAATCGTTTACGGCAACGGCCCGAACCTGCGTGGATCGTTTCAAGCTCTGTGACGGTCCCGCGCGGCGGCTTTATGATTGTATGCTCGACAGTATCGCGGTATTGGAGCCGTTAGCCGAAAACGTGGCCGCTTTGCTCGCTAAGAGCATCGGCAATGGAGCCGGCGAAAGTTTCCCGACGGGAAGCCTGCACCGTTGGTCACGGCTTCAAATCAACTACTCCCGCCCCGTTAGCGCTGACGGCGATATTCACGATCTGCATGAAGATGGCAATTTGGTAACAATCGCGTGTGCGACCGGACCGGGTTTGGAGATTCAGCAGCCGGATGGATCGCTTCAGGCGATTGAAGCTGCACTCCCACACGTCATCGTCATGCCCGGAGAGATCGCCTGGCTACTGTCGGGCGGCTGCGTTCGACCTGTTTGGCACCGGGTGAGACGGGTACCTTCGTGCTCCGACCGGTTGGCTTTGCTTTTCTTTGCGGATCTCGAGCCTGAGGCTTGCCAGCCCTGGTTGCACAATGCGGTGAATGCTAACGTGGACATCGGCGAGCGTACGCGGCGGAGTGTGACGCGCTTTGGACTGGAAGGCTTTCGGCCCTAAGAGCAGGATCACGATGGGAGACTGGACGCTCGCGATCGGCGGGTCAGAGCACGATGCCTCGGCGGCGCTCATGCGCGGGTTGGACATTCGCGTTGCGATTGAACAGGAACGGCTGTCGCGCAGAAAACATGGCGTAGCTCACTGGTACGAAAGTCCAATCCAGAAAGCCGTCGAGTATTGTCTTGCCTCCGAAGATATTTCACTGCACGACGTGGGCCGGGTGGTTGCGAGCGATAGCGTACCGGCCCGCATTTATCGTGAGCTGTCCGGTCTGGACGTTCGCACGTTTCACCATCACCTTTGTCACGCTGCTTCAGCCGCCATGATGCTGCCGCGGGACAGTGTCGCGGGCATTCTGGTGTATGACGGGTATGGATCGATCCGCGGACCCGTGCCAGGCGCCATCCCGCGGAATCTTCGCGAAACCTTTTCATTCTTTATCTTCGGTCCACAGGGCTATGATTGTCTGGGCACGACTCTCGGTCTGGCCTACATTGAAATGGACGAGTTCCCGATTGGGGTAACGAATTCCATCGGGACGCTCTATGAACAGGTCACTGGCATGCTCGGATATGACCTGATGGAAAGCGGCAAGACCATGGGTCTCGCGGCCTACGGCGTACCGCGCCACCTGGAAACGCTAGAACGTTTCGTACGGTATAGTGACGACCCGTCGAATTGCTTCTACTGCGCTGCCGATGATCCGGCGTTGACTGTGACGATTGAGGAGATTCTGTTGAAGGACCGCGGAAGCTTCCGGACGAGAGCAGACCTGGCCGCGAGCGTGCAGGCCCTCATCCATAAGACGCTGTTGCACTGCACGCAGTTCTTTGCGGGGAGATCTATCGACTTCTTGTGCATCTCGGGAGGCTGTGGACTGAATACGGTGGCCAATGGGTTTCTGGTGGAGCATTCCAGGTTGAAGGTTCCGATTTTCATCCCGCCGCACTGCGGAGACGCCGGACTCGGGCTGGGAGCCTTGTGGCTGGATGAGTTCCACCGCACCGGGACCCCGCCACGGTTGACCTTCAACGGCGGTCCACTGATGCCGGGGCTGTCGCGGCCGGGGCGGCTCTATAGCTGCGCGGAGCGTAGAGAGGCCGTCCTCCAGTTCTATCCGCGGTTGGTGTTCGACGGAACAGTTACCTCGGCCGGTGACCTCGCGCGGGTATTGGCAGGAGGCCAGATCGTAGGCCTCTTCAACGGACGGTCGGAAATTGGGCCTCGCGCGCTGGGTGGGCGCAGTATCATTGCCAGCCCGCGCGATCCGATGGTCCGGGAGCGTATCAATCGGATCATCAAGGGACGCGAGCCGTTTCAGCCATTGGCGCCGATGGTGCTGGCATCGGAATACGAGGAATATTTTCTGGATGCACGGCGTGCCGACGCCTTCATGCTCAAAATCGCAGTGGCTCGGGAGCGATGCCGCCGGGAAGCGCCGGCGATTGTACACGTGGACGGCACTGCTCGCGTGCAAGTGATCGACGAAGATGGAGACCCGTTCCTGGTTGAGCTGCTGAAAGCGTTTCAACGCGAAACGAACTGCGCGGTACTCCTGAACACGTCCTTTAACCGCCGGGGAGAGCCGATCATCGAAACGCCGCGCGATGCGATGGATGCTTTTCTCGCGATGGCGCTGGATGGCCTCTATATGGACGGTGAATTCTACCGCCGGGACTCGATCTCAGCGCGCACTTGAGTTTGCACGCGAGCCTTCGGCTTTGGCTTCGCGCAGGATCGGGATCGCGGGATCGGCATCCTTCCAGAGCGTTAAGAAATCCTGGTAAGCCGTGCGAGCTTTGGCGGCGTCGCCCTGCTGGCCATAGGCGCGGGCGATACCAAGGTGCGCGAGGGCCCCGATTACCTCGTTCGTCATTACACCGGGACGGTCGAGAATTTTCTGGTACTCGGCCGCGGCCTCGTTCCCGCGATGCGCCGCTAACAGCGCTTTCCCGCGAAAGTAGACCGGATAAAGAGCGAGATTCAGGGTGCCGGTGCTGGGCAACCCCAACTCGTACGGCGCGGCGGCCTGAAGGGCGTCATTGGCCTTGGAAGGGTTCGCGCGATTCAACGCGAATTGAGCGGAAAGCGTCGGAAGATAGTTGAACTGTACCAGCGTGTCTTCCGGGAAGCGCTTGGCCAAACCATCCGCGAGCGCCTGCGCGCGAGCCGTGTCCTCCAGCAGGGCCAGCGCGAGCGCAGCTGCATACTGCACATCGCGGCCGGTGGAAAGTTTGAGGGCCGCAGCCACATGTTGCCGGGCCTCTGCGGTATTCCCGAAAAACGCTTCCCGAAGAGCGGCGCCCGCTTCGTAGCCCGCTGCGGTCTCCTTCTCTTCCACCTGCGCAGCCGAAGCCACCGCGCGGCGGGAAAACTCCCTGGCCTTGGCGAGCCGCCCGAAATACGCGTTGGTTTCCGCTTCAAAGAATAACAGCACGTCTTCGATCCCCGGTTTTCCTGAAGACCAGGCTACCTGCTCCGCCATCCGAGCGGAGTCGTTTTGCACGAAGGCAAGTTGGTAGAGATAGAAGCGCAGGGCGGGAGAATCCAGCTTCTTCGCCTGGGCTTCGGCAGCCGTAGCCCGGGCCTCCACGGGCCTATTCACATACATGTACGAGCCGGTGAGATCGGCGTAGGCCGCGCCGTCGGGGCCGAGGCGGACGGGCTCACGAAGGTCCGCAAGGTTGCTCTCATACTGGCCAAGATTCCCGGAAATAATCCCCAGGTTGATCCACGGCTCAGCGTCTCGGGGATACATTTGTCTCCAGAGGTCGTTTGCCTGGCGCGCCTTTTCCAGGTTGCCCACGGCAAACTGATAATATTCGGATTCGATGAAGAATTTCTCTCGCTCGCTTACGCGCTGGCGGAGTTCGTAGGCTTTGCTCGTGTTTGCCGCCGCCAAGGTGGTTTCTCCAAGATTTGAGTAGCTTGAGCCGAGTGACGCATATGCCATAGCGAAGTTCGGATCGAGCTCGATGGCACGCTTGAAGAGAGGCACGGCGGCGGCGTCATCGGCCATTCCGACGGCTGCTTTTTGTCCCAAGCTATAGGCTTGGAGAGCTTCGAGCGATGGTGTGGTGGCCTGCGCAAGCGGGGTATCAAGCTGCTGAACGGTGCTGATCGATTCACCCAGCTGTGCGCGAACTTTTGCGGCCGCCCGGCCCAGAGCGTCGAGAACCTTTTCTTTGCCGGTGGCCTGCACCTGCTGCTGGGCCAGCGAATCGCCGGTGGCGCAATTCACCGCGTGGATGGCGATCAGATAATCCTTCCCCAGATTGGAAATCGCACCGCCAATGTAAGCCTTGCTGCCCGCGCGCTGGCAGAGGTCGCGAGCCAGCTCGGGGGTGAGCCGCGCATCGGGGGATTGACCCATGAGCCGCAGATACTGCTGGATGAGCTTTTCGGAAATGAGACTGAGGAAGGGAGATTGTTCGAGCTGAACGGCTAGCCCCTGTCGCAGCGCGTCATTGAAAACCGGATCGCCCGTTCCGTTTGCGAAATCGGCGAGCACAATCGTGTCGTTGTGGCCGAGCACGTTCCCCTTGTGGCCGTAACGGAACCAGGCCCCGATGCCGAGGCCGAGCAGCACCACTGCCGCAACGCCCGGGAGCAAGAACCGAAGAGCGCGGCGCTTTGGGACGGCCGATAGACCCGCGGGTGCGGCGGCGCTGGACGAAGTCACGGCGCTTATGGACAATCCTTCGAGCGCGACGAGAAGTTCGCGCGCCGATTGATAACGCTCCGACGGCTCTTTCTCCAGGGCCCTGAGAATCAGGCTATCCATGCCAAGGCCGATGCTCGGATTCAGCGAACTTGGCGCGGCCGGCGAACGGTGGAGAATCGCGCCGATCAACTCCGCGCTTTGCTGCTCTGGAAACGGGCGCGTACCCGTGGCCATCTCGTAGAGCACGGCGCCGGCAGCGTAGACGTCGCTGCGCGCGTCCGCGGGAAGCGCTCGCAATTGTTCGGGCGACATGTACGGAATGGTTCCGGAAATCGTCCCCGCGTCCACTGTGATACTGAGCGTGATATCGTCGGCCACTTCGGGGTGCACCAGTCTGGCTAGGCCAAAATCAAGAATCTTCAGCCTGCCGTCGGGAGTGACGATCAAGTTTCCAGGTTTGAGATCGCGATGGATCACGCCCTGCGCATGCGCGGCGATCAGGCCCCCGGCAAGTTGAGTGCCCAGGCGAAGAATATCTCTTTCGGGCAGCGGCCCTGCCGCGAGTTTTGCCGCCAGCGTGCTGCCTTGAATCAGCTCCATCACCAGGAAGTCCAGACCGTCTTGCGTGCCGAATTCGTGGACCGTCTCGATGTTCGGATGATTCAGCTTGGCCAGCGCCAGAGCTTCTTTACGGAATTGTTTTCGGGCGCCTTCATCCGCCAGAATGCCCGTGGGGAGGACCTTCACGGCTACATCGCGGTCGAGCTGTTCATCACGGGCGCGATAGACTTCACCCATGCCGCCGGCGCCAATCTTGGCAACGATGCGACAGTGCCCGAGCGTCTGGCCAATTATGGAAACGGGAACTTCCTCGGCGGGCAATTCGGGCTGCACCTAGACTCAAGTTTTGCACGAACCGTCGCGATTCGATTACGAGGTTTAGTTGCTGTCCCGGCGGCTAGTGGCGAGAGGCAAGACTTGCTGGATCAATTCATCCGCGAATTTCTGTTTCTCTTCAAAGAACGGGAAATGGCCAGAGTTGTCAAACCAGACAAATTCTTTCCGCGGGGCCTGGATCGTTTGATAGTACGCCCAAATCAGGGCAGGCCGGGCGTACGGATCGCGTCTTCCCTCCAGAAAGACGACCGGCACGCGGAAGTCGGACCCGAGTTGGGCGAGATCGACCTTCATCGCTTGGGGAATTAATATCCCGAGCGAAAAAAGCTGGCCGCGAACAAACTCGAGGTCATCCGCGAGTGAATATTCCGGCGCTGACAAAAGGCTGGTGACAATCCTTCTGCCATCCAAAAAGGCCACTCCGTTCGCTCGCGGTCCAAGCAGCACCGCTTGCCAATTCTCGGTGACCTGGCCTTTCCTCAAATCCGGGCTGGTAGAGGGAGCCAGCTTCTCCAAATCTCGGATGGCTGGCTCATTATGGCTGCTGCGCGCTTCCTGCAATGCGTCGTGGTATGCGAGATCGTCGTTCTGCTTGGGGTTCACCGCTTGCCCGATTCCCACGTACGCGTAGAGAAGGTCCGGATGTTCGTGCGCCAGCCATAGGCCCAGCAGGCTTCCCCAGGAGTGAGCCAGTACAAAGATCTTTTCCCTTTGGAACCGGTTGCGCAGATAGTTCGCCACGTCCAGCGTGTCCTGTTCCATTTGCGGCACGTTCATAGTTCTGCCCTGAAGCTCTTTGTCGTTTGAGGCGTAGGTCTTCCCCGCTCCCCGTTGATCCCATTCGACAACGGTGAAGAACTTCTCCCAAGGCCCCTGAAGCGCGCCCGCCAGCGGAATGAAAGCGACGCCGGGTCCGCCATGGATGACCAGCAGAATCGGGTTGCTCACGTTCTGGCCCCTCACCTCGATCCACTGGTCGATGCCGCCGATGCGCACGCGCTCCAGACTGTCGATGCCCGGCGGAGAAGGAATGGCCGGTTCTTCGGCAACCTTGCGTTGCAAATATGTTCTGTACAACAGGGCCGACGAGAGGGCCACCACGATCAGGCAGACAATGCCTATTCCGGCGTATTTGAGAATCCTTCCGATCGCGAGTCCCTCCCACGGGGCCTGTCGTTCGATACGCAGGTTCCGGCATCTTTGTTCCCCGGGGAGACAGGCTCAATTGATGGTTACTGAAAGACTATTTGAGGGCGTGGTGGAGCAAGCGCTGTGCACCGTTACAGTCCAGGCGCCGGGGGCGAGCAGCCCACCAAGTGAAGCATTGATCTGACCAGAGGCGAAATCCCAGAAGTAAAGGCCGTCTGTTTCGCTGAAGACGACGTTCTGATATCCGGACCTTTGAAACACGAGCGAGTTTCCGCCCGATTGTGAAAATCCTTGACCCCAGACCAGGATCGTACCTGTGCCCGAAAGCGTTGCGCTGTAACTGCTGTTCGTCACTGTAGTCAGAACCGGAGTTGTATCCAGCACACAGCCGGAGGTCGGGCTGGTAACGACACCGTGGATCAACTGCGGCCCGAAATGAACCGGTGCGCCACCTTGGAATTGCAGCGTGATGTTCGAAAACTCGACGGTCTTTCCCCCGCTGATCGTGACCGACAATGTAGACGCCGCAAGGGGTGCTGGGCTGCCATCTTTCGTAATGCTGACCGGGCCGGTGAGTTCGAAGCCGCCTGTAGCAACCTGCGTGACTGTGCCACCCTGAATGGCGATGTGGTGGGTATGCTGCAGTCGGGAATCCGGGCCCGACGTCGAGTCGACATTCGAAGAGTTTCGGGTGTAGTCGGACAGTTCCATCGTCAGGGCGGCGGAGAAATCGCCCTTGCCGGTTCCGTCCAACGTCAGAGTCCACGACCCACGCATTTCCCACGGACCCATGGGCATGACGGTGGTGGCGGGAGAATAGTCATGGATTACCCCGCTGAATTGGGTGGGCGTCGAAGTTTGAGCCAGAAGGCCAGTAGTTACGGAAAGCAGGAGTACCGCACACCCACAAGTCTTGTTTTTCATGAATCAACCTCCAAAATTTGAGAATCGTGCCTACGTCGTCGGCCCAAACGCCGAAACGCAGACACAGCATCAATCTGCCAGGCCGCCAGCGTCAACCAGCAATGCGCGGAAACGCCCATTCGCCGTCAAATACCGCCTTTTGCAGTTACCGGGCTAGGGCGTTACAATCGAACGCGATGGGCCAACCATCCTCAGACACGCCACTGTCCGAGAAACCGCCGGAAGATCGCCTGGATTCTTGGAAGTCAATCGCCGCGTACCTTGGCCGCGATGTGACAACCGTCCAGCGCTGGGAGAAGCGCGAGGCGATGCCGATACATCGTCACCTACACGACAAGCGCGGCTCCGTCTACGCCCTGGCGCCAGAGCTCGACGCCTGGTTGGAGAGCCGCAGGCAGATCTTAGCCGAGGGACAGGAAGAGAAAGTGCTAACGCCCCAGACCCAGACGGAGGCCCCGTTGGAAGGCGATCACCCTAGAGAGAGGCTCGGGGCACGCCGCTGGATCGCTATCGCCGCGGTTGGTTTACTCGGCCTGCTGGTTGCCGCTTATGTGATATCGCGGGGCCGCCGTTCGGGGAATGCGGTACAGCCCAAGATCCAGTCTTTGGCAGTACTGCCTTTGAAGAACTTGTCCGGAGATCCAACTCAGGAATACCTGGGCGAGGGGATGACCGACGCGCTCATCGACCGCCTCTCCAGGATGCATAATCTGCGCGTTATTTCACGAACCTCGGTAATGCGGTTCAAAAATCCGCAGGTATCAGTGCCGGAGATCGCCAGAATGCTGCACGTGGATGCCATTGTGGAGGGATCCGTCTTGCGGCAGGACAATCGGATTCGCGTCACCGCCCAGTTGATTCGCGGCGCGACCGACGAGCACTTCTGGTCGGAAACCTACGATCGGGAGCTGCGCGACGTATTTGCGGTCCAGAGCGACCTGGCACAGAGGATCGCGGAAAAGGTCCAAGTTACGGCCACCGGGGAAGAACACCAGAGGCTTACCGCAGCACGTCCTGTCGCGCCTGAAGTCTACGAGAGCTATCTGAAAGGCCGGTTTGCTTTCGACAAAAGCAACAGCCGGGCTGGCATTGAGGAAAGCATCGTTTATTTCGAGCGCGCCATAAAGATGGACCCGACGTTCGCTCCTGCCTACGTGAGCCAGGCACTTGCTTTTAGTGAACTTGGCACGGTTTTTGTGGGCGCTCCTCCCGACCAGACACGGCCAAAAGTAGTTAGCGCGGCCCGAAGGGCGCTGGAACTAGACCCGGACCTTGCTGAAGCGCATGTCCTCCTCGCAAACGTGCTGCAGCAACAGTGGCATTGGGTCGACGCCGAAGCAGAATACAGACGCGCCCTGGAGTTGAACCCCAACGACGCCGAGGCTCATGCCAGACTTGCTTTGTGGCTAGTATGCCAGGGACGTACGGACGAGGCTGTGGCCTGGGCAAAGCATGGCCGGGAGCTCGACCCCCTTGCGGTCTCCGGCGAGAACATTGGGTGGATTCTGTTTCAGTCTCATCGCTACGGTGAGGCGATACGCGAGCTGCGTAGCGTACTGGCGGTGCAACCGGATGACGCAAGCGCCCTTTTATACCTTGGATTCGCGCTGGTCGCCAACAATCAACCCGCGGATGCAATCCCCGTTCTGGAGAAATCGATCTCTATTTCCAACGGTAGCCCTGCCGCCACCGGCGTGCTGATCAGAGCTTATTCCCACGCGGGACGGCGAGGCGATGCTGTCCGGCTCTTGGCGGAACTGCAAAAACGCAGCCGTGCAGGTTACGTTCCCGCGGGCGCATTTGTGAACGGTTATTTGGGGCTGGGCGAAAACGACCAGGCCTTTGTTTGGCTAGCGCAAGCCTATAAAGAACAGTCGAATATTCTGCAATTCCTAAAAGTACATCCATTCTTCGATCCACTCCGCGCCGACGCTCGATTTGCGGACCTGATCCGCCGCGTCGGGCTTCAGTAGCGTTTTGGGCGAGTCGAGCTCAATATTCGACCGACATCAAAAATAGCCCCCGCGCGGGCGCCGCCGGCCCGGGCGGAATCTCACAGCCTGGCTCCAAACGCGCCAGCAACCCTGCACGATCCACGTTTCCCTTCCCTGCCTCGAGCAGCACTCCTACGATATTGCGAACCATGTGCTTCAGAAAGCCGCTGCCGGTAACGCGATACATCAGCCGATCGCCCGCCAGTTCAAGGCGCGTGCAATAAATAGTCCGCACTTTCGAGGCTTCCAGTTCGTCGCGATCATCCGACGCGGCGAAGGCCGTGAAGTCGTGCTCGCCTTCGAGCATTGGCGCGAGCGCGATCATTTCCTCGACCGCCAACGGATACGGATGATGGCAAACATAGCGCCGCTCAAACGGCGAACAGATCTCGCCGCGAAAGATGCGATATTCGTAGGTCTTCCGCTTGGCCTGAAAACGCGGATGGAAGTCGAGTGCGGCTTCTTCGACGCTCAGCACGCGAATATCGCGCGGCAGCACACGGTTCATGGCTCGCCGTAAATTGTCCACCGGAATCGGATTCTCGATCGAGAACGCCGCCACCTGCGCGAGCGCGTGGACTCCGGCATCGGTGCGGCCCGAACCGGCCACTTGCACGGCCCCTCCCTCGATTGCCGAGATCGCGAGCTCCAGCGCGCCTTGGATGGTCGGCAAGCCCGGCTGCACCTGCCAGCCGTGATAGTCGCTTCCGTCATAGGAAACGATTATCTTGATTCGACGCATAGATCTTGATTCGACGCACCGCAGCGCCTGACGGCAAGTTTAACGTACTGTGTAACTACTGCCACTTGGTACTCGCCAAGTGATCTTCTAGGCAAACTTGGAGGTATTTTCATAATGCACTTTTTGCGTTTACGGTGGCCCCTGTTGCTGCTGCTCGTGGCCGGCTCCGCCGCCGCCGACAATGCGGTCCGGATCGACCCTGCGCAGGGGCCTCTGGTCCGCTTCACGCGCCCGTTTCGCGCGCGATCGGTTCCACCGGTGAACCTGGCCAACACGCCGCGGCTGGAATCGCTCCTGCACGCTGGTAATCTCTACCTTTCGGCGCAAGACGCGGTGGCGCTGGCGGTTGAAAACAATCTCGACATCGAAGTTCAGCGCTACGGCCCTCTCTTAGCGCAAGAGGTGTTGCGGCGCGCCCGCGCCGGCGGCGCTCTACGCAACGTCGGAGTCGGCGTGGCGAACGGCCCCACGAGCGTCAGCTTAACTGGAGTCACGGTCACGAATCTCAGCACGGCCGGCACGGCTGGCCAAGGAGTGAGCTCCGGCGGAGGCATCGTCACCCAGTTGGGGCCGCCCATCTCGTCGTTCGATCCCACCTTCACCCTCTTCACGAATTTCCAACATGCCACCAGTCCGCAAAGCAACACTATCCTAACCGGAACCACGGCCTTGATTCAAAACAGCCGCACCTATCAGGCGCAGTATCTGCAGGCCTGGGACTTCGGAATGACCGCCCAGTTTACGGTCTACGATCAGCACATCCACGTCAACAGCGCGTTTTTCGACGTTGATCCGTACACCTCCGGCTACCTGGATCTGCAGGTAACTCAGAACCTGTTGTACGGCTTCGGATCGGCGGTGAACGGGCGCAACATCCGCGTTCAGAAAAACAATATCAAGGTGACCAATCTACAGTTCAAACAACAAGTGGCCACCACGGTGTCCGCGGTTCTGAATTTGTACTGGGACCTGGTGGAATTCTGGCAGGACCAGCGCGCCCGGCAGCGCGAGTTAGCCGCCGCCGAGCAGCTTTTGGATAACAACCGGAAGCAGGCGGAGGCAGGCACTCTGGCGCCCATCGAGGTCACTCGCGCCGAGGCTCAGGTGTACGTTAGCCAGCAGGATTTGCTGGTCTCCGAGACCAATCTGCTCCAGCAGGAAACGGTTCTCAAGAACGCGCTCAGCCGCAACGGCATCGCCAACCTGGGTCTCGCGGACGCGCATATCGTTCCGCTCGATACCATCACGATTCCAGACAAGGACGATACTCCGCCCATACCGCAATTGGTGGAACAAGCTCTCGCCAACCGGTCCGAAATCGCCCAGAGCCGCCTGAATATCGATAGCGACAAGTTGAACCTGGTGGGAATCAAGAACGCCTTGAAACCCACCCTGCAGGCCTTTGCCGAGCTGACCAACAACGGATTGACCGGCGCCCTCACGCCCTACGGAGCGCAGACTCCGGGCGTGGATTATCTGGCGGGCGGTTATGACAATCTCCTGGCCCAGATGTTTCGCCGCAACTTTCCCAACTATTCGGCGGGCATCGCGCTGAATATTCCCTTGCGCAACCGCGCGGCGCAATCCGATTATGTGACCAGCCAACTCGATCTGCGGCAGAGCGAACTGGGTTTGCAACAAAACATCAATCAGGTTCGCGTCGATGTGCAGAATGCCGTGATCGCCCTGCAACAGGCCCGGGCTCGGTATGCCGCCGCCGTGAAGGCGCGCAATCTTCAACAGCAGACGCTGGACGCGGACCAGAAAAGATTAGCCCTGGGAGCATCCACGGCTTACCAGATCGTGCTGGATCAGCAGACTCTGGCGAGCGCCGAAAGTTCGGAGGTGCAGGCTTTGGCCAGCTACAGCCACGCCCGAATTGGACTCGATCAGGCTCTCGGCAGGACGCTCGAAGCCAACAATATTTCATTCGATGAAGCGCTCGCCGGAACCATTGCGCGGCCGTCGGAACTGCCGGCGACGCTGCCGAAGGATGTGCAGCCGTGAACGCTCGCAAATTCCGCTTGCTGACGCGCGCGGCCCAGCAGCAAAACCGATTCCGCTTGCTGACGCGCGCGGTTCCGTATCTCTTTTGCGCCTTGCTCGCGGCCGAGGAACCCACCATCGAACCTGTTCGCCCCTCGGCGCCGGTTGTCGTTCGGCCCTATCTTGCTCCCTACATTCCGCCCGTCCGGCTGGTAAATTCGGGGCGGCTAGCCAGCTTAGTCCGAGCGGGCATGCTGTACTTGACCGTGCAGGACGCCATTGCGCTGGCGCTCGAAAACAATATCGACCTCGAGGTGGCGCGCTACAACCCGATCCTATCGGAGTGGCAACTGGAGCGCTCCCAGGCTGGCGGAGCGTTGCCGGGCGTGCCCAGCAGCGCCGCTCAGGCCGGCAATGTCGCCAATGGGCAAGGAGTCGCCGGAAGCCAGGCTGCCGCGGGCGTAAGTACAGGAGGCAATGGAAACGGCGGAACCTCCGCCACGAATGCCACCATCGCTCAAATCGGCCCGATCAGCCAGACCCTGGATCCCACCATCCAGGAGAACACCGTGTTCAGCCATCAGACCGCGCCTCAAGCCAATGCCACGCAGACGATCCTGCCGGTGCTGGTTTCCGACACCAAGAGCTCGTCCTTCACCTACCAGCAGGGCTTTGTGATTGGCGGCAACGTTACGGTGAGTTATCGCGATAGCTATCTGAACGAGGATGCGCCCACCGACGTTTTGAATCCGTCCTCCGCGCCTAGCCTCACCGTGACGTACCAGCAGAACCTGCTGCGGGGATTCGGGATCGGGGTCAACGCCCGCACCATTCGTGTAAGTCAATTGAATGTAGAAGCTTCCGGGCAGAATTTCAAGACCCAGGTGAGCACAACGGTCAACCAGGTGCTCAACCTTTACTACGCGCTTGCAGCTGGACAAGAAGATATCAAAGCGAAAACCAATGCGGTTCAAGTCGCCGAACAGTTCTATCAAAACAGTGGGATCCAAGAACGGGCAGGAACGTTGGCCCGGTTGGACGTCACGACCGCTCAGTCTCAACTCGCGAGCGCACAATACGATTTGGTGAATTCCCAAACGAATCTCGAGCAGCAGCAGGTGCAATTGAAGAACCTGCTAAGCCGGACGGGTATTGCGGACCCGCTGCTCGCGTCCGTGCAAATTGTTCCGCTCGACCGCATTGCGGTTCCCGAGACCGACGATCTCCCGCCCCTCAAAGACCTGCTGCAAACGGCTTTGGCCAACCGTAGCGATCTGGCGTCGGAACGCCTGGGAATCACGAGCAGCGAAATCTCGGCGTTGGGGACAAGGAACGGGATCCAGCCTTTGCTGCTGGGCATCGCCAGCGAGAGCGCCGCGGGCTTATCGGGTAAGCCGCAAACCGCGGTCAGCCCCTTCGGAGTGGAAACCTCGGACCCATACTTCAACGGTGGAATCGGCACGGCCGTCGGCCAGGTGTTGCGGCGTAATTTCCCAACTAACCGTGTAGCCGGCGTTTTCCAGACCCCGTTGCGGAACGATCAGGCGCAAGCCGACTTCGCCATCGATCAGTTGCAACTGCGCCAGTCGCAGATCCAGTTGAATAAGGATCTCAACCAGGTGTTGGTCGACATTTCGAATTACTCCGTGGCGCTGCGGCAGGCTCGCGGCCGGTATCGCGCCGCCGTCCAAACCAGGATTCTGCAACAGCAATTGTTGGACGCCGAACAAAAGAAACTGGCGGGCGGAGCATCCACCCCGTTTAATGTGGTCCAGCAGCAGCGCGATCTGGCTACCGCGCAGTCGGCCGAGATCGCCGCGCTAGTCGATTTCAGCAACGCTCGCCTGGCGTTGGATCAGACGCTGGGCACGACGCTCGAAGCGAATCATGTCGCCCTGGACGACGCCCGGGGCGGCAAAGTTCAGCGCGTCTCGTCAGCCCCGGTGTCGAAAGATAGTCGCAAGTGACGTTCTTTAGGCATCCAGTACCGTATTTGCACTGCGCTGCGTTCCAATTAGGTAATTTTTTCTAGCTCTTTTGGTATGCGGCTTCGAAATAGGCCGGTTTTGCTTTTGGCGACCGGCTTGCTCTAGACCAGACGTGAAATCATTCAAAGCTCAAGGAGCCAAGGTCGTTCCTCAGTAATCTCCCCTTCGTACTCTCCATATAGAATCTGCGTTACTTACCCCCTACTGAACTCCCTCCCGACCGGCTCCTTGAGTTTAGAAATACCTGATCGACAAGGCTTACATTAGAGACATGCTCCGCATCGTTTCGCTGATCGCCAGCGCCAGCGAAATTCTTTCCACGTTACACCTCACTGGCAATCAAGTGGGCCGCTCGCACGAATGCGATTTCCCTCCCGAGATCCTTGGGCTGCCGGTCTGTACCTCGCCAGCCTTCCCCACCAGCGGCTCCAGCGCCGAAATCGACCAGCGCGTCAAGCAGCGAGTTGCCGACGCGCTTTCGGTCTACGAGGTCTCGCGCGAAGTGTTGGATGCCTTGCAGCCCACGCACGTCATAACGCAAACGCAGTGCCGGGTTTGCGCGGTCAGCCTGGAGGATGTCGAGCGCGCGCTCACCGGATGGGTCACCAGCCGGCCGAAGCTGGTAGCGCTCGAGCCGAATGCGCTGGCGGACATCTGGTCAGACATCCAGCGCGTGGCGGATGCGTGCGGCGTCTCGGAACGTGGCGAGAAAGCTGTCGCGGCGCTACAGGCCCAGATGCGCCTGATCTCGGAGCGGGCTCAGGCGGCGAGTCGGCGTCCGAGCGTCGCCTGTATCGAGTGGCATGAACCATTGATGGCCGCCGGCAATTGGGTTCCTGAGCTGGTGGAGATGGCCGGCGCGGTGAACCTGTTCGGGCAGGCGGGCGCGCATTCGCCGTGGATGACATGGCCGGAGCTAGTCGAAGCCGACCCCGAAGTTATCGTGAGCATGCCCTGCGGTTTCGACTTGGCCCGCACGTGCGCGGAAATGTATTGGCTTGATCGCAGGCCGGAATGGCCGAAACTGCGCGCCGTCAAGACGGGACAGGTTTATTTGGCCGACGGCAATCAATACTTCAACCGCCCTGGACCCCGAATCGTCGAGTCCTTGCGAATCCTGGCTGAGATCCTGCACCCAAAGGTGTTCGAACCAGCGCTTGAGGGCGCGGCATGGCGGAGGCATGTAGAATTGACTGCATGAAGTCGCCAGTGTTCGTCGCCGCTGTCTTGTCGGCCTCCATGTTGTTCGCGCAGCCCGCGGCCGCGCCGGCCATTCGCCGCGCCGATCCAGCTCTTGATAAGGTTCTCGCGCCGGACGCGAAGGTGGAGAAATTAGCGGACGGATTCCGCTTCGTGGAAGGACCGGTGTGGAATCGCAGCGCGGGTTACTTGATATTCAGCGACATTCCCGCCAATGCGATCATGACGTGGTCGCCCTCCGGCGGCGCCAGCGTCTTTCGCGCGCGCATCTTCGAAGGCGAATATCCGGATGGCGCGCAAGTGGGAACCAACGGCCTCACGCTGGATAAGCGAGGCCTGATCGTGGCTGCCGAGCATGGCAACCGGCGAGTATCGCGCATCGAGCATGACGGCGCGGTCACGATTCTCGCCGAGCGCTACGAAGGCAAGCGGCTGAACAGCCCGAATGACCTGGTGATCAGCAAGAACGGCGACATCTATTTCACCGATCCACCCTTCGGACTGTTGCGCCCCGGACAAGGGCTAGCGGACGCGGCCAAGAATCCCTTGCGCGAGCTGGATTTCAATGGAGTGTTCCGCATCACCACGGGCGGCCGGATCGATGTACTGACGAAAGATCTCGCGCTACCCAATGGACTGGCATTTTCGCCCAACGAAAAGAAGCTCTACATCGCCAATTCGGCCGGCAAAACCTGGAGCGTGTACGACGTGAAAGCGGACGGCACGCTCGCGAACGGAAGCATCTTCTACGATGCCGGAAAAGAGACCGCGCCAGGCGTGCCGGATGGCATGAAGGTGGATACTGCGGGCAATGTCTGGGCCACCGGACCGGGCGGGATTCTGGTGATTTCGGCGCAGGGCAAACTGCTGGGCACGATCGGATTCCCGGAGGTCCCCGCCAACTGCGCCTGGGGCGACGCGGACGGCAAGACCCTGTACGTGACGGCGCGCACCGGGCTGTACCGGATCAAGACCAAGGTCACGGGAATCCGGCC
>Ga0302325_10006495_pt1 | contig 26265 bp, 27 predicted proteins | sample Palsa_T0_2_FD_201948 | JGI IMG/M metagenome (GOLD analysis project Ga0302325, IMG submission 201948) | Peat permafrost microbial communities from Stordalen Mire near Abisko, Sweden - Palsa_T0_2 | ecosystem: Environmental > Terrestrial > Soil > Palsa > Peat permafrost | place: Sweden: Abisko... | reverse complement strand
TTGCTCGCTTCAATCGAGCTGGAGACCTGCTCCCTCTTCGCAGTCCCACAGTAGTCGCAGCCTAACCAAAGCGGACATCTGTAAGTGCTTATGAAGCGGACTTGTGTAAGTGCTGCGGACAGCCCCCGGAAACCGGGGCCCCGGGGCCCGCGCTCCCCGCCCCTCCAGCCAGCCCGAGCCATGGGAGTACACAGGGTCGAGCCCCTGGCGGCCTCCTGGTCAGAGCTCATCCTCGCCGAGCTCGAGCAAGCGCTTGTCCGCGTCGCTCAAAGTGGCCAGGGCGAGGAGGTCTGGCCTCCGTCGCCGAGTCCACTGGAGTGCCTGCCAGCGGCGCCAGCGCGCCACCCGGGCGTGGTCGCCGCTCTGCAGCACGGCTGGAACCTCCACCCCGCGGAAAACCGCCGGCCGGGTGTACTGCGGGTATTCGAGAAGACTCTCTTCAAAGCTCTCCGAGGCCGTCGAGCTCGCGTTCCCCAGGACTGCAGGAAGCAGTCGGGCAACGGCGTCGACAACGCAAAGCGCGACCAATTCCCCGCCGGTGAGAACGAAGTCCCCGAGCGAAACCTCGCCATCGACGAAGTGCGCCACCCGTTCATCTACACCCTCGTAGCGCCCGCACACGAGGATGAGGTCGGTCGGACCTGCCGCCAAGGCCCGGGCCATCGGCTGGTCCAGGGGCTCGCCGCGCGGCGACGTCAGGAGGACCCGTGCGCCTGGTAAGCGCGCTCGAGCAGCTTCGATGGCGGCCACCAGCGGTTCTGGCTTGAAGACCATCCCCGCTCCGCCCCCGTAGGGCGCATCGTCGGTGACCCGGTGCTTTCCCTCCGCGTAGGCCCGAATGTCGTGGGCGGCGAACAGCACCAGGCCGCGCTGGGCCGCCTTGCCGAGAATGCTTTCCGACAGGTAGCCAGTGACCATCTCGGGGAACAGCGTCAGGACGTCTACCTGCCAGGGCGTCATGGGCGTCAACCGGCGGCTACTTCAAAACTCCAGAGGACGGACGCAAATGACGCCCGTCTCCAGGTCGACCCGAGGTACAAATTCGTCAGCGAAGGGGATGAGCAGTTCTCCTGCGCCTCCTCTGATGACCAGCGTGGGCACGGGCCCGGCGTTCCACACCTCCTCGACCTGCCCCAGCGGCTCACCTTGGGGTGACACGGCCCGAAGGCCAACCAGGTCCCCTTGGAAGTATTCGCCCTCGACGGGGGGCGAGAGGTCAGCCCGGTAGACAAGCACCGTCGAGCCGCGCAGGCCCTCGGCGGCGCTTCTCCCCTCCACGGTCGCCAAGGTGAGGAGAACCTCTTTGGAGGCAGGCCGCGAGCCGACGACGGCAAATTCGCGCTCCACGCCCTCCCGGCTCCGGAGAATGACGCGCTCGACGCCGTCCAGCGCGACGGAGGCGGCATCGAAGGTCCGGATGCCCAACTCGCCACTAATGCCGTGGGCGCGCGCGACATACCCCACCACCAGCGTGGCGGAGCCGGTCACGGAGCCACGGACGGAGTCCCGCCTCCAGGGCCGGGCTCACCCGGGGGAGTGGATTCTGGCGACGTCGGGGAGGGTTGCTCCGCGGGTGCCGCGGGGCCGCGCCGGTCATCGAGCACTTCCAGACGAACCTTGACGCCCCGGCGCAGGGCAGCCACGGCGAGCACGGCTCGCATGGCATTGATGGTTCGACCGTCCCGGCCGATAACTTTGCCCACGTCCTCCGGCGCCACCTTCAGTTCGAGCACCGTGCCGCCGTCGACGGCCTGTGCTCGCAGCTCGACCTGGTCCGGACGGTCCACCAGGGCACGAGCGAGAAAGGTGACGAGCTCCTCCACCGACCGACCTTAAGCCTTGGTCGCCGCCGGCGCAGGAGGGCTGGCGCGCTTGATGAGACCGGCGACAGTCTCCGAGGGCTGCGCGCCCACCTTCAGCCAGTGCTCCAGCCGCTCATGGTTGAACTCCACCTTGGGTGGGTTGAGATTCGGGTCGTACGCGCCGATGGCTTCGATGAATTTGCCGTCACGCGGGTTGCGCGAGTCGGTGGCAACCACATGGTAGTACGGCATCTTCTTGGCGCCTGCACGCGCCAGGCGAAGCACAACGGCCATGAGACAACTCCTCGGAAGGGCGGCGGGATGTAGCGCCCTCCCCCCTCAAAGTCAAGAAGCCTCAGTGATTCAGCGTGTTTGCCTCATCTTGTCGCACCGGAAGGTTGGCGAGCTGCCCACACGCGGCGGCGATGTCTCGACCCCGGTTGGCCCGAATGAAGGCGGCCACATGGCCGGCCGCGAGAATTGCGCGAAACGCCTCGGCACGCTCCTCCCCCGTCGTGTGGAAGCCCAAGCCAGGGTTCTCGTTGTAGGGGATGAGGTTCACCTTGGCTGGAACCCCATGCAGCAGTTCCACCAGACGTCGCGCGTCCGCATCGGTGTCGTTGACGCCTCGCAGAAGAACATACTCGAAGGTGATGCGTCGGCCCTGGCGTAGGGGGAACCGGCGGCACGCGTCAATCAGCTCGGCGATGTTCCATTTGCGATTCACGGGCATCAGCTCGGAGCGCTGCGCGTCATGGCTCGCGTTGAGCGAGATGGCCAGCTTGACGTCGGTCTCCGCGCCCAGCCGGTCGATCATCGGGACCAGTCCCACCGTGGAAACGGTGATGTGTCGGTGCGAGAAATTCGGCCCCTGTTCCGACTGCAGGATGGTGAGTGCCGTCTTTAAGTTCTCGAAGTTGTGCAGGGGCTCACCCATCCCCATGAAGACCAGGTTGGTGAGGGGACGCGCGAGCGAGAGGGCCTCGTCGCGTGCCACCCTGTGGTTGACTTCATGAACTTGGGCGACGATTTCGCCCGCGGTGAGGTTGCGCTGCAATCCCAGCGTCCCGGTCATGCAGAAGCGGCAAGCCATCGCGCATCCAACCTGCGTCGAGACGCAGAGCGTTTTCCGGTCGGCGCTGGGCATGTACACCGACTCGATGAGTCGACCGTCGTTGGTGCGGAACCTGTACTTGACGGTTCCATCGATGCTCCGCTGCTCGAGGTCGATGGCCAGCGGCGTGAGCTCGGAAACTTCCCGGAGCCGCTCTCGAAACGCTGCCGGCAAGTCCGTCATCTGCTCGAGTGCGGTAATGCCGCGCTGATGCAACCACCGGTAGAGCTGGCGTGCGCGAAAGGGCCGCTCAGCGAGCTCGTCGACGACGAACGCGGTCAGCTGCTCCAGCGTCAGGCTGAGCAGTTCGACTCGCTTCGCTGTGGACGCTTGCTCCATTGCTCAGTGCGGGCTTTCGCACGGGCCAGCCCGCGGAGTCAAAGAGCGGTCAGCCCCACGGCGTCCGGCGATTTGCGCCCAGCTCGCCAAGGGCAGCCTCCATCCGAAGGCGAAGCGCCTCCGCCTGCGCGGCGAGCGCCGCACCGTCCACCCCCAGCGCAGGCGGCGCTTCGGGGGCAAGAAAGCGGTAGTCGATGCGTGTCGGGTTGGGACAGAAGGCCAGTACCGCCATCACCACCACCGCGTACCCGGGAAGCAAACCGGCCAGCCAGGCGCAGACGGTCCCCAGCAACACGCACCCGCCGAGAGGCAAGGGCCAGGTGGCGAGGCGCAGGTGGCGAAGGCCCAAGAGGCGCGCGAGGAGGGGGCCACCAGGCAAGAGCGTGTACTGGGCATGACTGCCCGAGATGACGAGTGGCAACACCTGGACGCCGGCATCGCGCGCAGTCCGAAGAAAACCGTGCCTGCCTCCCCACTGCACTCGGTCCCGCGCCGAGAAGGGGCGCAGCGCATCCACGTCCCCACCGGGGAAGACCAGGACGGGAAAGCCGCCGGCCAGCGGTTCGAGCCCAGCCGCGCCGCTGGCCCGCACTCCGCCGATGGGAAGCACGACGAGGCGAAACGGCCACCACAGTCCGATGTCATGTGCCAGGCCGACGACGGGGCGGGAGAGGCCGAATTTCTCAACCCACAGGCAGAGCAAGGTGAGGATTTCCATGACGCCGTAGCCGCTGTGGTTGGCGACGCAAAGGAAGGGCCCTGGGGGGACGTTTTCCCAGCCGCGGATGGTGGGCCTGAACCATAGGCGGGCCCCGGGCCAGAACCACCTGCGGAGCGCGAGGAGAAAAGATGGGCGGTAAGCCGCCGTCGGGGCGACCCGGGTGACCGCACCGGTCGTGCTGCCCCCGCTAGCGTCGGTAGACGTAGGGGTGCAACTCGGTATCGCGGAAGAAGTAGGCAATCTCGTTCTTCGCCGTGTCGGGGCCATCCGAGCCATGCACGGTATTCTTCTCGACGTCGGTCGCGAAATCCTTGCGGATGGTGCCCGGGGCGGCGTTCGCCGGATTGGTTGCACCCATGATGTCGCGGTTCCGCTGAATGGCGTTTTCGCCCTCCAGGACCATCAACACCACAGGGCCCGAGGTCATGAATGCGACCAGGTCCTTGAAAAAGGGACGGGCCCGGTGGACGGCGTAAAAGCCCTCCGCCTCGCGCGTCGAGAGGTGGGCCAGACGCACGGCCACTGGCTTGAGCCCGTGCTCCTCGAAGCGGGCGATGATTTTCCCGATGACGCCCTTCTCCAGGCCGTCCGGCTTGATGATGGACAGCGTGCGTTCGATGGCCATATGCGGTGTCTTTTCCCTTCGTCTCTTTCAGTTCATCTGCGGGCCCCGCGCTTCAGCGCGGCCTGCAGGGTGGTGCCCAGCTCCGTCGGGGAAGGCGCCATCAGAACGCCGGCCGCCTCCAGTGCGCGAATCTTCTCCGCGGCGGTGCCTTTCCCCCCGGCGATGATTGCACCGGCATGGCCCATCCGCTTGCCGGGCGGAGCTGAAACCCCGGCGATGAAGCCCGCGATGGGCTTCGTGAACTCCCGGGCGATGTAATCGGCTGCGGCCTCCTCGGCGCTGCCGCCAATTTCGCCAATCATGATCACCGCATCGGTACCGGCGTCGGCGTTGAAGAGCTTCAGGCAGTCCACGAAGTCGGTTCCGTTGACCGGGTCTCCGCCAATACCGACCGCCGTCGACTGGCCGAGGTTGAGCTGGGTGAGCTGGTAAACCGCCTCGTAGGTGAGTGTTCCGGAACGCGACACCACGCCGACGCGTCCCGGTCGGTGGATGTGCCCGGGCATGATGCCAATTTTGCACTTCGCGCCCGGTGTGATGACGCCCGGGCAATTCGGCCCCACCAGCCGCACAGCTGGGTGGCCGCGCAGAGCCTGCTTACAGCGCACCATGTCCAGCACCGGAATGCCCTCGGTGATGGCGATGACGAGCGCCACGCCGGCGTCCGCCGCCTCGAGTATGGCGTCGGCCGCGAAGGCCGGCGGGACGAAGATGACGCTGGCGTTGGCGCCCGTCTCGCGCACCGCCTCTTGCACAGTATTGAAAACGGGGACTTCCTCGTTGAAGCGCGTGCCGCCCTTGCCTGGCGTCACGCCCGCCACGAGCTCCGTTCCGTACTCCAGCATCTGTCCACAGTGGAAGGAACCGGCCGCACCCGTGATGCCCTGACAAAGCACCCGCGTGTTTTCGTCCACCAGGATGCTCATGGCCGTAGCCCGTGCGCTGCGGCGACGGCCTTCTCCGCGGCCTGGCGGAGATTGTCGGCAGGAGTGATGGCCAGACCTGAGGTGCGGAGGATTTCCTTGCCCTTCTCCACGTTGGTGCCCTCGAGGCGCACCACCAGCGGCACCTTGAGCTGAACTTCCCGCGCCGCCGCCACCACCCCGTCGGCAATCACGTCGCACTTCATGATGCCTCCGAAGATGTTCACCAGCACCGCCTTCACGCCTAGGTCCGCCAGGATGAGCTTGAAGGCGGCCGTCACCTTTTCCCGGGTGGCGCCCCCTCCAACGTCCAGGAAGTTGGCCGGAGCACCGCCCACCAGCTTGATGGTGTCCATGGTGGCCATCGCCAGGCCGGCGCCGTTCACCATGCAGCCGATGTTGCCGTCGAGCGTGATGTAGGCCAGGTCGAACTCCTTGGCCTTGGCCTCAGCCGGGTCCTCTTCCTCGACGTCGCGGTAGGCGGCGACGTCGGGGTGACGGTACAGGGCGTTGTCATCGAAGGTCATCTTCGAGTCGAGTGCCACCACCCCGCCATCCTTGAGCACCACCAGCGGATTGACCTCCGCTAGACTGGCATCGGTCTCCAGGTAGCAGCGGTAGAGCGCCCCGCAGAAGGCGACGAACTTCCCGACAGTCGGGCCGGTCAGCCCGAGCGCGAAAGCCAGCTTTCGACCCTGAAAGTCGCAGAAGCCCGCGCCGGGATCGATGGATTCGACGTGAATCTTCTCCGGATGCTTCGCCGCCACCTCCTCGATTTCCACTCCACCCTCGCTCGAAGCCATCAGACTGACCCTGGAGAGCGCCCGGTCGAGGGTCATTCCCAGGTACAGCTCCCGAGCGATGTCGAGCCCCTCTTCGACGTAGACCTTGCGCACCTTTTGCCCCTCCGGGCCCGTCTGGTGCGTGCGCAGCTGCATCCCCAGAATTTCCGAGGCGAGCTTCCTGGCCTCCGCCGGCGAGCGGGCGAGCTTCACCCCGCCGCCCTTGCCCCGACCGCCTGCATGAATCTGCGCCTTGACCACGACCACCGGTGTCTTCAGCTGGAGGGCGGCCTGCTCGGCCTCTTCGGGTGTGGTGGCGAGGATGCCGCGCGGGACTGGAACCCCGAACTTCCGAAAGAGTTCTTTGCCCTGGTACTCGTGGATTTTCATCGTCCCTCGCTCGTGTCGGCCATGCCCACGGGCCTAGAGCTTGACCGAGTCCACCGTCTTCTTCACCGACTGAAACGACTTCTCGAAATCGGCTTTCTCCTGCGCGTCGAGCTGCAACTCGAAAATCTGCTCCACCCCCCCTGCGCCGATGCGCACCGGGACGCCGACGAAGAAACCCTGGATGCCATGCTGACCCTCCAGCAACACCGCGGCTGGCAGGATGCGCTTGCTGTCCCGGACGTAGGCTTCGGCCATGGCGATGGCAGAGGCAGCCGGAGCGAAATAGGCCGAGCCCGTCTTGTAGAGACCCACCAGCTCGGCGCCGCCGTTACGGGTCCGAGCGACGATGGCGTCCAGCTTGTCCTTGGACAGGAACTCGGTCAGGGGGGCACCGCCAACGGTGGCCGAACGCAGCAAAGGCACCATGTCATCTCCGTGGCCACCGAGGACCAGCGCCTGGACGTCCCTTGGCGAGCAGCCCACCGCCTCGGCCACGAAGCACTTGAAGCGAGCCGTGTCGAGCACCCCTGCCATACCCACCACGTGCGTGCGTGGAAAGCCGGTGATTTTGTGGAGTGCGTACACCATCGCGTCCAGCGGGTTGGCAACGTTGATGACAAATGCCTTTGGACAGTGCGTCTTCAGGTTGGCCGCGACATCCTTCATGATTTTGAGGTTCGTCTCGAGCAGGTCCTCTCGGGACATTCCTGGCTTGCGCGGGATGCCGGCGGTGATGATCACCACGTCGGCTCCGCCCACGTCCTTCCAGTCCGTGGTCCCGGTGACACGCGCCTCGTATCCATCCACGGCCGCCAGCTGGTTGATGTCCAGGGCTTTGCCCTTCACCAAGCCTTCGGCCGCGGGGATGTCGTAGAGCACCACATCGCCCAAGTCCTTTTGGACGGCGAGCAGGGCCAGATTTCCGCCAATTTGCCCGCCGCCGATGAGTCCGATTCTCTTCTTGCCCATGGTGCCTTCCGTGGTGGGCGTCGACCCGCAGCGCAGAACGCGGGCGTCGCTCTCACATGTGCTGGATGATTGCTTGGCCGAACTCGGAGCACTTCACTTCCTTCACTCCAGCTTCGCCACTCTGCTTCATCATTCGTGCGAAGTCGTAGGTCACGGTCTTGGCCGTGATGGCGGCTTCGATCCCCTTCATGATCAGGTCCGCCGCCTCGTGCCATCCCAGGTGACGGAGCATCATGTCTCCGGAGAGAATGACGCTGCCGGGGTTGACCTTGTCCTGGTCGGCATACTTGGGCGCCGTCCCATGCGTGGCTTCAAACACCGCATGCCCGGTGACGTAGTTGATGTTTCCCCCCGGCGCGATGCCGATGCCGCCAACCTGGGCAGCCAGGGCGTCAGACAGGTAGTCACCATTGAGATTGAGCGTGGCGATGACGTCGAACTCGTCCGGCCTGGTCAACACTTGCTGGAGGGTGATGTCGGCGATTGCGTCCTTGACCAGCAACCGGCCGGCCGCGAGCGCCGCCTTCTGCTCGGCGTTGGCCGCCTCCTCGCCCGCTTTGGCCTTGGTCTCTTCCCAATGCTCCCAGGTGTACACCTGGGGCCCGAACTCGCGCTCTGCCAGGGCGTAGCCCCATCCCCGGAATGCGCCTTCCGTGTACTTCATGATGTTGCCCTTGTGCACCAGCGTCACGCTCTTGCGCTTGTGCAGAAGGGCGTACCGGATGGCTGCACGCACGAGCCGTTCGGACCCTTCGCGCGAGACCGGCTTGATGCCAATGCCGCACTCGGTCGGGAAGCGAATCTTTTGGTACTCCTTCGGGAATTGCTCACGGAGAAGCGAGAGCAGCTTGAGGTCGGGTGCTGACCCAGCCTCGAATTCGATTCCGGCGTAAATGTCCTCGGTGTTCTCCCGGAAGATGACCATGTCCACCTTCTCTGGGTGCTTCACCGGGGAGGGAACCCCTTGGAAGTAGCGGACCGGCCGGAGGCAGACGTACAGGTCGAGCATCTGTCGCAAGGCCACGTTGAGCGACCGGATGCCCCCGCCAATGGGTGTAGTCAGGGGACCCTTGATGCCCACCAGGTAGGTGCGGAACGCCTCGACTGTCTCGTCGGGCAGCCAGTTCTTGGTCTTTTGGAAGGCCTTCTCGCCCGCCAGGACCTCCAGCCAGGCAATCTGGCGTTTCCCCTGGTACGCCCGCGCCACCGCGGCGTCGAAAACCGCCTGGGAAGCTCGCCAGATGTCCCGGCCTATGCCGTCCCCCTCGATGAAGGGGATGATGGGGCGGTTGGGGACTGCCAGCTTCCCGTCCACCAAGCCAATTCTGTCTCCGGTTGCGACCATGGTCCGATGACCTCCTGAAAAACCCCCAGGGGGCGGGCGGGTATACGCTTCTCCCCGAAGCAGCCGCAAGCCTTGGAAGTCTCCATTCGCGCACCTCACCCCCGAGCGCGCGGTCGATGGTTGAGGGACAATCGGGCGGGCGCTTTTTGGGTTGCAACGCACCCCCACCCGGGGGAATGAGGACAGCATGTCGAAAGAGACGCTCACCATCACGGACAACCGCACCGGCAAAACCTACGAGTTGCCCATCTCGCAGGGCTGCATCAGGACGGCTGACCTTCGGCAAATCAAAGTCGACGCATCGGACTTTGGCCTCATGGGCTACGACCCGGCATTCCTCAACACCGCCAACTGCCGCAGCGCCATCACCTACATCGACGGAGACAAGGGCATCCTCGAATACCGCGGCTACCCCATCGAGCAACTCGCCGAGCAGTCCACGTTTCTCGAGGTGTCCTACTTGCTCATGAACGGCGAGCTGCCTAGCCATCAGCAACTGGCCGACTTCACCCACGTCATCACCCACCACACCTACGTCCATGAGAACGTCAAGAGCTTCATGGATGGCTTCCGGTACGACGCCCATCCCATGTCGATGCTGGCCTCCACCGTGGCAGCCCTCTCCGCCTTCTATCCGGAGGCGAAGAACATCCAGGACCCTCAGATGCGCCGCATCCAGATGATGCGCATGGTGGCCAAGATGCCGACGCTCGCGGCCTTCAGCTTCCGGCATGCCATGGGCCTGCCTTACGTCTACCCCAACAATGACCTGTCCTACGTCGGGAACTTCCTGGCGATGATTAAGAAGATTGGGACCGACACCTACCGGCTCAATCCCATCCTGGAGCGCGCCCTCGACGTCCTGTTCATCCTCCACGCCGACCATGAGCAGAACTGCAGCACCACCGCTGTGCGTCTGGTGGGCTCGAGCGAGGTGGACCCCTACTCCGCAGTGGCGGCCGGCATCACCGCGCTCTACGGACCCCTCCATGGCGGCGCCAACGAGGCGGTGCTCCGAATGCTGCGTAGCATCGGGCATCTGGACAAGGTCCCCGACTTCATCAAGACGGTGAAGAGCGGCGAGAGCGAGACACGCCTGATGGGCTTCGGCCACCGGGTCTACAAGAGCTACGACCCACGGGCGACGGTCATCAAGCGAGTGGCCGACGAGGTATTCGAGGTCACCGGGAAGAATCCACTTCTCAACATCGCGCTGGAGCTGGAACGCATCGCGCTGCAGGACGACTATTTCGTGAAGCGCAAGCTCTACCCCAACGTCGACTTCTACTCCGGGCTGATTTACGAGGCGATGGGCTTCCCCACCGCGTTCTTCCCCGTGCTGTTCGCCATCCCGCGCACGGTGGGCTGGGTGTCTCAATGGGAGGAGATGGTGCTCGACCAGGAACAGAAGATTGCCCGGCCGCGCCAGGTGTACGTGGGCCATCCCCGTCGGGACTACGTGCCTTTCGACAAACGCTGAGCGACCACATGACCATCGACTTCACTTGCCAGAAGTGCGACGCGAACTTCGAGATTGACGTCCAGGACCTCATTGATGGGTCCGAGAAGCTGGTCTGCACAAGTTGTGAGGCCAAGGCGCCACCGAACCTCGTCGAGGATTTCGTGGCCGCGCTGACCGAAATGCGCACCCAGGTGGCCGCCCTGGGCAAGAAATTCAGCCTGGCCATGGCCTTCGAGACTGAAGACCTGGAAGACCTCGACGCCAAGGACGACGAAGACGACGAGGAGGACGAAGACGACCTCGATGAGGACGAGGACGACCTCGACGACGACGACGAGGACGCAGCCGAGGACGAGGACGAAAGCCCCTGAAGCCCGGTACGGTTCGGGCCACCGGACAGAAAAGCCCGGCCCCCCCTCCCAGAGTGGCCGGGCTTTCCACAGCAACCAAAACGAGAAGTCCGGACTGACGGTGCGGAAACTCCTCCTCTGGTGAAAGCAGCTCGGCCCTGCGGTCAAAAAGTCCGGCGGTCGTACGTCGGGGCCGGGCAAACTGTCAAGGCTTGTGGGGAGTCCCGAAGCACGCCGCTCACCCCCGTGCGCGCAGCGCGGCAACTGGGGCCCGGAACGTGGCCAGCATGGAGCGGACGTCGAGCCGGGCGGTGCGCAGGAAAACCCTCAACGCCCGCTCGGCTGCTTGGGCCAAAGCATTCATCCGTTCCAGGCGCGCGAGGCGGTCCCGTCCCACCCCGGGGGCAGCAGCGGCAACGCGCCGTGCCGCAGTCAGCTCGGCCCGAATCCGCGAGAGGAAGGCTAGCTCGCGCTCCTCGATGACGCGGCCTACCATCCGCACCAGGTCGGTTTCAGAGCGGTAGTGCCATGCCCCCGCCCCTGGCTGACGCACGCGGTGCACCACACCCCAGCGCTCGAGGTCCCGCACCAGCATTGACACCCCGCCCTTGCTCAGCCCCAGTTCCGCTTCGAGCTGGGTGGCGCTCATCGCCGTGGCCCGGAGGTAGAGCAGCGCCCAGACCCGGCCCTGGTTGTGCTTGAAACCCCAGAATTCGATGACGTGCCCCACCGCCTCCACGGCGATGGACTCCCAGCGCGGAAGGCCACCCTCTGTCGGCTCCCCCGGCGATACCATCGGCGCATCGGACCAGCCATAGCCCTTCATGCCTGGATTCCTTCCACGAAGGCCTCACCAAGGGCCTTGGTCCAAGCCACCAGCTGCTCGCCCCCTGGCTCCTGGGCATAGGCGCCAAGGGCATCCAGCCCGCGGGAGATTTCTCGATGCAATTCGCTGCGGGCCTCCCCCATGGCCGCGCTGACAAGCACCGCCTGACCCACTTCACGCACACGCTCGTCCGGCATCGAACCAAACGCCCACAACTCCTTGAGGCAGCGACGCACATCGGCATCGCTGGCCGCGGCGAGCAGCAGCGGCAGGGAGGGCGTCCGCGAGCGAATGTCGGCAAACGGCGCCTTGCCCGGGTCACCGCCGGTGAGGTCCTTCAAGTCGTCGGCAATCTGAAACGCCACACCCAGATGGCGGCCAAAAGTGTCGAAGCGCCGGGCGACCTCGGGCTTTCCGGCCAGGGTCGCTGCCGCAGCGCCGCAGAAACCGAAGAGCGCACCCGTCTTGCCCTCGGCGATGGCGCGGAGCTGCTCGGGGCGCAGCGAGAGGTCGCCGCGGGCTTCCACCTCGCCAATGGTGGCCCTGGTCATCTCCGCCACGGTGGAGACTGCGCTGGCTGTCACCGCGCGGTCGAGCGTCGCCAATTCATCGAGCGCCACGCAGAGGAGCAGGTCTCCGCCCATCACCGCGACAATGTTGCCCCACAGTGCATTCACCGTCGGACGTCCACGACGAAACATCCCCTGGTCCACAACGTCGTCGTGCAGAAGGCTGGCCGAGTGCACGAGCTCGGCCGCCACGCCGACGTGAAGGAGCGGCGAGGGGGCTGCGCCCACCGCGCGGCCGAAGAGGTGCACCATCAGCGGTCGAAGGCGCTTGCCTCCTCCACCGATGCACAGGTGGCGGGCGGCGTTGCCCAGTGTGTCCGACGCGGCGACTCCGTTGCTGGCCTGCGTCAGCACCTGGCCCAACCGGTCCTCGGTGGCCCGAAGGAACTCGTTCGCCGCCGCCGTCAGTTCCATGGAGGGTTCACTCGGTTCAAGACTACGTGAACTTCAGGTACTCTGCCTGTGCTTTCACCGGCCCCGCTTCTGGTTGTCACAAGCGCCCCTTCCCGCTCGCTGTCCCCACCACACCCGGACCCGTCGCAGCAAATGCCCGCCGCAGCGCGACGCGGTCCACCTTTTCCGCGGCGGTCCGCGGCAGCTCGGCCACCGCCACCACTTCCGCCGGCACCTTGAAGCCGGCCAAGCGCCCGCGGGCCCACTCCATCAGTGCGTCCACGCCGACGCCCGGGCGCAGCACCACCGCCGCCACGGGCACCTCGCCCCAGGCCGGGTCCGTGCGTCCCACCACCGCCGCCTCCGCCACGCCCGGGTGGGCGGCGAGGACAGCCTCCACCTCGGCCGGGTAGACGTTTTCCCCTCCGGACAGGATGAGGTCGAGGCGACGCGCCAGCACGGACAACCGCCCACGGCCATCCAGGGCCCCCACGTCGCCGGTCCGGAGCCAGCCACCGGCGAGCACCTGCGCCGTGGCATCCGCGGCATCGAGGTAGCCCGTCATCACCGTGGGTCCTTTCACCTGAATCTCCCCCGCCTCGCCCACCGCGGCCGGTGCGTCGCCGGAGACGACAACGCGCAGCGCGAGTCCCGGCAGAGGTGGCCCAGCGGTGGTGCCGTCCGCCTCCGCGGGACGCTCCGTGGCCACCTGGGAGCAGGCCTCGGTGAGCCCGTAGGTCTGAAGCACCGGCAGGCCTCTGGCACGCGCCCGGGCGGCAAGCTCGCCCGGCAGTGGACCCCCGCCCACCAGCACCGCCCGCAGAGCGACGGCACTGGCGCCCGCGTCCAAGGCCAGCCTCAGCGTGCGGGTCACGAGGCTGGCATGGGTGATGGAGCCTTCGGACAGTGCCCTGGCCGTTTCTTCGGCGTCGAAGCGGCGGTGCACCACCAGCGCCGCGCCGTCCACTGCGCAGCGCACGGCCATCGCCAGTCCACCGATGTGGAAGAGCGGCAAGTTGCACAACCAGCGGTCCTCGGACGAGGCTCCCAGGTTGGCGCCGGAAGCGGCGGCGCTGGCCAGCAAGGCTCGAAGTGGAAGCCGGGCGCCCTTCGGTTGCCCGGTGGTGCCCGAGGTGAAGAGCACCACCCAGTCCTCATCCGGTGCAAGGCCAGGGCCTTCTGGCGATGGCTGCCCCGGCTCGCGTTCGACCACCTCCAGGCACTCGGCGTCCGGAAGGCGGTCAAGAAGCGCCTCTTCGGCCAGCACCACCTGCGGACGCAGTCGCTGCAACAGCGGAGCGAGCTCCGGCCGGGTGAGGCGCACGTTGAGGGGCGCCAGCGTCGCGCCGAGTCGACGCGCGGCAAAGAGGAGGGCCACCGGGGCGAGCCCGTTCAACGCCAGAAGCCCCACCCGCGTCTTCGGCCCGACACCGCGGCGGTGCAGCCGCCCGGCCCAGCTGGCCACTTCGCGGTCCAGCTCGGCGAACGACAGCCGGGACGGACCGTTCACCAGGGCCAGGCGGTGCGGCGCACGGAGCGCGTGCGCGTGCACGGGGCAGCTCACCATCCGAGTGCCTCCGGCGCAATGCCCAGGCCCGGCTCGTCCCGAAGCTGGAGCGCGCCCGCCACCACGGGATGCGCCCCGGGGTCCTCGAGCAAGAGCAAGCCGGTGGCGAGCCCATGCGCCCAACCACCACCCAACGTCAGCGCCAGGTGCGCACCAGCGGCACGTCCCACCGCCCCGTCCATGGCGCTCGTCACCACCGTACCGACGCCGAGAACACGTGCCCGGGCCGCCAGCCGCAGCGCCGGGAGGATGCCGCCCAGCACGGGAAGCTTGAGGACGAGGACGTCCGCGGCCGGGCCCTCCACGCCGTCGAGCAGCGCCGCGGCAGCCTCTTCTGTGCCGAGGGCCTCGTCGGCGGCAACGCGGAGCAACGCCCGGAGGCGGCGCAGCCCAGAAATGTCTCCCGGGGGGACCGGCTGCTCGGCGTACTCCAGCCCGAGCGCCAAGAGTGGAGCGAGCCGGACTCGCGCCTCGGCCTCCGTCCAGGCCCCATTGGCATCCACCCGGAGACGGACGCTTGGGCCCACCGCCTCGCGGACTGCCCTCAGCCTTCTGGTGTCGAGCGCCTCGGGGTGGCTCCCCATCTTCACCTTCAGCGTCCGGAAGCCTGCGGCCATGGCGTCCTTCGCCTCTTGAGCGACTTCCAGAGGCGTTTCGCCGCGCAGCAGCGCATTGACTTCCACCCCGCGGATGGTGCTCGCCCCGAGCAACCTCGCCAGTGCCACCCCCTGGCGTCGGGCCAGCAAGTCGAGGAATGCCATCTCGACGCCGGAGCGCGTTGCCGGCGCACTGGGCACGCACGAGAAGGCATTCGCGACATCCTCTACCGTGCTCGGCACGGGCCCAAGGCGAAGCGAACCCAGCGCCCGGACGGCCGCTTCGAGCGTTTCGGTGCCGAAGTCGGGAAGCGGCGTCACCTCTCCCAGGCCGACGCTACCCTCAGCATCCCGGAGCAGGAGCCGGAGCCCCTCCACCGCCACGCTTTGTCCATGCGCCGTGCGGAGCGGTGCCCGCAGGGGGAGTCGAAAGGGCCGCATCTCCAGGCGCAGACTCACCCCGGCCCTCCGCGCCAGAGGCCGATGGCGAGGAGCAGTCCATGGACGAGTTGCAGCCGTGCGCTTCCGGCGAGGGCGCGGTTGAGCGCCCCCCCCTGTTCGGTGAGGACGAGACGCGCCGGGGGGATGGCCAGGGGCAGCGCAGCGAGCGACAGCAGCGCCGGCACGCCGGTTTGGCCCAGGGCCCAGGCCGCAACCGGCGCGAGGAAGGCCAGCGCGAGGAGGCACAGGTACTCGGCACGAGCGAATCGCGCGCCGAAGCGAGCCGCGAGGGTGCGCTTGCCTGCTCGCCGGTCGGTGTCCATGTCGCGCAGGTTGTTGACGACGATGAGCAGCGTGCCCGTGCAACCAACCGACAGGGCTGACAGCCAGGTTGCGCTTGGCAGGGCGAGCGCTTGCACCCACACCGTGCCTCCCACGGCCACGAAGCCGAAGAAGAGCAGGACGAAGACTTCCCCGAGGCCCAGGTACCCGAGCGGAACTGGGCCGCCGGTGTAGCCCCAGCCTGCGAGAATGGAGAGCAGCCCGATGGCCAACACCGGCCAGCCCCCAGAAGCCACCAGGAAAAGCCCCACCACGGCAGCGCCGCCGAAGCAGAGAAACGCGGCCGCCAGCACCGTCCGGGGAGCCACCAGCCCGGCCTGCGTCACTCGCACCGGCCCGAGGCGCTCGGCGGTGTCTGCTCCCTTTCGGAAGTCGTAGTAGTCGTTGGTGAGGTTGGTGCCCACTTGGATGAGCAGCGCCCCGAGGAGCGCTGCCAGGGCCAAGGGCCACCGTCCGGCGCCGATGCCGAAGGCGAGGCCGGTGCCGACTGCCACCGGCGCCAGCGCCGCGGTCAGCGTCTTGGGGCGTGCCGCGAGCAGCCAGGTGCGCACGCCCGTCGAGGGTGAGGTGGCTCCGAGCACGGGGGAGGGCACATTCATGGACGGCGGGGGAACTTCGAGAAGTCCGGAGGACGCTTCTGGACGTAGGCCTCCCGGCCCTCCTGCGCCTCGGCAGACATGTAGTAGAGCAGCGTCGCGTTGCCGGCCAGCTCCTGAATGCCCGCCTGGCCGTCGAGCGCAGCGTTGAAGCTGGACTTGAGCAGCCGCAGCGCCAGCGGGCTTAGCTTCAGCATTTCCTGGCACCACTGGAGGGTTTCAGCCTCGAGCGCGGCGAGCGGCACCACCGCATTCACCAGGCCCATGCGGAGCGCCGCCTGTGCGTCATACTGGCGGCAGAGGAACCAAATCTCCTTCGCCCGCTTCAGGCCCACCAGCGAAGCAAGCGTGCTGGCCCCAAAGCCACCGTCGAAGCTCCCCACCCTCGGACCGGTCTGTCCAAAGCGCGCGTTGTCCGCGGCGATGGTGAGGTCACACACCACGTGCAGCACATGGCCGCCGCCGATGGCATAGCCGGCCACCATCGCCACCACCGGCTTGGGGAGACTGCGAATCTGCCGCTGGAGGTCGAGGACGTTGAGCCTCGGCACTCCATCCTTGCCGAGGTAGCCCTCCTTCCCGCGGATGCGCTGGTCGCCGCCCGAGCAAAAAGCCTTCTCTCCCTCGCCAGTGAGGATGACCACTCCGACCTGGGGGTCCTCCCGCGCGTCCTCGAAGGCGGCGCTCATTTCGAAGAGCGTCTGCGGCCGGAAGGCGTTCCGCACCTCGGGACGGTTGATGGTGACCTTGGCAATTCCCTGCCACTTCTCGTAGCGAATGTCGCCGTGGCTCCCGACCCGTTTCCACTTCGCCTTCATCCGTTGCTCCTGATGTCGCCTTGCTCGAGAGACCGTTCCATCGACGGAGCCGACAGGAACCCCGTCACCTCGCGGGCCCAGGCCTCTGGCACCTCGAGGTGCGGTGCGTGCCCCACCAGGGGAAAAACGTGGCCCCACACCAGCGGGAGCTCCGCAGCCATCCGCCGGGCGAGCACGGTGAATTTGGCGTCCCGGGCTCCACTGAGGAGCAGCGTCGGGGTGCGGATGCTCGGGAGGGCCGACCAGTAGCTGGGCTGGGCACCGAGACCGAGTCGTCGCAGGGAGAGCGCGAGCCCCGCGGCGTCTGCCGCAAGACGTCGCTGCCGCAGGGCCTGCTGCATCTCGGTGGGCAGGGCTCGCACGCCGGAAAAAATCGGAAGGGCCTCCCAACTCTGGACGAAGGCCTGGACGCCCTCGGACTCGATGCGCGTTGCCAGGGCCTCGTCCGCTCGCCGGCGCTCGCCCCGGTCGCGGCGGCGGCGCAGTCCCGGCGAACCGCTCTCCAACACCAGCCGGCGAATGCGCGTGCTCGCCTCAGCCGCGAGCCCGAGTGCCACCCGGGCGCCGAGTGAGTACCCGGCCACGTCCACCTCACGCAGCCCGAGCGTGTCAAGCAGCGCGAGGAGGGAGGCGAGCGTCGAGGCGAATGTCGTGTCCGCCTCAAAGGGACTCTCGCCATGTCCTGGGAGGTCCACCACCACCACCGAGGCGTGCGGCGTGAGCCGTTCGCGCAAGTGCGCGAAGGTGGTCCGGCTTCCGGTGAAGCCATGAAGCAGCAGCAGCGATGGTCCATCGCCGTCCCAGCACTCGTGGGCGAGCAGGCTCATGTCGCACCCTCTGCCGCCCGCGCCGCACGCTCGCCGAGCGCCTGGTGCAGCTCCACGTTAGCCGCCCGCGCGGGCACCCGGGCCTCCACCAGGTGCAGTCCACCCTGGAGGCCGACTTCCAGAGCGCGGGAGAGCTGTTCGGCGCTCGCGACGCGGCTGAAGCGCGCCCCAAACAGCGCACCGGCATGCTCGAGCTGCAGGCCATGGGGAGTGGCGAAGAGGGGCTCGAAGGCCTCGCCCACACCGGCGACGGGAAGGAAGGAAAAAATCCCGCCTCCGTCGTTGTTGGCCACCACCACCGTCAGTGGGATGGCGGACCTCCGGGCGATGAGGAGCGCTCCCAAGTCATGGAGGAAGGCCAAGTCGCCGAGGAGCACCACCGTGGGCGCCCCGCTGGCGGCCGCCACACCGAGCGCCGTGGAGACGGTACCATCAATGCCGTTGATGCCTCGGTTGGCCAGCACGCGGATGCGCGCGGCAGAGGACGGCGCAAACGCCTCCACGTCGCGAATGGGCATGCTCGACCCCACCACCAGGCGAGCCCCCTTGGGGAGCGAGGACACCAGCCAGTGCGCGAGCTGCGGCTCGCTGAGTGGGCCTGACGCCGCGAAGGCTTTGGCCAGCGCGGCGTCGGCCCGCGCGTCGGCCGCGAGAAACGCCTCCGCCCAGGGAGCGCGGCGCGGCGGCGAAGAGGCGGTGAGCGCGACACACGTCGCCAGGAGGTCGCCCGAAAGCACCAGGCGGGCGCGGTGAGCGGCATCCACCACGCTGTCGTCCTCGGCGAGGAGGACAGTCTCCGCACCACTGGCCTCGAGCCACTGTCCGAGTCGCTTGGAGGTCAGGCCGCCGCCCAGCCGGAGCACGAGTTCCGGACGCAGGGCCGTCGAAAGGGTGCTGCTGCGGAGTAGCAGGTCGGCGTGACCCACCACCGGGGCGCCGCCCTGCCAGCGGACGTTGGAGGCGGCGTCGGCCACCACCGGGTACCCATAGGAGTTGGCCAGGGCCAGGACCGCCGCCGCCAGGCCGTCCGTCTCAGGGCGCGGACCCACCACCACCAAGCCCTTCTCCGTCCCTGCCAGTCGCCGCCGCAATTCAGTCAGGGCCTCCTCCGGCGGACGTCGCGACGGGGCTGGCGAGGCCAGCAGCGAACCCTCCCGACCCTCGAGCGCGAGGGCGTCCAGCCCCACCACCTCGGCCTCTCCGGGCTCGGGCGCGAGCGGCTCGCGAAACGGCACGTCGAGATGTACCGGGCCGCGCGGCGCGGCCCGGCTCCGGAAAACGGCGCGCGCCACGAGCGCCCGCGCGTGGAGAAACGCCGACGAGGTGGCTTCGGGCGCGGTCAGGGCCGCCGTCGCTCTCGTGAAACGGCCAAAGAGCTCTTCTTGCGGCACCGTCTGCGGCGCGCCGAAACCTTGCAACTCCCAGGGGCGGTTGGCGGTGAGCACCACCAGCGGCACATGGGCTGCCCAGGCTTCCATCACCGCTGGAAGCAGGTGCGCTCCGGCCGTTCCAGACGTCACCACCACCGCACAGGGCCGGCCAGACTCCAGGGCCAGCCCCAGGGCGAAGAAGCCAGCGGTGCGCTCGTCGATGACGCTGAAGAGACGTAAGGCTGCAGCCGCTTCGGCGCAGGCCAACGCCAGCGGAGCGCTGCGCGACCCCGGCGCCACGACCGCGTGGGAAACCCCAGCGCGCACCAATTCCTGCACCACTGCCCGGGCCCAGAGCGTGTTTAGCGAGGCCACGGTACCTCTCCGAGGAGCGCGTGCAGCATCGGCGAGGCCTTCCGCCGCGTCTCCGCCCACTCGCCCGAAGCGGTCGAGCCCTCCACCACACCGGCACCGATGAAGATGCGCGCCGCTGGGCCGCGCACTAGCGCGCAGCGCAGGGCAACGCGCAGGTCCGCAGCCTCGGGTCCCACCCAGCCGACGGCGCCGGCATACCAGCCGCGCGCCAGCCGCTCCTGGGCCCGCAGGAAGCCGCGAGCCCGGTCGCGCGGTGCGCCACTCACTGCCGCCGTGGGGTGCAGCGCCAGGGCTGCTTCCACCGGCGTCACACCGCCCCGCAGAGTCCCTTCGATGCGGGCATCCAGGTGCGTCACGTAGCCCAGAGACACCGGCGTGACGTCTCCGACGTGGAGTTGCTCGGCCACCGCATCCAGAGCGGAGCGGATGTCCTCCACCACGGCTGCGTGCTCGCGCACCTCCTTGGGGATGCGGGCCAGGAGCTCGGCGTCGGCTGGAGCCGCGCTTCCGGCCAGCGCCTGGGTGGAGAAGCGGCGCCCCTGCACCCGCACCAGCCGCTCGGGCGAGGCACCAAGGAAGGTGGTCCCGTCCGGAGCACGCACGGCAAAGACGACTGCTCCGCCCGCCGCAGCCTCGGCGCGTTCCAGCGCCCGGTCGACGTCGAAGGGTAGTTCCGCCGTCAGGTCCAAAGCCCGGGCCAGCACCACCTTCCTCAGCATGCCCGAGCGCAAGGCTTCCAGCGCCCTCTCCACCAGCGCTTTCCAGGCCGTCGCATCCTCGCGCAAGGCGGCGCGGCGGCCCGTCTCCGGCGGAAACTCTGGGGGACGGCTGGCCAAGGTCAGCTGAAGCCGGTCCTCGGCACGCGCGCGGGCCGCTGCCTCGCCGTCGGTGCGGACACCTTCATAGGCCGTGAGGCTCGCACTGCCGGCCCCCTGGGCAAGCAACAAGCGCGGGATGAGCGCGCGGGCGGCAGGGAAGCCCTCCCACCACGCGTCTCTCGCCGACGCCGCGTCGAAGTCGAAGCCGCAGAACCACGGAGCGGGCGGAGCCAGCGCCGGGCCGCTCACCTCGACAACGGTGCGCGCGGCGGCGGAGAGGACGTCGGCGACGTTGGGCCCAGACTGCACTGCCGCCTCGCCAGCTCCGAAAAAGCGCGCTTCGCCGTCATGCCAGGCAAGCCCGAGCGGACCGAGCGCCCTTCGCAAACGAGGAAATTCCTCGGGCCGCACCGGCCGGGCGACGCCCACCACCTGCGCGACAGCTGGCATCACGCCTTCCATGAGTCTCCGCGGGGTCTCCCCAGGCCGGTTGGAGTTGTTTTCTACGTCGCCCGTGGTAACCAATGCACCAAGAAGTTCAAGCAGCCTTGAACAACGTGAACCTGGCCTGATGAACCGGAGCAGCCCAGCGCCTGACCCCGCGCTCCCAAGGCGCGTCCTCCGGTCTGCCCGGCCGGCGGGGACGCGCGTGTCGGTTGGCTCGGTGGAAGTCGGGGGCCCGGCCTTCGTCGTCGTCGCCGGACCGTGCGCGGTGGAAACGCCGGCCCAGCTGGCGGAGGCCGCGGCAGCCGTGGCCAGCGCCGGAGCGCACCTGCTCCGCGGTGGCGTCTTCAAACCCCGCACCAGTCCCTATGCCTTCCAGGGACTCGGGGAGCCCGGCCTGGCGCTGCTCGAGCGGGCCCGTGCGCGGCACGCCCTGGGCGTGGTGGCCGAGGTGCTCGACACCGAGCAGCTTGCATCTCTCATCGACCACGTGGACATGCTCCAGGTCGGTGCACGCAACATGCAGAATTTCCCGCTGCTACGGGCGCTGGGCAAAATACGCCGGCCGGTCTTGCTCAAGCGCGGCCTGGCCGCGACATTTCAAGAGTGGCTGCTGGCAGCCGAATACCTCCTCGACGGGGGCAACGAGCAAGTCATCCTCTGCGAGCGCGGGATTCGCACCTTCGAACCCTCGATGCGCAATACACTCGACCTTGCCTCGGTGGCGCTGGCCAAGGCCCGGACGCACCTCCCGGTGTTTGTCGACCCGAGCCATGCCACCGGGAACCGCGAGCTCGTCATCCCCATGGCCCTGGCAGCGGCCGCCGCCGGCGCCGATGGACTTCTGGTGGAGGTGCACCCTCACCCCGAGGAGGCACTCTGTGATGGAGCGCAGGCGCTCACGCCGGAGCTGTTTGAGGAGCTGATGCGGAGGCTCGTCCCGGTGCTCGGCGCCGTGGGCCGCACGCTCCATGCCCGGCCGGTCGCTCCGGCCAACGTGAGGGCGCTGTGAGCGAGCAAGTCCGCGAGATGTTTTCCTCCATCGCTCCACGCTACGACGTCACCAATGTCGTCTTGTCCCTCGGAATCGACCGTCTCTGGCGGCGGGCGGCAGTCCAGGAGAGTGGCGCCGGTCCTGGAGGTCGCGTCCTCGACTGCGCCACCGGCACCGGGGACCTGGCGCTCGCCCTGCGCCGGGCCGTCGAGCCCGGGGGCACCGTGGTGGGGATGGACTTCTGCGCAGCGATGCTCGAGCCGGCCCGAGAGAAGGCCCACCGAGCCGGTCTCGACGACATCCGTTTCGAGGTCGGAGACGCGCTCGCCCTTCCCTACCCCGAGGGCGCTTTCGACATCGCCACCATCGCCTTCGGCATCCGCAACGTCGACGACCCGGTGCGGTGCCTCCGGGAGATGGCGCGCGTCGTCCGTCCTGGCGGCCGGCTGGTGGTGCTCGAGTTTGGGCAACCAGACGGCGTGTGGGGCGCGCTCTACCGCTTCTATTCGCGGCGACTGATGCCCGCGGTGGGAGGACTGCTCACCGGGAACCGTTCCGCCTACGCCTACCTGCCTCGCACCGCTGCCGCGTTTCCCGCCGGCGAGCGCTTCCTGGCGCTGATGGACGAGGCCGGGACTTTCTCTTCGCGCCGGGCCCGCTCCCTCACCGGCGGCGTCGCCTTCGTCTACGTGGGTGAGGTCCGCACAGCCTGATGTGTCTTCAGAGTCGCGACTGCTGGAAGTCGTAGATTTTTTCCACGGCAATTTGCCGGTAGCGGTCAACCTTCATCGCCCGTTTGGCGGCTTCCCATACCAGCTCCTGCGCCGGCCGCTCGGGCTCCTTCTTCTTCCGGCGCTTCACCTCGCGCTTGATGGACTTCACCGCCTCGCGCGGGTGGAAGCAGAAGGCCGGAGAGAAGACCAGGCCCCCGTCCAGGGGAATGAGCCGAGCCTCGAAGACGTCGCCCTTCTGCAATCCCGCGACCGCGCGGCGCTCCGTGACGTCGTGGTCCACACCGGTAAACAACTCGCGCAAACGGACAAACCCTTGGCCAATCTTCCGGACCTCGAAGAGCCCGTGCACGGTCTTGGTGAAGGCCTCGAGAGCCGCTGCCTCGAGAGCGCCCGCCGATAGCTTGGCAGCGTGGAGTTCCTCGGCCGCCGTGCGGCCCGACGGCGGCCCGCGATGGTCAAAGACGTAGTAGTCGAGAAAGCAGGCCATCCGCATCTCGAACGTACGGTCATCCTCGAAGACTTCCCCGGTGAGCCGGAAGTACTCTGCCTTCGCGGCGAGCACGTCGGGCTTGCGCTCCTCGGTGCTGGCGAGGGCGAAGAGAGAATCAAGGAGCGACGGGTAGTAAGCGGCCTCCATTGTGGCGGCCGAGGAGTCTAGCGCGCCATCGCGCGGGTGAAGCGAGCGAACAGGTGTCTCGCATCGTGCGGCCCGGGCGATGACTCCGGGTGGTACTGGACGCTGAAGGCCCGGGCGTCCGGAATGTCCAGCCCTTCGACGGTCCCATCATTGAGATTGATGTGGGTCACGACCGCCCTCCCCTTCAGGCTCTCCGCGTCCACGGCGAACCCGTGATTCTGGGCCGTAATCTCCACCTGGCCGGTGACCAGGTCCCGCACCGGCTGGTTGGCGCCGCGGTGGCCGAACTTCATCTTGTAGGTACTGCCCCCCACCGCGCGGGCCAATATCTGGTGGCCGAGACAAATGCCGAAGACGGGCACCCGGCCAAGGAGCGCGGACACGGCGGCGTCGGCTCCGGGCACCGCTGCCGGGTCCCCTGGCCCATTGGTGAGGAAGACGCCATGGGGCTTCCGGGCCAGGACGTTCGCAGCCGGAGTCGCGGCCGGGACCACCGTCACCCGGCAGCCAGCCTCCACCAACAATTGAAGCATGGCGCGCTTGAGGCCGAAGTCGTACGCCACCACGTCGAAGCGCTGGCTCAGCGGAGGCCGCTCGGTTCCGAAAATCTCCGGCATGCCCTCGGTAAACTCATAGGGGACAGAGGCGGAGATGCCGGTCACCAGGTCTCTGCCCTCCATCCCCGGCGCGTTTCGCGCCCGCTCCACGAGCGCCGCCGCCGAGTGGCCCTCGCTGCTCACCACCCCCATCTGGGCACCGTGCGTGCGCAGGTGCCGGACGAGCTTGCGGGTGTCCAGGCCGGCGATGCCCACCACCCCCGCCGAGCGCAAGTAGCCATCCAGGGACTGCTGGGCCCTCCAGTTGCTGGGCGCCTGGCTGACGTTGCGCACCACCATTCCCACGGCATGGGGGTGGGCCGACTCTTGGTCCAAGTCGTTCGTTCCGACGTTCCCCATCTCCGGTGCGGCCATGGTGACGATTTGGCCGACGTAACTCGGGTCGGTCAGAATCTCCTGGTACCCGGACATGGAGGTGTTGAAGACAACCTCGCCGATACGCTCTCCGCTTGCACCAAAGCTCCGGCCCTCGAGCACCATCCCGTCCGCCAAAGCGAGGGTCGCACGCCTCAAGGCATCTCCTTGCCGAGCGCGCCGTCGAACCAAACCGGCCGCCCGCCAACGAAGGTGTGTACCACCCGCCCCACCATCCGCATCCCGGCATAGGGCGTGTTGCGGCTCCGGGACTGGAAATGCTGTGGCTCTACCGTCCACTCCGCGCTCGGGTCGACCACCGTCATGTCCGCCACGCTACCGGGAGCCAGGTGACCGCCGAGGAGCCCGAAGGCCGCCGCTGGCCCGGAGGATAAGAGCTCCACCGCGCGGGTGGGCGTGAGGACCCCCGAGCGCACCAACGCCAGCGTCAAGGGGAGCGCCGTTTCCAGGCCAACGACTCCGTTGGCTGCCTCGGCGAAGGGGACCTGCTTGTCGAGGATGCCGTGGGGCGCGTGGTCGGTGGCGATGGCGTCGAGCGTCCCGTCGGCGAGGCCCTGTCGCACGGCCGCCACATCCTCTGGCCCACGCAGGGGAGGCGTCATCTTCGCGTCGGTGTTCCACCCCGCCACCGCCTCGTCGGTAAGGGTGAAGTGGTGTGGAGCGGCCTCGGCCGTGACGTGGAGGCCGTGTGCCTTGGCCTCGCGGAGCAGTCGGACGCTCTCGGCACAGCTGACGTGCGCGACGTGGAGGTGGCCACCCACTTCGGCGAGCAGCACCAGGTCTCGCGCCACCATCGCCACCTCGGCGGAGCGCGGGATGGGCATGAGCCCGAGCCGAGTCGCTTGGGTTCCCTCGGTGAGCGCCCCACCGGCCGAGAGGTTGAGGTCCTCCTCGTGAACCATCACCGGGCGCCCGAGCGCCTTGGCGTACTGCAGCACCCGCCGCATCAGGCCAGCATTCATCACTGGACGGCCATCGTCGGTGAAGCACACGCAGCCGGCGGCGGCCAGCTCGCCCAGCTCGGCCATCTCCTCGCCCAAAAGGCCCTTGCTGATGGCCCCGGCCGGCCACACCCGTGCCAGACGGGCAGCCGCCGCGCGTTCCTGGACCAGGCGCGTCACCAGCGCCGAGTCATTGGGGGGCCGCGTGTTGGGCATGGCCACCACCGAGGTGAAGCCTCCGGCCACGGCGGCGCGCGTCCCGCTGAGGATGGTCTCCTTGCCCTCGTCCCCTGGTTCGCGCAGATGGACGTGCAGGTCGATGAAGCCCGGGCAGATCCACAACCCGGAGACGTCCACCTCGCGCGCCCCGTCCGCGGCCAGCGGTCGGTCGGAGACGGCCACCACCTCTCCGCCCCGGACCAAAACGTCCTGCACCGCATCGACGCCGCGACGCGGATCGATGACCCGGCCACCGCGAAGCACGTAGCCCGAGGCCGTCATCCGCACGCCTCGAGGATGGCCATTCTCACCGCCACGCCATGCGAGACCTGCGCGAGAATGACGTTGGCTGGGCCGTCGGCCACTTCCGGGGCAAGTTCCACCCCGCGGTTGATGGGCCCGGGGTGCATCACCAGCACGCCCGGGCGGAGCCGCTCGGCCCGCTCCGCGGTGAGACCATAGAGCCGCGCGTATTCGCGAACCGAGGGCACATACCCGGCCGTCTGTCGCTCCCCCTGGACCCGAAGCACCATCACCGCGTCTGCTTCTTCGAGCGCCGCGTCGAGCGAGGGCGCGACGCAGCCGCCGAGCTGTTCGAGCCCGACGGGAATCAGCGTCGGCGGACCGGCGAACACGACCCGAGCACCCAGGGCCAGGAGGCAATAGAGGTTGCTGCGCGCGACCCGGCTATGAAGGACATCGCCGACGATGGCCACCGTCCGCCCGTCGAGCGCGCCCCACCGTTCGTGAAGCGTGAAGGCATCGAGTAATGCCTGCGAAGGGTGGCCGTGGGTCCCGTCCCCGGCATTCACCACCGCGCACTGCACGTGGCGACTGGCGAGGTAGGCAGCTCCGGAGGCCGAATGCCGGATGACCAGGGTTGCCACGCCCATCGCTTCCACGTTGCGGACGGTATCCATCAACGTCTCGCCCTTGGCGAGGCT
>Ga0302325_10006494_pt1 | contig 26267 bp, 29 predicted proteins | sample Palsa_T0_2_FD_201948 | JGI IMG/M metagenome (GOLD analysis project Ga0302325, IMG submission 201948) | Peat permafrost microbial communities from Stordalen Mire near Abisko, Sweden - Palsa_T0_2 | ecosystem: Environmental > Terrestrial > Soil > Palsa > Peat permafrost | place: Sweden: Abisko... | reverse complement strand
GCGCTGATCTACGGCGACGGGGCGATCACGCCGGCCATCTCGGTGCTGTCGGCAGTCGAAGGCTTGGACATCGCGCTGCCGGCACTGCACCCCTACATCCTGCCCGCGGTGGTGGCCATCCTGATCGCGCTGTTTGCCTTGCAGCCCACCGGCACGTCGCGCATCGGACACGCCTTTGGCCCGGTGATGGCGCTGTGGTTCGTGTCCATTGCGGCGCTGGGCGTGTGGGGCATCGCGCAGCATCCGGCGGTGCTGGTCGCCGTGAATCCGCTGTACGGACTGCGATACCTGTTTTCGCACGGCTATGCCAGCTTCCTGGTCCTGGGCGCCGTGTTCCTGTGCGTGACGGGAGCGGAGGCACTGTATGCGGACATGGGTCATTTCGGCGCGCGGCCGATCCGCCTCGCCTGGTCCGCGATTGTGTTTCCGAGCCTGGTGCTGAACTACGCCGGGCAGGCGGCGATCGTCCTTGCGGGTGCCTCCACCAGCGACAACATCTTTTTCCGGCTGTGCCCACCGTCGTTATTGCTGCCGCTGGTGGTGCTGGCGACGCTGGCGACCATCATCGCCAGCCAGTCGATCATCACCGGCGCGTTCTCGATGACGCGCCAGGCGATCCAGCTCGGCTGGCTGCCGCGCCTGCGCATCAAACAAACCTCGGAGGTTGGCTACGGCCAGATCTACGTCGGTGCCATCAACTGGCTGCTCATGGTGGTGACCGTGGGGTTGGCGCTGTCGTTCGGCAAGTCCGACAACCTCGCTGCCGCTTACGGTATTGCGGTGTCGCTCACCATGCTGATGACCTCGGCGCTGCTGTTCATGGCGATGCGCGAGATCTGGGGCTGGAGCCTATGGACCAGCGCCGCGCTCGCCGGCGCACTGTTGTGCGTCGACGGCGCGTTCTTTGCCGCCAACCTGGTAAAGGTGGCCGACGGTGGCTACGTGCCGCTGCTGCTCGCCGGCGTCATCTACGGCCTGATGTGGGTCTGGCATCGCGGATCGGTCGCCATGACGCGAGCGGCCAGCCAGACGCTGATCCCGGTCGGCGAATTCATGGCCGACGTCAAGGCCAGGCAGGTGCCGCGCGTGCCCGGGACCGCAGTGTTCATCTCCCGCACCTCGCGTGACACGCCACCGGTGATGCGCTGGCACGTGCAGAAGAATCGCGCCCTGCACCAGAAGCTGTTCGTACTGAAAGTGATTACGGAGTCGGTGCCGTGGATCGAGGAGCAGCAGCGTCTCACGGTCACTGAACTGGCGCCGGATTTCTGGCGTGCGACCGCGCACTACGGCTTCATGGAGCGGCCCGATATCCCGCACTTGCTGCAGCAGACTCCGGCGTTCGGCTGTGCGCTGCAGCTCGACGACGTCACCTACTACGTCGGTCATGAAACCATCGTGCGGGCCGAGGACGGCCACGGGCTGTCGGCATTCGAGGAGAAGCTGTACGCAGCCATGGCGAGGAACGCTACCCACATCAGCGATTTCCTGCGCCTGCCGAGCGACGGGGTGGTCGAGATCGGGCGCCAGATCGCGATCTGAAAGTCTACAGCCCCAGCTCGCTCAATCCCGGATGATCGTCGGGCCGCCGGCCCAGCGGCCACAAGTACTTGCGCTCGGATGGCGCGATCGGCAGATCGTTGATGCTGGCGTAACGGCGCGCCATGTAGCCCGCCGCGTTGAATTCCCAGTTCTCGTTGCCAAAGCTGCGATACCACTGGCCCGAGTCGTCGTGCCACTCGTAGGCGAAGCGCACCGCGATGCGATTTCCAGCACAGGCCCACAGCTCCTTGATCAGGCGATAGTCCAGCTCCCTGGCCCACTTGCGCTGCAGGAACTGCCGTACCTGCTCGCGGCCGATGGGAAATTCGGCGCGATTGCGCCAGCGGGTGTCCTCGGTGTAGACCAGCACGACGCGATCCGGATCGCGCGTGTTCCACGCATCCTCGGCCATGCGCACCTTCTGCGTGGCACTGTCGGGTGTGTACGGCGGCAGCGGCGGCTTACTGTCCATATCGATCCCTGGTGTGAGACCTGCTGCGCGAGTTTACGCAATAATAGCTCCGGACCAATAATGTGGAAATCGCGCATGACCCAGCAGCGGAACAAGCAGTTGCCTCTCATCGTCGGCCACCCGGCTTTGGTGATGATCGACTTTCAACGCGATATGTACCTGCCCGCCGATGTAGGCGGCATCCCGCGCATGGCCGGCGCCGAGCAGCGTGTGCCGCGCGCCCGGGCCCTGGTGGACGCGGCGCGCAGGCACGGCGTGCCGGTGATCTTCATTCAGGAGGTGCATCGTCCCGATCTGATTGACTTCGGCCGCGAGCTCGACGGACAGGAGGGTGTGCATTGCATCGAGGGCCAACGCCTGACCGAGATCGCGGCCGAGGACGTCGACTATCGTCCAGGCGATTACTTCGTCCCCAAGCGTCGCTACTCGGCCTTCTTCGGCACCGACCTGGAGATCCTGCTGAAGGGCCTCAAAGCCCAGACGCTGATCCTGACCGGCGGACTCACCGATGTCTGTGTGCATTACACCTTCGTCGACGCCCACCAGCATGACTATCATTGCCGCGTGGTGGAGGATTGCGTCGGCGGTTCCGGCCAGGAGGCGCACGAGGCATCGCTGCGGGCCATGGAGTACCTGCAGACCGGTGCGCGCTGCAGCAGTGTCGCGGTGCTCGAGGCGTTCGCGGCATTGAAGCCGGCGCGCGTGGCCTGAGCATGGCGCTGCCGGTGGCCGATTGCTGGTTCGAGTTCGAGCGTATCTCCGACGACATCACCCGCATTTGGGAACCACACGCCATCCGGCTGATGCAATGTAACGTCTGGCACGTGCGCGGCAGAGATCGCGACCTGCTGGTCGATACCGGCTTCGGCATCGCGAGCCTGCATCAGGCGGCAAAATACCTGTTCGACAAACCGCTGAGCGCCGTGGCAACCCACGCTCATATCGATCACGTGGGTTCGCTGCACGAATTTCAAGTGCGCATCATTCACCGTGCCGAGGCGGCCGATATTGCGCTGGCTTCAGCCAACTACAGCCTGCTCCGCAAGGATCACGACCCAGCTATCATGGCGTCGATCGAGCGCGCCGGCTACGAGGTCGCGGCCAGCTTCATCACCGCCGTGCCGCACGCGGCGTTTGATCTGTCCGAATTTACCCGTGCGGCGGCTCCGGCCACCCGCACCGTGGAGGAGGGCGACGTCATCGATCTGGGCGACCGCGTGTTCGAAGTGTTGCACCTGCCGGGTCATTCCCCCGGCAGTATCGGTTTGTGGGAAGCCGCCAGCGGCACCCTGTTTTCCGGCGACGCCATTTATGACGGCCCGCTGCTCGATGAGCTTCCGGGCAGCGACATCGCCAGCTACATCACCACCATGCGCCGTCTGCTGACGCTGCCGGCCCGCGTGGTACACGCTGGACATGATCCGAGCTTCGACGGACGGCGGCTGCAGCTGCTGGCACGGCAATACCTGGACCGGCACGGCGGATGAGCGCCGCTGCCGCGGCCCGCGCGCTGGCGGTGCTGGCCCTTGCCGCGTGCGCTGCGGCAGCTCCAGCGGCGCAGGATGTGGCTGTGAATTCGGCACAAGGCTGGCTGATCGGCCAACGTACCGCCGACGGTGGCGCGCTGTTTCTCGGCGTGCCCTATGCACTTCCGCCGTTGGCGTCGCTGCGCTGGAGCGCGCCGCGCGCGCCGGCGCACTGGCGCGACCGTCGGACGGCAATCGCTGCGGCAGCGCCCTGCCTGCAGACTGATTTCGGCTGGAACGCCGATGATGCGGCGCGCGCCAGCGAGGATTGCCTGTACCTGGATATCCGCACCCCGGATCTTCACCCGCATCATCTGTTGCCGGTGATGGTGTGGATTCACGGCGGCAGCAATCGCGCCGGTTCCGCTCGCGGCACCACCGATTCCGGCATCACGCAGCGCGGCGTGCTGCTGGTATCCATTCAATACCGGCTGGGCGTGTTCGGATTCCTGTCGCATCCGGCGCTGACGCGTGAATCGCGCGGCAGGGCAGCCGGGAACTTCGGCCTGATGGACCAGATCGCCGCGCTGCGCTGGGTCCGGCGCAACATCGCGGCGTTCGGCGGCGACCCACGCAACGTGACCATCTTCGGCCACTCGGCCGGCGCACAAGACGTCGGCCTGTTGCTGCTCTCGCCGCTGGCGCGCGGCCTGTATTCCAAGGCCATCGAGCAGAGTGGCTCGCCCGGTTTCGGCTTACCGCCGCGCAGCCTGGCGGAAAACGAGGACATTGGGCTGCAGTTAGCGCACAGCTTCGGCGCCGGCGATGACGCCGCAGGATTGGCGATGCTGCGCGGCCGTGAGGCGCGCCAGATTCTGGCGGCCGCAGAAGCGCTGCGATCGCCCAGCCTGCGCGATGCGAGCTATCTGTGGCTGCAGGTCACCGTGGACGGACAGGTGCTGCCATTGTCGCCGCGGGAATTGCTGGCCGCCGGCCACACGAACCCGGTGGCGCTCATCATCGGCAATAACACCCGCGAGCTCACCGTCCCGGGCGGCGATGAGCAGATCGATGCGTTCCTGGCTGACTCATTCGGCGAGCACGAAGCGGCAGCGCGCAGCGTCTACGGCTACAGGCCAGGCGGACCTGTGCCGGCGAGCGACGCCAGCTACGGAAGCTTCTCGGAGCGCCTGTCCGGTGACATCATGTTCAGGTGTCCGGCAGTGCGCACGGCCCAATTGCAGGCCGCGGCGGGCCACCCGGTATGGCAGTACCAATTCGGTCGCATCGACAGCGCGCGCCCATTGGGCCATGCCGGCGAGCTGTCATTCGTGTTCGACAATCTGCCGCTGACCGCGGCGCACGATGGGCTGGCGCCAAGCCTGCAGGCCTATTGGGTCAGATTCGCACAGCACGGGGATCCGAATGGGCCTGCGCTGCCGCGATGGCCGCGCTACGATCCGAAGACGCGCCGCTATATGGACTTCTCCGTCACCGGTCCGCAGGACAAAAGCGATCTTGGCGGCCCGATCTGCGGGCTGTTGGATCGCGTTTAGCAGGAGCTCAAGGTATGGGTGTTCGCTTCGCTCGTAGATCGGTGTTGACGCTACTGTGTACGGCGGCGTCCGTGCCGGCGTTGTTACCGGCCGGCGCAGCCGAATCGCCGGAAGAGCAACGGCTGCACTCTGACTGGCCAAACCTTGCGCGCTATCGCGACCAGAATCGCGAGCTCAAGTCCAGCGGCAGCCGGATCGACGTGGTGTTCCTGGGCGACTCCATCACCGAAGGCTGGCTGCAGAAGGCGCCGGCATTCTTCGGTGACGGCCGCGTCTGTCGCGGCATCAGCGGGCAGACCACGCCGCAGCTACTGCTTCGGTTTCGCCAGGATGTGATCGACCTGCAGCCACGCGCGGTGCACATCATGGCCGGCACCAACGATATCGCCGGCAACACCGGGCCTTCGACCCTGAAGATGATCCAGGATAATTTCCTGGGCATGACCGAGATCGCGAAAGCCAACCGGGTGCAGCTGATATTTGCCTCGATCCCGCCGGCGAGCGACTTTCCCTGGCGTCCGGGGTTGGAGACGGTCACGCCCATAGGCGCGATGAATGCGTGGCTCAAGGATCATGCGGTGCGCACGCGGGCTACGTATGCCGATTATGTTGCGGTGCTGTCCGATGGCCAGGGCGCCATGCGTGAAGGCCTGTCGTTCGATCATGTGCATCCGACCGAAGCCGGGTACGCGGCCATGCGCCCGGTGGCGGAGGCGGCGCTGCGGCGCGCGTTGGGCGCCGGGCACTGACGGGCCGAAGAGTACGGTTGCGCGGCGGCCATATTTTCAATAAAGTTGAATAAATGAGCAGTCGGGAGCATCTAGGCTCGCTGGAATTACTGGTGCTGCTGGCGGTGCTGCGCGCCGGACGCAATGCCTCGGGGATTCCGATCGCTCGCGAGGTGCAGCAGGGCAGCGGCCGAGCGGTAGCACTCGGCAGCGTCTACATGGCGCTGGCGCGGCTTGAAAAGAAGGGCCTGGTGCTGTCCCAACTCGGCGCGCCTACCGCTGCACGGGGCGGACGGGCCAAGGCGTTTTTTCACCTGAGCTCTCGCGGGCTGCGCGAAGTACGCCTGGCCCACGACACGCTCACCCGACTGTGGCAGGGCATTCCGGAGCTGACAGGCGGGCCATGACGCCGGCAGCGCCGCCCAGATTTGCAACCTGGCTGTTGCAGCACTGCGGCAGCGGCTATCGGTGCGAGTCCCTCGCCGGCGACCTGATCGAGGAATACCACGCGGGACGCTCACGAGTCTGGTACTGGCGCCAGGTGCTGCTGGCGATCATGGCCGGCGCCGGCCAGCGGATGCGCGTCGAGCCCGACTCTGGCGGCGACGCGGTACCTGTCGCGACTGTCAGCCGACTCAACCCGGTCGGGCGTCGATGGCGCGAGTACCGCGGCCTGCTGCTGTTTGTGCTGCTGATGTGCTGTTTCCGCTCGGCCTGGGCCGACTGGGTTTATGTACCCACAGGCTCCATGAACCCGACTATCCTGGAGGGCGACCGGCTGCTGATCGACAAGCATGTCTATGGTCTGCGGGTACCGTTCTCGCTGATTCACCTCACGCGTGGCGACAATCCGCATCGGGGCGATATCGTCGTTTTCGACTCACCGCGCGACGGCACATCGCTGGTGAAGCGCGTGATCGCATTACCGGGTGATAGCGTGGCTATGAATGGCGAGCGGCTGATCGTCAACGGGGTCGACGCCAGCTACGCGGCCGGACCGGCTTCCGAATTGCAGCGGCTGCTGCGCGCGACGCGCCAGCACGATCCTGCGGTAGTGCGCGAGTCGGGGGTGCTACCCGAGCATGACATTCTGCTGCTGCCCGATCGTCGCCACGAGATCCTGTTGGGTCCAGTGACAGTACCGCCGGGGATGTACTTCGTGCTGGGCGACAATCGGGATAACAGTGCCGATTCGCGCTACATCGGTTTCGTACCCCGGCGCAACATCGTCGGGCGTGCCACGCGTGTGGTGCTGTCGCTGAATCCCGATCGATACTACGCGCCCCGTTCCAGGCGGTTCTTCAGCTCCCTATAAGAAAGAAAGACCGTCGATCGCGAAGCGGCGCAGCATTGTCGGAATCATCCTAGTCGCGCGCCGCCTGCCATCTGACAGGCGGGGGCCTTCATGACTGATGGTCAGCGCGCCGCTTTGCAGCGATAACTGCTCACATCGTGCCGGGTGTGAGAAAGCTCATGCAGTGGAAAGAAAGTGACCGATCGCCCCGCGGTTTCTTCGGTGGCCTGACCGACGGCGTGTATGGCGACGCTGACTGGCCCGGACGTATTCGATACATGCAGGCCGACTACGGCGAGAGCAGCTATCAGGGATCGGGGCGGCTACTGGGCCGCAAGGCGCTCATCACCGGTGGCAGCGCAGGTCCCGGGCGGGCGGCTGCCATCGCATTTGCCCGCGAGGGCGCCGATGTCGCACTCAATTACCTGCCAGCCGAGCAGGCTGGCGCCGACGAGGTGATCGGGCTCATTCGTGAGACCGGGCGCAAGGCGGTGGCGCTGCCAGGAGACCTGCGCGATGAAGCGTTTTGCAACCGGCTGGTGGCCGATAGTGCGCGTGAGCTTGGGGGTCTGGATATCCTGGTCAGCAATGCCAGCCGTCAACAGGCAATCGCGGACATCGCTGAGATGAGCACCGAGCAGTTCGACGCGAGCTTCAAGACCAACATCTACGCGATGTTCTGGCTCACCAAGGCGGCGCTACCGTATATGGGACCCGGCTCGTCGATCATCAATACCAGCTCGCCCAAGGTGTTCGATTCTTCGGACATTCTGCTCGACTACTCGGCGACCAAGGGCGCGATCATGGTGTTCACCAAGAGCCTGGCGAAACAGCTGGCGCACCGGGGCATTCGCGTCAATGCCGTGGCGCCGGGACCGATCTGGACTCCGTTTCAATCCAGCGGCAGCGCGGAACAGCCGGGCGTATCGCAGCAAGCGGACGCCGAGCCCGTCATGGAACGCTCCGATGAACCAGTGGAGCTCGCATCGACCTACGTGCTGCTGGCCTCCAATGAATCCAGCTACGCCACCGGCCAGATCTATGGGATGGTCGGCGCCGCCGGTGGATGCTAGAGCTCAACGGATGACGAACCCTAAAGAATTAAAGGACTTCACTGACTAGGCGGCCCTCGGACGGGAGAGTTGAGCGTGGTCGAGCGATTGCCCTACTGCGGAGCCGCACCACTACCGGGCATGCTGCTGGATCGATTCAATCTGGATCCAGTGCTGATCATCGCCCTGTTGCTGCTGGCCGCGATCCACATCGGGTCTGTACATACCCGGCGCCAGCGGCTGCATGCGGCTGCTGGCTGGACGGTCGCGGCGGCCGCCCTGATATCGCCGCTGTGCGCGCTGTCGGTGGCGCTGTTTTCGGCCCGGATTGCCCAGCACATGATTCTGGTGCTGGCGGCCGCACCGTTGATCGCACTGGCGCTGCCACGCAGCCCCCAACGCCGCGACTGCTGGGATCTGTGGGCCAGCGCCATCGCATTTTTCGTGGCGCTGTGGTTCTGGCACATGCCGGCTCCTTACGATGCCACCTTCGCTTCCTCCGCGGTCTACTGGTCGATGCATGTCACGCTGTTCGGCAGCGCAATACTGCTGTGGCGTGAGTTGCTGCACATGCGTGCTGAACAAACCGTGGACGCGCTGGCGGCAGGGGCGTTCACGTCGATGCAGATGGGATTGCTTGGGGCCGTGCTGGCGCTCGCCGGCCGGCCCTTTTATCTCTGGCATCTGAATAGCACCGCGGCCTGGAATCTGACGCCGCTTCAGGATCAGCAGCTGGGCGGCGTTTTCATGTGGGTCCCCGGCATTCTGCTGTTCCTGTGGGGCGCGATCCGAGCGCTGGACCGATTGCGCTGCGCTCTGGCGGCAACGAAGACCGCATGAATCTGGCGCTTGGTTAGCTGGACGCTGCCGGCCCGCGCGCCCAGGTGATCGTGCCGCTGACCTGGTTCACGCTGATCATCTCGATACTTGTCTGTCTCATTGTCGCAATTGTGCTCTGGGCAGGCATGCGGCGCGCCAGCAGCAGCGGCGGCGCCGCGCAGTTTGATGTACCCGCCTGGCCGATGGTCTACGATATTTCGATGGGCGTGCGCCGCGATGACACCGGGCTGCGCACAGGCCTGAGATTGATGCGCTGCTCCGCAGCTATCACGTGCCCCTACCATTGGACTGAACGTTTGCGGCCCGTCGGCAGTCGAATCCGCCGGAGCTGTAACCTTTAGCCCACTTGGCGCGAACTTACCTATGCCAGCGGTTGGAAACGGGCTGCGGGCATTGCCGTTTGGGTGTACGAAAACGCGGGAGAATCGCCAATGGGCGCTCGTCATGATGGCGTCTACCTGACTCGCCGCCGGCTGATGTGCTGCGCGGCAGCGTCACTGGGGGCGATCGGAACGATGGCATTATTCAAGGATCCGGAAGGCACAGCGTCGGCGGAGGCAAGTCTGGTCGCCATCGAGGGCTTCTCGCCTTCCGGCCAGAGCCAGGGTGTCAGCCAGCTGCCAAAGATCGTCCGTACCGAGGCGCAGTGGCGCGAGCAGCTCTCAGCACAGTCCTTTGACGTCACGCGGCGGGCTGGCACCGAGTCGCCGTTCAGCGGTGTATCGTGGAACCAGCACGCGGCCGGCCTGTATTACTGCATCTGTTGCCGGACGCCCTTGTTCGATTCCCATACTAAATTTGAATCCGGCACCGGCTGGCCGAGCTTCTGGCAACCAATATCCAAATACAATGTGCTCGAGAATCAGGACAACAGCCTGTTCATGCGACGCACCGCGGTGTCCTGCCGTCGCTGCGATGCACATCTCGGGCACGTATTCGATGATGGTCCGAGGCCCACCGGGCTGCGCTACTGTATGAACTCCGCGGCACTGCAATTTGTCGCAGCCGCCTGACCCAATCAGCGTATCGACCAGCTGGAGATAGCATAGACATGTTCAAGCTAAACGCGTCCCCAATTGCCCTGCGCCTGCTGCACATGACGCTGGCGGCGTCAGTCGCGCTTGGCCTGCCCGCCTGGTCGCAGGCTGCCGATCAGCCGAACACGGTCAACGCCGGGGTCGCCGGCATCCCGGCCGGATCCGGCGCGCTGCAGACCGCGGTCCTGGCGGGAGGCTGCTTCTGGGGCACCCAGGGTGTGTTCGAGCATGTGAAGGGCGTGCGCAAGGTGCTGGCCGGCTATTCCGGGGGCGAGCGCTCAACAGCCGACTACGAGTCGGTGAGCACCGGCAGGACCGGGCATGCCGAATCGATCCAGATTACCTTCGATCCCGCGGTGGTGTCCTATGCCGACCTGCTGCGGGTGTTCTTTTCGGTGGCGCACGACCCGACCGAGCTCAATCGGCAAGGTCCGGACACCGGCACGCAATATCGCTCCGAGATCTTCTTTGCCGACGAGTCGCAGCAGAAGACCGCGCTGGCCTATATCGCCCAGTTGGATCAGGCCCACGTGTTCGGCCACCCGATCGTGACACGCGTGGATCCGCTGAAGGGCTTCTTTCCTGCTGAAGGCTACCATCAGGATTTCCTGGTCAGAAATCCGACTTATCCCTATATCGTCTACAACGATCTGCCGAAGATCGCCAACCTGCAGCGCCAGCTGCCCGACATCTACATCGATAAGCCGGTGCTGGCCGCCGCGGCGCGCTAGCGTCGCGGGCCCGCAGGATATCGGCCAGGATATCGGCCCCGGCGGCCGGCACCGGGCTGCCTGAGCCGTCGCCATCCCATAAGCCACTGAACGCAGCTTATACTTCGCCTGCCGAAGCAGACCCTTCCCACCCACCCGGGTGCGGGGCAGTTCACCAGACACTGCATTGAGGCCATGCGCGGGACGCATGCGACACCATTTTTTCGATGGCCGGCCGGCCGCTTGGATATTGTTGCTGAGATTTGGGGGGGGGTAACAGTTGGACATCCACGAGTACCAGGCGAAAGAGCTGCTGTCCGGCTATGGCGTGCCGATCCAGCGCGGCTCGGTGGCCTACAGCGCCGACCAGGCGTCGTTCGTAGCATCGGAATTGGGAGGCTGGCACTGGGCCGTGAAGGCGCAGATCCATTCCGGCGCGCGCGGCAAGGCTGGCGGCATCAAGCTGTGCCGGACCTACCATGAGGTGCACGACGCGGCGAAAGGCCTGCTTGGCCGCAGGCTGGTGACGGCTCAGACGGGACCGGAGGGCAAGATCGTCCAGCGGGTCTATGTCGAGGTGGCGGAGAAGTTCGAGCGCGAGCTGTACTTCGGCGTCGTTCTGGACCGCAAGGCGGAACGGGTGCGGATCATCGCTTCGGCTCAGGGCGGAATGGAGATCGAGGAGCTTGCCAAGTCTTCCCCGCAGGCCATTCTCCAGGTAATCGTCGAACCGGCGGTGGGACTGCAGCCGTTCCAGGCGCGTGAAATCGCGTTCGGACTGGGTCTCAACATCAAGCAGGTCAGTCGGGCGGTGGCCGCAATTCTGGGCGCCTACCGCGCGTTTCGCGATCTCGACGCCAGCATGGTGGAGATCAATCCGCTGGTGGTCACCGCGGATGACCGCATCATTGCGCTCGATGCCAAGATGTCGTTCGACGACAATGCGCTGTTCCGGCACCCGACCGTGGCCGAGATGCGCGACCTGTCGCAGGAAGACCCGCGCGAAGCGGAAGCCTCTCAGGACAACCTGAACTACGTCGGCCTGGAAGGCGACATCGGTTGCATCATCAACGGTGCCGGGCTGGCCATGGCCACCATGGATACCATCAAATACGCCGGCGGTGAGCCGGCCAACTTCCTCGATGTGGGCGGCGGCGCCTCGCCGGAGCGGGTGGGAAAGGCGTTCAAACTGGTGCTGTCCGACGGCAACGTCAAGGCTATCCTGGTGAATATCTTCGCCGGCATCAACCGCTGCGATTGGGTGGCCCAGGGTGTGGTCCAGGCGGTGCGCGATATCGGCATCAAGGTGCCGCTGGTGGTGCGACTGGCCGGCACCAATGAAACCGAAGGCCGCAGGATCATCAGCGACAGCGGGCTGCCGATCATCACCGCCGACACCCTGGCCGACGCGGCGCGCAAATCCGTTGCCGCGGCCCGTTCAGCGGACCGCCAGGGAACCGGTTCATGAGTATTCTGATCGACGAGAAGACACCGGTGATCCTGCAGGGCTTCACCGGCAGCAAGGCGACCTTTCATGCCATGGAAATGATCGCCTATGGCACCCACGTCGTCGGTGGGGTGACGCCAGGCAAGGGCGGCCAGCGACACCTGGAGCGCCCGGTGTTCAATACCGTCAAGGACGCGGTCGAAGCCACGGGTGCCACCACCAGCCTGGCTTTCGTGCCACCGGCATTCGCCGCCGATTGCCTGATGGAAGCGGCGGACGCGGGCTTGAAACTGGTGTGCACCATTACCGACGGCATTCCGGCGCAGGACATGATGCGCGTGAAGCGCTACCTGATGCGTTATCCGAAGGAGCGGCGCACCATGCTGGTCGGCCCCAACTGCGCCGGCATCATCAGCGCCGGCAAGGCGATGCTGGGGATCATGCCGGGGCACATCTACCGGCGCGGCAATGTCGGCATCGTTTCGCGTTCCGGGACGCTGGGGTATGAAGCCGCGGCGCAGATGAACGCCTTAGGGATCGGCCAGACCACCAGCGTGGGCATCGGCGGGGATCCGATCAACGGCAGTTCATTCCTCGACCATCTGATGCTGTTCGAGCAGGACCCGGAGACCGAAGCGGTGGTCATGATCGGCGAGATCGGAGGCCCGCAGGAGGCGGAAGCCTCCAGGTGGGTGAAGGAAAACATGACCAAGCCGGTGGTCGGCTATGTGGCCGGGCTCACCGCACCCAAGGGGCGACGCATGGGCCATGCCGGCGCAATCATCTCCACTACCGGCGACAGCGCCGCGGAAAAGGCCGAGACCATGAGATCGTTCGGCCTGACCGTCGCGCCCAGCGCCTGCGAACTGGGCACCACGGTGGCCGAGGTGCTGCGAAGGAAATCCGCGCGCCGCAGCGCGTTGTGAGCGGGACTTCCACATGAGTTTCACCACCATCGAGCAGGCCACCCCGAGGCTGCATCGCTCGGAACTCGCGGTGCCCGGGACTAATCCGGCATTGTTCATAAAAGCCGCTCAATCCAAGGCCGACATTATTTTCCTGGATTGCGAGGACGCGGTGGCGCCGGACGACAAGGAGCAGGCGCGCCGGAACATTATTCAGGGACTCAACGAGGTGGACTGGGGCAGCAAGACCATGATGGTGCGCATCAACGGCCTGGACACCCACTACATGTATCGCGACGTGGTGGACATCGTGGAAGCCTGTCCTCGTCTGGACATGATTCTGATCCCCAAGGTCGGCGTGGCGCAGGACGTCTACGCGGTGGACATGCTGGTCACCCAGATCGAATCGGCCAAGCAGCGTGACAAGCGCATCGGGTTTGAAGTGCTGATAGAAACCGCGCTTGGAATGGCCAACGTGGAAACCATCGCGCAGTCGTCGCGGCGCCTGGAAGCCATGAGTTTTGGAGTCGCGGACTACGCCGCGTCCACCCGCGCCCGTACCACGATCATCGGCGGGGTCAACAAGGATTCCGGGGTGCTCACCGACAAGGACGCCGCCGGCGTTCGCCAGTACTTCTGGACCGATCCCTGGCACGCCGCGCAGACGCGCATGCTGGTGGCCTGCCGAGCCTACGGCTTGCGCCCCATCGACGGGCCATTCGGCGATTTCAATGACCCGGAGGGCTACGTTGCCGCGGCCAATCGTGCCGCGGTGCTCGGATATGAGGGCAAGTGGGCGATTCATCCTTCGCAGATCGAACTGGCCAACCAGGTCTACACTCCATCGGCAGCCGAGGTGACCAAAGCCGGCCGGATCATGGATGCGATGGCGCAGGCCGCGAAGGAAGGCCGGGGCGCGGTGTCCCTGGATGGGCGACTCATCGATATCGCCAGCATCCGCATGGCACAGGCGCTCATCGCCAAGGCCAACTCCATCCGCGCGGCGAAAAGCGCGTAGTGACGCCCGATCTGTTCATGCCCAATCCACCCGATCCACGCGTATTGTTTGCCGCGGAGCGCACGCTGCTGGCCTGGCAGCGCAGCAGCCTCGCGCTGATGGGCTTCGGTTTCGTGATCGAGCGCTTCAGTCTGTTTCTGGCGGCACTGCGCCACGAGCCGGAGGCGCCGGGAAATCATCTGTTCTCCTTGCTGACCGGCGTGGCCCTGATCCTGCTTGGAGCCGTCGTCGCGCTCGTTTCAAGCGTCAGCTATCGCCGCTTCGTCAGGACTCTGCCGAGCCAGGATGTCGCATCGGGGTACCTGGTCGGTATGGGTGCGTTGATCAACGTGGCGGTGGCTGTCGCAGGCATCGCGCTGGCGGTCTATCTGCTGGTCGGGGCACTCAACCCGTAGTGATACACCTTGGGCAGGTGTGGAGATCGGAACGATGAGAGTCATTGATTCGAGAGTCGTAAACATCGACGACTTGAAGCTTGAGCATTTTGCAAAGGGCGATAACTATGAATGCAATGCCGTGCGCATCGGGCCGCTGCTGGGCGCAACGAGCCTCGGCTACTCCTACGATGTTGTTCCACCCGGAAAGCGCTCCTGTCCGTTCCACAGTCATCGCGGGGAGGAGGAGATGTTCTTTATCGTGAAGGGCAGGGGAACGCTGCGCTACGGCGATGAAAGACGGCCGATCCGCGCGGGCGACGTGATCTGTTGTCCGACCGGAGGCCCGGAGAGCGCGCACCAGATCGTCAACGACTCGGACGCCGAACTGGCTTATCTGTCGATCAGCACCAAGATGCCGGCGGAAGTCTGCGAATACCCGGACTCCGGGAAAATCGGTGCTTACGGCGGCACTCTGCGCCACATGACACGCACCGAGCATGACCTGGACTACTGGACCGACGAGGTATGAATCACGAGGGTCCGGGTGCGGTATGTCGGCGCGCGGTTATCAACCCATAGACCAGCACGCCGATGGCAGTTACCAGCAACACGGCACCGATCGTCGTCACGGTGGTGCCGATGATCGCGTAGGTCGGCTGCCCATCGACCATGTGGATGAAGAAACCTCCGGACTGAGCCAGGATGCCGACCAGGAGTATCGCGCAGGCGGCGTGCTTGAGCCTGGGAGGCAGTGCTGTCTTGTCCATGAACGTGTAGTAGAGCAACGACATCAGCAGCAGCACGCCGGCATGAGCGTGGCCGGCGCGAAACCAGCTGATCTGTGACGCTGTCAGGGCATTGCCGCGACTGATGAACTGCAGCAGCGAGTAGCCGCCGTACATCACGGTCGGCAGCGCAATCCAGGCCAGGATGATCCACACTCGCAGGCCGTTCATCGGTGCGACCTCCCGTCACCAGCGCCCGTCGGGATACTGTGCCGGGCCGTCCAAGTGTAGTGCCAGGAGCGGCCTGCCGGCGACCGTTCAGTTAGTCGGCGGTGTGGCGGGTGGCTCACTGCCGGGAGGCTGCTGCATCCGGCGCGCGTGGGCTTCCTTTATCGCGGCCTTACACCCGGTGGAGACCTCCGCCTCGTGGCTCTTCAGGCACGCCATGATCCGGCCGCCTCCGTGTTGCACTCCGGGGCAGAGCGTCTGCACGTCCTGCCTGCAGGCGGCCATAGGGCCGCCGTTCGGCGGTGGGGTGGCATCATCGGCGAAGGCCGTCATAGCGACGAATCCGATCACGGGGACAGCGCAGAATAGCTTGCTGAGCTTCATTTCATTTCTCCCGGCGGCTTAGGTGTCTCTGGTAACAGGCCCGACGATACGTCGGCAGTGAGCCGTTCATCGTCGGATCTGTGGGTGTGGACTTGCGCTCGGGCTCGAAAGTTCATCGCCCCTGTCCCTTCAATGCGCCGCGCGCCGGGCTCAATGTCCGGCTGTCTTGAGCGCGCTGAACCCCGGCGGCGCTTGCTGGCCGGTCAGGCGCGTCGAATCCTAGGGGCGTACGACGACAATGGGCGCCGGTGCTACAACGACCGCACGCGGGTAGTAATAATAGCCTCGAGCAGGGGCCACAACGCAGCCCGTCAGGACCAGGATGCCTAGTGGGGCCAATAACATAATCAGCCGCTTCATCTTCCGTCTCCTTAATATGACTGTCCCTGCTGTATGAAACGCATAGCAGGCCGATAAGGTGACAGCGTGGAGACCGCGGGCGAGCCGCAATTGTGACCTGACGCGCCACGTCAGCGCTCGGCCCCAGAGTTTGCTGTCTCCCGGAACAGCGACGCTGCATAACTCAGATCGGGTTGCATATCTGCTGGAACGACGTCAGCCACGTAGATCTCCAGGTAATTGACATGCCGACCTACATTGTTCGGCGCCATCCCCTTATCAATCGATCTTCTCAGGGCCAGCGGCGGATCGCCCTCGGCGCCCATGACTCTGCTGGCGACCTGGTCCTGGGAACCGCTGCGCATTTCAAATCCGGTGATGATCCGACCGCTGTAACCGTTGATGAAATCGGTTTCGTCCGGCGCTTCAACCTTGGCTTCTCCGGCGTGAAGATCACTCGACTGAATCGCAAGCCGGTCGCCGAGAACGTGCATTGCCTGGGCGACGATTTCATGCTTGGCACGCACATGCGCGGGGCGGCCTCTTTCCCCAGGCCCAAGAATCGGCAAGCCCGGCGCAGCCAGGGAAATACACTGATTGGGAAACGTAGAGCCGTAAAAGTGAAAAGCCTCTTGCCAGGCGCCCAGATATTTCGCGGGCGTATAAGAATCTCCAAGCCACTGCCGATGAGCTGGCGGCGAATTCGGCAAGGTCATCTCCACCGAGACGGAGGTGGGCCCGGCGGCCGCGATCATTCTAAATGCGGGCGAGCTGCCGTAGCGTGCGCTCAGTAGCTTCATAAACGAGAACCAGCGGTCGAGGTACACACGATCCCAGGGCATCGGCAGTCTCGCGTCGGTGCCTTTGCCAGGTCCATATTGGATACCGAACAGGTCGGTCTGTGCGCCTTCGAGCGCCCATGGTGGAGAGAAGAAGCCTGGGAACATGATGAGATGCACCCATTTCTTTGACGATTCCGCGGCGGCGAACAGCGCATCCAGCTGCGTCCAATCCGGTTTTCCCTGGATTGGCTCTACGTCGCGCCAATTGATCTGGACCGCGACGCCGCTGATGTAGGGATTATTCAGAACCTGAAGATTCATGGAGTGATAGTTGTTCTCTCCCGACGGCAGAAGGGCGACGACTCCGCTCGGTACTGCATTTCCCGTTGATGCGCACTGGAGCGGCTGAGCACGAGCCAGCGGCCAGATCAACGACAGCAGGCATATGCCAAGCAGAGCTTGAGCCGCGCATCGACGCCGTGTAATGCACATGGTGTTCTCTCCTCGTGCGGGTGAGTTAGCGATCGAGAGGTGAGGAACCCATCAGCTGCCGGTTCGTGTCGCACGCCGAATCGGATCCGGCAGTAGCTGGTGATATTGATATAAGCGTACCCGTAGCCCGATACCCGGACCGAACAAGGCTGAGTTACCCCCAGTTCCAGTGGATAAGTCGGTGCATAACCCGCAACCGCAGGTAAGATTCGAATCCGCGGAGGCGGAGGGAGTTTGCATGCGGAAATATTCTGGACCAGCCGGCGTCATTCATCGAATATCTGTGAGCAGCACCGCCCTGCGCGGGAATCTGCTGGGCGACCCATCGACCCGGCTCGTCGACGTCTATATTCCCTCGGCGTCTGGGGGCGACAACCTGCCGCTGCTCGTGGACTTGGTTGGATTTACCGGCAGTGGTCTGTCGCACACCAATTGGGTCGGGTTCCGGGAAAACGTGCCGGAAAGACTCGACCGGCTCATAGGCGAGGGGAAGATGCCGCCGCTCGTCGTGGCATTTCCGGATTGTTTCACGCGCCTGGGGGGCAATCAGTACATCAATTCGGCGGCCATGGGTGCGTGGGAGGACTTTCTCATTGGTGAAATGGTGCCGGCGGTCGAGCGACAATTCGGGTGCGGCGGCGACGGTCGCCGGGGTGTTTTCGGCAAGAGCTCCGGCGGTTACGGCGCCATAGCCCACGCCCTAAAGCATCCGAAGGTGTGGGCGGCGGCGGCCTGCCATTCCGGCGACATGGGGTTTGAATGGTGTTACCTGCCGGACATGCCCATTGTGTTGCCGGAGCTCGCCAAGGCAGGCAACTCGATCGAGCGCTGGTGGACGGAACTCGAGGCGGCGCGAAAGCATCCCGAGAAGGCGGGCGAGGTGATCAATATCCTCGCGATGGCCGCCAGCTATGATCCCGATCCGTCGCAGTTTCTCGGCATCCGGCTGCCTGTCACGCTCGATACCTGCGAAATAATCGAAGAGCGCTGGGCAAACTGGCTGCGGCACGACCCGCTGAGAATGCTTGAGGAAAGGGCGGATAGCCTGCGGCGCCTGAAGGCTTTGTATATCGACTGCGGCACCACCGATCAATTCAGGCTTTTATACGGCGCGCGCCGCTTTGCACGTCGGCTGACGCAGCTGGGAATTCAACATCGATACGAGGAGTTTGCTGACAATCATTCAACGGTGGATTACCGGATGGACGAAAGCCTGCCGTTTCTGGCGCAGGCACTGATCTAGCGGACCTCCACAGGTCCAGCTGAAATCCTTCGATTCGGCCGATGTTCTGCGCCGCGGCATTGCGAAGCTGATCGTCACGACTCCCTGAGAGCCACGGCGGCGCGGGTGACCCGTGCAAAACCCCTTGGGCAACCCGCGCAGGTTGCGACTCAAGTTCTATCGCTTCGACTCGCCTGCATTTCCAGCGTAACAATTCGCGCGAGTAGTGTAGCGGGAAACAACTGGCCAATCACGGCCTCCAGATTGGACAGACTCCGAGCCAACGGCAGGACAGGCACGATGTCACCATATCCAGTCGACGTAATGGTTGCGAGACTGTAGTAGACAAGGTTTCGGCCCAACACTAGATAGTCTCCGCGCACCGTGGCCCCTGAGATTGAGGCGGGGTTCAGTGCAAGCAGAATCTCGTACAGCGCCGCGAACGATAGCGCAATGCAAAGATAGAGCACGACGGCGCCCTGTATGCGGTGGAGCGTGACGCGCCCGGGGGCGAATACTGCGCCCCATACGACCCACATCAACGCCGCCATGAATACCACCGTTGAGCCAGAACCCAGGCAAATCGTCAGCGGCGATGGATCATCGACTCGCTTCACGTTCGCAATCAGCGCGGTCAGGGATGAGAGCAGAATGGACAGTATTGCAACCCAGTGTCTAGCCGCGACGAGCACAGCAGATATGATCAGGAGGAACCACGCCACGACAAACAGAGGTGCTTCCGAGAAATGTGCTCGGGCTAAGGGAATGCCCACGAAGACTTCCAATGCCAGCAGGACGAGCAGCCCGGTCAACATCGGATCGCGCCACCGTTCTTGCCAGCGCCCATATCGTCCGATCGCATCTGTATAACGCATGTGATCTCCTAAAGCATCGCTGCGAGCCCGTCCGTGACCAAGCGCGGCTTCGATGGCGTCACTACAGCATTCAGCCAAACTAACCCTGTGCTTGCTCAGCCCCGTCAGCTACGATCGAGCAATAGTCAGCCTGAAGGCACTAGAATTAATTGCGGTTAGCACTGGCCTCAGTCACGGACCGGTCAACGATACAAGTCACCAGTTTAAGGAGCAACAAAGTGGAATTTCGCAGACTCGGAGCATCGGGCTTTAATGTCCCTGTCCTCAGCTTCGGCGCCGGCACATTCGGCGGAAAAGGGGAATTCTTTCAGGCCTGGGGTGGCAGCGATGCGGTCGAAGCGCGTCATCTGGTCGATATCTGTCTTGAAGCCGGAATTAATATGTTCGATACAGCCGACATCTATTCCGATGGTGGCTCGGAAGAGGTGCTCGGCAGTGCAATCAAGGGTCGCCCACGTGATGAACTCATCCTCTCGACCAAGGCTACCTTTCGCAGCGGCTCGGGACTTAACGATGTTGGTTCGTCGCGCTATCACCTGATACAAGCGGTAGAAAAGGCTCTGGTACGGCTTGGAACGGACTACATCGACCTGTTCCAGTTGCATGGATTCGACGCGCGAACGCCGACAGAGGAAGTGCTCTCAACGCTGGATACTCTGGTGCGTGCGGGAAAGATCCGCTATGTGGGCGTCTCCAACTTTTCCGGCTGGCACCTCATGAAGTCGCTGGCGACGGCCGACCGCTACGGGTATCCGCGCTATGTCGCCAATCAGACGTTTTACTCGCTGGTTGGCCGCGATTATGAGTGGGAGTTAATGCCGCTGGCCCAGGATCAGGGGGTGGGAGCCGTCGTGTGGAGTCCGCTCGGCTGGGGGCGCCTAACCGGCAAGATTCGCCGCGGTCAGCCCTTGCCGCAGATCAGCCGCCTGCCAAAGACAGCCGCATTCGGACCGCCGGTAGCCGAGGATTATCTCTATCGGGTTATCGACGCCGTTGACAAGGTCGCCGCCGAAACAGGCAAGAGCGTGCCGCAAATCGCCTTGAACTGGCTGCTACAACGTCCGACGGTATCTACAGTGATTATCGGTGCCCGAAACGAAGAGCAGTTGAAGCAAAATCTGGGGGCTGTCGGTTGGAGCTTAACGACAGACCAGATGCAGCGACTGAATGCCGCCAGCGAAGTGACGTCCGCCTATCCGTACTGGCATCAGAAGCAGTTTTCCGAGCGAAACCCATGGCCCGTCTGATGCTTGGGCGCCTCCGATGTGTCACACCGACTTGAGCAGCTTCTCGATTTCGCGCCGAGAAGGAGCCGAGGGCTGGGCGCCCAGGCGCGTCACCGAGATGGCAGCGGCGGCATTGGCAAATCGCACCGCATCGATCAATGATTGCTCTTCGGCCAACGCGACAGCGAGAGCGCCGTTGAAGACGTCGCCGGCGCCCGTGGTGTCCACGGCCTTCACTTTGAATCCTGACACGATCTGCGCGCTATCGCTGGTCGCGACCAGCGCGCCGCGGGCGCCGAGCGTAAGAATGACGGTCTGCACCCCGCGCGCACGAAGAACGGACGCGGCCTTCGCGGCGGCGGAATCGCTATTCACCTTGATGCCGGTAAGCAGTTCGGCTTCGGTTTCATTCGGCGTGAGGATCGAGACATGGCGCAGAAGCGCATCCGGCAACGCTCGGGCGGGCGCCGGATTGAGAATTACGCGTGCACCGGATTTGGCAGCGAGCAACGCGGCGGCCTGCACGGTTTGCAGGGGTATCTCCAATTGCACCACCATCACCCCGGCACCGTCAAAGATCTTCCTGGCATTCTTTATATCGCCAGACGATAGGCGGCCGTTGGCGCCCGGGGCGACACCGATGCTGTTTTCGCCGTGCTTGTCCACGAAGATCAGCGCGACGCCGGTTGCAACCTTACGATCGCGGTAGATGTGGTCGACGTTTATTCTATCCTTGACGAAGGCCGCTATGGCCTGATCGCCGAATTCGTCCTGCCCCAGACGGGCAACGAATGCCACCTCGCCACCGGCGCGCGCGGCGCTGACCGCTTGATTGGCGCCTTTGCCTCCGCCGGTGATGTGGAACTCCCCGCCAAGCAGGGTCTCACCCGGCCGCGGGATGCGGTCGAGCTTGATGATCATATCGGTGCCGGAACTGCCGACGATGACAATGCGTCGTGGTTTCATCGTTTGGACGCAATCAGGATTGCAAGCCCCGCCAGGTAGAATAAAAACATGGCGCCGAGGAGCTTGTTCGTACCTCGAGGGGCGCCGTGAAATTCCTTCCAGACAAATACGCCCCAAAGGGCACCGATCATCGTGGCGCCCTGGCCCAGGCCATAGGACAGCGCTGCCCCGGCCACCGTGCTGGCGATGATGCTGAACGACATGCCGACATTCCAGATGACACCGCCAAGAATGCCGACCAGATGCAGCCTGAGGGTGCCCTTCGTAAAGTAATCTCCAAAGGGTACCGGCGCACCAGTGAAAGGCCTGATCATCATGACGCTGTTCCAGAGGAAATTTGACAGCAGCACGCCCGCACTGAAAACAACAATCGCGGTGTAGGGACTGAGCTTGCCAGGCTCGAGGACTTTCGTGACAGGATCGATCCGACCCATCGACTGGGCCACGAAGCTATAGAACCAGCCCATTAGTGAGCCGGCGGCCACCGAGATGACGATGCCTTTGATCGGAGGGTGTTCCCGGCCTGATGCCAGCCGGTGATAGGCCAGCGCGCAGAGAATGATGGCGATCAGGATGGCCGCGACACCGAGCGCCAGCATCGGGGCATTGCCCTGTCGGGTAGCGAGGTACGTCGTCACGACGCCAATACACATCGCCAGCCCGACGCCCACGGGGAATGCCACTGCGAGTCCCGCGATATCGATCGCCACCACCAGCAGGATATTCGACAGATTGAAAATGACGCCGCCGAGAAAGGCCCAGAACAGCCAGTGGCCGCTGGCCTGGTGCAGGTCCGTAAGAAAGCTGCGTCCGCCAGTGCCGTTGCTTCCCAGCGTAAAGGCCAGCACCAGCGCCAGCAAAAGCACGCCGATCGCGTAGTCCCAATAGAACAGCTGGAAGCGCCATTCCCGGCTGGCAAGTTTCTGTGTGTTGGCCCAGGATCCCCAGCACAGCATCGTGACAACGCACATCACGACTGCGGCCGGGTACGATTCAATGACTGTCACGAGTTTGTCCGCGCAATTGTTGTAATTTTCAGTAACCGCAATCTACAGGGAACCGCGCCCAAGATCGATTTCTCATCTGGCCGCACTCGCAAGGGCCAGCTATAGAGATGCCATAATTATCATTTAGTTACGCTGTATTTCTAGACTAGACACTATGATATTTATCGATACTGACCCCAGCCGATCAACGCGTATGGCGTTGGCCTTCCCGATACAACTTTGGATTCGGTCCAACGCACTTAGCCATTTAGATCGCAATCGTGCCTGCAACAAGCATGGCAGGGTTGATGTCCGGCTTGTGCCCCTGGCATATCTGCCCGCATGATCGTGTGGCGCACAGATGGTGAATTCTTTTGAGTTTCGATCGCAAGCAGGAGTGAAGTATGAATGCATTTTTCAGAACCCAGCGTAACCACGCGCTCATCGTCGCGGCGGCGCTTGCCGTCATTGTCGGCTCGGCCTCGGCGGCCGACGTAAAAGTGAAATTGATCGGAGCGGAAGAGACGCCTCCGGTGACGTCGTCTGCGACCGGGACAGGCACGATCATGATTGCGGCGGACAAATCAGTCAGCGGTACCATCAAGACCACGGGCATCGACGGCACCGTAGCGCACATTCATGTGGGTGCGCCGGGTGTGGCCGGGCCGCCCATCATAACGCTGACCAAGGGTGCAGACGGCACGTGGACAGTCCCGGCGGGCTCGAAGCTCACCGATGACCAGTACGCGAGCTTCAAGGCTGGCAACCTGTATGTAAATGTCCATAGCGCGGCGCACCCGCCAGGTGAGATTCGCGCTCAGCTCAAGCCCTGATTGGCTTTCGGCTGCAAACGGCTTCGCGGCGGGCTGACGCTGCGGAGCTGCCGCGGCGGTCGGGGGCGATAGCTCCGGCATAGCTAGGGAAGGGGCGTTGAGCCCTTGCCCATCGATGGTTTGATCCGTATATTGCGGGCGGCATAGATCGGGAGATGGCATTCCTCCCAGAACCGCCTCGCGGCTGATGATGCCTACATTTTTCTCTCAAGGGAGGAAGTTGTGGGCATACCAGTAGACCATCCGACGCCATGACCGCGACCTGGGCCCTCGCGGCTCTTTGGCTAGGCCTTGCTCTGGCGGCCACGCTGCTATCGATCTGGTTCCGCATTGCCACGGCGCTGTCAGAGATAGTCGTCGGCATCATCGCGCAACTCGTCATTGGCGCACTCCTTGGCGGCGCAACGCTGGGCACCGGCGAAAGCTGGGTCCAGTTCCTTTCCGGTACCGGCGCAATCGTCCTGACTTTTCTCGCCGGCGCCGAACTCGATCCGGTCGTCTTCAAGCGGAAGTGGCGGCAGGCGAGTGCAGTGGGCCTGGTCAGTTTCCTCGGACCGTTCCTGGGTTGTACCGCGGCCGCATACTGGGTACTGCACTGGCAGGTCCAGGCAAGCTGGTTGGCTGGTGTGGCGTTGTCCACCACGTCGGTCGCGGTGGTGTATGCGGTGATGCTGGAGTTCGGCCTCAACGTCACGGATTTCGGCAAGACGGTGCTGGCCGCCTGCTTCATTACCGATCTGGCCACGGTGCTGGCGCTGGGATTCATCTTCTCGCCGTTCGGCTACAGGACGCTGGTGTTCTTCGGTGCCGGTGTCATCGCCTTCACGATATTGCCGTGGCTGACACCGCGCTTCTTCAAGCGCTATGGCAATCGCCCTTCCGAGCTCGAAGCGAAGTACATCCTGTTGGTGCTGTTCGGCATGGGCGCGCTGGCGGGTTGGGCCGGCAGCGAAGCGGTATTACCGGCCTACGTCTTCGGCATGGTGTTGGCCGGTACGGTCGGCAAGAACCATGTGCTGGTACGACGTCTGCGCACGTTGACCTTCGGTCTGCTGACGCCGTTTTACTTTATTCGTGCCGGGTCTTTCGTGTCGCTGCCGGCCATTGCCGCGGCTCCATGGGCTTTCTTGCTATTGCTGGGTGCCAAGGTGGCTACCAAGATTGCCGGTGTATATCCTGTTTCGCGCGCCTACAAATTGCCCGTCGGTGAAGCGATGTATACCACTCTGCTCATGTCCACCGGACTCACCTTCGGTAGCATCTCCGCACTGTTCGGGCTTAGCCATCACATCATTGATCAGCGTCAATATTCATTGCTGATCGTGACCGTGATTCTTAGCGCAGTCGTGCCCACACTCATCGCCAATGCTTTCTACCTGCCGCGGCATCTGTTGCGCGTGGGCAGTGCCGCTTCCGAGTTGGACGCCGCGGCCTCGATCACTCAACCCGAGCGTCAATGAAGAGACCGCGCCCGCCCATGACTGTCATTTACGCGCGGACTTTCCGGTCATCGACATGACGTTGCGATGAGATTAATAACGATGAATCTGGCGGGTCTGATGGCTGTCGGTGGCGGCGCCGTTGCCGGAGCATGGCTGCGCTGGTGGCTGAGTTTACGCCTGAACCCAATCTTCCCGACGCTGCCAATCGGTACCTTGACGGCCAATCTGATCGGTGGCTATCTGATTGGGGCGGCGGTTGGCGCTATTAATCTGGATCTGGGCCTGTCGCCACAGGCGCGGCTGTTTCTGATGACCGGCTTCTGCGGCGGTCTGACAACATTCTCGACCTTCTCCGCGGAAACTTTCGCGCTGCTGTCGCGCGGGCAGCTTGCCTGGGGAATCGGCGAGATTGCGATCCATGTAACGGGCTCGTTGTTGGCAACGACGCTGGGCGTGTTGACGGTCGCACTGGTACGGCTGGGAATGGGGGCTTCCACATGATGACAACTAAACGCGATTGGAAAGCGCACAGCCTCGAGGGTGTGTTCCTACGTTTCATCGTCCACGAGAACCGCAAGGTCGGCGGCCTGATCATGCACGACTGGTTGCTGTTGAAAGCCAAGGCGCTTGGCATTCACGGCGGCTGCGCGTTTCGCGGCATTGCCGGCTTCGGCCGTCATGGCATCCTGCATGAGCAGACCTTCTGGGATCTGGCCGGGGAGCTGCCGGTCGAGATTCGCTTCGTCTGCAGCGAGGAGGACGCCTACCGTCTGCTCGATGTGGTGGAGGAAGCCAAGCTGTCGATGTTCTATGTGTTTTCTCCGACCCGCTATGGCATCGCCGGCGCTGACCGGGCCGAATGGTCGGGAGGCATCCCGGGCGTCGGCTGAACCGTGGCAGCAATCATTTCGCAACCGTCAAGGCTGGTCTCACGATCGCTCGGGGCTCGCGGCCTGCCACGTCACGAGCAATAGGTCGGCCGACATTCCCGGAGGCGGGTTGAGTGAAATGGTCTTGACGTGTTGACCCAATAGCACCGTGTCGTGGAGCGCGAGCTTTATTTCGGGGCGCGTCCGGCTGGCCGCGCTCGGGTCCCCTGCAGTGGTCAACCCGGTGCCGTGCCGAAGGCAGAACACGGCCTTGAGCGCCTCGGCTTCAAGCGGCACAGTAAGCGTTGCGACGCCCTGGATCCTGAGGACCGAAATGATCGCGGCTGGCTCGCGAACCATGAGGCTCAGATCGGTGCAAGGGCCATTAACCAGCTTGCAGTGCGTGAGGGCGTCCCCGGGAAACAACGCTGTCGCTCCGAGCCAGTCCAGGACC
>Ga0302325_10006493_pt1 | contig 26268 bp, 22 predicted proteins | sample Palsa_T0_2_FD_201948 | JGI IMG/M metagenome (GOLD analysis project Ga0302325, IMG submission 201948) | Peat permafrost microbial communities from Stordalen Mire near Abisko, Sweden - Palsa_T0_2 | ecosystem: Environmental > Terrestrial > Soil > Palsa > Peat permafrost | place: Sweden: Abisko... | reverse complement strand
ATTGCTGTCGCAGCTCGCGCCTGAGGCAGCGCCGATGACGCGAGTGATCACAGACGCTCAGGAAGTGCACGAGGCAGTCGGCTCCTTTGGCTCGACGCCCGTGGCGGTGAAGCCCTCGGGACTGACGGGGGGAAAGGGCGTCAAGGTGATGGGCCCGCATCTGGCAAGTCACGCCGAGGCCTGTGACTATGCCGTCAGCCTCCTTGGGCGGGGCGGGCGCGGGGATTCGGTTCTGGTCGAGGAGAAGATCATCGGCGCGGAGTTCACGATCCAGGCGATCAGCGACGGCAGCAGCGTGGTGTTCCCGCCGGCGACCTATGACTACCCGTTCCGCTACGACGGCGACGAGGGCCCGGGGACCGGTGGCATGGGATCACTGTCGATGGCCGGCCCGACGCTGCCGTTTATGACCATGGGCCACTACCGGCAGGCGTGCTCGATCATCGAGCGGGTGATCGGGCGCTTGGCCGAGCTGGGGCGCCATTTCACGGGGGTCATGAACAGCGGCTTCTTCGCCACCGCCGATGGGGTCAAGGTGATCGAGTTCAATGCCCGCTTCGGAGATCCGGAGTGCATGAACATCATGAGCCTGTTCGAGGGCAACTGGCCCGAGGTGATGGCACGAATCTGCGCCGGCGAGCTCAGCCCGGCCGACGTGCCGTTGCGCGAGCAGGCGTCACTCGTGCTCTACCTCGTCTCGCCCGACTACGCGCTCGGAACCGCCGGGGGTGCAAGTCCCCGATCGTATGAGTTCGCGCTCGACAGCGAGCGGATGGAAGCGGCCGGCTGTCGCGTCTTCTTTGCCTCGGCGGTCAAAACCGAGGGCCACTCCTACAGGACCGTCGGTACCTCGCGGGCGGTCGCCCTGGCGGGCACCGCACCCACGCTCGAGCAGGCGCGAGCGAGAATCATGGACTGCGCGGGCTCGGTGGACGTGCTTCAGTGGCGAAGGGACGTGGGCGACAGCGGCTATCTCGACGCCCTCGGCAGGCTCGTGGACAGCCCTCCCTCGGCGGCGGAGCAGGCGCTGCTTCCCAACACGGGCTGAGCCGACCCGCCGCCGTCTTTGCTCGGTGGGCGGTGCTTCGTGCAAGGATTGCCACGAGTCACATGCTCGTTGAGCGCGCCACCCATCCCCAGTTCCTGTCCAACACCTACCTCGTCTCCGACGGCGAGGGAGGGCCGGCGTTCTTCATTGACGCCGGCGGACCGACGGCGCCGTTGATCGCTGCCGCCGAGCGCCTCGGCTTGGCCCCGACCCACGTGCTGCTCACACACCATCATTTCGACCACGTGTGTGAGGTTGGCGAGCTGCGCGCGCGCTGGCCGGGGCTCGAGGTGCTGATCAGCTCGGTTGAGCGCGATCTGCTCGTGGGAGCGTCTGGCGACGCTGTCGATTCCGGCGGCGGGGCCCCCGAGGTCTCGACCATCGACGCCGGTTCGGCGATCCGCTTCGGGGCGCTTGACGTGCTCCCCCTGCACACTCCCGGGCACACTGCGGGGATGCTGTCCTTCCTGGTGGGCGAGCGCCCGCCCGAGCTGCCGCCGGCGGGGATGGCCGCGGGCCAGGTAGGCGCGGGCGCACGGCCGGCGCGTGCCCCGTCCACCACCGCCCCCGGAGGCTTCGCCGGCGGGCACGCCGTGGTGTTCACCGGGGACACCCTCTTCAAAGGCTCGGTCGGCGGCGTGAGGGCGCCGGGACACTCCACCTACACGGACCTCAGGGACTCGATCATGGGCACCCTGATGGAGCTCCCGCCCGACACCGTCATCTACCCGGGCCACGCCGACGCGACCACAGTCGCAGGGGAGTGGGAGGGCAACGGGTTCATCCGGATCTGGCGCGGAGTCGACGCCGAGGGCAGCGAGCAATGCACCGCGCTGGGCGAGCCGGCGACGCTGGTGCTGCTTGGCGAGGACTATGACGGCGGCACCAAGGCCTGGGTGCGCTGGCGCGATGGCTCCGATGACATCGTGCCCGGCTCCCGGGTCGAGCGCCAAGCCTGAGCGCCATCTGCTCCTAGGATGAGTGATATGTCGCCCGAGAGCGAGAAGATCCCGACTTCCCGCGTGCGGCGCACGGCCACGGTCGCCACGCTCGCGGCAAGCGAGGCCGTCAAGCAGTTCGGAACCCGGGCGGCCAACGTGGCGCGCGGCGAGGAGGCCTCGGATGAGGCGACTGCCAGACGCCAGCTGGAGACGGCCAAGCAGATCGTCGCGGCGCTGGGGACGATGAAGGGCGTCGCCATGAAGCTAGGCCAGGTGATGTCATTTCTCGACGTCGGGCTTGTGGCTGAGGAGCATCGCGAGGAGTTCCAGCGCGAGCTGGCAAAGCTCCGGGACGCCGCTCCGACCGTCTCCTTCAAGCAGATGAAGCGCGTGATCGAGGACGAGCTGGAAGCGCCGATTTCCGAGGTGTTCGGCTCCTTTGATGAGGAGCCGATCGCGGCGGCGTCGATCGGTCAGGTCTATCGCGCAACCATGAAGGACGGGCGCGAGGTGGCGGTCAAGGTCCAGTACCCGGGCGTGGCGGCCGCGGTCAGAGCGGACATGCAGAACCTGGACATGATCATGCGCCTGCTCAAGCGCATGACCCCGGGACTCGACGTCAAGGCCGTCACCGAGGAGATCAGGGAGCGGATCGGAGAGGAGCTCGACTACGAGCTGGAGGCCCAGAACCAGCGTGCGCTCGCAAGGATCTTCGCGGGCCACCCGTTCATCCTCGTGCCCGAAGTCCTGAGTTCCCTCTCGCGCGAGCGGGTAATGGTGAGTGAACTCGTGCGGGGGGTTGGCTTCGAGGAGCTCAAGGGCTATTCCCAGGCCCAGCGTGACCACATCGGGGAGATCGTCTTCCGCTTCTTTCTCGGCTGCCTGTACCGCCACAGGCAGTTCTCCGGCGATCCCCATCCGGGGAACTTCCTGCTGCTGGACGACGGCCGCGTTGCTTTTCTGGACTTCGGCCTGTTCAAGCGAATGGACCTTGAGGCGGTGGAGCTCGAGCTCGCCGCACAGCGAGCCGTCTCAGAGGGCAACGGCCCGGCGCTGCACGAGTTGCTCGCAGGGTCGGGGTTCCTACCCGAGCCCGAGCGGGTGGATCCCGTGCACCTGCTGGAGTTCATCGAAGATGCGATCTGGTGGTACACGACGGCCGACGAAGTCGTCGAGCTGACCCCCGAGATAGCTACCCATGTGATGATCGAGAGCTCCGATCCCCGATCACGCCACTTCCGCGAGATGCGCCACCAGGACATGCGCCCGGAGCATCTGTTCGGACGGCGGATGGAGATGCTGACGCTCGCCGTGCTCTCGCAGCTGCGGGCACGCGCCAACTGGCACAGGATCGCCCGCGAGTGGATGTACGGCGATGCACCGGTGACCGACCTGGGCAGGGAAGAGGCCGAGTTCTACGGGCGCACGGGGGTCGGCGCCGCCGGCTGAGGCCGCGCCGCCGCGCTAGGCCGGCGCGAGCGCCTTCTGCTTGATCTGCTCGAACTCGGCGGCGTTGATCGTGCCGCTGTCGAGCAGCTGCTTGGCCTTGGATATCTGCTCCGCGGGGTCTCCGTGGCCGGCCACTGACTTGACGTAGCTGTCGATCTGCTGCTGGGCCGCATGCTGGGCTTTGAGGGCCCGTTCGGCCATGCCGTTGTGCTCGAGGATCACGTACACGAACACGCCGAAGTATGGGATCAGGATGATGAAGACGATCCACAGCACCTTGAAGAAGCCGGAGTGGTCATGGCGGCGAAAGAGGTCGGAGAGGACGGTGAACAGGAGCCACAGCCAGACCACGAACGCGAAGAAGACGAGCATCGTCCAGAAGACTTCGAGAAACGGATAGCTGGTTGCCAGAATCATGGGGTCGTCCTATCGCTCGGGGGGCCGCTACAGCATTTCGCCGTCCTGTCCAATGCACCTGCCGTGGCAGCGTTGCCGGGTGCGCTCAGAGGCCCGTCTCGGCGGTGATCCGTCCGGCCTTCACCGCCGCGCCCAGGGCGGCGTAGTCGCGATCGTTCTGCTCGGCGTAGGCGATCGAGAACTGGACCAGGGCGCGATCGAACTTGGGGCCCTGTCCGAGATAGGCCGCAATGGCGATGCGGTCGCCGCTGCGGGCGTGGGCCCGGGCCAGCGTCCAGCCGCACATCCGCCCGTATGCGGACAGACCCTTGGGAGCCATCTGTTCGATCTCGGCTGCGCCCTTCCAGTCGCGCAGCTGGCGCCCGTAGAAGTCGCGAGGGCGCCCGTCGAGCCCCTCCTCGACGTGCAGCCAGCCAAGCAAAATGTCGCTGGTGGCCTGCATCAGCCGCTGGCCGGCGACGACCCGCTGGCCGTGGTTCTGGAACTCGCTGCGAGGCAGGAACTCCTCGAGCACCGAGCTGTCCGCCTCCTTGAGCTGGACGAACAGAGGATCCTGTCCGTCGAGGCCGAGCAGCAAAGCGATCCAGGCGCGAGTGCCGACACTGCCGACGCCCACGACCTTGCGCGCGAAGTCGACCAGACGGAACTGTTCGAGCAGCACGCGACGGTCGAACTCGAGCGTCTCGCGGTAGGCACGCATGCGTTCGTGCAGGAGCTCAAACATTTCACTGCGTTCGCTGCCATGAGCAAGGTCGTGGATCGGCACGATCAGCGGCGGGTCAGCGAGGATCCGCGGTTCACCCTCGACGATGTGAGTCAGCTTGGATAAGGCCGACATGCTGTCGCGGGTGCGCGCTTTGGCGAGCGCCTGCTCGGTTCGCTTGATCATCTTGGGCTTCAGCTGCGAGCCCAGTTCCTTGAGGATGGCGTCGACGTCAAGGTGCGCGTACCAGACGTCGAGGTTCTTCATGGCGGCGAAGCGCGACATCGCGCTGCGGTACTCCGCGACCGTGTCCAGGACGGCCTGCTCGCACTCCTTGGCGGTGAAGCCGTTCTCCCTCGCCGCCACCATCAGGCTCACGGCCAGGCGCTTGATGTCCCACTCCCACGGCCCGGGCAGGGTCTCATCGAAGTCGTTGACGTCGAAGACAAGGGTGCGCTCGGGCGAGGCAAAGACGCCGAAGTTGGAGAGGTGGGCGTCTCCGCAGCACTGCACCATCAGCCCCGAGCGGGGCGTCGCAGCGAGGTCGCTGGCCATGATCATCGCTGCCCCCCTGTAGAAGGTGAAGGGCGAGACGAGCATGCGGCCGTAGCGAATCGGCAACAGCTCGGGCACGCGCGTCTCGGCCTGACGCTCGAGCAGCCCGATCGGGTCCGGGCGCTGCGGCGCGGGCTCGTAGACGCTGTGGCTGGACCGCGGCACCTGCGCCCTGGCCGCCCTGCCGCGAGCCACGCGTTCGGCCACCGTCAGGTGCGCCACAACCGAGGTCGCGTCTTCCCGCGGCGCCATCGCTCGACGATACTCCGAGCCCCCTGCGGTCATCGGTGTTCCATCAACCAGGCGTTCAGCGCCTCGTGCATCGCACGCACGCCCACGATCGGGGCCGCGGGATCGCGCCAGGCGGTGGGCACCACGGCGAAGGGGTGCGTCTGTGCGCCGCCGAGCCCGCCGTGAGAGCCCATGAACTCCTCGAACGGCGCCACCTCTTCTCGCACTGGGTCATACATGCTGTTGACGAGTATGTCCGGGCAATGGGGAAAGCGATCATGGCGGCGCAGGTGCTCTCCCGCCGTGGGGTCGAAGTGGGCAAGCGGGTCGGCGCCCTGCACGCCGTCGTCGGCCAGCCGGCGGCGGCCCTGAGCACCGATTACGAGCGCCCCCTCTGCCTGTGATCGCACCATCACGAATCCGATCCCGGGATGGGCTGTGAGCGTGCCCAGCAGCTGCGGATGTGCTGCGCTGATCTGCTCGAGCGTCAGACGCTCTTGACCGAGAGGCAAGTAGATCAGCCCGAGATTGCCGGAGGCCATCACCACGGCCTCGGCCTGGGTTGACCCCGCGCGCTCGCTGCGCTGTGCGAGCGCGTCCCGGTTGGGCCCAAGGGCGACGGTCCCTTCCACCGCCCTGCTGCGTGTTGCGCGGGCCAGTGCCCGGCCTCCGGGGCCGGGCTCCGCACGGGCGTCGGCGAGGACCGCTCCGACGTCACCCCAGGCCTCGTCCACCGCCAGCGGAGCGTAGACCTCGCCCTGGGCGAGCGCCTCACGCACGAGCTCCTGGAGCGTCTGGCCGTAGCGCTGGTGAAACGGCGCGCCCTGCGTCTGCCCGTGATCGGAGAGCACCACCAGGTGATAGGGGCGCGGGGACTGCGCTGTCGCGCGCTCGAGCCGGGCCAGCTGGCGATCGTGGCGTCGCAGCACCGCCAGCGCATCGGGGGCACGGATGCCCGAATGGTGGGCGACCTCGTCATAGCCGACGAACGTGGCATAGCTGACGGGCACGCCCTCGACGATGTCGGCCATCAGCAACGCCGTCATCAGATCGCGCATCACCACCGTAATAGTGGCTCGGATGAGCGGGTAGAGGCCACCTCTGTTGACGTGGGCAGCGCCGCTGCGGCGCTGGCGGATCGCCGCCACGCGCTCATCGACGATGTCGGCCAGCGCCAGCGTGATCGTGCGCAGGAGCCCGTAGGGATCGGAGAAGTAGGCGAACAGATCTGCGGACTTGGAACGACCGCGGTCGCGGATGACGCTCATGGTGGCCGAGCAGCGCGGCGCATCGCCCGAGAACATGTTCCCGCGGCTGGTGCCTGCGGCGGCCAGCAGGCCATCGCCGGTCGATCGCCGATGCTCGATCTCGGCGGCGTCGGCGGGGTGATTGGAGACGAGCGTACGTCCGGTCTCCTTCTCGTACCAGCGGAAGGCGGGCATGTCCCAGTTGCTGCCGAGCAGAAGCCCCGCCTGACTGGCGCCCGTCTGGGAGGACAGGTCGCACTCCCACCCCAGGATCCGGTGTGTGCCGTCCGCCAGCCAGCGCGCGATCGTGGGCACGTGTCCATCGCGCAGCGCCTCGCGCAGCACGCCCTCTCCGAGACCGTCGATCTCGAACAAGATCACCCCAGGGACCTCGCCTCGGTTCGCCCGGCGCGTGCGCCGCACACGCCGCCGCACGACTCGCAGGTGGTAGGCGTCGCCATCGACGTCCAGCAGGGGCGCGACGAGCATGTTCACGAGCGCTAGGCCGAACGCGATCACGAGGCAGGCCACGAATCGCGGGGTCCTGCCGTCGACCCAGAAGAACGCAAGCGCGACCGTGCCGGCGCTGAGGGCAAGCGAGCCCAGCCCCAGGGTGAGGATCGTCAGCGGCAGCGCCAGGCGCGTGAGGGTGGGCCACAGCAGCGCGTTGATCAGGGCGATGGCAGCGGCGACGAGCAGTGCTGCGCTGAAGGAGAGCGTTTCGACGCTTGACAGGACCGTGGACAACAGCAGCAGCAACAGGCCCTCGACTCCCAGCAGTACGACCGTCCGGATCACGAACCCCAGCAGCCGTCGCAAACTGCCGTGGCGTCGCCGCATTACGCCCATCGATCGCTCAGCATCCGCTTGCTAGGTTCCCAGCTATGGCCGATGGCGCCGCTGCGGCCCCTCGCGCAGGTGCGTCCGGGGACCGTATCCAGTTCCTTGGCCACGCCTCTGTCCTGATCGAGCTGGAGGGCCGGCGCCTGCTCACCGACCCGGTGCTGCGCGGGCGCGTCGCGCATCTGCGCCGCAAGCCTCCGGAGGTCGACATGAGCGCGACCGCCGACCTTGCCGCGGTGCTGATCTCCCACCTGCACCGCGATCATCTCGATTTGGCTTCCCTGCGGCTGCTCGGCCGCGATGTGCCCCTGCTGGTGCCGGGCGGAGCAGGCGCCTGGCTGCGCCGGCGCGGCTTCACGGCGGTGACCGAGCTCCATGCCGGCGACCTCACCACCCTCGGCGCCCTCACGGTGAGCGCCGTACGCGCCGATCACGGCGCCCGCCGCGGGCCGCTCGGGCCCCGCGCCGAGCCGCTCGGCTACGTCGTGCGCGGCCGCCGGGCCGTCTACTTCGCCGGCGACACGGCCCGCTTCAGGGAGATGTCCGAGCTCGGCGGATCCCTCGATGTCGTGCTGCTGCCCGTGGCAGGATGGGGACCCACGCTGGGTCCCGGTCATATGGACGCGCTCGACGCCGCCCGTGCAGTCGCCCAGCTGAGCCCGCGCCTGGCGATCCCGATCCACTGGGGAACCCTGTTTCCGATCAACATCACCCGCGCCCAACGGGAGCGGATGGGCGATCCCGCACGCGCCTTCGCCGACCACGTTGCGGCGCTCGCGCCGAGCGTGGAGGTGCGGATTCTCAGGCCGGGGCAGCAGACGTTGCTCTGAGCGGCGAGGGCTTCAGGTGCCCCCGCCCATGAGCAGCGCCTTCTCGGAGCGGAACTCATCATCGGTGAGTGCGCCGCGATCGTGCAGGCTGGCCAGCCGCTCGAGGGCGGCGATGTGGCCCACCGCCTCGCCGCCCTCGGTTGCACCGCCGCGAGCCGCTGCGATGGCGGAGAAGAACGAGCTCTTGCGCGCCGCATACCAGGCCCGGATCTCGCGCGCAGCCTCTCCGCTCGGCACGTCGGGAAACTCGCTCGCCGTCAGCCGGCGCAGGGCGTGAATGCCCAGCGCGATCACGACCGCAATGCCGACCAGCGGGATCGGCTGGCGCGTCGAGGCGAACGGACCCCACAGGATCACGAGCAGCAGCACCAGCCCGGCGGCCCCGTAGACGTACAGAGGATGCTCGCGCAGCGTGGGCGCCAGCAGGCGCCGCACCGCCACTGCCGGCCGCGTGTGGCCGCTCAGCCAGGCGGCAGCGACGAGCACGGCTCCGTAGGTGACGATGGCGATCGCCGCATCGGCGAGCAGGCTGGTGCCGATCACGAATACCTGGTGGAAGGCAGGCTTGTCGGAGTCGACCTTCACCAGCGAGTTGAGCAGGTAGCTCTCGATGATTCGCCGAGCGATCAGGACGATCACGCCGATCGCGATCAGGCACCATCCGGTCGTGCGCACCGCCACGCGCCGCCGCCCCTCGGCCAGCCACACTGCGAGGAGGAACAGCAGAACGGCGATGCTCGGCAGCACGATCGCCAGGCCCTCGATCGCTTTCACGATGTTCTGCGCCGTGTTCAGCTCGGATGAGCGCAGGATGACGATGTTGCCGCTGCTCTCCGGCAGCTTCACCCCAAGCTTTTTCTGAACGGTGCTCTTGGCGCTCGTGCCGGCCGCTCCGCTGAGGCCCGACTGCACGCTTTCCAGCTGCGATGCGAGTCCGAGCTGGGAGGCAAGCTGGGCAAGCAGCGGATGGAGCTGCAGGGTCACCACACCGTTGCTCGTCGAGATCGTCCTGCTGCCCCCTTTGAGGATGCGCACGAGCTCGCGCTGCGCCGTCTGGTTGGCCAACCGCCACCCATTCTGGACCGGTCCGGTTGACAGGACTTTCGGTGCGATCTCGTCGGCAAGCGTGCGCAGGCCGGCCGCAGCCGGCGCGGCGATCCCGCCGAGATTGGAGGGCAGGACGGTCTTGATTTCCGCGGCCACATCGACGGTGCTGAAGAGTTCGTTGACCAGCACGCCCCCGACCAGGCCCTGGATCTGAGGATTGGCCAGCAGCTGTGAGCTGGTGTTCGTCCAGCTCGCCGTGTTCAGCACCTGCCGGTGGATCCACACGGCCAACACCGCGAACACCCCCACGAAAACGGCAAATCCAAAAATCGCCCTGATCAGCCACGGCCGCGACATGCACCTTCATCTTTCACGTTGGGCGCTCAATCCCCTCCCAGAACCCGGCGTGGGCGCCATCTATAGACTGGCTCTGGTTCGGCCGCGATCGGGGCCTGCCCGCATTGGAGATCAGACTTGGTGCTCAGAGCCATCAGCAAGCCTTCCGCAGCCGCCACGCTGCTGGCAGTGGTGGCGCTCGCAGGCTGTGGCGAATCGGCCCAGAAGAAGGCGACGGCACAGGTGTGCTCGGCCCGCAGCGACATCTCGGCGCAGATCAGCAAACTGGAGGAACTGCCGCTTTCGGCGAGCAGCCTGACCGAAGCCAAGACCGGCTTTGAAGCGATGTCCAGCGATCTGACCAAGATCAAAGGCGCTCAGGGCAACCTCGCACCCGCCCGCAAACAGCAGGTTCAGGCAGCGACCGAGAGCTTTGAGAGCCAGCTCACCGTGATCGTCGGCAACCTGGCGACAAGCTTCACCTCTGGCGACTTGGAAGGGGCGCTGAAGGGCGCCAAGCCTCAGCTCAAGACTGCGCTGAACAAGCTCGCCGAAGAGTACCGCCGGGTACTCGGCCCGATCACCTGCTCTTAGCCTCTCACGAGCGGAGCGTCCGCGACTGATGGCATCGTCTGCTCCGTGGCTGGAGCGGACCGCGAGCACTCTCGGGAGCGCCGGCTGAAGGAGCGCTACGGCGCACTGCTGGGCGCGATCGTCGTGGCGTATGCGATCCAGGGCATCGCCAACCCCGGCCGCTGGGAGCAGGCGGTGATGACCGCCCTGCTTGGGGTCACGCTGGTGCTCGCCTATCGGGTGGCCGACGCGAAACGCTGGGTCCTGCGCCTGGCCGTTGCGGTTGTGGGGGTGCTCATCGCGCTCAGCCTGGGAAACGCCATAGGCGGCAGCGTCAACGACGGAGCGACGCGGATCGCAGATGCCCTATTGGTGATATTCGCGCCTCCGGCGATCATCATCGGAGTCATACGGACCCTGCGCGCCAGGCAGGCGGTAACGGTCGAGGCGGTCCTTGGCGTGCTGTGTGTGTACATCCTGGTCGGGATGTTCTTCGCCTACGTGTACGGCTCAATCGACTATGTCGGCGGCAGCCCGTTCTTCGCAGGCACCGAGCCCGCGACGGTCGCGCGGTGCCTGTATTTCAGCTTTGCGAGCCTCACAACGGTCGGCTACGGCGACCTCACCGCGCGCACCAATCTGGGCCACACCCTGTCCGTGTCAGAGGCACTGCTGGGACAGGTCTACCTCGTTACCGTGGTTTCCCTGATCGTCGCGAATCTCGGCCGCCACAGGCCCGCTTCACCGTCGAGCTAGCGCAGACCCCCACGCGGCGTGGCTGCCGCCCGCGCGCTAGTTTTCGGGCATGAGCACGCTGGCGAAACCCGAGCCGCCCGACCCCGACGCTGATGTCAAGCGGCGCACGTGGCTGGCTGCAGAGCGGACGTGGCTTGCCTGGTGGCGGACGGGAGTCGGCGCCGCCGCCGTCTCAGTCGGCGTGGGACGGCTGCTACCAGGCCTCGCAGGTGGCGCGCTTTGGCCGCTGCGGGTCCTGGGAATCGGCTATGGCCTCCTGGCGGTGGGCGTGCTGGTGCTTGGTGCCGTGCGCCAGAGCCGCGTCACGGCGGCGATGCGCCGTGGCGGCTATGAGCCGCTCTCCTCGGAGATTGTGAACTGGCTCACAGCGGCAGGAGTGGCGCTCGCCGTTGGCACGCTCGCCGTGGTCGCCGTCGGTCTGTAGCGCCCCACGCAACGGCGCTTCACGAGCGAGCCCGCGGCGCTCAGAATCCGGTGTTGGTCTTGACGCGCCGGCGAGCCCCCTCGTGCAGCGGACCCTTCTTGTGCAGGATGCCGCAGGCCTGTGTGATGTCGTGGGCGAGCGTCCCCGCGAGGGTCTGACCGAAGGTCTCTTTGACCAGCACGCGCATGATCTTGATGTGCTCGGCGTTGGGCGGCAGCGTGTAGGCGGGCACCATCCACCCTCGCTCGGCGGAGAGCTGGGCGGCGAGATCGAACTCGTCGTAGGCGTGCTCACCGGCGAGTTTGAAGGCCACCAGCGGAAGCTGCTCATCGTCCTCCTTGCCGATCAGCTCGAAGTTGCCGTTCGCCGCGATCTGCTCGGCCAGCGTGCGAGCGTTGTACTTCATCGACTCCATCACGTAGCGGTAACCCGCATGGCCCAGGCGCACGAAGTTGTAGTACTGGGCGAGCACCATCGCCGAGCCGGTGGAGAAGTTGAGCGTGAACGTCGCGTCAAGCTTGCCGAGGTAGTTCTCATAGAACACAAGGTCCTCGGGGAGGTCGTCCTTGCCCCTGAACACCAGCCACCCGATTCCCGGGTATACAAGCCCGAACTTGTGGCCTGAAACGTTGATTGAGCGAACCTGCTCGAGACGAAAGTCCCATTCAGACTTCGGATACAGAAATGGCCACACAAAGCCACCGCTAGCCGCATCGACGTGCAGCGGAACGTCCAGGCCGCCGTCATTCTTGAGGCCCACCAAATAATCGTTGATGCCCTTGATGTCGTCGGCGTGCCCGGTGAAGGTGGTGCCGAGCACGGCGGCCACCCCGATTGTGTTCTCGTCGATGTGGGGGGCCACGTCCTCGGGGCCGATCGTGTACTTGTCCCTTTTCAGCGGAATGATGCGTGGCTCGACGTCGAAATAGCGGCAGAACTTCTCCCACACCACGTGCACGTCGCCGCCGAACACCAGGTTGGGGCTCTCGGTCGCCTTTCCGACCGCTTCTCTGCGGGCCCGCCACTTCCACTTCAGCGACAGGGCGCCGAGCATGATCGCCTCGGAGGACCCCTGCGTGCGTGCCCCGGTCGTCTCCCCCGGCGCGTTGAACAGGTCGGCGAGCATCCTGATGCAGCGCTGCTCGATCTCGGCCGTTTGCGGATACTCGGCGTGGTCGATGAAGTTCACGCGCAGGGCTTCCTCGATCAGCCGGTCGGCCTCCGGCTCCATCCAGGTGGTCACAAAGGTGGCGAGGTTGCGGGTCGGCAGGCCGTCGAGCAGGGTCTCCTCGGCGACCACGCGGCGGGCTTCCTCGGCGGTCATGCCGACCGCCGGGAGTTTGCCGTCGGGGGCCGGCTCGAGCAGGTAGCGGTTGCCGTAGAGGTCCTCGAGCGCCTCGATCTGCTCGCGCGTGAGGGCCGGTGGCGCTGTCTCGGCACGGCGTCCAGGACGCCGCTTTGGAGGTGGCATCCGGGCGATTATAGGTTGGCCCCCGCCGCGCGGGGCGGGGCATCGTGCGCCTGGTATCCGGCGAGTAGTCGCTGCTCCTCGTCCTTGCCTGGGAACATGAAGAAGATCAAGGCCGCGCCGAGCGCCACTGCGATGATGCCGGCCGCATAGGCCCAGTTGGCGCCCGACACGAACGACGCTTTGACCCCGGCGGTGATCGCGTCTGAGTAATGGGGGTAGCGCCGGGCGACCGCTTCGGCGCTCGAGAAGGACTTCGTCAGTGCGTTTTCGACGCTGCCGGTGACCATCGATCGCCTGGGCGATGCCGCGATCGCCTTGGACAGGGCCGTCGCGAATCCGGCGGTGAGCAGCGCGCCCATGACCGATTGCATGATCGCGCCACCCAGGTCCCTCTGCAGGTCGGCGGTACCGGAGGCCATGCCGGCCTTCCTGACGGGCACCGACGCCGTCAGCGAGTGTGAGGCGGGGGTACCAGCAAAACCGACTCCCGCTCCGACGAACGCGTAGCCAAGCCCGACCTTCCAGTAGGCGATTCCCGCCTTCCACAGCAGCAGCATCGTCAGGAAGCCGAGCAGGCACAGCGAGTAGCCGATGAGCAGCGTGAACCTCGCCCCCCGCACGTTTACCAGCTTGGCCGACAGCGGCGCGATGACCACCATGAAGATTGCCGCGGGCAGGATCGAGAGCCCGGCATCGAGAGTCGAGTAACGGAGCACGTTCTGGAGGAACTGCTGGCCCACGAACATCGCGCCCATCAGGGAGCCGAACACGATGATCCCGCCGAGAGCCGCTACCCAGAAGACCCGGCGCGCGGCAATCTGCAGGTCATAGAGCGGAAATCTCGTTCTGCGCTGGCGCAGATAGAAGGTCAGCAGCGCCACAATCGCCGCGCCGAGAAGCACCAGCGCGAGCGTTCCCCGTTTTGGCACCGGCGCGAAGTTGATCCCCAGCACGACCCCCGCGACCATCACCACCGACAGGATTCCGCCGAGGTTGTCGACTGGACTCGAGGTCTCATTGACGTGGCTCGGCACGAGCACCACGGCCATCGCCAGTGCCAGCACTGCGAGCGGCAGTGACAGCAGGAACACCGAGCCCCACGCGTGATGCTCGAGCACCGCCCCCGCCAGCAGTGGTCCGATGGACGAGACCGCGCCGCCCAGGCCCGACCACAGCGCGATCGAGTGGGTACGGGCCGGTCCCGACCACAGCGCCGTGATCAGCGCGAGCGTCGTCGGGAACGCCATGCCCGCCGCCAGCCCTCCAAGGACGCGGGCGCCGATCAGGACCCCCACGCTGGAGGCGCTCGCTGCGATCACCGACGCGGGGATCGCCAGAGCTGTGCCGAGCACGAGCATCAGCTTGCGTCCGTAGCGGTCGCCGAGCGCTCCCAGGTACAGCACCGATGAGGCCAGGCCGAGCGAGTAGCCGACCGCGATCAGGTCGAGGCCGGTCTGGGAGACCGCCAGTGCCCTGCCGATGTCCGGCAGCGCCACGTTCGCCACCGCCAGGTTGAGGTTCGCGACCGCCGCAACCAGGATCAGCGTGGCCAGCACCAGGCCTCCCCGGCGCGGCGCTCCCGAGGTTGAAGCCTGCCCGCCGGCGGCGCTCGCGGCTGCGGTCATCGTCTCCTCTCGTCTTCCGGGTTGGCCCGCTCGCCGGCGCACGCTAGCCGGACCCCCGGCGTCCTAAAGTTGCCCCTCTGCGCCGCCGAGACTTAGACGATGGCGAGTCAGATGCAACCCGGCGGCGCCACCAGGCGGTTGCACCCCAGACGTTTGCTGATCATCGCGCTCTCGATGGTCGTGATCGGCGCAGCCGCCACGCTTCTGGGCTGGAACATAGGCGGCTGGTTCAAACAGATCTTCAACACCTTCACCACGATCTCTGTCGGCTACCTGCTGGCGGCGATCGCACTCGCCACCGTGCAGACCACCGCCACGGCGTTCGCCTGGTATTCGATCCTTCGCTACGCCTATCCGGGCTCGAACATCGCCTGGCTCGAGGTCCTCGCCTGCTACGCCGCGGCCGTAGCGCTCAACTTCGTCCTGCCCGCGAATCTCGGCACGCTGGTGATGCTCGTGATGTTCGCCGCGATCATCGTGGCTGCCACCTTCGCCGGTGTCCTGGCTGGGTATGTCGTGCAGAAACTGTTCTACACCCTGATCGGGAGCGCCGGCTACCTGTACCTGTTCTTCACAGTCGGCGGCTCGTTTGACATCCAGCTGGGATTCCTCGACGCCAAACCACTCGCCACCGCGATCCTGTTCGCTGGAGTTGTGGCACTGCTGCTGCTGGTGGGCAGGACACTGATGCCGCGAATCAGGAAGTTGTGGCAGCAGGCCAAGGTGGGGGGTCAGCTCCTGGGCCACCCGCGCGCCTATCTAGGACGGGTCGTCCTCCCCGAGGCGATCAGCTGGCTGGCAATGCTGGGCATCATCGCCGTGTTCTTGTCCGCTTACGGCATTCCCGTCAGCTTTCACACGATCATGCGGGTGGTGGCCGGCAACTCCCTTGCCAACATGACCGCAGTGACCCCGGGCGGCGCCGGCGTCGTTCAGGGCTTCAATGTGCTCTCACTGAAAGGCGTCACCAGTGCCGCCAACGCCACCGCCTACTCGGTGGCCCAGCAGCTCGTGATCACGGCCTGGAGCGTTCTCCTTGCGGTCGTGCTGCTGGCGCGTGCGTTCGGCTGGAGCGACGGCAAGGCGCTCGTACGCCGATCCTACGGCCAGGCGCGCGAGCGCTCCTCCGAGCAGTCGGCTGCGCATCGCGCAAGGCGTGCAGCCAAGCGCGCGGCCAGGCGCCGGCCCGTCGCCTCAGGTGACCTGAAGCGATAGCACTCACCGGCTCAGGTAGTAGCCGCCTTTTCCGATCAGGTACGCGCCGACGCCGGCCAGGACCGCCACGGCCGCGGGGCGGCCGTGCTTCCCAAACCATGAGTTGATTCTCTCGAGGACGACTGAGGCGCGATCCGGCACCGCGAGCAGCATCACCATCGGCAGCTCGATCAGCCACAGCATCAGCACCACTGTCGCGGCCAGCGCCAACAGCTCCCCGTGCGTTGACAGCCTGGCGTCGGCTATCTCCTTGACCGCGCCTATGTAGATCGGGGAGGGCAGAAGGTAGAGGATCACGCCGAGCGCGAACGCCAGGCGGCGACTCTGCAGATAGCGCCGCCATCTTGAGCTGACGGCGGGAGCGCCGGCCCCCGAGGGCATGTTGCGCAGATGCAGGGCCAGCGCGAACAGGCCCACACCGAGGATGAGATCCAGTGCCGCGTCGGTCGTGCGGTGGTGGGCGCCGACGGCGCCGAGTTCGACCAGGACGAGCAGCATCACCGTCCCGCCGGCATAGGTGATGAGCAGGGCGCCCAGGACGAACAACACGACGCGCGCTCGCAGTCGCGGACCGCGGCCGAGGGCGATCACCACCGCCAGTGCGGGCGGGTAGATGGAAGCGGCGAGTGCCAGAGCCACAACCTGCCCGGACATGTCAAGGAGCCTTTGCGATCGGCTCTTCACTGGCCACGAGCGGGACTTTAGTCGAGCGCCATTACGCCGCCTCGCGGGAGGACTGTGTGAGACTTGCGCGATGAACGTGAGCCGGCCGAGGGTGGCGGTGGTGGGTCATGTCGAGTGGGTGCAGTTCGCACGCGTGCCCCATGTACCTCGCGCCGGCGAGGTGATCCACGCCCATGACAGCTTCGAGGAGCCCGCCGGAGGTGGGGCCGTCGCTGCGGTTCAGCTCGCGCGCCTGGCCGGCAGTGCGGTGCTGATCACTGCGCTGGGCGAGGATCATCACGGTGGGAGGGCGCTACAGCGCCTGGGTGACATGGGCGTGCAGGTTCAGGCTGCGCGGCGCACCGGCGCCACGCGCACCGGGGTGACGCTGGTTGATGATGCGGGCGAGCGCACGATCACGACGTTTGGTGAGCGTCTGGAGCCCCTGGCGCAGGACGGCGAGCTCAGCTGGAGCGTTCTCGACGGCATCGATGCCGTCTACTTCACAGCCGGCGACGTCGGTGCCCTGCGCGCGGCACGCGCGGCCCGCGTGCTGGTGGCCAGCCCGCGTGCGGTCGACGCGCTCGGGCACGACGTAAAGCTGGATGCCCTGGTGCTGAGCGCGGATGATCCAATCGAGCGTCGCCTCAGCGCGAGGGCGCAGGAGGAGGCCGCCCTGGTGGTCTTCACCGAGGGCGCCCGCGGCGGGTCCTATCGCGAGCGCTCAGGCTCCTCCGGTAGCTGGGACGCCGCCTCGCCGCCAGGCCCGCCGGTGGACTCCTACGGCTGCGGCGACTCCTTCGCGGCCGGTCTCACGTATGGGTTGGGGGCGGGGCTGGAGGTGCCGGCGGCACTGGCGCTTGCGGCAGCATGCGGCGCCGTGTGCCTCACCGGCCGCGGTCCCTACCAGCACCAGCTGCGGGGGAGCGAACTCGAGCGCAGCTAGTAGCCGCCTTCCACAATATTTCTCAGCGGCTCCCCTCGTGCGTAGCGACGAACCTGCTCGCCCACGAGGGCAAACGCACGGCGCTCAGCGGCGAGCGTATCTCCCGCGAGATGAGGGGTGATCAGCACTCCCGGCGCGTCCCACAGGGGATGATCGGCCGGCAGCGGCTCTGGATCGGTCACGTCCAGCGCGGCGCTCAGCCGGCCCGCGTTCAGTAACTCCACAAGCGCGGCGGTGTCGAGGATTGCACCCCGCGCAGCATTCACCAGCAGGGCCCCCGGGCGTAGGTGCCCGAGCATCTCCGCGTCGAGCAACCCCACCGTGGCGGGCGTCAGCGGTAGCAGCACCACCACGACGTCGGCAGCGCCCAGCAGCGAGCCGAGCTCATCCACCGCATGCACTCCGCTGCGGGCGGTGCGAGCGACGCGGATGAGCTCGACGTCAAACGCTTTGAGGCGGTGCTCCACCGCCCTTCCAATGGTCCCGTAGCCGAGGATCATCACGGTGCTTCCGGCGAGCTCGCTGGTCGCTCGCCAGCTCCACCGGTGCTCGCGCTGGGAATCGCGCAGCTCTCCCAGCAGCTTCCTCGACGCGAGGATGGCTGCCAGTACCCACTCGGCTACCGCGACATCTCGGCTGCCGGCGGCGTCGCACAGCGTCACGCCGCCGGGAGCGAACGGCAGCAGCCAGTCGACACCGGCCGACAGCGTCTGGACCACGCGCAGAGCCGGCATCCGCGAGAGCAGCTGCAGGGCGCGGGAGTCGCCGGCGCTCGGGACCAGGAACTCAGCGCCGAGGATCGCGTCGGGCAGCTCGCCATCGCTGGGGATCAAGTGCAGTGAAACATCCTCCGGCAGCTGCCCCAATGCGTCGTGACCCGCCTGATCGGGGATCCACAGATTCACGCGCGCGAAGTGTATGGCAACCGCACCTCCTGCTAGAACCCGGCGCGTGAGCGAGCCGGGCGCCCGAGCTGGTGTGGATGTGACGGCGGCCGAGTTCGCGGCGCTGTTTGAATCGGTGAGCAGCTGGGGGCGCTGGGGGCCCGAGGACGAGCTCGGGGCGCTGAACCAGATCACCCCCGAGCACGTGGTGGCTGCGGCGCGGCTGGTGCGCAGTGGCGTCGTCGTGAGCCTCAGTTTGCCGCTCAACACCACACGCGCCCCCGACTGCCCGGCTCCGGCCGAGTTCCGCATGACCCAGAACCACGATGCCGACGCCGGCTTGGGTGCGATGGGTTTCGCCAAGGATTTCATCGGAGTCGACTACCACAGCGACGGCCACACGCACATCGACGCGCTCTGCCATGTCGCCTACGAGGGTCGCCTCTACAACGACGTGGAGGCCGGGTCGGTCACCGCCGACGGCGCCGCGGCCGAGGCGATTGACGTCGTCAAGGACGGTGTTCTCGGTCGCGGTGTGCTGCTGGATGTCCCGCGGCTGCGGGGCCTGCCGTGGCTTGAGCCCGGTGAGCACGTCATGCCCGAGGACCTCGAGGCCGCCGCGCGCGCTCAGGGTGTGGAGGTCGGCGAGGGTGACATCCTGCTGGTGCGCACCGGGCACCCACGCCGCCTGGCCGAGCACGGCCCATGGGACACGGCTTCACTGAAGGCCGGCCTGCATCCCACGGTGATGCCTCTGCTCGCTGAGCGAGGTGTCGTGGCGCTCGGTTGCGACGGCAACAGCGACACTGCCCCAAGCAGCACCGAGGGCGTCGCCTTCCCGATCCACGTGCTTGCGCTGAACGCCATGGGCGTGCTGCTTCTGGACTACCTGGACCTGGAGGAGCTGCGGGGCGCCTGCGAAGCGGCGGGCCGCTGGGAGTTCCTGTGCGTCACCGCTCCCCTTCGGGTTGACGGCGGCACCGGCTCGCCCGTGAACCCGCTCGCGATCCTGTGACGCGCCGATGAGCTCCTCGCTGCTCTCATCGGTGTCCCTGCGCGATGAGGAGGGCTCACTGGAGGCCACGTTCGTTCCTGGCGCCGGAATGCTGTGCTCGTCGCTGCGCCACCAAGGCGCGGAGCTGCTCGCCCAGAACGCCGGGGTCTCTGCCTATGCGGAGCGGGGCAAGACGATGGGGATCCCGTTGCTGTATCCGTGGGCAAACCGGCTTGGGGGATTTCACTACAGCGTTGCCGGGCGTGAGGTCGCCCTTCCTCATGACAGTGCCTGCATTGCGCTCGATGGCAACGGCCTTCCGATCCATGGCGTGATCGGCGGCCGGCTGCAGTGGCAGCTGAGCCGCGGCTCCCACCAGGACGCGCAGGCACTCAGCGCAGAGCTCAACTGGAGCCCATCCCAGCCAGGGCTGTTTGAGCTGTTCCCCTTTCGCCATGACCTCCGCTACGACGCACGTCTTCACGGGGGGCGACTAAAGATCGAGCTGAGTGTGCACGCGTGCGGCTCAGACGTCGTCCCCGTGGCCCTCGGCTTTCACCCCTACCTGTCGCTGCCCGGCGTTCCTCGCGAGCAGTGGCTGGTCGAGCTGCCAACCATGCGCCATCTGAAGCTGGATGCCCAACAGCTTCCAACGGGAGCAGATCATAATTGCCCGGCACGGAGCTTCACGCTGGCCGAGCAGACGTTTGATGATGGCTTTGACACCGTCGCTGAGGGTGCCCGCTTCAACGTCTCCAGCCCAGGCCGGAGCATCTCGCTCGAACTTCGCGAAGGCTATCCCTGCGCGCAGGTGTACACGCCGGCGGGCGCGCAGTTCATCTGCTTTGAGCCGATGACGGCGCCCACCAACTCGCTCGGTGCCGGCATGGGGCTGCGCGTACTCCAACCGGGGGAGCGCTACCGGAGCTGCTTTTCGGTGCAAATTGCGGATTCACAGGCAAGCGCTATCAGTGATCAACCCTGATCAGAGGGGCTCCGGCCCTTGTTATTATCGCCCTCGGTCGCGCTCGCGACCGACACCGGCCAAGGGAGCGCAAACGGGATGACCAACGACCTCGCGCGCTGGCAGTTCGCGACAACGAGCATCTACCATTTCCTGTTCGTGCCCGTGACAATCGGCCTGGCGTTCCTGGTCGCCCTTCTACAGACGGCGTGGTACCGCAACGAAAAGCCCGAGTACAGGCGCCTGACGCGGTTCTTCGGGACTCTGCTGCTCATCAATGTCGCTGTCGGGGTTGTCTCCGGACTTGTTCAGGAGTTTGAGTTCGGAATGAACTGGTCGGCCTATTCGCGCTTCGTCGGCGACGTCTTCGGCGGTCCTTTGGCAATGGAGGGACTGGCGGCGTTCTTCCTGGAGTCGACCTTCCTGGGCCTGTGGCTGTTCGGCTGGGACCGGCTTCCCAGACGGGTGCATCTGAGCTGCATCTGGCTGGTAGCCGTCGGCACGATCCTCTCAGCCATGTTCATCATGGTGGCCAATTCCTGGATGCAGCATCCGGTGGGTTACGTGCTCAACAGCCATGGCCAGCCGGAACTGAACAACGTCGGTGCGCTTTTCACCAACCCCACCTTCCTATGGGGCTATGTGCATGTGGTACTTGCCTCTCTGATAACAGGGACGCTGTTGATGCTCGCGGTGTCGGCGTGGCAGATCCGCAACGGCCGCGACGTGGAGTCCTTTCACCACACCGCGAGGATCTCGGTGATCATTCTGCTGCCGACGATCTTGCTGACCATGTTCGTGGGCAGCGAGCTGGGGGTGGTGGAGGCGAAGTACCAGCCGGTGAAGATCGCCGCCGCCGAGGCACAGTGGAACAACTGCAAACCGTGCTCGTTCTCGGCCTTCCAGATCGGAGGTGGTAAAAACGACAAGACCCCGTCGCAGATCATTCCGATCCCGGACCTGCTGTCGGTTCTGGCCACCAACAGCTTCAGCGGCGGGGTCGTGGGGTTGAACCAGCTTCAGAAGCAGGATGAAACGAAGTACGGTCCGGGCAACTACATCCCCGATGTGTTTATTCAGTACTGGTCGATGCGCATCATGGCATACGTGGCATCGCTGATCGTGCTGCTCGCGCTGTGGGGTGGGTGGCTGCTTCACAAGGGCAGGCTCGATCAGTCGAAGTGGTTTTTGCGTCTGTCGATGTGGGCGGTGCTCACTCCGTTCGTGATGAACACCGCGGGCTGGATGCTGACCGAGAACGGCCGGCAGCCATGGATCGTGCAGGGACTGATGAAGACCATTCACGCAAATTCCCCGTCAGTGACTTCAACCGATCTCTGGATCAGCATCGTCGTGTTCGTGCTCGCCTACACGGCGCTCGGCGCTGCCGACGTCCTGCTGATGCTGCGCTACGCGCGCAAGGGCCTGGGCGAGGATGGCCACGACGCCGAGCTGCGCAGTGGCGCGAACAGCGGCGCGACCTCGATCCCGGCGCTGACCTACTAGCGGCTCCATGCTTCACCTGCACACACTCTGGTTCATCATTCTCGCGATCCTGTGGGTGGGCTTCTTCGTGCTTGAGGGCTTTGATCTCGGAGTCGGGGCCCTGCATTCGGTTGTGGGCAGGAACGACACCGAGCGCCGTGTTGCGATTAACACCATTGGCCCTTGGTGGGATGGAAACGAGGTCTGGCTGATAGTTGCCGGCGCCGGCACGTTCGCCGCATTTCCGGGCTGGTATGCGACATGGTTCTCGGCCCTCTATCTCGCTTTGCTGCTTCTGCTCCTGGCGCTGATGGCGCGCGGCGTGGCGTTCGAGTTCAAAGGCAAGCTGGAGGATCCCCGCTGGCGGCGGACGTGGATGTGGTGCATGACCCTGGGCAGCCTGCTGATTCCGCTACTGCTCGGGGTCGGACTGGGCGATCTGCTTCACGGCCTGCCGATCGACTCGGCGCACAACTACACCGGGAACTTCTTCGATCTGCTCACCCCCTATGGACTGTGGAGCGGCGTGACGCTGCTGGGGCTGTGCCTGCTCCATGGCGCAACCTTCCTCGGCCTGCGCACCGAGGGGCCCCTCCGCGAACGCGCACGCGCCCTGGCACGCCCGCTGGGCTGGACGGCGTCGGCACTGGTGGTGGGCTTTGTTGCATGGACGCTCGCGGTGAGCGGGCACGCCGACGTGCCGGGTCCGGTGCAGGTGCTGGCGGTGCTCGCCGTGCTCTTCGCCGCCCGGCTCGTGAGCACCGAAGCCGACGGCTGGGCCTTCACCGCGTCGGCCGTGGCGATCGCCGCGACGGTGGGCTCGCTGTTCATCGAACTGTACCCCAACGTGATGGTCTCAAGCACCAATGCGGCCTACAACCTGACGGTGACCAACTCGGTCTCAGGTCATTACGCGCTGACCGTCATGACGATTGTCACAGTGGTCATCTTCCCCGTCGTCCTGCTCTATCAGGGCTGGTCCTTCTACGTCTTCCGCGACCGCGTCAAGGCGCCGCCCAGCCAGTCTGAGCCGCCGCCGCCCACAGCCGTGCCGTCCACGCCCCAGGCCTGAGGAGTCTCGCGCCGCCACAGTTCCGCGTAGTGCCCGTCGCGGGCGATCAGCTCGGCATGGGTGCCGCGCTCGATCACACGGCCGTGGTCCAGCACGAGCACCTCATCGACGTCTCCCAGCCCGGCCAGGCGGTGGGTGATCAGCAGGGTGGCCCTGGTGCGTGTGAGGGCGAGCAGATCCGCGACGATCGCATCTGCGGTCGCCGTGTCCAGGTGCTCGCCTGGCTCATCGAGCACGAGTATCGGGAAGTCTGCGAGCAGCGCCCGCGCGAGCGCCAGCCGCTGGCGCTGACCGCCTGACATGCGTGCCCCCCGCTCGCCGACCTCGGTCTGGAGTCCGCATGGCAGGCTCTCGGTCCAGTCGAGCAGGCGCGCGCCGGCGAGAGCCGCTCGCAGCTGATCAGGGCTGGCCTGGCGGTTGGCCAGGCGCAGATTCTCCTCGAGGCTGCTGTCGAAGACATGGGCGTCCTGGGAGAGAAGCCCGACGACCTCCCGGCATCTATCGCCCTCGAGCTCGGCGAGCTCGATGCCATCGAGTGTGACCGACCCATCCTCATAGGGCAGGAACCGCAGCAGCACCCCCGCCAGCGTCGTCTTGCCGGCGCCGCTCCTGCCCACCAGGGCCACGCGCCTGCCCGGAGCTAGATCGAGATCCACCGCGCTGAGCGCCTGCTCCTGCGCGCCGGGGTATCTGAAGCTCAGGTTCCGCACTCGCAGAGTGTGTGGCCCGGCGGGCAACGCGGGCGAATGGCTGGGCTCCGCTACGGGCGCCGGGGTGTCGATCACCTCGAGCACGCGCGCCGCCGAGCGGCGGACGCGCTGGAGCGTCTGCGTGGCCGCCGGCAGAGGGGAGACGAGCTCCACGCTCACCAGTGGGATCAGGGCGATCCCCGCCAGCAGCACCCCGTTGAGCCGGCCGCCATGGACGGCCGCCACACCCACGGCGAGGCCACCCCACATCGCCAGGCCCAGGCACAGGCTGGTCAGCCCCTGCCCGACGCCAGCTGTATGGGCGCTCGCGCCGGCGACGCTCGTCAGCTCCCTGTCCGCCGCCAGCGTACGCTGCAGCTGCTGTGTGGCGGCTTGGTTGACGAGGAGCTCGGGAGCTCCCTCGATGAGGTCGACGACGGCCGACGTCAGCTCACCCCGGGCGTGCGCCTGCCGGGTCTCGGCCCGCTTGGCAAGTGTGCCGCTGAGCCATGGCACCAACAGTCCCGACAGCAGCAGCGCCACCAGCAGGATCAGCCCGGCGGCCGGGAGCATCGATGACACCATGCCGACCGTCGCCGCGCCAACGATCACGGCAATGACGAAAGGGGGTACGACGCGCAGCAGCAGGTCCTGCAGCGATTCGACGTCGTGGATCAGGCGCGCGAGCAGATCTCCGCTGCGGAATGCCGGCAGGCCGAGCGGAGCAAGGGCCTCCAGTCGTTCGTACACCGTGACCCTCAGCGCCGACAGCACCCGGAAGGCGCCGTCGTGGCCGAGGAGGCGCTCGCCGTAGCGGCACAGTCCGCGCGAGAGGGCGAAGACCTGAACGCCAACCACTGCAATCGCCACCGCCGACTCCTGGGGGTGCTGGGCCGACCGCGATATCAGCCAGGCCGAAGTCGTGATCAGGCCGATCGCGGCGGCGACGGCGCCCGCCCCGAGCAGGGTGGCCAGGGCAAGCCGGCCGGCAGCCGGGCGGGCGATGGCGAGCGTCCGGCGCAGAGGAGCCTCGGGCCCCTCCTCCTCGGTCATGCCGCGCTCCCCGCGGGTGCAAGCGATACAACCCGGTCGGCCATCGCGATCAGGGCAGGACGATGGGCGACGAGCACCATCGTGCGACCGCGAGCGAGCCGGCCAACCGCGTCCACCACTTCCCTCTCGGTCTGACCGTCGAGATTGGCCGTCGGCTCGTCGAGCAGCAGCAAAGGCGAATCGCGCAGAAAAGCGCGGGCGAGCGCCACCCGCTGGCGCTCTCCGGCCGACAGACCTGCGCCGCGGTCGCCCAGAGCCGTGTCGAGACCCTCGGGCAGCCGCTCCACCGCGTCGGCCAAGCCGGCGGCGGAAACCGCGGCCCAGACCGCGTCCAGCGTGGCCTCGGCGGCGCCGAGACGCACGTTGTCGGCGATCGACGCTTTGAACAGATATGGGTGCTGGGGCACCCACGCAAGCTCGGCCCGCCAGCGATCAGGGTCGAGTTCGGCGAGGTCTGCATCGCCGATTCGGACCGAACCGGACTCCGGTCTAACCAGTCCGAGCAGAACGCCCAAGAGCGTTGACTTGCCGCAGCCGCTGGGGCCGACCAGCGCCAGCATCTCTCCCGGCTCCACGGTCAGCGAGGCCGCCTGCAGGGCGGGCTCGGCGCGCCCCGGGTAGCTGACCCGCAGCCGATCAACCACGAGCCCCGTCTGCGCCGGGTTGGGAATGTCGGTACGTGCGCCGCGGGGTGGCAATGGGGCCGCCAGCACCTCGAAGACCTGCTCGGCGGCGGCCATGCCCTCGGCGCTTGCATGGTAGTTGGCGCCGAGCAGGCGCAGTGGGAGATATGCCTCCGGGGCCAACACCAGCACGAACAGCGCCGTTCGCAGGTCAAGGTCTCCGTGCAGCAACCGCAGCCCTATGGCCACCGCCACAAGCGCCACCGAGATGGTCGCCACCAGCTCCAGGATCAGCGACGACAGGAAGGTGACACGCAGCGTCGACAGCGCAGTCCTGCGATAGCGCTCGGTGATCTCTGCGATCGCGCCGGCCTGGGCCTTTGCGCGGCCGAAAACCTTGAGTGTTCCCAGCCCCGCAACCACATCCAGGAAGTGGCCGGCAAGCTGCTCGAGCGTACGGAACTGGCGGCCCATCCGCTCCTGGGTGCTGGCGCCGACGAGGGCCATGAACAGCGGGATCAGCGGGATCGTGAAGACGATGATCGCAGCCGAGATCCAGTCCTCCCAGAGGATCGCCACGATCACGAACACGGGCACTATCACCGCGAGCAGGAGCTGTGGCAGATAGAGGGAGAAGTAGGCGTCGAGCACGTCGATTCCGCGCGTGGCGAGGATCGCCAGCTCGCCCGTGCCCCGCTCGCGCGAGCCGTCGAGGCCGAGGGTCGCGATACGCGCGAGCAGCGCCCCTCGCAACTGTGACTTCGCCAGCGCCGAGGAACGCGATGCGGCCAGCTCCGCCACCCACGCGATCGTGGCCCGGGCGAGTACGACCGCCAGCAGCAGGCCCAGCGGTGTCTGAACTGCCGACAGGCTTGCGTGGTGAAGGAAGGCACGCGAGACCACGTCGGCCAGCAGCCACGCCTGGGCGATGATCAGGAGGCCGCCGATTATGCCGAGGAGCACCGACACGGAGAGGAATCTCCGAGTCGCACGCGCGTACTGGAGCAGTCTCCGGTCCAGCGCCCTCACGGTTCTGGGGGCGCGATGCTTGCCAGCTCACCCTCGATGATCTGGTTCTGAGGCTCGCCGATGCGGATGCTGATCCAATCGATCAGCACCTTCAGGCGGTGCCCCGGACCGCCACCGCTCAGGTAGTACAGGTGCACCGTCAAATAGGTGAAAAA
>Ga0302325_10006492_pt1 | contig 26269 bp, 23 predicted proteins | sample Palsa_T0_2_FD_201948 | JGI IMG/M metagenome (GOLD analysis project Ga0302325, IMG submission 201948) | Peat permafrost microbial communities from Stordalen Mire near Abisko, Sweden - Palsa_T0_2 | ecosystem: Environmental > Terrestrial > Soil > Palsa > Peat permafrost | place: Sweden: Abisko... | reverse complement strand
CCGCGTTGCCGACGTCTGCGCTGACGCCGATCGCGGTGCCGCCATTACTGCGAATCGTCTCGACCGCGGCGTCGACGTCGGTCTTGGTCCGCGCCAGGACCGCCACGCGCGCACCCTCGCCGGCAAGCTGTTTGGCGACCTCGAAGCCAATTCCCTTGCTGCCGCCGACAACCAGCGCCGAACGCCCGTCGATTCCGTAGTGCATCCGCTGCGCCGACTAGCCTCGCCGCACGTCCATGCCGGCATCCACCTTGAGAATGCTTCCGGTGAACGAGCGGCCCGCGTCGCTAATCAGGAACAGGATGGCATTGCTCACGTCACGCGGCTCGATCATCGGGAAGTCCGGCAGCGCGGTCTGCATCGCATTGACCAGGTGCGGATTCTCCTCGATTACCTTGAATAGCGCCGGGTTCTCGGTGATCATCGGCGTCGCGCAGTTGGTCGGCGCCACTCCATTCACTCGGATACGTTCGGCGGCAAGCATGTTCGCGTAAGAGCGGACCAGGCCGGTGATCGCGAGCTTGGACATCAGGTAGGCGTCGGTCCCGCCACGACCGTCGGTGAGATCCAACAGTGCGATCATGGAACTGGTTGCGATCAGGTTGCCGCCCTCGCCGCGCTCCTTCAGGTGCGGAATCGCGATTTGAAAAGCGTTCCAGACGCCGATGAGCATGATGTCGAGGCCAAGGCGCAACGCTTCGGAGGCGTCCCGCTCGTCGGCATTAGTCAACACCACGCCGGCGTTGGCGATGACGGTGTCAATGTGACCGAACTGTTCGACGCCTGCGTCGAACGCCTCCTGCAGGGCAGCTTTGTCGCGGACGTCCGCTTTGCGGATTAGCATCTCCTGGCCGGTCTTTTCGACCAGGCGAGCCGTCTCCTCAAGATCGTCGTAGGTGCCCAGCTTGTAGGGCACGACCTCAAGGTCCTCGCAGATGTCGACTCCGACGATGTTCGCACCCTGCTCGGCGAATGTCACCGCGTGCGAACGGCCCTGTCCACGGGCAGCTCCGGTGATGAAGACGACCCGGCCGTCGAGTGAACCCATTCGTTTGCCTCCAGTAGCTCGCTAGTGGCCGCGCTATGCGGGATGGTGCGGGCGCGATTCAGTGACCTGCGCCACGTGGAGGATGCTACGCCGGGAGATTGGAATCGTACAACTATTTCGCTACTTTGATGCAGGCGAAACAATCGATGCTCTCGAAGGGATTCCCACATGTCCGATGGCCTCAATGGCGGTCCCCGTCCTCCCGACGGCGACTGGTTGGGCACCCCGTTCCTGCGTTTCGAACGCGAAGGCGCGTTTGCGATCTGCACCCTGGACCGTCCAAAGGCGCGCAATGCGATGACGCCCGCGATGTACTTCGGCATCCGGTACGCGATCAGCCGGGTCAATGCCGATCCTGACTTGGCGGGCCTGCTCATCACCGGAACCGGTGACGTGTTCGCGCCGGGCGGCGATCTGGGCCAGTCTGCCGAGGACAACTGGATGGACTTCGCGTCCACGATGGGGATGGATGTGACGCCCTTCGACGTCCTGCGCCAGTCGCCGAAACCCGTCGTGGCGGCGGTCAACGGCCTGTGTCAGGGTGGCGGATTGCAGATCGCCATGTGCAGCGACCTCGCTGTGGTCAGCGATCGGGCCACCTTCCGCGTCCCCGAATTGTTCCGCGGCATCGCCGACACCTACTACAGCCAGGTGTTGGCCCGCCTGATCGGCCCGGTCCGCACGAAAGACCTAATGTTCACCGGGCGGACGCTGACCGCCGGAGAGGCCCTCGACTGGGGCATGGTGGCCAGGGTGGTTCCGCACGACGCCCTGCTGGACGTGGCCAAAGAACTGCTCGGTCAATGCTGTCGAACAGCCCCGGCGGCACGGGGCGTGGTCAAGGCCAGCCTGGACAACTACCTGGGCTTGTTCGACCGAATCGGCATGCAGACGAGCATGTTCGGTCCCGAGGCGCGCGAGGGCTTCCGCGCGTTCAAGGAGAAGAACTCGCCGACGTGGGTGCACCCCGAGCTTCAGCTGGACGGCCGGTTGTAGCGCCGTCGCGCCTACTTCGGGGTGAACCGCTGGGCGCCGTCGAGGCGCATCACCTCGCCGTTGATGTAGCCGTTGGTGAGCAAAAACGTGGCGGCGTCGGCGTATTCGTCGGGCGTACCCAGCCGCTTCGGGAATGGCACGTTGGCGGCGAACTTGGCGATGGCTTCTTCGCCGACAGACTCCATGATCGGCGTCTTCATGGTCCCCGGTGCGATGGTGTTGACCCGGATGCCCACCGAACTCAGGTCGCGCGCCGCGGCAATGGTCAAGCCGATGACACCGGCTTTCGCCGCCGCATAGGCGGTCTGCCCGATCTGGCCTTCGTAGCCGGCAATCGAAGCGGTCAAGACCAGCGCGCCCCGCTCGCCGTCGCGAGGCTCTGCGGTGGCCACCGAAGCGGCCACGAGTCGGGCCATGTTGTAGGTGCCGTTGAGATAGAGGTCGATGGTCTTCGTGAAGCCGCCGAAGTCCGCCGGGCTGCCGTCCCGCTGCACGATCCGTTGCGCCACACCGAAACCGCCGTGCGCGACGACCGCATAGCGCAGTTGGCCGAGCTGGTTGGCCTGTTCGATCGCGCCGAGAATGCTGTCCTCGCTGGTCACGTCGGTGCTCACGAACAGCGCACGGCTGCCCAGTTCGTCGGCAAGCGCCTTGCCCTTGTCGTCGGCGAGATCGGCGATCACCACGCCGAGTCCGTCGGCGTGCAGCCGACGAACCGTCGCCTCGCCCAAGCCGCCTGCACCGCCGCTGACAATCGCCGAGGCGCCCTCGAATTGCTGTACCGTCACCAGTTCTTCCTATCTACCGTTGTTTTCCAGTTGAGTCAGATCGCCCGTCACCAAGCTCCACGGATCCTCCGCGTTGAGGACAAGCCGGCCGAGCCGCCGCGCGTAGTTCGCGGTGGTGCCGTAATCCTTGGTCCAGCTCTGGGCACGCAAAGTGAACAGCCACAGCGGGTGTTCACTGGTGACGCCGATCGCGCCGTGCAGCTGATGGGCGACGCTGGTGACGGGGTCGACGGCCCGGCCGACCGCCACCTTGGCGACGGTGACGGCGTAGTCGGTGTGGGGGGAGTTGAAGCCATGCTCGGCAGCGGCGGCGACCGCCAATTCCGCAGCAGCACGGGCTCTTTCGATCTCGCCAGCCATGCCGGCCAGCGACTGCTGCACGGACTGGAAGGCGCTGAGCGGACGACCGAACTGCACGCGCTGGCGGGTGTGCTGCACCGACAGCGCCGCGGCGGCGTCCAGCACCCCGATGGTCTGCACACAGCGTGACCATGCACCGCGCCGAGCCAGCTCGACACCGAGTGCCGGGTCTACGGCGTGTAGCTGATCGGCCGGCACGTCGAACACGATCGAATCGCGTGGTTCGCCGGCCAGGTTATGACCTTCCTGCAGCTCACCGTGGATCACGCCGACCCGCAGTCCGGCGGGCGTGGTGACGGCCAGCAGGGCGGCGGCGCACGCTCGAGCCCACGGCACTGCGGCCGCGGTGCCGGTGACCCGGGCGCCCTCGTTTTCCGCGTCGGCGATCGCGACGGTCAGCGGGCCGTCGGGCAGCTCGATCCCGACCTGCTGGCCAAGCCACCCGGCGAGCGCGTCGGTTTCGGCCAACGGCACCGCACCGGCGTGGCGGGCGACGCCGTACAGCGCTACGGCCAACTCGTGCGGGCCGGCTTCCGCGTCTGGCGTGCTGGTCAGCCTGGCCAGCCCGGTGTCTTCGAGGTGGCGCCAGAGCTCGGCGTCGAACTGATCCGGGATGCCGCGGTGGCCCAGGCTGGCGTCGTAGGAACGCTGGCCGAGGTCGTCGACGAGTTGACGCAACTCCGCGTCGTCGTCCCGGGCATCGCTCGCGGCGAACACCCCGCCGGCCAGAGCGCTCATCGCAGCCCCATTCCGCGGGCGATCACGCCGCGCAGCACCTCGTTGGTGCCGCCCCGCAGGGTGAACATGGGCTTGTGCAACCATGCGGTATTCAGCAATGCCGCCAGTTCAGAATTCGATGGTGCCGCCTCGAGCAGGTCGGCGATCAACCCGACGGATTCCGCTTCGAAGTGGGTGCCGAGGTCCTTGACCAGCGCCGCCTGGTTGGCCGCGTCGCCGCCGTCGGTGAGCGTGCGCGCCACCGACAATGACAGCTGCCGCAGCGAGATCAACCGCGCCATCAGGTCGCCGATGTCGGCGGCGGTGCGGTCGTCGGGCACCGGCCCGCGACCGAGTGCGCGAACGGCGGCGAACAGCAAGGGACCGGTGGACAGGATCCGCTCGGGTCCGCTGCGTTCGAAGGACAACTCGGAGGTGACCTGATGCCAGCCATTGCCGACTTCGCCGAGCACGTCGGCGTCGGGAACGAAGACCTGGTCGAACAGAACCTCGTTGAAGTGGTGCGCTCCCGACATCAACACGATGGGCTCGATGCGGACGCCTTCGGCATTGCACGGCACCAGGAATTGGCTGAAACCGGCATGCCGGTGCTCGGGATCCAGCGGGCTGGAGCGGGCCAGCACCACGACCTGGTGCGCAAGGTGGGCCCCGCTGGTCCACACCTTGCTACCGGAGAGCAACCAGCCGCCGTCGGTGCGAATGGCCTTCGTTTGGACAGCAGCAAGATCGGACCCCGCGCCGTGCTCACTCATGCCTATCGATGAATAGAGTTGGCCCGCAACGATCTTGGGCAACAGCCGTTCGCGCTGCTCCTCGGAGCCGTAGGTCAAGAGGCTCGGTGCGACCTGACGATCGGCGGTCCAGTGCGCCGCGACGGGCGCACCCGCAGCGATCAGCTCCTCGGTCACCACGTAGCGGTGCAGATGCCCGAGCCCGTGGCCGCCGTACTGCTGCGGGATCGTCAGGCCGATGAAACCAGCCGCGCCCAACCGCGCGGAAAAGTCTTCATCCCATCCGGCCAACCACGAGTCGACACCGGGCTGCCAACCGAATTCAGCGCGGTCGGACTGTAAGAAGTCCCGCACGGCCAACCGCAGCTTGACCAACTCGGGCTCACGGGCGCTCAACGCGTCGAACGAATTCACCACAGCCGCGTCCTGATGCCGCGGCTGGCACCGGTTACGACCACGACGCGATCCCTCAGAGTGCGAGGATGGGGACTACCCACGGTTCGTTGACCCTTCCGTCCATCGCTAGGCTGTGAGGTCGAATGCTATAACTATATAGCTCATTAGTTGAGCGTTGTAACGCGCGGTTGTCCACAAAAGCGGGGATCTATGACTCAGGTCTTTTCGATCGGCACCTACCTGCCACCCTGGACTGTGCGCGACCGACGGGTCAAGGGGCCCGACGAGGACGCGCTGACGATGGCCGTCGCGGCCGGCCGCGCCGCCGATCCCGACGCTACGGCGCAACGCGTGGTGCTGGTGTCACGTGACTTCCCGTTGTTGGAGGGTGGCAACGGTGCGGTGCTGTTGGCCGCGTTGTCGCTGCCCGCCGGCACCCCCGTGACCGAGGTGCTCGGTGGCGCGCCCGCTGTTCTCGACCAGATAGGTAGCGCCGCCGACGGCACCCTGGTCATCGCCGCCGACGACAACGACCTCGTGGCCGGGGCCGGCGCAGTGCTCACGGGAGACGGCGGCGCCACCGTGGTCCCGTCGGCGCGTCAGACGCGAAGTCTGCCCTTGACGGCCCGAGGTGAGGACGGCGCCCGCCACGCCTACGTCGACCCCCGGCTGCAACGCGAGGTCGGGGTGCGTTCCACCCTTACCCGACTGGGCCTGACCGGGACGCCGGCGCTGGCCGCGGTCGCAGGTGTGCCGCTGGCGCAGATCGCGGGCGACTTCGACACATCGCAGGCCGTCGGCGACCCGACTGTCTCTGCCTCGGGGATCATCCGACTGCTGGCCGATGCAATCGAGGCGGGCACGCAGGGCCTGCTGCTCGCGGTCGAGCAGTCCAGCATCAGCGCGGCCGACCTCGCGTTCGGAGGCACCGCGCCCCGGATCGCCCGCGACGAGTTCCCGCCCCGAGAGCTGCCGAAGTTCCGCGTGGCCGACGGCGTCGGCATTCCGATCTCGATGCCCGCGTATGCGCGCGCGTTCGAGCCGAAGATCCGCTGGGAGGCAGCGGTTTTCGAGGAGAGCCCGGGCATCGACGCCGCGCCGCAGTTCCCGCCGCGGCTGCGGGTCAACAACGCCGGCCAATTGGCCACCGAATACCGGCTCGAGCCGCTGCCGCGTACCGGCACGGTCTACACCCACACCACAGTTCGGATCCCGGTGCCCGACCTGCCCAGCCCGTACTCACTGGCCGTCGTTCAGCTCGACAGCAGCCCGGTGCGGGTGCTGCTGAAGGTCACCGGTGTGCCCGCGGGCGAGGCGACGATCGGACAGCCGGGCTCAGTGGTGTTGCGCAGGATCGCCATTCGGGCCGGCATCCCGGACTACGGCTATGCATTCTGGCCGGGCCGCACGCTGGAAGGAGCCGTTGCATGAGAAACGTCGCCATCGTCGGCGCAGGGATGACGCCCTTCGCTGAACATTTCGAACTGGGCGTCAAGGACTTGATTCCGATGGCCTACGCCGAAGCGGTCGCCAACGTCGACAAGGGCATTCAGAAGTCTGAGATCGAAGCCGCGTGGTTCGGCGAGTTGTCGACCACTGACGGGTTCCCGTCCGGCATTTTAGCCGACACCCTCGACCTGACCGACATTCCGGTGACACGCATCGAAAACGCCTGCGCCACCGGCAATGACGCGATCCGAAACGGAATGTTAGCCATCGCCTCTGGCCTGTATGACGTGGTGCTCGTCGTCGGGGCCGACAAGGTTCGCGAGACCTCGTCGAACACCACGTTCTGGGATTGGGCGGCGATGACCCGCGACAACGCCTGGGACTACCCGTTGGGACTGGTCGCGCCGGCCAACTTCGCGCTACACGTGATGCGATATCTGCACGAGTCGCCGGCGACCAAGGAGCACATGGCGATGGTGGCGGTGAAGAACCATTTCCATGCCGTGAACAACCCGAAAGCCCAACTGCGCTACGAGATCACCGTCGAGCAGGCGCTGGCCGCGCCGATCGTGGTCGAACCCTTCGGGCTCTACGACTGCACCCCGCAGAGCGACGGCGCCGCCGCGGTGATTTTGGCCGCCGAGGAAGTCGTCGACCGCTACACCGACCGTCCGGTCTGGGTTCGCGGCGTCGGGCTGGGTATGGACCGGGTGATGCACCAGCACAAGGCGGACATGACGACGTTCCCGCCGACGGTGCGGGCCGCGAAGGCCGCGATGAAGATGGCCGGGGTGACGCCGCGCGACATCGACGTCGCCGAGGTTCACGACTGCTTCACCGGCGTCGAGCTGATCAGCTACGAGGACCTCGGTTTCGCCAACCGCTTCGAGGCCTACAAGCTGGTCGAGGGCCGCGAACACTATGTCGGCGGGTCGATTCCGATCAATCCGAGCGGCGGGCTGAAGGCAAAAGGCCACCCGCCGGGCGCCACCGGCGTGGCGCAGTGCTACGAACTGTTCAACCAGCTTCGCGGTGAAGCTGAGAACCAGGTCGACGGTGCGCGAGTGGCGTTGGCGCACAATATCGGCGGGCCGACCGCGGTCTCCGCGGTCACTGTCCTCTCCAACGAAAAGAACTGACGGGACCATCACATGACGACTTCCGAGATCGCCACCTTGTCCGGTTATGAGGAATTCGCCCCGTGGCTGCTGGTCGAGAAGCGGGGCAATGTCCACGTGGTGAGCATCAACCGCCCGGAAGCGCTCAACGCCGTCACCGAGGAGGTGCACCACGCGTTCGCGACCATCTGGCGGGTGCTCTCCGCTGATGACGACGTGCGCGCCGTCGTCACCACCGGGGTGGGTAAGGCGTTCTCGGCAGGCGGTGACATGGTGATGTTCGGCCGCTTGATCGAAGACGAGGTGGCGCGGGCCTTCCAGATCCACGAAGCCCGGACGGTCTTTCTCGAGGTGATCGACTTCCCCAAGCCGCTGGTGTCCGCGGTCAATGGGCCGGCAGTCGGATTGGGCTGCTCGATCGCCCTGTTGTCCGACCTCCTGGTGATGGGGGAGAACAGCTATCTGGCCGACCCGCACGTCGCGGTGGGGTTGACCGCGGGCGACGGTGGCGCCGCGATGCTGCCACTGCTGATCGGCATGATGAAAGCCAAAGAATATGTGCTGCTGGGGGATCGGATCACGGCGCCGATCGCAGAGAAGCTCAATCTGGTCACCAAGGTCGTCGCCGACGAGGCGGTGCTGGACGAGGCGCTCGCGCTCGGCGAGCGACTGGCCGCGTTGCCGCCGCAAGCCCTGCGGTCGTCGAAGGTGGCGCTCAACATGCATCTGAGCCGGGCTGCCCACGGGGTGTTGGAGTACGCGCTTGCCGAAGAGCTGACCTCATTCTCGACCCCGGAGTTCAAGGAGCGGGTCGCAGCGTTCCGCGCGCGGTCGAAGAAGTAGGCGACTCGCCGGCGGCAAGGAGTTCTTCCAAAGTGGCGCGTTCGCCGGCGGTCCAGGGACGGCTAGCGGAGCGATCTTCCCGCAGGACGACTTGCACGGTCCGGACAGTCGCACACCGGTGAGCTGCGGTCGCGATGACGTTGATCGTCGTGAACGACGTGGTGCCGATCGCCTCGACGGCGGAGGACACCTCGACAAGGTCCGATTGCACCACAGGATGGTGGTAGTCGATTGCGTTGTGGACGACGACAATCGAGCTCCACGTATCGGGAAGGGTGCGGTACAGGAAGCGGTTCCGAGCCTCTTCCGCGTAGATCAGGAAGACGCTGTTGTTGACATGTCCCGCTGGGTCGAGGTCGGTCCACCGCGGCTCGATGCGAAGCACTGTCGTCATGGGCTGCTCCTTCGTTCACGTCCATGGATGCAGCCAGTCAGGCCACTGCATCTCGCGGGAATCAGTCAGCGGTAGGCGGTCACCCGCGCGGTGAGCGCGACCTTGCCGTCGTCGCCGATGGCCTGTGCATCGCCGACGGCGGTGCTGCGGCCCACCCGCAGAGGTGTGCCTTCGTAGCGGGATTCACTGCCGGCGAAGAACGGCCGCAGAAAGTTCACTCGCAGTGAGGCGGTCTGCAGTAGACCGTCGGTACGGTTCCGGTTCACGGCGGCCGACGCCGCGAGTTCTAAGCCGGCCGCCGCCACGCCCCCGTGGACGATGTCGATGTCGTTGTTGAGGTTGCCGTCGACACGCTGCGCCAGCACCGGGCCGGAGTCTCGGTCGACGACGTGCACCGCCGTCAGGTCGGCGAACGTGGTCTCAGCCGATCGCCGTAGCGTCTCCGACCGGCGTTGGGGGACAACATCTTCGGCGTCGATGAAGAACGACCGCACCGTGCCGCCGCCGATCACGATGCCACGATATGTCAGCGTGCAGATCCCCAGCGATGTCGCACCCAGTGGCCCGAATGCGTGCGCGGTGGCCAGTACGACGCCGTCGAGGTCCCCGACGCCGTCGAGGCTGAGGTCCATCGACAACTCGCTCGACACCGTCCACTGGCCGGGGCGTCGCCGATAGTGGTTGACGATGCCGGCCGCCGCGTCGACCAGGATGGCCAGCGGCCCGACCGTCGGCGCTCCGTTGAAGGGGTTGCGAAACCTCTCCATCGGCATGCTCAGTGCGGCAACGGCTTCGGCCGGGCGAGACTCGACGTAGGCGATGCCGAAGCGGACCTGTATTGAATCGGGCGTTTCGAGGTCGTGCTCGTTCGTATGCTTGTCGACTTCAGTCATTCGAGAAGATCGACGACAGTGGATAATTCGGAGCCCGACAGGACGAACTCCTCTGCCTTCTGAAGATGGCGCTTCCAGAGCTCGCCGGCCTTCTCGGCGTCGCCGTCCTTGATCATGTCCAGCACCATCCGGTGGGTCTTCGCCGAACGGCGGACCGCCTGCTCGGCGCGGGTGCCCTTGGTGGGCTGCAGGGAGCGGTTGGCCTTCTCGATGATGTGATGCAGCATGTCGCTGACGATCTGCAGGGTGCTGTTGCCGGATAACCGGGCGATTGCGGCGTGGAAATCGGTGAGTTGATCGACGGCATCGCTGCCCGGGTTCAGCTGCGACTCGCGTTCGACGATCTGCTCGAGTTCGGCAATTACCTTGGGGTTTCGGTCCTTGGCCAACTGCTCGACCATCGGCACCTCAAGGGTCACCCGTGCGTCGTACACGTCCTTCACCGTGACGCCCTCGTACTCCAAGATCAGGCCCGCGTAGCGGGCCAGCGTCTCACGACGTGGCCGGGTGACGCGCGCGCCGCCACGGACCCCGCGTTGAACCTGGATCAACGACTCCGACTCGAGCACCCGGAACGCCTCACGCAGGGTCGGCCGGGATACGCCGAAACGCTCCATCAGCTCTGACTCCGGCGGCAGCATGGTGCCTTCGGTGATCTCGCCGCGGATGAACATCCGCCGCAGCACCGTGGCCACCCGATCGGCCATCTTCGGTTCCCGAAGACTGGTGACCTCCATTGCAACCTCCACAGTTACGCGAATATGTGAATTAACTAATCATTTAGCAGGTTATCCGAATCGGCGGGTCGAGCCGGGAATTGGCGGCCGTCAGTTAGCAACATCACCGCTAATACCCCATTGCCCGTCCCATGAGGTCCTTCATGATCTCGGTGGTGCCGGCATAGAGCCGTTGCACCCGGGAATCGCGCCAGAGCCTTGCTACTTCGTATTCGTTGATATAGCCGTAGCCGCCGTACATCTGCAGGCAGCGGTCGATGATCTCCCACTGGACCTCGGAGGTCCACCATTTCAATCCGGCAGCGTCCTGGTCGGAGAGGGTGCCGTCGTTGACCGAGAGCACGCATTGGTCGAGGTAGGTCTGGGCGGCGTCGAGTTTGGTCTGCATTTCGGCGAGAAAGTGCCTATTGACCTGGAATTTACCGATCGGCTGACCGAACGCGGTGCGCTCCAACGCATATGCCTTGGTCAAGTCCAGAGCTCGACGAGCGGCGGGGAGCGCGTAACAAGCCACGCCGACCCGCTCGCTGGGCAGATTGGAGACCAGATGGTAAAAGCCGCGGTTGAGTTCGCCGACCAGGTTCTCCTTGGGCACCCTGACGTCCTCGAAGAACAATTCCGCGGTATCGGCGGAATACTGACCGATCTTGTCGAGCTTGCGCCCGCGCGTGAACCCCTCCATGCCGTCCTCGATCATCAGCAGGCTGATGCCCTTGTGCCGGGCGGACGGATCGGTTTTCACGGCAGTGAGCACCAGCTTGGACAGCAGGCCGTTGCTGATAAAGGTCTTCTGGCCGTTGACGATCCAGTGGTCGCCGTCGTCACGCGCGGTGGTCTTGATGCCCGCCAGGTCGGATCCGGCCGCGGGTTCGGACATCGCGATGGAGCCGATGTATTCCCCGGCAACGAATTTGGGCAGCCAGCGCTCCTTTTGCTCCTCAGTGGTGAGGTTGTTCATATAGGGCATGAGGATGTCGTTCTGGACGCCGAGTCCGATGCCGACCGATCCGGTCAGGAACATCTCCTCGGAGATGATCTGGTTGAAACGGAAATCCTTGACGCCGAGACCGCCGTACTTCTCGTCGAACTCCCAGCCGATCAGGCCAGCGGCCCCCGCGGCGAGCCATGACTCACGGCTGACCTTGCCGTCGCGTTCCCACTTCTCGACGTTCGGCACGCACTCCCGCTCGAAGAACTCGCGGGCGGTCGCCCGAAAGTCGTCGTGGATCTCTTCGAAGATGTTGCGGCGCATGTACTTCCCTCTACTCGGCCCACGACACGACGGCGGGCAACGCCCGGCCCGGGGCGTAGATTTCGAATAGCCGCTCGCCGAGCAGCGCTTCGAGCTGATCGTGTGACCCGCAGAGCGCATCTACCTGAAAGCCACGCGTGACGTAGCGGTGCAGGTCGTGCTCGGCGGTCAGGCCGATCGCGCCGCACACTTGCAACGCCACATCGCTGACCGCGCGGTGCGCCCGTCCGGCGGCGGCTTTGGCGGTCACGGCCGATAGCCCGCCGCCGTAGCGCCACGACTCGCCGAGCAGCGCCCGCGCGCCGGCCAGCGTCGCCGACGCGTCGGCCAGCGCGTGACGCGGCGATTGGAATGAGCCGATCGGGGCGCCGAATTGCACACGCACGCTGACGTGTTCGACCGCGATGCGCAGCGCCTGCTCGGCCAACGCGACCAGTTCGGTGGCCAGTGCCCGGTGGGCCGCGGCCATCGCGTTGTTCCACTCGGTGGACGCTTCGACCAGGGTGGCCTCCAGCGGACCGCTCACCCGAGTCCAGAACGCCGACGCGTCGAAGGTGTCCATGCGCTCGCCGCTGAGTCGCGACGCGTCGACCACGCCTATCGACACCGATCCGATGGGCCCTCGCACCGGGACGACCAACCGTCCCTCCAGGGAACCGAGCACGATGCCCGACGCCCGGTCGTCGGCGGAACCCGGGATGTATCCGGGGGTCAGGCCGGGCAGCAGAACGTGGTCGGCGGGTTCGTCGAGTAGTCCGGCCAACTCGGCCAACATGATGCGATCCAGGCAGTCGGTCAGTGCCAGCGATCGGCCTTGGGCGCGGAACAGCAGCTCGCAGGCCTCGACGGGATACTCGGCTTCGATGTCGGCCCAGCCCAGCTCTGCCAGACGCGGACCGATCGCGACGTGTTCCGCTGAGCCCGACTCCGCCACCGTGGCGGTGCCGTTGCCGGATTTGCCTGCCAACTCCTCGAAGAGACGGAACACCGCATCCTCGACCATCGGCCACGACTCGTCGATCGGCTGACTTTGCTTACTCATGCGCGCCGCTCCTTGGGCAACCCGAGGAGGTGGTCGGCGATGATGCCGCGTTGCACCTCGGCGGTGCCGCCCATGATCGTGGCGGCCCGCGAGTACCACCACTCGGCGCGGGCGGTGTTCAGCGCCGCACCGCCGCGACCGGTTCCGGCGATCATCTGCTCCCTGCTGATCTCGAGGACCAGGTCATTGACTTGCTTTTCAGCGCGGCCGAACAGGAGTTTGTCGATGCTGCTGTCCGCGCCGACCGATTCACCCGCGGCCAGTCGCCGGACAGTCGTTGCGGTCCGGGCCTGGGCGGCGACCACGTCGATGTAGACCCGGGCGAAGCGCTGGCGTTGCGCGTCGGTCGCGCCCGCAATCGCCATGTCCTCCCGCAGCCGGCTCAGCTCGGTGAGCACCTTGTTCAGCACGGCGTAGCCGTACATGCCGCGTTCGTACTGCATGAGGTGCATCGCCACCGCCCAGCCGCCGTCGACGTCGCCGATCACCCGTTCGCGGTCGACCCTGACGTCGTCGAAGAACACTTCGGCCAGTTCGCGCCGGCCACTCGCCAGCGCGATCGGGCGGATAGTCACACCGGGCGCGTCGGCGTCGACCATGAGCATCGTCAGTCCGCGGTGGCGGCTTTCGGGCGTCCCGGTACGCACCAGCGCAAGCAGTCGGGTGGCCGTCGGCCCCTGGCTGGTCCAGATCTTCTGGCCGTTGACGATAAAGCCACTTTCGTCGTCGGCGACGGCGCGGGTGCGCAGCGTGGCGAGGTCGCTACCGGACTCCGGCTCGGAGAAACTCTGGCCCCACCATTCGGCGCCGCTGAGGTAGCCGGGCAAGTAAGCGGCAGCCAGGCCGGGAGCGAACTTGAGCAGGGCGGGACCCAGCGTCTCCAACGTCCAGTGTTGCGCCGGTATCGGCAGCATCGCGTGGCCGAGTTCCTCGTAGTACACCGCGCGGTGAATTTCGTTCCCGCCGAGACCGCCGGCCGCCTCCGGCCAGCCGTATCGGTTCCAGCCGTCGGCGTGCAGCCGCGCCATCACCTGAGCGTCGTGGGCCAGACCGTCCTCCGCGCTGGTGAAGGCGGCCGAACGCCACTCGTCTGCCGGTTCCAGGTCGCGCAGGTAACGCCGGAAGGCCTCGCGGTACGACGCTACGTCGCTCTTGTAGTCGAGACGGCGACTGCCATCAATGGCGCTGTCGACAGGGGCGGACAACCGACCCCCCTTCGTGGGTGCCCGGACCCGGGCGCACGCCAGAATCCGCTAAACAGTTAGATATAAGAGGTTACAATAGCCCACGCCACAACTCAGTGAGAGGGATCGCCAATGACGGCTTCACCCGTCGCCGCTGCAACTGTCCAGTTCAATCCCGAGACGAGGCTATTCATCGATGGCCGGCTGCGGGACTCATCGACGGGAAAGACCGTCGAGAACGTCAACCCGGCCAACGAGGAAGTACTCGGCCTCGCCACCGATGCGAGCGCCGAGGACATGCAGGAGGCCATCGCCGCCGCCCGCCGCGCGTTCGACACCACCGACTGGTCGACCAACCACGACTTCCGCCAACGCTGCCTGATGCAGTTGCACGACGCGCTGCAGGAGGAAAAGGAGGAGATCCGCGCCGAGCTGATCGCCGAAGTCGGCGCCACAGTGGGGATGACCTACATCGCGCAGTTGGAATGGCCGCTGGCCGACGCGATCCGGTGGCCGGCGCAACACATCTCGGAGTTTGCCTGGGAGCGGATGCTTGATCAGGACGCCAAGATGGGCGTGCCGTACAACCGCGTCGTAGTCAAAGAACCGATGGGCGTCGTCGGCGCCATCACGCCGTGGAACTTCCCGTTCGAGATCATCAGCAACAAGGTGGGCCAGATCCTGGCCACCGGGAACACGATGGTGCTCAAACCGGCCATCGAGACGCCGTGGAGCGCCCTGCGGTGGGGCCGGATCATCGCCGAGAAGACCGACATCCCGGCCGGTGTCGTCAACATCGTCCCGGCGTCGGACAACGACATCGCCCAGGTGCTGGCCACCGACCCGCGGGTCGACATGGTGTCGTTCACTGGATCTACCGCGGTCGGCAAGCTCATCCAGCGGCTCTCCGGCGACACCATGAAGCGCAACATGCTCGAGCTCGGTGGCAAGTCGGCGTACCTGATACTCGACGACGCCGACATGGGCATGGCGCTGCCCGGCTGTCTCGGCGCACTGATGCACTCCGGGCAGGGCTGTGCGCTGGCCACCCGGATGCTGGTGCCGCGTTCGCATTACGACCAGGCCGTCGAGGTCGCTACCGCGACATTCGGCTCCCTTGCCGTCGGCGACCCCGCGGACCCGAACACGTTCTGCGGCCCGCTCGTTTCGGCCAAGCAACAGGCCCGGGTGTTGAACTACATCGAGATCGCCAAGCGCGAAGGAGGCCGCGTCACCGTCGGTGGCGGCGTGCCCGACGGCTTGGACCGCGGGTACTTCGTGGCGCCGACCGTCGTTGCCGATGTCGCCCCGGACCACACGATCTTCCAGGAGGAGGTCTTCGGCCCGGTGCTGTCCATCACGCCATACGACGGCGGTGATGACGGCGCCGTCGAGCTGGCCAACAACTCCACCTACGGCCTGGCCGGCGGAATCCATGGCTCCGACGAGCGGGCGATGGCGGTCGCCCGCCGTATCCGCACCGGCTCGCTGATGATCAACAGCGGCATGTTCTACGGCGCCGATGCCCCGTTCGGTGGCTACAAGATGAGCGGTATCGGCAGGCAGAACGGCATCGAGGGCTTCGAGCAGCACCTGCAGACGAAGACGATCGGCTATCCCCTGTGAGCGACATCCTCAGTGGAATCCGCGTGGTCGAGATCGCGGCGTGGACGTTCGTTCCCGCCGCCGGCGCAGTGCTCGCCGACTGGGGCGCCGACGTCATCAAGATCGAGCACCCCGAGACTGGGGATCCGCAGCGCGGGTTGATCAGCTCCGGCATCGTGTCGGGTGCCGGCGGGGTAAACCACTTCGTCGAGCAACCGAACCGCGGTAAGCGCAGTGTCGCCATCGACACCCGCACGCCGGACGGTCTCGAGCTCCTGATGAAGATCGTTGAGACCGCCGACGTTTTCCTGACCAACCTGCTGCCCGACTCCCGTGAGCGGATGGGCATCGACGTCGACCAGATCCGGGCCCGCAACCCCAAGATCATCTACGCCCGCGGCCACGGCTACGGCACCAAAGGTGACCTGTCCGAGCAGGGCGGATTCGACCTGGCGGCCTACTGGGCACGCGGCGGAATCGGAGACGCCTACTCACTGGGCGACGGCTCCTACCCGGCGATTCAGCGGCCCGCATTCGGTGACGTCTACGGCGGACTGTCGATCGCCGCGGGTATTGCCGGTGCCCTGCTCAAGCGAGAGCGGACCGGGGAGCCGTCGGTCGTCGACGTGTCTCTGCTCAACGCCGCGATCTGGCAGCTCGGCCCTGACATCGTCGGCGCGGGCATCACCGGACAAGACATCCCGAAATTCAACCTCGAGGAGATGCCCAACCCGGTCGCCAGCATGTACAAGACCAAGGACGGCAGATTCGTCGCCTTTGTGCTGCTGCAGGCCGACCGATTCTGGTCGGACTTCTGCACCCGGCTCGGCCGGACCGACTTGATCGACGATGAGCGCTATGCCAACGCGGCCGTGCGGTTCCAGAACCGGGCCGACTGCATTGCCCAGTTGCGCAAGACATTCGAATCCGAGGACCTTTCGCACTGGGAGCAGGCCTTTGCCGGGTTCGAGGGGGTATGGGACGTCGTGCACACCGCGCACGAAGTCCACAGCGACAAGCAGGCGCTGCTCAACGGCTACCTGCCGCGCGCGACGAACACCAGCGGCATCGAGTTCGCCCTGGCGGCCAGCCCCGTCCAGTTCGACGAAACTCCGCTGGATCTGGACCGGGCGCCGGAACACGGTGAGCACACCGATGCGCTGCTGGCTGAGTTGGGTTTCAGCGACGAAGAGATCATCGAGTTCAAAATCAACTCGGTTGTGCTGTAGTGGGTTCGGAGCACCTCGCGCGGCGCTTCCTGCACGTCAACCTCAACTGCGAATCGCTGGAGCGCACCGAACGTGTCTATGTCGGGCAACTCGGGCTCGCGCCGCGAATGCGCACCGATGGCAAAGTTGCGACCGACGGCAGCATTCTCGGTATCGATGGCGACGAAACGTTCTGTGAGACATCATTTCTCTACGACTCGCGAGGCGGCCGCGCCGGTTGTGCTTTGGAGGCCATCGAGTTCCACAAGCCGGCGCTGAAAGCCGACCAAAACAGCGATCCGACTCGTCCCGGCATCCGGTCGACGCTGCTGACGGTGGCCGACCTCGATGCGACCGTCACAGCGTTGCGCGACGCCGGCATCACCGTGAGCGGGCCGGCCGACGGCCTGATCTCCGGCTCTAAGTCGGTGCTCGCGATGGACCCCGACGGCGTCGTCATCGAGTTGGCCGAGAGTCCGCCCGACGTCGACGTGTCGAAGGGCGCTCTGTTCAACGGAATTCGCATCGCGGCCATCGACGCGGTCGCGACGGGGGAGTTCCTCACCGCGATCGGATTCGTCGAGGTGGAGGCGCCTGCACTTGTCGAGGTCGCGGGTGAACAGCTCAGTCCCGGCGGATCGTCAGCGGAATGCCTAGTGTCGCGATACGCGGTCCCCGAAGATGCCCACCAGTTCAGCTTGGTCGTCGTCCAGCATCCGGACACCCGCAGCGGAGACCCTGTGCCGTGGGGCGGGAATCGTCAGGGTCTCTACCGTTGCGCAATGAGAGTGGAGAACACCGAGAAGGCGATGTCGTTGGTGCCGGATTCCGTTGAGGTGATGGGTGATCCGGTGTGGTGCCCCCTGCCGGGCACCAAGATCGAAGGGTTGTACATCTCTTTCCTGCGCTCGCCCGACGGAGTGGTATTCGAATTCGTCGAGCGGCCGCTGAAGCACTTCAGTCCGCCTGCGGCGAGGGGTTGAGCATTGGATCTGGGAGTACGCGGCAAGGGTTATGTCGTCGTCGGCGGAACGGCCGGCATGGGACTGGCGGCAGCTCGCGCGCTGGCTCGCGAGGGTGCGTCCGTTGTGGTGGTCGGGCGCGATGCTGACCGGGGCAAGAACGCCGCGGAAGAACTCGCCCAAGCGGGCGCAGCGTCGGCACACGGCCTGGCCTTCGACGTGAGTCAGCCCGGAGCGGCAGTGGCCGCCGTCGACGAAGCGGTCCGGATACTCGGCCGGCTCGACGGCATCGCCATCACGATGGGTACCGCGGGGATGATGCCCATCGACTCCGACGACGACGCCTGGGACACCGCGTTTCACGACGTCCTGCTGGCGACCACCCGCAGCGTGCAGGCCGCATTGCCGCATCTCGCGGTCAACGGCGGCGCGATCGTGACTACCGCCGCGTACTCGGCACGTTCGCCACACGAGCCGCGCCTGCCATATGCAAGCCTCAAGGCGGCCGTTGCCACGTTCACCCGCGGCATCGCGCGCACCCACGGCAAATCGGGTATCCGCGCGAACAGCGTTGCCCCCGGCGCCGTGGAAACCGATGCGCTGCAAGCCGTCCGCGGATACATCGCCGAAAGCAAGGGCTATCCCTACGACGAGGCACTCGAACGGGCGCTGGTTGAGGACTTCGGATTCGACGCCGCGCTCGGTCGCCCCGGCCAGCCGGATGAGATCGGCGCGCTGATCGCCTTCCTGCTGTCCGACATCTGCGCGTTCGTCACTGGACAGACCATCTACGCCGATGGCGGGGCCCCGTAATCCGTTCGGAGTTCAGGCTGTCGGCAGCGGCCCGGCCAGCCCGCGGGGAGAGGTCCCGTAGAGCCAGCTGACGGCCTGTCCGATCTCCGAAAAGGTCAGGCCGGCGCCATCTTTGGCATAGTAGGCGCCAGGCACTTCGGTAAAACCTTCGATGCGGGTCAGCTTGTCGCCGTTGATGCGCAGGATCTGCCCGGTCAGCCAGGACGACTGCGCTGATTGCAGCCAAGCCACTACCGCGGAGCTGCGGGCCGGATCCAGCGCGGGATCGTCGGCACGCGCAGCGAACACGTCGGCCGTCATTCGCGACCTTGCCAGCGGCGAGATCGCATTGACCGCAACGCCGTAACGCTGTGCTTCCATCGCGGTGACGAGCGTCAGGTTGGCGATCGCGGCCTTGGCCGCTCCGTACGCACTCTGCCCGACGTTTCCCCACAGTCCGGCGCCGGACACGGTGTTGACGATGTGGGCATCGATCGGGTTGCCTGCCTTGGACTGAGCGCGCCAGTACTCGCAGGCGTGTCGGGTGACGGCGAAGGTGCCCTTGAGATGGACGGCGATGACGGCGTCCCAATCGGCCTCGTCGGAGGAGGCCACCATGGAATCGCGCAGGATGCCCGCGTTGCTCACCACACCAGTCAGGGAGCCGAACGTGTCGACGGCGGTCGACACCATGTCGGCGGCGTCGTTCCATGCCGACACCGAACCCGTATGTGCGACGGCCTTTCCGCCAATTGCTTCGATTTCGGCGACAACGTCGGCCGCGGGGCCGTCCCCGTCACCGCTGGAGCCATCCCGGCCGACGCCCGGATCGTTCACCACGACGGCCGCGCCCTGCTTGGCCAACTCGAGGCAGTGGCCACGGCCGATACCCCGTCCGCCTCCGGTAACCAGGACGACCTTGCCGGTCAAGGGGCCTTCAGGCATCGTGCGTTATCTCCTTCAGTCTGCGAATAATTCGGCGATGAGCGCGCGGCGCTGCGACCAGTCCGCTGCGCGAAGATCGACGTGTCCGGACTCGGTGACGATCAGGTCCACGTCGTGGGCGGGGGTGGAGGCGGGCCGGCTGAGCTGCTCGACAAGGGGCGAACGCCCATTCGCCCTCGTCGGAACGGCGATGATCGACAGCCCGCCGCTGCTCATGCGCGCGGCGGCGCAATAGTCGGGGTGCCCGCCGATCCCACCGATCACCTTGTCGCCCACGCCTTCGACGTTGATCTGGCCGTACTGATCGATTTCGATGGCGGTGTTCACCGCGACCAGCGGTAGGCCGCGGGACAGCCGGGTGAGGTCGTGGGTGTAATCCAGCCCGTGCAGGATTTGACGCCCGTCGGCCCAGTCGTACAACGCCTCGCTGCCGAGTAAATACGTTGCCGATGGGGTGCCTGCCAGCAGGCCGCGGTGGTCGAGGTCGACTGCGGCGTCGGTGAGCAGGCCGGTGTCGATGTGCAGGGGCACCTGTGCCCGTCGCAGCAGCGCGGTGCCGAGTTGTCCTGGGCCGTACTGGATCCGGGCGCCTTCGGGGAGCAACTGCAGTACCGCGTCGGCGAGCGCGTCGTGAATCGGCTCAGGCTCGCGCTCCGGCACTCGCGCCGGCCCGCCACCGACAGTGCCGAGCACTTCGATGCCGGACGGGTCGAGTGGCGGCTCGGCATCCGCCGCGGGCGCCGAGGTGTCGATGACCGCGAGAGTCCTTGTGCCGTTGTCGATTACCCAGCGCTGCCAGGAGACTTCGGTGCCGAATCGTATTAAGCCATCCCGACGCACTACCCGGGTGAGCAGCACGTCGGGCCTCAGCACGTCAGCCAGCAGCGCGGGAATCGCCGCCAGCCGCGTCGGCAGGAACCGGGCCTTCGGGCTGCGCAGTACCTCGCGCACCCCCCATCCGGGCATCAACGCGACCACGTCAGCGAACGCTTCCGCGTCGAGACCGTCGATCGGTGCGGGCAACCAGCCCAGCACCAGCCGAACCGAGCCGACCTCGCTGGCGGCGGCGCTCAGCGCCGCGCCGACCGATCCGCCGTCATCGAGGCAGCGCAGCGCGCCCACACCGTCGCCGAGCGCGACCGTCATTCCGGGCCGCAGCGCATCGCGCAGCGCGGTGGTGAAGCCGGCCTCGGTCAATCCCGCTGTCATCGAGGTTCTTTGGGAAGCCCGAGCACCCGCTCACCGAGGATGTTGCGCTGAATCTCGCTGGTGCCGCCGAGGATGGTCTGCGCCCGCCCGACCAGCATCTGGTGCACCAGCCCGTCGTCCTCAGGGTCGGTGCACGCGTCGGTACCCAGCACCTCGGTGGCCATGTCGCCCAGGTCCTGATCGGTTTCGGAGGTCATCAGCTTGAGCACCGAAAAGGCCGGCGACGTGAGGTCGCCGGAGTCGATGGCGCGCTGCCAGGTGTAGCGCAGCAGCCACATCCGGGCCCATAGCCGGGTCATCGACCTCGACAGCACCGGGTCGAGCAGGTCGTGGTCACGGGCAGCATCGACCATCCGTTCGTGCAGGCGGAACATCGACACCGCCTGCGAACCTAAGGTCAGGCGCTCACGCCCCAGCGTCACCATCGCGACCGTCCAGCCCTGACCGACGTCACCGATCAGCGCGTCTTCGTCGAGTTCGGCGCCGTCGAAGAAGACTTCGTTGAACTTGCTCTCACCGTCCATCTGCATCAGCGGGCGCACCGTGACCCCCGGGATATCCATGGGCACAACGAACATCGACAAGTCACGGTGCTTGTCCGGACCCGTGCGGGCGAGCAGCAGCCCGAAGCGGGCCGAGGCAGCCGCCGAACTCCACACTTTCTGGCCATCGATGCGCCAACCCGTCGCGGTGCGCTCGGCTCGGGTGCGCACGCCCGCGAGGTCTGATCCGGCGCCGGGCTCGGAAAACAGCTGACACCAGACGTCGTCGCCCAACCGGATCGGCTCCAGGTAGCGGTCCTTCTGCTCCTGGCTGCCAAATTTGATCAGAACCGGACCGACCAGGTCGGCGCCGGTGATGTTCAGCTGACGGGGCACACCGGCTCGTGCGCACTCCTCAGCGAAGACGGCCTGATACGCCACCGTCGCTGCGGCGCCGCCGAACTCGCGCGGCCAGTGCAGGCAGGCGTAGCCGTGGTCGGCGAGGTAGCGGTGCCAGATCCGGCCGGGTTCGACGTCGTCCGCGGTGGGCGTGGGCCCGTAATTCCGCAGGCCGGCCGGCCTCGGTGCGCTGTCCAGAAACGAGCGGATCTCCGCGCGTAGCGCGTCCGGATCTTTCTGGTCGTTCACGACCCCTGGGGAAGCCGACACCTGAGTCGACGGGTCTAGCGCCGACAACCGATCCCAGTGCTGGCCCGGGGTGCCGAACACCACCTCGTCGGTCCTGGCGCGCCGGAAGTACAGGTGTGCGGAATCCTCCCAGGTGAAGCCGATGCCGCCGTGAATCTGGACGTTCGCTTTCGTCGCGTTGCGCAGCGCCTCGGAGCACACCGCCTTGGCCATGCTCGCGCGCCAGTCCGATTCGCCGGCGGCCGCAGCATCTGAATCGTCGAGAGCCTCGAGGGCCGCCTGCGAGGCCGACCGGGCCCATTCGAGATCGACCAGCATGTCCGCGCACTTGTGTTTGATGGCCTGAAAGCTGCCGATCTGCCGACCGAACTGTTCCCGGGTGCGGGCATAGTCGGTGGCGATCTCGAGCACCCGTTCGCACGCGCCGACCTGTTCGGCCGACAAGACCGCCAGCGCAATGTCGACGTTGCGCTCGACGATGCCACCGATAGGGCCGTCGCCTGACAGCCGCAGCGCCGGTGCGGAGCGCAGCGTGATGGTGGCCATCGGTCGGGTGCCATCGAGCACGCGTTCAGCCTCGGCGACGACGCCGTCGACGGTGGGGTCGAGCAGGAACAGCGCCGGCTCGCCATCATCGTCAGTGGCGACGACGACGAGGTCGTCGGCAGCGGAACCGCCGAGCACGTGGCGCACCGTGCCGTCGATACTCCAGCCGTCTCCAGCGCGGGCGGCGCGCAGCGTCACCGCGGACGGACGCCACAACCCGCCGTCGCCGGTGAGAGCCGCGGCGGCAGTGCGGCGACCTTCGATGAGCCCGGTGAGTCGCTTGTCGGCGTCGGGGTCATTCTCGGTCAGGTCCAGCAGCAGGCCGGTGGCCAGAACCGTGGAACTGACGAACGGCACCGGGGCCAGCGCGCGGCCGAGTTCGTGGGCCACTACGCCCAGCGCGGACGCGCCGTATCCTGCGCCGCCGAGGTGCTCGGGCAGCGCGATGGCGGCCACCCCTACCTGGTTGCACAGCACGTCCCACAGCGCAGTGTCGAAGCCGGAGTGTCCGTCTGCGCCGCCGCGCTCTCCCTCGCCGTACGCGACAGCGCGCACTCGGTCCTCGGATGCCAGTCGCGCACAGGCCGAGCGCACGGATTGTGCGAGTTCCTGACGTTCGTCAGCGGACAACGCCGTCATAGAATTCCTCCTGCGATCTGCCGGGCCAGCTCGGACTTGGCGACCTTGCCGAGCCCCGTCAGTGGGAACTCGTCGACGAGGACGAGCCGCTCGGGCCACTTCTGCTTCATCAGCCCGCGTTGGTCGAGGAACGTGCAGAGCTCATCGAGGGTGACGTCGCGATGGCGTGCCGAACGGCGCACGACCGCGCACACCAACTCGCCGCGCAATTCGTCGGGCTGGCCCAGCACGGCGATCTCGTCGACCAGGGGGTGGGCCAGCAGTTCGTTCTCGATCTCGTCGGGCGCGACGTTCTCGCCCTTGCGGATGATCAGATCCTTGGTGCGCCCAGTGACCACAATGCGCCCGTCCGGACGGAGGTGGCCACGGTCTCCGCTGCGGAACCATCCGTCCCCGGTGAGCGCGTCAGCCCACTGGTCGTGCTGCAGGTATCCCGGTGTCAGGTTGGCGCCGCGCAACTCGATCTGGCCGTTCGCTGCGATCCGCACCTGCGATCCAGGGATGGGCCGGCCCGCGCTGTTGGCCAGTTGCTCGTCGGTGTCGGTGGCCTCGTTGACGCAGATCATCGGCGCCTCGGTCATCCCGTAGGCGTGTACGACGGGTACCCGCAGGTGTTCGCGCACCTGCCTGTGCACTTCAGGCGGGCACGCGGCACCCCCGCCGATCAGCATCCGCAGCGACGGCACCAGCAATTCGGTTGTCGGCGCTGCCATTTGAGCGCCCAGCAGCATCTGGTAAAACGCGGTGCTGGCTCCGGTCACCGTCACCCGGTGCTCGGCAAGCACGCGGGGCAGGTCGGCTGCGGAAACCTTGGGGATGAGCACCACCGGAAAGTCGCCGAACAGAGCGGTGGCGAGATACACCATGCCGCCGATGTGTGCGATGGGAAAGGCGATCGTCCCGACTTCCCGAGGATGCGTGCCCACACCGAGATGGGCGGCGTAGCCGCTGGCCGCGCTGAGCAAGGTGGCGTCGGAGTGGCGGACGGCTTTCGGGCTGCCGGTGGTGCCCGACGTGAAGTACACCCAGCGCGGCTCCATTGGGGACTGGGGTGCTTCGTGCCCAGTGCTTGGTGAAGGCGACGTCTGGAGCCTGCGGACGAAGTCGGCAGGCACCGTGACGGTGGGTATTCCGGGTGCCGCATTGGTAGCCGTCGACTCATCAACCAGCAGGATGTCGGCGCGCGCAACCTCGACTGCCGCACACACCTCGCGACGCCGATAGAGGTGCAGCACCGGGGCCTGCACCACAGGCATGCGGGTTAACGCCAGCATTACCACCGCCGCGTTGACGTGTGAGGGCAGCTGCCAGGCGACCGTCATGCCGGGACGCACACCAGCATCTGCCAACCATCCCGCGGCCGCCGATGCCAGCCCGGCTACCTCGGACACCGTCAGCATCCGGCCGCTGACGTCGCGCAGCAGCGGACGATCCGGTCGGCCGGCGGCGCACTCATCCAGCAGACCGGCGATGGTGCCAGCCGTCACCGCGTTCTCCCGTCCCGACCGGCCGTCAGCCCACCCGCGGGCCGGGCGTGAAACTAACCGGCAATTCGCGCACGGCGTACACCTCGCCCGCGTCCTCGAACAGTTTCGGCTCGCCGGCCAACGCGAAATCGGGTAGCCGCTTGAGTACCTGGGTGATCATCACGTCGAACATCAACTTGGCATAGTGCGAACCCAGGCAGCGGTGCATGCCCACGCCGAAAGCCATGTGCTTTTTGGCATTCGGGCGATCGAGGTCGAGTTCGTCGGGATTCTCGAACATCGCGGGGTCGCGGTTGGCCGCCGCCCACATCAGGATCGCCCGGTCGCCCTGGCACAGCTCCTGGCCGTGGAAGTCGGCGTCGCGCGAGACGGTGCGCGCCAGGCCGAGCGTCGGCGTGTACAGGCGCAGCAGCTCGTCGGTGGACTTCTTCACCAGGCTCGGATCTTCTTTGAACTTTGCGTGCAACTCGGCGTCCTTGCACAGCCGCAACAGCACATTGCCGGTGAAGCCACTGGTGGTGTCCATCCCGCCCAGCATCATCAGCACCGTGTACATGGTGATCTGACCGTCGTCGAGCGGTTCGCCGCTCAGCGTTCCGCGCAGGATGTCGCTGAACAAGTCATCGCCGAGTCCTTCGGCGCGGCGCTGCTCCATGTGCTTACCGATCTCGCCGAACATCTCCATCCCGGCGATTGCGGCCTTCTCCGGATCATGCGCACGGTCGTGCACGGTGGTATGCACCCAGCCGACCCAGTCCATGAACCGCGACTCGTCAAAGTTCAACAGCCGCAGGATCAACCGCGCCGGCAGCGGTGTCGTCAGCTCTCCGACAAGGTCACACTCGCCGCGCTCGATAAAGGCGTCGATCGCCTCATCGGTCATCTCGATGGCGGACTCGCGGAATCGCTCCGCCGAGCCCGGTGAGAAGCGCTTGAGGGTGACCTCGCGCAGCTCCTGGGTCTCGGGAGGATCCGACTCGATCGGCAGGATCGGCAACGGCAGCTCACTGGCCGGCACGCCGACCGAGGGGTACGAGTTGAACAGGTCGTCGTCGCGGGCCGCTTCGAAGACCGATGCGTAGTCGACCAGTGCCCAAAAGCCTTCGTAGTGTTCGGAATGTGCGACCGGACAGCCCGATTCGCGCATCTGACGAAAGCGGCTGTAGGGGTCCTCGCGGAACTCGGGCGAGTGGTGGTCGAGGTCGACCTCGGCGCGTGGACGCGATTCCGCCTGGGTGTCGGTCATCGGCACTACTCCCTTCGGTTGGCGGCTACTTGGACAGGATGGCGACGGCTGCGGTTCCGGGTGCCCCGTACAGCTGGGCCAGCCCGACCTGCGGATCGTTCGGCACCTGGCGGTCACCTGCGGTACCGCGCAATTGCTGGACCAGCTCGTAAACCTGGCGGAGGCCGGATGCGCCGACCGGTTCGCCGTTGGCCAGCAGGCCGCCGTCGGTGTTGACGGGCAGCCGCCCGCCGATCTTGGTGGCGCCGTCGGCAAGCAGCGCTTCCTGTTCGCCGTCCTTGCAGAGTCCCGTCTCGGCCATGTGGATGATCTCGGACCCGGAGTCGGTGTCCTGCAGTTGAGCAACGTCGACGTCCTCGGGGTCGATGCCGGCCACCTCGTAGGCGGCGCGGGCGGCCTCGGCGGTGGTGCCGGGGACGATCGGCAGCTCGATCGAGGTACGCAGTAGTTCGTAGGCGCCTTCGCGGCGGCTGCGCAGCGCAGTCGAGCGCAGGTAGATCGGAGTATCGGTGTACTGCTTGGCTCTATCGG
>Ga0302325_10006491_pt1 | contig 26270 bp, 19 predicted proteins | sample Palsa_T0_2_FD_201948 | JGI IMG/M metagenome (GOLD analysis project Ga0302325, IMG submission 201948) | Peat permafrost microbial communities from Stordalen Mire near Abisko, Sweden - Palsa_T0_2 | ecosystem: Environmental > Terrestrial > Soil > Palsa > Peat permafrost | place: Sweden: Abisko... | reverse complement strand
ACCAGATCGCACTGCCCGCGATGATCGCCAGCGTCGCCGCGTTGGTGGTGGCGCGTGCGATCGAGCCTGAATCGATCGATACCTACGCGTTGGCGCGAGCCGGCAAGAGCCTCGAAATCGGCAAGGAGCGGCTGCTGCTCAGCCAGATTCCGGTCAGCGCCGTGATGACGCGCGATATCAACCTGGTGCACGAGAACAGCTCCCTTGCCGATGTCCTTCGGACGGCCGGCGAGACCGCCCAGACCACCCTGCCGGTAGTCGACAGCGAAGGGCGGCTGAAAGGAATGATCGTCACGCGGCATCTGCTGTCGGTTCTCGCGGGCGGCAGCGAATTGAGTCCCTTGGTCAACGCGTATGACCTCGCCTGGCATAACCATCCGACCGTCACTCCCGACAACAGCCTCGACGAGGCGACGCAGTTGATGGAGTACGAAGCGCTCGAGGAATTACCGGTGATCGATCCGAAGGACAGCCGCAATCTGCTTGGTCTGGTCTCGCGGCGCGCGATCGCCCAGACCTTCAACCGCGTCAACGTTTCAATGTCGTCGCTGGCAACGCGTGACAACAATATCTTCTGGGCGACCGGCTACAGAGTGTCCCGCCTCAATGTGCCACCGGGAGCCGCGGGCAAAACGCTGCGCGAGCTCGACCCGCGCGCGCGCCATTCGGTCAGCGTCCTCGCGGTTCGCGCGGCCGACGACCCCGACGGCGGCTTCTCGCCGATCTCGGCCGACCGCGCGCTCAAGCCCGGAGATCTGCTCGTCGTCGCGGGTCGTCCGTCCGGATTGCGCAGCCTTGCGCGCGAGCTCGAAGGCATGTCGATCAGCGATCCGCCGCCCGCGCCGCATCCCTGAATTGTCCCCGGTCGGTCAGGGTCCGGCGAGACCGTCCTCGGTCTTGATGTGATCTTCGATCGAATAGATGTTGCCGAAAGTGAAGACGGTCGACTGCACCATCAGGCGATCGGCGATAGTCGGGACGGTTCCCCATAGAACAATAGTGTCGCCATCCATTTTGAAGTGAACTTTGGCGTAACCCTCGCTATTGAGCGCGTGTCGAAGCGCGGCCAGCCGCACATTGTCAGATACCGGTCCGCCGTCGCTGCCGGGCCCCGCTTCGCCTCCGGGGGCCGCATCGCCACTGGGTGACGCTTCGCCAGTGCCGACCGCATCCTGGCCCGACTGGACGAGGTACGAATAGATGCGCATCGCGATGAAGCCGGCGGTAAACAGTGCGATCAGGACGATTACTGGAATGAGAAGCGCTCTGCGTCCGCGCGCGACGCGTCTGGCCCGCAGCACGCTCGCGTCGGCCCAGACGCCTTCGCCTTCCGTCGATTGCCCGGAGTCGTGAATCACCCGGGTCATCGCGTCGGAATCCGCGACCGCCCGCCCCGGCGTCCGGAAGTGCATCAGATCCGCCGCGCAAAATGAGCAGAAACGGGAATCGGCCGGAATCCGCTGCCGGCACTTCGGACACAGAATCTCGCCGGTGCCCAGCACGATCGTGGGCATCTGATGCGCCTGGCCCGGAGCGTTTTGCCGCGGCTGGCGCGGCGGTGGCGTCGCGACCGGTGTGCCGAGTGGCAGTTTGAGTTGCGGCGCTGGACGCGGCACGGCGGCCAGTTTCAGTGGCGGCGGCGCCGGCTTAGGCGGGGTGACTGCTCCGGAACCGAGCGCGGTCTTGATCTCCGCAAGCTGATTGTAAAACTCGCCGGCGCTCGGGATTCGCCGTTCCGTATCATAGGCAAGCGCGTGATCGACCAGCTCCGCCAGCGGAGCGTCGAGGTCGGGGCACAGTTTTCTCAGCGGCGGAAAGCTGAACGGCGGCTCGGACGATGGATCGCGTCCCGACAGGCAGTGATGCATCGTGGCGCCGAGCGCGTAGAGGTCGGATCGCTGTTCGACTTTGCCGCGATACTGCTCGGGCGGAGCGTAACCTTGCGTGCCAATCATCGTCGCGTTGCTCAGTGGCTGAAAATGGCGCGCGATGCCGAAGTCGATGAGCTTGGCGCGACCGTCGGCGGCAAGCATGACGTTCGACGGCTTCAGATCGCGATAGATAACGGGCGGCTCCAGCCCGTGCAGATAGATCAGCGTCTCGAGCACCTGCAGCGCGATATCGACGACCCGCGCCGGATCGAGCCGACCGCCGGCGGCCCTGAGTTCCTGCTCGAGGGTAAGGCCGTCGATGAACTCCATCACGAGGTAATGGCGGTTCTGGTAGCTGAAGTAATCGTAAACGCGGGGAATGTGCTCGTTGCTGAGCTGCGCGAGCATCTCGGCCTCGCGCCTGAAGGCGGCCGCTGCCTGAACCTGCGTATCGGCGTTGGTGAACGTGTCGATCATTTCGGCCAGCGCGCATAGACGCGACGCGAGGCGCTGATCTTCGGCGAGATAAACGAGCTTCATGCCGCCGCCGCCCAGCGGTTTGACGACCTTATAGCGGCCACCAACTATGGTGTTCGGGTCTATCATCGGGGCCGGATCAGCATACGCCTATCTACGACTGAAATTGGACTCTTTCCGCGGTTATCTGGGCGCGCGGCGCGGAGCCACGCGATTGCGCCGGCCGAGCCTGACAAAGACTGCATCTTCACGCAGGGCACCCGACAGCGCGGCGTTGCCGGCGCATACAAAATGCAGCGGGAAGCCAAGAAACTGGTTCAGATGATAGGCGACCAGGACGCCGATAAACCACAGCGCGCCCGCCCATGGCCGTCCTTTGTAGACGTGGCCGAGCCCCGGAATCACGCTGAGAGCCGCCGCGATCAGCGGGCGCCACGACAGATCGCGGGCGAGAACCGCGGGACCGATCAGACGCGCGCCACATTGCTTGCAGAAGTGCGCGCGGGCGACCACCACCGGCTCTCCGCATTGCGAGCAATAGTGCGCCCCGTCCAGCGGTCGGTCAGCCACGGAAGGTGAACCGCGCATCGCCCAGGCCGATCGGGTCGCCGTCGGCGATGTGTCCTTCGCTTATCCGCTGATCGCCGATGAAGGTGCCGTTCTGGCTGCCGAGGTCACGCAATTCCGCCCCGCCGTTCGCGACGGTCAGTTGTGCGTGATGGCGTGAGACCGACGGATCGGCCACAACGATGTCGTTGTCGAGCGCGCGGCCGAGCGTAGTCGGCGCGCCATATTTGAGCTGATGGCGCTGGCCCTCGGCGTCGACGAGACATGGCTGCCCCGAAATGGACGTTGGGCCGACGCTGAGAATCGGCTCGGGCGGTGAACTATCCCGCCGAATTGGCTGGGCGGATGAATTCGGCCGCGCCGACGAAATTGCCGGCGATCCGCCGCGCGCATGGAAGCGGAGCATGTAGTTGCCGATCGTGATCGCGTCGTTTTCGTTGAGCGGCGCGGTTTCGATAATCCGCCCGTTTATCCGCGTGCCGCTGGCCACCGCCAGGTTGCGAATCTGCCAGGTCGAACCGGTCCGGCTGATTACCGCGTGGCGCGGCTGCACGTCCGGATCGCCGAACAGTCCGATGACGTTTTCCTCGGCTCGCCCGACGGTCAGCGTCGGCCGATCGAGCCTGAACTGGCGTCCGCGCAGCCGTCCCGATTCGACCACCAGCCACGCGTTCTTCGTCATCTCCTGCACGAGCCCGATAAAGAGCCCGATCGCAAGTCCTGTTGCGCAGGTGCCGAACAGCCGCGAAAGCAGACCGCCGCCGGTAATGTAACTGAGCGGATCGAAGAGCATGCCACCGACGAAGCCGCCGACCCATCCGCCGAGCGCACCCTTGATGATGTTCCGTGCGGAAAGGCTGGCGATCCCCACGCCGGCGCCGAGCATCAGCCCCATCAGCGCCCATGAAATTACTCGTCCCGCGAACAGATAGCCGATTGAACCCTGGCTAACGGTGCTCCATCCGCCGGCCTGGAGAATCGTGCTGAAGGCGACATTGGAGAAATAGTTGGCAGGAAGCGAAAGTGCGAAACAGGCGACGAATCCGCGGATGAAGTTGCGCTTGACCCTGGGCGTTAGCTCGAGCGTTTTGTCGTCGACGGCCAGAATCAGCCCGCCGACCATGCCCGACAGGATTGCCATCGAGGCATACTCGAATGACATATCGGTCGCCGTCATCGCCTGCGTCAGCGAATGGCCGCGCGATGACAGTTCGACCGGCACCCATCCGATCGCGCCGCCGAGCAGGCCGGCCCCGGCCTTGTACATCAGATCGCGCCTGTCGACCGTGGGATTCATTTGAACCTCTCAAAATCGCCCAAATGGCCAAATTGCCCAAAATGGCTGAATTGGCGCGCCGAACTGATTCGCGTGATCATAACAACCCGATTTTAACATAATAACGACGCCCGGCGGGTGCGAGCCGTTGGTCCGGGTTCTTGGTCCAATTGTTGGTCCAAGTTGTTGCTCAACGGCCACTGTGCGGCGCATTATTTCGTTCCTGACAGGGGGTCCGATGGCTGCCGACGAAGACGAACTTATTGCTGAACCGTTCGGTCCGCTGAACGGTGTCCGCATCCTTTCGACCGGCACGCTTATCGCCGAGCCGTTCGCCGCGTCTTTGGCGGCCGAGATGGGCGCCGAGGTTATCCAGGTCGAGCGGCCCGGAATCGGCGATCGAGGATGGCGTCATTTCGGTCCGATGCTGGAAGGACGCGACGGCCATCCGCCGGTCAGCGCCGTCTGGGCGCAGGAGCGGCGCAACGTCTTTGCGATCACGCTCGACATGAGCAAGCCGCGCGGGCGCGATCTGTTTCTGAAACTCGCTGCGCGCGCCGAACTATGGATGGAGAATTCCAAGGCGGGCACCTACGAAAAATGGGGACTCGACGATCAGACCGTGCTGGCGATGAATCCGCGCCTCGTGATCACGCACATTTCGGGCTTCGGTCAGACCGGCGATCCGGCCTATAGCGGCCTGCCTTCGTATGATTCGATCGGCCAGGCCTTCGGCGGCCTGATGCATATGACCGGCTTTCCCGATCCGATGCCGCCGACGCGCGCCGCGCCGTGGCTTGGCGACTACATTACGGCGCTGTTCGCGCTGTGGTCGTCCCTGGCGGGTGTGATCAGCGCGCGCGCCACCGGTCGCGGCCAATCGATCGACGTCGCGCAATACGAATCCCTCCATCGAATGCTCGGCAGTACGATGATCGACTATTTCCGCCGTGGCGCTGTAGTCGAACGATCGGGCAATAAGGCGGCCGAGTTCCAGCCCGGCGACACCTTCAAATGCAAAGACGGCTGGATCGTGATCGCGGTGCTGGCGGGCCCGCCTTACGACGCTTTGCTACGCCTGATCGATCTCGATCCGGCCGACCAGCGATGGCAGCGCGCGCGCACCGCGGTGAATTCGCCCGACGGCCTAGAACTCGATCGGCGGCTGCGCAACTGGACCGCCGCCCGCACCACGTCGGAAGCGATCGCTGTATTCGCCGCGCGCAAGATTCCCAGTTCAACGATTTTAAGCGCTGCCGAAATGGCCGCCCATCCGCACTACCAGGCGCGCGAAATGCACGTCGAATGGGAGGACATCGCGGCCGGGCCGGTGAAGGGAATCGGTATCGTGCCGAAGTTCTCGCGCACGCCGGGACGGATTGTGCGCGGCGCGCCGCCAATCGGATACGACAATGAGAGAGTCTACCGTGAACTGCTTGGCATCGATGAACGCGAGTTAGATGCACTCGCGCAAGAACAGATAATCTGAACCGGCCGTGACGCCAACTTTCCGGCCCTGGGGGAAACATTATGAGCGATCCAAAAATTCTGCCGACCACCGTAGTGGGGAGCTACCCGCAGCCCGACTGGCTAATCGATCGTGAGAAGCTCCTCGGCACCCTGCCCAAGCGAATTCGCGCGCGCGACTTCTGGCGGATCCCGGAGCCGTTCCTCGAGCAGGCGCAGGACGACGCCACGATCGTCGCGATTCACGATATGGAGCGGGTCGGACTCGATATCATTTCGGACGGCGAAATGCGGCGCGAGAGCTACTCGAACCGCCTGGCCAACGCGCTCGGCGGCGTCGATCAGGAAAAGATCGGCACCAACATGGATCGCGTCGGACGGCCGACCGAGGTGCCACTGGTCAACGGAGCGATCCGCCGCGTCTCGCCGGTCGAGGTGCGCGATCTGGCCTTTCTGCGTGCGCATACCGATCGAAAAATCCGCATCACGCTGCCCGGACCGTTCACGATGACCCAGCAGGCCCAAAACTCTTACTACAAGAACGATGAAGACCTCGCGATGGCTTACGCCGAGGCGGTTAACGAGGAAATCAAGGATCTTTTCGCGGCCGGCGCCGACATCGTCCAGATTGACGATCCATATATGCAGGCGCGTCCCGACGAGGCTCGCCAATACGGAATCAAGTCGCTCAACCGGGCGCTCGAAGGAATTTCCGGAACGACGGCTATCCACCTGTGCATGGGTTACGCGCACGTCGTCACGCGGCCCAAGCCGGGCAGTTATTCGTTCCTTGAGGAACTGGAGGACTCGTCGATCGGGCAGGTATCGATCGAAGCCGCGCAGCCCAAGGTCGATCTGTCGCAGTTGAAACTTCTGCGTACGAAGAAGGTGATGCTCGGAGTCCTCGACCTGAAGGATCAGACCGTCGAGACCCCGGCGATCGTGGCTACCCGGATTCGCGCGGCGCTCGAGTTCGTGCCGCCCGAGCGGATGGTGATCGCGCCCGACTGCGGCATGAAATATCTGAGCCGCGACGTGGCCTACGGCAAACTTAAAGCAATGGTTGAAGGAACGGCGATCGTCCGGCGCGAGTTGGGCGCCTGAGATGAGCTGAACTGGCGGCCGCTTTATCTCCGGCGGTCGCCGGCGCCGCGGACAACCTTGAGCTTGCGCCGCCCGTCGGCTCGGGCGGCGAGTTGGCGCGCGGTCTCGCCAAGCGCGCCGGCACGATGCCATCGGCTGTATTCCTCGAGCGTCAGCCCCCGGTTGACTTCGAGGGCGACCGAGATGGCGGCGAGCACGTAAATCTGCCCGAGCACGCTGATTCGTGGCGCCAGGCCCAGCAGCCCGCCATCCTCTTTGATCGGCACCTGGATCACTACGTCGGCGATATGCGCCAGCTCGGAAGTGCGATTGCGGGTCAGCGCTATCAGCCGGGCGCCGTGCTCCTTGATCGCGCTAGCCGTCGCCAGCATCTCGCCGGTGTTACCGCTGTTGGAGATCGCGATCACCACATCGTCACGATCGACCTGGCCTAGACTGCCGTGCAGCGTTTCCGTCGCGTGCAGGAAAGTTGCCGGCGTGCCGACCGAGGAAAACAGGCTCGCGGCGTAGCGGGCGACGTGCTCCGGCTTGCCGACTCCGGTCACGTGGACGCGGCCGCCGCGCGCCTCGGCCATCGCGATAGCTTCGACGGCGCGGGCGATTTCTCGCGAATCGAGTTTGCGCCGCAGGCGGCCGAGCTCGGTAAATGACCCGTCGAGAAAACGCTTGACCTCGGTCATTGGTTCGAGGCGCGGGCGTGAGCTGGCGCGCCGGCTGGCGTCCCGAGGTACACCGCCGACCGGCAGCTTTTCTCCGTAAAGCGAGACGATCCGATCGCGCAACTCGAATCCCGACGGAAACGCTCCGAACCTGCCGACGCATACCGCGCCCGCCGCATTGGCGAGCCGGCCGATCTGCTCCCATTTGAGGCCCCATCGGATGCCCGCCATCATCGCGCCCAGAAACGCGTCGCCAGCGCCGGTGGTATCGACCTGCCGTACGCGATAGGCGGGGATGCGCAGGGCGGTATCGCGCGCCGAAATTGCGCATCCGCGATCGCCGTCGGTTATCACGACCGCGCGATTTCCGTAGCGCGCGCGAATCACGCCGGCCATCGCGAGCGCGTCGCGCTCCTCGCCTGCCAGCTCGCGCGCCGCCGCCTTGGCGGGTTTCAGATAGGTTGCGAGCTTGAGCGCGCGCTCGAGCTCTGATCGCGTCCCGAGCGACGAGATGGCGTCCGACGGCGGCACGTCAAGGTCGAGCACCGTGGGAATCGAATGCTCTTTCGCATACTTCAGTAGCGCGATTACGGTGCGCAAAGGCAACTGCGAGATTTCAGTGGAGATAAAGCGGGCGCGCCGGATGAACGCGCCGTGGCGGCGGGCAATTTCGATCGCGCGCAGCTCGGCCGTCGCGCCGCGAATCATGTAGATCGCGCGGTTGCCCTCGCCGTCGACGAACACCGTCGAAAATGAACTGGCACTGCCGTCGAGCGTCAGCGAATGGCGGATGCCGAGGCGATCCATGCCGTTGCGCAGGAACTCGCCGTGGCGATCGTCGCCCATCTTGCCGAAGATGCCGACTTCGAGCCCCAGGATGCGCGACCAGCCCAAGTGATTGAGCACCACGCCGCCGACTTCCGCGCGCTCCATGCCAGCGCCCGGCCGCACCGTGTCGAGCACGATCTTTTCGTCCGGCCGCACAATTCGCGGCGTGCGGTAGAAGAGATCGACAACCATGCTGCCGCAGCCGACGATATCAAGCCGCGTATCGGAAATGCTGGATTTTGCCATCCGCCGCCCCAACCTCACTTCCCCCATGAACTGAGCCACCCCGGCTCGACGACCGCCTCGGCCCGCTCGCGCAGTTCGCGCAGCCGGCGGATAAATTCCTCACGCTCGGTGCCGTGAAAAGGCTCGGTCCCTGGCGCGACGAGGTCGGACGTGATCACGCCCGCGTCCATCAGGGACGTCTTGAGCGCCGCAATTCCGAGTTCGATTTCGCCGCCGCCGCGTTTGAAAAAAGTCGCCTGCCGGAACTCGTCGAGCAGCGCGTCGTAAGTCTCTATCAGCGGCAGATCGCCCGCGACGGTGACTTCCCACGCGCGCTTCCATTCGCGCGGGGTCATGTTGGCGGGACCGCATACGATTCCGCGCAGCGGAGGTTTGCGATGGTGGTGGTCGATGTTTTTCGAAGGCGCCATCAGATCGAAAATCAGGTAGGCGTTGCCGGCGTAGATCGGAAATTCATGCGTTTTGTCGAAGGACGTCGCCGCGCCAACGAAGAGATCGAGAATGTCGCGATCGGCGGTGACTTTGATCCCGCGGACGAAATCGAGCCGGCTCAGCGTTGCGACGTCGCCGACATCGAGATGACGCGGCTTGCCCGGCGCCGCAATGCCCTCGTTCTCGTAAAGAAAAACCGGTACGGCGTGGCCGTGACGCTCGAAGACTCCGGCCACGTCGCGCTCGATAAATCCGGCGCAGTCATCAACGTCGCGAATCGACAGCGGCGCGATCACCACGGCGTCCGCCGCGAGCTCGATCGAGCAGGCGAGATTCTCCAGCGTCTCAGCCCGCGTATGTGCCGTCACTCCCAACCACGCCTCGACCGGCTTGCCTGCGGCCGTCAGCCGGCGGCATTCATCGGTCGCGATACGAAACACCCGCTGCCGCTGCTGATTGTCGAGCCGGTTCCATTCGCCGTTGGTGCCGACCGCAAAGATAATGTCGGCGCCGTGGCCGTTCTGCACCGCATAACGGATTACCGCGAGCTGTTCGTCTTCGGGCACGTTGCCGGCGCGGTCGACCACGGTAACGATTGGAATCGATAACCCCGATCGGGGAATGTAGCTGTCGAGTTTGTTCATGATTGATATTCCGCCGAACCCCTGCCAACCCGGCTGGCCAGACTGACTCCAAACTTGCTGATGGTTGAGTTTTAGCCCGAATCAGCGCGAATCGCCAGATTGTTCCGAACGGTTATCCAGTGCCCGGAGCGTCGGACCAGCGCGCCGATAGTCCGCGATCACCGCGTCGAAAAGCTCCTCGGCGAGCCGCCGATCGTCGGCCCGCACCTCGGCGTTATAAGCGTCGGCAATCGAGTCACCGACTCGCGCGAGCACCTCGAGCCCCGGCGAATATTGAAGTTCGGCGCTCCAGTCTGCCGACACAGCCACCCGGCCGTCGCCCAGGTTGCGCGACGTCAGACCGGCGCTCATGCCGCCGGCGAGTGAGTCGAGGAATTGGTCGGCGAGGTAATCCACGACCGACCGCAAGACCGGCGGCGCGACGATCGTCGGCGGGCCGGTCATATGGGTTACGAAGCGGACTCCATCGGCGTTGCGATGGTAGTCGGTCACGAAGGAGACATGCTCCAGCCCGAACGACAGGCCGAAGCGCGTGTAATCAAACGACATATCCACATGATAGCGGCCGCGATCGATCGCGGCGATTGCGAGCGGATCGCCAGCCGCGGCGTACTGCGCGTTGAACGGCCGCAACATCCCGGCGGAATCGAGGAAGACGATACGGATCAAGCCGCGGTCGAATTCGATGATGGCCCATCGTGCCGACGCGTCGTCTTCCACCGTGACGAGGACGTGCGCCCGCGGTCCGATTCGCGTGTAAAACCCTTCGAGATGGGGAAACTTCGCCAGTGCGCCGTCACGCACCTGAAACTCCAGATTGAAGAGCACGTCGGGACCAGCCGGGCCGCCCGCGAACTCGTCGACGACGTTGGAGACGCGGAAATAACGATGGAGTTGCGCTGATAAATCGGGCATATCGCGGCGGATGCGATCGAGAGCCGCCCGATCGTGCCGATTGAAGCTGCCGGGCTCGACATCCCACGGTCCGTGCAGATCGCCGTAGCATTGCCGCAGCGCAGCTGCCGCTACGTCGATCAGCCCGTCGACGCCGTAGGAATCGAGCAGAAATTCTCCGCCTAGCGTCCCGACGACGCTGCCCGGATTCTGATCAGTGGATGGCGTCCCAGTGGGCCGTAGGGCGAACCGGCCGATGAATCCGCCTGGCGTAATCTTGGTGTCCACGGGTGCGGATCGGTAAGTATAATCGTCGTCGCTCCGCACCCCCGCCACGGTGACCACGTGGACGCCATCGGGCATGCGGGTCCACGGGATATCGGGGTTCGCGTAGAACTCGGCCGCGCGGACCAGGGTGGACTCATGCGGCGGCATCGCATCGACGAGATTTTGCAGATCTGTCGACAAATCGGGATGGAACAGGACGGCGCGGTAAAATCCGATTTGGCTGTCGAACATGGCGATCGAGCGGGAGGCGCGGTCAGAGCCGGGGGGCGCCAGGTAGATCGATGGTGCGAACAGGGTCAGCGTCGGCGGCAGAAAGCCTTGAGGAACCGGCTCGATTGCCGGAGCGGCGAGGGTGATCGAATCGATACCGAAGAATAAAATCAGGCCGGAATAAAAGATCAGAAAGACGAAATTCAGGCGAATCGCCGGTAATCGAGGCAAAACGCGAATTGAATGATTATAATGGCGATGGTACAATTCAACTAAGGTCGAAACGGACATGAAAGCGGAAATCCATCCAATATATCGTCGCTGCGCGGTTACCTGCGCTTGCGGCAACATTTTCGAGACGCGCTCTACGGTCAAAGAGATGCACGTCGAGGTCTGCTCGAAGTGCCATCCTTTCTACACCGGCACGCAGCGCCTGGTCGACTCGGCCGGCCGTGTCGAGCGCTTCAAGCGCAAGTACGGCATGAAGTAGCATAGTAGATCCCGCCGCCCGGGGCGTTTTTTTAGCGTCCGGGTGTGCGGGACATTGGTCCTGATGCGGCAACGTGCTTAACGCTGCCGCGTTTTTTTTGGTTTTTTGATTGACGGGACCATCGGCGCGAACCCTTATGCTCGACAAACTAAAAGGTATCGAGGATCGTTACGCCGAAATCGAACGGCGGCTGAGCGATCCCGCCGTGATCGCCAACAATCGCGAGTATGCCCAGCTTGCCCGCGAACGTTCGCAGTTGAACGACGTAATCGGCTGCGTACGCGAGTATCTGCGGATCAGCGAAGAGATTGAGAACAACCGCGCCCTGATGGAAAGCGATCCCGAACTGCGCGATCTCGCCCGCGCGGAAATTCCCGCGCTCGAGGAACGTCAAGGGGAACTCGATGCCCAGTTGCGCGACCTGATGGCGCCGCGCGACCCCAACGACGAGCGCAACGTTATCCTCGAAATCCGTGCTGGCACCGGCGGCGAGGAAGCCTCGCTGTTCGCCGGCGATTTGTTCCGCATGTACAACCGGTACGCCGAACATCACGGGTTTAAGCTCGAGACGCTCAGCATGAGTTCGACCGGTCTCGGCGGAATCAAGGAAGTGATCGCATCGATCAGCGGCCGCGGCGCGTGGAGCCGGCTCAAGTTCGAAGGCGGGGTCCATCGCGTGCAGCGGGTGCCTGCGACCGAAGCTGCCGGGCGTATCCATACCTCGGCCGTGACGATCGCGGTGCTGCCGGAAGCCGATGAGGTCGAGATCAATATCAACGAGGAAAAGGACCTGCGTATCGACGTGATGCGTGCGTCGGGACCCGGCGGCCAGAGTGTCAACACGACCGACTCCGCCGTGCGGATCACTCACCTGCCGACCGGCATGGTGATCGTATGTCGCGACGAGAAGTCACAGCACAAGAACAAGTCCCGGGCACTCAAAATTCTGCGCGCGCGGCTGCTCGAAAAGGCGCACGAGGAGCAGGACGCCAAAATCGCGCAATCGCGCCGCTCGATGGTTGGTACCGGCGATCGGTCCGAGCGCATCCGCACCTATAATTTTCCGCAGTCGCGCGTGACCGACCATCGAATCAATCTGACGCTCCATCAGCTCGACCAGGTACTCGACGGTGGCCTCGACGCACTTATCGACGCGCTGGCAAGCCACGAACGTGAAATCGCCCTGGGAGCCGCGTAACGGTCGATGGAAACCGTCGTGGTAGCGGGCGGACTGCGCGATCTGCTAGCCGACGCGTCACGCCGTTTGGCAGCCGTCGAAATCGATACGGCGGCGCTCGACGCGGAAGTGATGATGGCGGCGGCAGCCGGTATCTCGCGGGTAGAGGTTATCGGTAGCCAGACCCACCCGTCAGCGAAGGCTCTCGAACGCTTCGACGCGATGGTCACGCGGCGCGAGCGTCGCGAGCCGATCGCCTACATCATCGGCCACCGCGAATTTTATTCCCTCGATATCCACGTGACGCCCGCCGTGTTGATTCCAAGGCCGGAGACCGAGGCGGTAGTCGATGCGGCGCTGGCGGTGATCGCCGGTGCACCGCCCCGCGTTGCGACGCTCGATATCGGCACCGGCTCGGGATGTATCGCCCTTGCGATCGCGGCGAACGATTCTGCAAGCCGAATCGTCGCGACGGATCTGTCGTCCGACGCGCTCAAAGTGGCGGCGCTCAACGCGAAGCGCCTCGGATTGGCCGCTCGCATCGATTTACGGCTCTCCGATCTGTTCGACTGCCTTGCCGATGATAACTTCGACCTACCGCGCGAGCGTTTCGATTTGATCGTTTCTAATCCGCCCTACGTCCGCGACGGCGAGGCATTGCCGCCTGAGGTGGGAGCCTACGAGCCGGCTATCGCACTTTATGGCGGACTCGATGGACTCGCGATATATCGACGGATTGCCGCGGCGGCGCGTGAACATCTCAACCCGAACGGCACGATCATCGTTGAAGTCGGCGCCGAACAAGCCGAGTCGGTCGGCGCTCTGTTCCGCGCCGCAGGTGCGATGAAAATCGAAACCGCGAAGGATCTCGCCGGAATCGATCGCGTCGTTATTGCGCGGTTTCCTGGCTCCAAATAGCCGGACACTTGCGCGCGCCGCCATTCTCCTTAACCCTGTCTGTCGCGACCGATGGAAAAAATGGTGATACATGGCGGGACCGCCCTCAACGGGGAGGTCGCCGTTTCCGGCAGCAAGAACGCCGCGCTGCCGTGCATGATCGCGTCGATCCTCACGGCCGATCCCGTCGTCGTTCGCAACGTGCCGCGCCTGCGGGATATTCGCACTACCGTCGAGCTGCTCGGCCGCCTGGGCGTCACGAGCCGTTGGATCGGCGATCACGAGATCGAACTCAACGCCGCCAACCTGGTCTCGTACGAAGCGCCGTATGATCTGGTCAAGACGATGCGCGCGTCTTTTTTTGTGCTCGGCCCGCTGCTCGCTCGGATGGGCCGCGCGCGTGTCTCGACGCCCGGCGGATGCGCAATCGGCGCGCGGCCGGTCAATCTTCATATCGCGGGAATCCGCTCGCTGGGCGCGCGCGTGCAGATGCGTCACGGCTATGTCGAAGCGCACGCCGAGCGGCTGGCCGGTGCTCGAATCTGGCTCGACAATCCTTCGGTCGGCGCGACGGAAAATATCATGATGGCCGCGACGCTCGCCCGCGGCACGACCGTGCTTGAGAACGCGGCGCGCGAGCCCGAAATTCAGGATCTCGCCCGCATGCTCGAATCGATGGGGGCGCGGATAGCCGGCGCCGGCACCCACGTGATCCGAATCGACGGGGTCGAAGCGCTCCATGGCGCCGACCATCGCGTGATTCCCGATCGAATCGAAGCGGGTTCCCTGATGGTCGCGGCAGCGATCACCGGTGGCGACGTGACGATCCGCAACGCGCCGCCCGGGCACCTCGATGCGGTCATTGCGAAGCTGCGCGAAGCCGGCGTTACCGTCGATTCCGGCGACGACCATATCCGTGTCCGCCGCAGCGGTATCCTGGCACCGGTCGAGTTGCGCACCCTGCCATATCCCGGTTTTCCGACCGACCTGCAGGCGCAGATGATGGCACTACTGACGCAAGCCGCCGGCACTTCCGTCATCACTGAAACCATTTTTGAAAATCGCTTCATGCATGCGCTCGAGCTGGCCCGGATGGGCGCCGACATTGTAATGAAGGGCGCTACCGCAGTGGTGCGCGGACCAGCCCGATTAAGCGGCGCGCCAGTGATGGCGACCGATCTGCGCGCCTCGATGGGGTTAATTCTGGCGGGCTTGAGCGCTGACAATACGACGGTGCTCGACCGCGTGTATCATCTCGATCGCGGCTATGAAGCGCTCGATGAGAAGCTGCGCGGCCTCGGTGCCCGAATCGAGCGCGCCGACGACGGTGCGCCGGCATGATGATCAGGATTCTCGAGAGCGCGTCGCCGGCCTTTCGCCGCTTTCTGGCGTCGATGCTGGCGCGTCCGGCTTCGGCTTCCAAAGTTGATAAGGATGTCGCCGCAATCGTCGAGGCGGTCCGTCGCGAGGGCGACCCCGCTCTGATTCGCCTGACCGCAAAGTTTGATGGCGTCCCGCTGACGCGTGATCGCGTCCGCGTGACCTCGACCGAGATGACGGCGGCGCTGGCCGGATTGCCCGCCGGCGACCGCCGCGCGTTGACGCTCGCCGCTCGCCGTATCGCCGCGTACCATCGCCACACCGTCGAACGGCCGTTCGATTTTCGCGACTCGGTCGGCATGCGTCTGGGCCAGATAGTCCGGCCGCTCGACCGCGTCGGCATCTATGTACCCGGCGGCCTCGGCGCCTATCCCTCGACGGTTCTGATGAATGCGCTCGCCGCGCAGGCGGCCGGCGTGCGCGAAATTGTGATGGTCTCGCCGCCGTCGCGAGAGGGCGAGCGCCCATCGGTGCTGGCGGCCGCGGCGATCGCCGGCGTCCACGAGTTTTATCGAGTGGGCGGCGCGCAGGCGATTGCCGCACTCGCTTTTGGCACCGCGACGATTCGGCCGGTCGACAAAATCGTCGGTCCCGGGAACGCATGGGTGCAGGCGGCCAAGCGGATGGTTTACGGCACCGTCGATATCGACAAGGTGGCAGGACCGAGCGAGGTGACCATAATCGCCGATGCGAATGCGCGTGCCGACTGGGTCGCCGCGGACCTGATTGCACAGGCCGAGCATGGATCGGGCGACGAGTCCGCGATCGTGCTGACGCCGTCGCGCCCGCTGGCAGACAAAGTCGCCGCGGCGGTGGAACTGGCTCTCGCCGAACTGCCGCGCGCAGCCGCGGTGCGGAAGGTGCTTGCGGGCGGCCGAAGTGCGATCGTGATCGTCGGGGGGCTCGAAGAGGCGTTCACGCTGGCCAACCGGATCGCGCCCGAGCATCTCGAACTCGAAATCGAGCGGCCGCGAAAATGGCTCAGCCGCGTCAAGTCGGCCGGAGCGGTGTTTATCGGCGCAAATAGTCCGGCCCCGCTGGGCGATTACATAGCGGGCCCGAATCACGTGCTGCCGACCGGAGGGGCCGCCCGCTTCGCGTCCCCGCTGGGCGCTTACGACTTTGTCAAACGAACCAGTATAATCGAGTCGTCGCCGGCGGCTCTCAAACGGCTCGGACCGGCTGTCATCCGGCTGGCGAACATGGAAGGATTTGCTGGACACGCGCGAGCGGTCGAGGCACGGCTGAAAGGCCGGCTCGCACGCTGAGCCCGGTGATCCCGGTAAAAAATAATGGCGCAGAGCAGAAAAAAGACCAACGGCCATAATGGCGTCGCGACGCATCAGCCGCCGGCGATCGCGAATGCTCCGGCGCTCGCGCCGCGGGCAGCAATGCTCGACCGGCGCACGCGCGAGACACAGGTGGCGGTCGAACTTGGCCTCGACGGCGATGGGCGATCGTCAATCTCGACCGGCGTGCCGTTTCTCGATCATATGCTCGAGAGCTTCGCCCGCCACGGCTTTTTCAATCTGAAGGTCGCCGCCACCGGCGATATCCATATCGATGAGCATCATACGGTCGAGGACGTCGGGATGGTGCTCGGCCGCGCATTCCGCACCGCGCTCGGCGATCGTTCGGGAATCCGCCGCTTCGGCAGCGCGATCGTTCCGCTCGACGAGGCGCTGTGCGAGACCGTGGTCGATATCAGCGGGCGCTCCTACCTCGCCTACAATGTTCCGATCAAACAGGAGCGCGTCGGTAACTTTCAGACCGAACTGGTGCACGACTTCATGAAGGGGTTCTGCGATGAGGTCGGCATGAACCTGCATCTGAACCTGCGCAGTGGGCGCAATCCCCATCACATTATCGAAGCGGTCTTCAAATCATTGGCCCGCGCGATGGACCAGGCGACCGCGGTTGAGCCGCGGATGAGCGGCGTGCTTTCGACCAAGGGTACGCTCTCTTCCTGACGCGTCTTGTTCGCAAGCTTCACCGTAATTCCGGCGATCGATCTCAAGGGCGGCCGGGTCGTGCGCCTGATGCGTGGCGACATGGCGCAGGCGACCGTCTACGGTGACGATCCCGCGGTTGTCGCGCGGCGTTTTGAAGACGAAGGCGCGACCGTTCTCCACGTCGTAGATCTCGACGGTGCCGTGGCCGGCGAACCGCGCAATCTCGCGGCAATCCGCGCGATTCGAGGCGCTGTCGACTGTACGGTCGAAGCCAGCGGAGGTTTGCGGACGATCGAATCAATCGAGATGTGCGTCGAAGCCGGCGCCGATCGAATCGCGATCGGTTCCGCCGCGCTGCTCGATCCCGCGCTGCTCGAATCCGCGTGTCGCGCGCTCCCGGGACGTGTGCTTGGATCGCTCGACCTGCGCGACGGCCGCCCGGCGCTCAAAGGATGGACCGAGACCAGCCCGCTAACCGTCGATACGGCGATCGAACGGTTCCGCAGCGCCGGCGTCGCCGCGATTATCTTCACCGATATCTCCCGTGACGGCGCCCGCACGGGTGTCGATGCGAACGCGGTGGCCGCCTTCGCGCGCCGGTCGGGGTTGCCGGTTATCGGCTCGGGTGGCGTCGCGACGCTCGACGACCTGACTTCGCTCAGCCGCCGATTCGAAGACGGCGTTGTCGGCGCGGTGGTTGGGCGCGCGCTCTACGAAGGCGATATCACGCTGGCGTCGATCAGAACGGCGCTCGCGCGTCTATAGTAAGCAAGTTCAGTAAGCGGGTTCGGGGGGACGGATTTGCGATGGCATCCGGGGACTCGATTGGGCGCGATGTAAAGCATCGAATCAACGCTGCTCTCGCAGCGCGACGCTCCGTGCTCGGCGAGATCGAATCGAAAGAGCTGATCGCGGCGCTCGGCGTGCGGGTCGCGATGCCGCAGATGTGCGCGACCGCCGATGAAGCTGCGAGAGCCGCCGCCGCGATAGGATTTCCAGTCGCCGTCAAACTCGGTTCCACCGACGTTTCCCATAAGAGCGACGTCGGCGGCGTTGTTCTCGGCCTCGAATCCGCCGATGCGGTTCGCGCCGCCTATGACGGGATTGGTGAAAATCTCGCGGCGAAGCTCCCAGATGCGCATTTCGATGGCGTCACCGTGCAACCGATGGTCGCGGGCGGCGTCGAGATGATCGTGGGGATCACGCGCGACGATCGCTTCGGGCCGATCATCACCGTCGGATTCGGCGGCGTGCTGGTCGAATTGATGCGCGACGTCGCGACGCGACTAGCCCCGATCGATACGGCGCAGGCGCGCGAGATGATCGACAGTCTGCGCGGACGCGTGCTGCTCGGTGGTTATCGTGGACGTCAGCCGACGGATCTCGACGCGTTGGCCGAACTGATCGTGAAAGCCGGCGACCTTGCGACTGAAGTTCATGAACTGTGCGAGCTCGATCTGAATCCCGTCGCCGTAAACGAGCACGGAGTGACGGTGCTCGATGCGCGCGCCGTCGTGGCCGCCGTGCCTGCGAAACTGCCGCCTGATCTGCATCGCGAGGCCCGCATGGCAAACCTCCGTCGCGCCTTCGAGCCGCGGACGGTGGTTGTGATAGGCGACAAGCGCGCCGGCCATTACATGTGGCTGCGGGCGTTGAAGGGTTTCAAGGGCAAGCTTTATTCGGTCCAGATCGATCCTGCCGAAATCGCGGGTATCGAGGCTTTGGGCATCGAGAATAAACTGAGCCTGGCCGAGATTCCCGAGCCGATCGATTACGCGCTCAGCGCCGTACCGCGCCAGGTCGCCCCGCGAATCCTGCGCGACTGTATCGCGGCCGGAGTCGGCGCGCTGGGATTTTTCACATCGGGCTTTTCGGAAACCGGCGAAGATCTCGGCCGGCGTCTCGAAGACGATATACGCGCGACGGCGCTCGCCGCCGAAATCGCGATCATCGGTCCCAACTGCATGGGGCTGTGTAATCCGCGAATCGGCCTGCTCAACTTTGCGGGAATCGCGCCCAACGATGGTGGCGATGTCGGCTTCATTTCGCAAAGCGGCACCCATGCGGTGAACTTCTGCCTGCAGGCGGCGGCGCGCGGAATAAAGGTCAGCCGGGCGGCGTCGATCGGCAACGCCACGGTTATCGAGGCGGCCGATTATCTCGATCTGATGAGCGACGACCCGGCAACTCGCGCGATCGCCATCTATATCGAGGGCGTCCGCGATGGACGGCGCTTCTTCGAAAGCCTCAAACGTGCGGCCGGGCGCCATCCGGTGTTCGTTCTCAAAGGTGGCGCTACCGAGGCCGGTGCCCGCGCGACACTGTCGCACACCGCATCGCTGGCCGCGCCGGCTGCCGTGTGGGACGCGATGATGCAGCAGAGCGGAGCCGTCGCCATAGCCAGTATCGACGGCCTGCTCGACGCGCTCGAGTTATCGGTCCGCGGCCACCCGCCAAAAGGCCGCCGCATGGGACTCGTTGCGATGACGGGCGGACAGTCGGTGGTGATTACCGATACGTTTGCCGCCGCCGGCCTGCGGGTTCCGACCCTGTCGCCGGATTCGATCGAAGAGTTGAAATCCTTCTTCAATATTATCGGCGGCAGCTACAGGAATCCGCTCGACGCCGGCGGCACGATCGGCTTCGGCGCCGACCTGGGCCAGCTCGAACGGATTCTGAATATCCTCGAAAACGACGCGGCGATAGATTCGATCGCGCTCGAGATTGCGACCGGGCTGCGCGGCGACGTCTGGCGCACACACGAGAACGAACTGATAGGCCTTCTGGACCATCTTGCCGCCTTCAATTCGCGCACGCTCAAGCCTTTCGCGACGATACTGCACGGCGCTCATCTGGAGGAGCTGGTTGCCCGCGCGCGCGATCTCGCGCGAGCACGTGGGCTGGTCGTATTCGACAGTTTCGAGCGGGGCGCGCGCGCGTTTGCGGCGGTCGTCGAATATCACGATCGGCGCGAGGCGATCGATGGTCCCGCTCGCACGGTCAATTCTTAATTCGTGGGCTTCGTCGATCTCAATTCTTCGGCTTCACCGGGACCGACTTCTCCCCGACCACGCTGAACGCACCTGCCGCCGGATGGGCGCGCAACTCGCCAATCGGTGACACCACGGTGAGAACGCTGGCGCCCATATTGGTGTCGAGTATCGCGAGGTCGTTGCCATCCGGCGACCAGCTCATCAGGACCGGACCGATCACGGGTCCGCTGGCCAACGTCAAAGCTGTGCGCGTGGGCTCCAGGTAGCCGATAATTCGCCGGATAGGTCCCGTGGCGCCGGGGGTAATCAGATCGATCGCCGCCATGTCGGTCGCCTGTGTGTAATCCATCGTGCTCAACGCCAGCATCGGCGCGGTGGTTTTGATACCGAGCGAAAGGATTTCGACATCGGGCATGCTCGGGCCCATCAGCGCCACTTGCACCGGCCATAGCTTGGCGACGGCCTGGGTGGCGCGCCACGTTAGGGTCTGGCTTCCGAGCGCCAGGATTTCGCCCGTGCTCGTCCATGCGGCCGACGCCGACGAAATAGCGATTGGACTCGTTGAGCTGTCGGCAGGATCGTGCCGAAAGACGCCGCGCGAGCCGCGGAACGGCGCCGAATAAAGAATTGACTCGCTGTCCGGGGACCATCCGATTGGAGTGATCGGTCCGCCATGCATCGTGACGCAGGCGGGATTCTGCAGGCGGATCAGAACCGGCAGCGCGACCGCGTCACCGCTGCCGATCGCCCAGTTGCCGTTGGGACTCCATGATAACGCTGACAGTGCACATTCGATTGCGATGCGCTTGACCGAGCCAAGTCCGGTCGTGTCGATCACGTAGAGGCCGTTGGGCGACGCGTTCTCGACGTTGCCCGGCGCGCCAGCTTCGGGCGGATTGGCCGGCGCCGGCGAGCCGTTCGAGTTCGAGCTCGATCGCAGGCCGACCGCGATTCGATGAGGGTCGAGCCAGGCCACGCTGATCGAGTCGAAGACGCCGTTGAACGACGCGATCAGGTTGCTCTCATCCGGGGCGATCACTTCGTGCAGGATAATGTTGAGCCGTCCGGACGTCGGTTCGATCGCCGCGATTGCCAGCGTCATGCCGTCGGGGCTCGCGACGACGTCGGCAATTTTCGCGCCGGGCACGACCGTTCCGAAGTCGGTCGCGATCACGAACGGGGGGCGCGCGCCGGTCGTGTCGATGCCGATCACTGCGGTGTGATCGCCCAGCGCGCCGACCGCCGCCAGCACGCTGCCGTTTTGCAGCCACATCGGTGCGTAAGGCGCGACTGGGGTAAAGCCGGGTGGCAGGACGACGCGGCCGACGATTTTAGCGCCATTGGCGACCATCATGGTGGCAGTAGTCGTGGACGGAGGCGGCGGTACCGGTACGATCGGAGCCGCGGTCTGAGCGACCTCCTTCTTTTTGGTGGCGCAGGACGACAGCGCGATCGGGATGCATGCGATCGCTAATGCGGCGACAATCGCGGCGGCTTGTGCCGCGCGGCTCCTCGACGCGGTTCTGTTCGCCCGGTCAGGTGTAATAGGTTGGAAGAGGAACCTCATGAAACTAGCCGATCTTGCCCCTCGCTATCACCGCCGGACCACGCGCGTCGGACTTGTTGCATCCGCCATGGTGCTTTTGGGCGTCGCCATCCTCGCCGCGGGAGCGACGCGCAGCGGAATCGTGCTGATGCTTCTCGGCTGCATTGTCGCGGCCATCTATTACGCGCTTGTCCTCCGGGCGGCTCGGATACCTCTTAATTCGGTCTTGATCATAAGGCTTGCAGGCGCGATGCGCGAGGTTGCGTCGCGCTCGCCGATCGACATGGTCCGTGGCCGCCGCGCTCCCTCGCTCGACGACATTCGCCGGGCGCTGGAATTCGCCGTCACCGACCCGCGGCTCGAAGCTATAATCGTCGAGATTGCCGGCGCCGAGATCGGCATGGCGGCGGCCGAGGAAATTCACTCGATGCTCGCGGCGGTCAACGGAGCGGGCAAGCGCGTGATAGCGCTTATAGCTGGAGATCAGGCGGGTTTGCGGGAATACCTGGTCGCATCGGGCGCCGGCGAGATTGTTATCAATCCCGACACGACGCTCCTGATGGTCGGCGTTTCGGCGGGCGGACTTTTCCTTCGTGACGGGCTCGAGAAGGCGGGAATCGGCGCCCAGACGATACAGCGAAAAGAATACAAAGGTGCGGCGGAAATGTTCAGCCGCGACTCGATGTCGCCGGCCGTGCGCGAGAGCCTCGACGCGTTGATCGGCGACTGGCAGGAGGTGCTGACGGCTGCGGTCGCGACACAGCGGCGGCTGCCGGTCGATCGGACGGCCGAGCTGCTCACGCGAGGATTTACCGGAGCCAAATTGGCGTGCAAGGACAGCCTGGTCGATCGCACCGGTTACTTTGAAGACCTGCGCGCCGAGCTTGCTCCCGAGGACGCCGACCGGCGGATGGTTCCGCTCGGTCGTTATTTGCGCCGGGTGGCATACGAAACCAGCCGCTATCGGCGCCGCGACCGAATCGCACTGATTCATGCGCTCGGCCCGGTGATTGCCGGCGAACCGCCGGCGGGCGGCGAATTTCTGAGCGGTGAAGTGGCGGCCCGCGCAATCCGATCCGCGATCGAAGATTCACGTGTCCGCGCGATCGTCATGCGGGTCAACTCGCCCGGCGGTTCGGCGGTCGGATCGGACCTCGTGTGGCGGGCGGTGCGCGAGGCGAGGGCGAAGAGCAAGCCGCTGGTCGTATCGATGGGCGACGTGGCGGCGTCGGGCGGCTATTACGTCGCGATGGGCGCCGACGCGATCGTCGCACAAGCGTCGACAGTGACGGGATCGATCGGCGTGGTCTATGCCAAGTTCAACGCGGCCGCTCTGCTCGGCAGGGTCGGCGTGGCGATGGATTTCGTCAAGCGGGGCGATAGCGCCGATGCGCTATCGGTAGCGCGCCCGTTCAGTGCCGCGGAAATGGCGCAGCTCGAAGGCGTAATCGACGAGGTCTACGGCAACTTTACCGCCAAGGTCGCCGATGGCCGCGGATTGGCTCCGGAAGCCGCCGAGGCAGTCGCGCGTGGGCGAGTATGGAGCGGCCGCGCGGCCCGTGAAAACAAGCTCGTGGACGAACTCGGCGGCCTGGCGGCGGCTATCGAAATCGCCCGGCGCAGGGCGAACATCCCGCCCGGCCGTGCGCATGAGGTGGTTGTGTTTCCCGGCGGCGGGATGCTGTCCGGGATGCGATCGGCGCTCAACGCCTCGACGGTTTCCGTCGATCAGGAGCTGATCGGATTGGCTATCGGCGTGCCCGTCCGATGGGTCCCGGCATTGATTCGCCTGATGACCCGCGGTGGCGTCATGATGCTGAGCGCGCTGATATCACCGTAAATTCTATTCGCCGGCGTCTATTTCGCTGAAGTCTCTTTCGTCTTGAGCCTGATTCTCGCGCCGCAGTTAGCATCGACGACTGGGGGCGGCGGCTCCATTTCAGCCGGCGGATCTTTCTCGACCGTGCGGAAGAGCCGGAGTAACGCGCGATGCACCTCGGGTGTCGATTTCCCGATTGGCGCGAAGAATTCGTCGTATGCAAGCTCCACATCGGGTAGGGCGCGCACAAACAGGCTAAGGCCGCGCTTGGTAAGCTGAAGCCGCTTGGCGCGATTGTCGTTGGGATCGCCTTTGCGCAGAAGCATCCCGTGCCGCTCGAGAGTCCTCAGCGTCTTGGAGATGAGCATCGGGTCCATCGTGCAGAAATGCGCCAGGCGCGATTGCGATACGCTGCCCGTTCGCGCAAGCCACGCCGTCGAAGCCATCAGTATGAACTGCAGGTGAGTCATGCCGAGCGGCGCCAGTGTGGCGTTGAGCCGGCGGATCCATCCGTGCGTGACGTGCCACAGCAGATAGGCGAGGCTGTCTTCGGGCCGATGGAAACGCGAGACGCGCTCCCACGCGATTTGCGCCAGTTCCGCCATCTCCGCGCACTCCGATTGTGCGCCTGGCGGTGCGCTGCGTCTGGCTGTCCCCATGGTTGTCCCCCCGGAAATTGGCGAAGTTTGGTTCGCTTGAAACTTTATTATATATGTTTATAATAATTTACGGACTTGACGAATTCGCTCTGGTCTTCACCCTGGTGCTGGTGCAAAACTGGGATCGCTCGTGAAAAGCAAACTGATAGACGCCCAGGCGGCGCAAAGTTCCGAACAAGACGCGAAAACCTGGGGCCAGGTCGAAGACCAGGATGATAAAGACCAAGAAGATGTCCGGCCGCCGCGCGGCAACGTAGCGGGAAACTTGGCCGCCAATGTATCGAGAATGCGCCGCGGCGACGCCTCCACCGACGATTTCCCGATCGAGCCTGCCGCCTTTCTTGACGCCGACGTGGCCGAAAAGCCCGTCACGCGCTCCCCGACGCGCAAGCGGCTTATCAGCCTGGCTGGCGCCGCAATCGTTGTCGCGATCATGTTCTTCGTCATCCCCCGGCTCTGGTCCTACTTCAATTCCTACGAAACCACCGATGATGCCGAGATCGATGGCCATGTCAACCCTATCAGTTCGCGCATCGATGGCACCGTCGTCAAGGTCTATGTCCATGAAAATCAGGAAGTCGAGGCCGGCGCGCCGCTGGTCGATATAGATCCGCGCGACCAGCAGGTGGCGGTGGAGCAGGCGCAGGCCGATTATGCGCAGGCGCAGGCCGTCGCGGCGACCTCGCGGCGCGACCACGAGGCGTCGCTGGCACGGGTCCGCGCCGACCAGGCGACCAACATCAAGGGTCAGGCCGATGCGGCCCGCTACAGGGCTCTGTACGCCCAGAATATCGTGTCCCGCGAGGAGTACGACCAGTCGATCGCTGCCGCGCGCGTCGACGCCGCCCAGGTTGACGTTGACAGCGCCAATGCCGGATCGGCTGAACGGACGATCGCGTCGCGCGACGCGGGCGTCGCGTCCGCCAAGGCAAAGCTCGACCAGGCTGAACTCAATCTTAGCTATACGACGATTACGGCACCGGTGGCGGGCATAATCGGCAAAAAGACTGTCGAAGTCGGCCAGCGGGTCCAGTCGGGCGAGGAATTGCTCGCGGTGATTCCGCTCGACGACATCTGGGTGACCGCCGATTTCAAGGAGACCCAGCTGCGCCGGATGCATCAGGGGCAGCAGGTCACGATCTACGTCGATGCGTTCGGCCGCGACTATCGCGGCTATGTCGAGGCTTTGGCCGGCGCCAGCGGTGAGAAATTCAGCCTGCTGCCGCCGGAAAACGCGACCGGAAACTACGTCAAAGTCGTCCAGCGCTTCCCCGTTCGAATCCGCCTCTACCCCGGTCAGAATCAGGATCATCTTCTGCGGCCCGGCATGTCAGTCGAGCCGACAGTCTGGCTGCAATGAGCGCCGCCGCGGCGGGGCCGATTGGGCCGGCCGTTGCACCCTGGCGGCCGAGCCATAATCCGTGGGTCGTGGCGCTGACCGTCACGCTGGCGACCTTCATGGAGGTGCTCGACACCTCGATCGCCAACGTCGCACTGCCGCATATCGCGGGGGGCCTGTCGGCCGGCGTCGACGAGAGCACCTGGGTGCTCACCTCGTACCTGGTTTCCAATGCGGTCGTGCTGCCGATGAGCGCGTGGCTGTCGACGATCCTCGGGCGTAAGCGCTTCTACATGAGCTGCGTCGCGCTGTTCACGATGAGCTCGGTGCTATGCGGCTTTGCACCCACGCTCTCGACCCTGATCTTCTTCCGCGTGCTCCAGGGCGTCGGTGGCGGCGGTCTGCAGCCGAGCGAACAGTCGATTCTGGCCGATACCTTTGTGCCGGAAAAACGCGCGATGGCCTTTGCCGTCTACGGGATGGCGGTCGTTCTGGCGCCGGCTATCGGGCCGACGCTCGGTGGCTGGATAACCGATAACTTCGACTGGCGCTGGATTTTCTTTATCAATCTGCCAGTCGGGATCATCTCGCTCATCCTGACCTCGCGCGTCGTCGAGGACCCGCCCCATCTGACCGGCAGGAACAAGCGGATGAAGGTCGACTATGTCGGGATCATCCTGATTACGCTGGGGCTAGGCGCGCTCCAGGTGATGCTCGACAAGGGCGAGCGCCTGGGTTGGTTCCAATCGGATTTTATCGTGACGTTTGGCGTCGTTGCGATCGTCGGGCTGACCGCCTTCTCGATCTGGGAGTGGTTCCAGGCGCATCCGCTGGTCGAGCTGAAGATGCTCAAGCAGCGCAATTTCGCGACGGCCAGCGTCATGATGACGATGCTCGGGCTGACGCTTTTCGGCAGCACGGTCGTGATGCCGCTGTTTCTGCAGGAGCTCCTCGGCTACAGCGCTGAGCAGTCGGGTCTCGTCCTGTCGCCGGGCGGGCTTGCGATAATACTGATGCTGCCGCTGGTCGGCTTTCTGATGACGCGGGTCGATCCG
>Ga0302325_10006490_pt1 | contig 26272 bp, 29 predicted proteins | sample Palsa_T0_2_FD_201948 | JGI IMG/M metagenome (GOLD analysis project Ga0302325, IMG submission 201948) | Peat permafrost microbial communities from Stordalen Mire near Abisko, Sweden - Palsa_T0_2 | ecosystem: Environmental > Terrestrial > Soil > Palsa > Peat permafrost | place: Sweden: Abisko... | reverse complement strand
GCTGCTCATGGGTGATCGTGGCGACCTTGTCGCGGTGGGGCTCGGCCGAGCCCTTCTCCAGCGACAGCGCCTGCTTGATCAGCACGGCGGCGGGCGGGTTCTTGGTGACGAAGGTGAACGAGCGGTCCTCGTAGACCGTGATCACGACCGGAATCACCGTCCCGGCGTCGGACTGCGTCTGGGCGTTGAACGCCTTGACGAACTCCATGATGTTGACGCCGTGCTGGCCGAGCGCGGGGCCGACCGGCGGCGCCGGGCTGGCCTGTCCACCGACCGCCTGGAGCTTGATCTGAGTTAGGACTTTCTTCGCCATCTCACTTGACCTTAGATCTTCTTGACCTGATCGAATCCAACCTCGACCGGCGTCTCGCGGCCGAAGATCGACACCAGCACCTTGAGGCGCTGCGCGTCCTCGTTGACCTCCGAGATCTCGCCGGAGAAGTCCGACAGTGGCCCGGAGACGACCTTGACCGACTCGCCGATCGAGAATTGCGCGCGGCTGCGCGGACGCTCGGTCGGCTCGATGTTCAGCAACCGGTCGACCTCAGCTTGGGTCAACGGCACCGGCTCGGTGGCCGCGCCACCGACGAACCCGGTGACGCCGGGCGTGCCCTTGACCAACGACCACGTGTCGTCGTTCATGTCCATCTGCACCAGCACGTAGCCGGGCATCGTCCGCTTCTCGATCGTCACCTTCTGGTTGTCCTTCATCTCCGACACGGACTCGGTCGGGACCACGATCTGACGCACGGCCCGCTGCTGGTTGAGCGAGACGATTCGGTGCTCAAGGTTGTGCTTGACCTTGTTTTCGTGGCCTGAATAGGTGTTGACGACGTACCAGCGGAACATTTCAGTGACTCGTTTTCGGGAAGGGACTACTTGAGGATGAAGTTGACGAGGTGCGCGGCGACCCAATCGCCGCCCGCCAAGAACGCGCCCGCGACGATCACGAAGCCGATCACGACCCCGGTGGCCTGTACCACCTGCGGACGGTCCGGCCACTGTACCCGGTGAAGCTCACGCCAGCTTCCCTGCAGGAAGCGCACCAGCCGCACCGCCGGGCCCGGCCGATGGACGATCTCGCCGCCCGATCCCTCGCCCCCCGCACCCTCGCGCGTGGGCCGACGGGACCTGCCGCCGCCACCGTCCTCGCCGACCGCCGGATCCCGATCGGGCTCGGCGTCGTAGCCTAGCTCGTCGTAGAGGCCGTCCTGCTCGGACGCCTCGTCGTCGTCGCCGGCCGCGGTCGCCAAGCCCGGTTCCTCGTACGAGGAATCCTGCTGTCCGGCGTCGCTTGAGCGATTGCGGTTGCGGGCCACGGCTATCGGTGAGACAGAACGCTCAGCGGGTCTCGCGGTGGGGCGTGTGGCACCGACACCAGCGGCAGTACTTCTTCAGCTGCAGCCGCTCAGGGTTGTTGCGCTTGCTCTTGTTGGTCTGATAGTTCCGGCGCTTGCACTCCTCGCAGGCGAGGGTGGCAGCGATCCGCACGTCTCCACGGGCCATGAGGCGCCCTTTCTGCGAAGAAACTCTGGTGGTCGAAGATCAGCGGCCGAGCCGCGGGCGCCAAAACGAACGCCACCCGGCGCTGGGCTGGAGTGTAGCGCCGCGACGCCGTGACACCGAGTGCCGCGCCCCGCAAGAATTGCGCGATGCTCCGGTTGATCGGTCTGATGATCTCGATCGGGTTCGCGGACTCGCTGAACCCGAGCACGATCGCTCCGGCGATGTATCTCGCCACGGACGAACGCAGCGCTCGCAGCCAGGTGACGCAGTTCACGCTGGCCGTGTTCGCCGTCTACCTGGTCGGCGGGCTGGCGGTGGCGCTGGGTCCGGGCGAGCTGCTCCTGCATCTCGTGCCCCATCCGCGCCCGGGGCTGAAGTACCTGTTCGAGATCATCGGCGGCGTCGTGCTGCTGACCCTTGCGGCGGTCCTCTGGTCGTTCCGGCGCCAGCTCGTCGGACGTGAGCTCCCCGAGGTCCATACCGACGGTCGCTCCAGCGCGCTGCTCGGCGCCACGATCACCGCGGTCGAGCTGCCGACCGCGTTCCCGTACTTCGCCGCGATCGCCGCCGTCGTCGGCTCCGGGTACGGCGTCTGGCATCAGGTGTTCCTGATCGTGATCTTCAACCTCGCGTTCGTGCTGCCGCTGCTGGCGATCGTCGCCATCGTTCAGCTCGCGGGATCCGACTCGCAGCGGATGCTGGTCGCGGCCCGGGCCTGGCTGGAGCGTCACTGGCCCGTCGCGCTCGCCGTGGTCGGCCTGGTCGCGGGGGTGTTCTGCGTGTTCATCGGGATCACCGGCCTCATCAGCCTGCGCCACGGCCATGCCGCGGCCGTCGCTCGGCGGCTGCGCGGCATCGTCGCCCACTGAGCGGGCTCGGTCAGCTGCCGGCGGCCGCACGGGCGTCGCGCAGCAGCTCACGCATTCCCGCCAGCCACCGCTCCGGCTGGGCGCCCTTGAACGCCATGTACCTGGCGACGTCGCTATGCGGGAGGATCAGGAAGCGCTCGTCGGCGACGCCCCGCAGTACCGCGACGGCGACGTCGTCGGGCTCGAGCACCACGTCGGCCATCATCGGCGCCGAGCCGACCGGATCCTCCTCAAGCGCGACCGCCAGCAGCGGCGTGTTGACCGCCTGCGGGCACACGCACGAAACCTTGATCCCGACGTCGGCGTACGTGATCGACAGCCACTCGGCGAGCGCAACCGCGGCGTGCTTGGTGATCGAGTATCCGAGTCCCGACAACTGGGTCAAGAGTCCCGCGGCCGACGCCGTGCTCACCAGATAACCGTCGCCGCGGGCCGACATCTCGGGCACCAACGCTCGCGCAGCCCAGAGGTGGGCCATCACGTTGACGTCCCAGGTGAGCTGCATCGCGCCGTCGTCGTCGGGCAGTCCCGGCGGCCCGGCGACGCCGGCATTGGAGAAGAACAGGTCGATCGGGCCGTTGTGCCCACGTGCGGTCTCGATCAGCGTGACGATCTCGGGTTCGTGACCGACATCGACCGCGACCGCGAGCGCGCCGGGCAGCTCGTCGGCGACGGCCTGCGCGGCGTCACCGTCGAGGTCGGCGATCACGACGCGCGCGCCCGCGCGAGCGAACCGGATCGCACACGCGCGGCCGATCCCGGAGGCGGCGCCGGTGATCACGATGTGCTTGCCGGACGGGTCCATGGGCGCGCAAGCCTATGGATCGCAGCCCGATCGCGCCGCGCGCAGTGCGTCAGCCGCCGGGCTTGCCGTTGGTGACGGGGCCGTCCTGGGCCTCGTCGGGCGTCGTCGACGTCGGTCCCGATGCCGGCATGTGGAAGCCCTGCGCGCGCGCGTTGCGGGTCACGCGGAGCGCCCGCTCGACGCGTTTGGTGATCCCGGCCTGGACCTTCTGGGTCTGGCTCGTCTCCAGCGGCGTGGGCGGCGGTGGCGTCAGCCGCTCCCGAGGGGCCGGCGGCGCGCTCGGCGGCAGGCGCAGGATCGACTGCGCGATGGCCGAATCGAGCTCCGAGCTCCACAAGTCCGCGCGCAGCTCGTCGATCGTGGTGCCGACCGTCAGCGAGACGACCCGCCGCAGCACGATCAGCGTCGCGGCGACGGCACCGAGCGCCCCGACGACCGTCGCGATCCCGTTGTGGAATAGGATCGCGTAGACGAGTAGCAGCGTCGCGGCCGCGGCCAGCCCGAGCGCCGGCAGATAGGCGCCGGCGAGCCCGCGGATCAGCGTCCCGAGCCGGCTGGCATGGCGGACCGACGCCGCGACGACGGTGTCGGGGTCGATCATCTGGCGCGCGTCCTTGTCGCCGGAAAGCAGCGCCCGCCACAGCTCCGCCTGACGCGTCAGCGCCGCACGGACGTCGGTCATGTTCTCGCGGGCGCGCGCGTCGGCCGTCCACCGCCGCCACTGCTCGAGCGTCGCCGAGACGGCCGCCGCCGAGTGCGCCGGCAGCAGCGTCGATAGATCGGCGAGCCGGCCCTGGATCGGGATCACGCGGCCGGCCTCGAGTCGGTCCATCAGCTCCGAGAGGTCGCTGGGATTCTGGCAGACCTGGGCGAGCGAGCGACCGACGTCGTAGGCGTGCAAGGACGCGTCGCCCCCGGCGCGCAGGGCGCCCGAGAGCTGCACGTGCAGGTCGTACAGCGCTTGGCCCCAGGCCGGCTGGTCACCCTCCGGCAACTCGCCGAGGATCTGCGCGGACGGCAACGTGATCGTGTCGGCGACGGAGGCGCCGAGTGCCTCACGGATCAGCGTGCGGATCCGGAGCAACGACGCGTGTACGGTCTGGCGCGGCGTCAACGCACCGATGCCGGGCAGCGTCTCGGGAAGCTCCGGCGTGGGGCCGTCGACCTCACGCGCGGCGTACAGGTCCGCCATCTCCCACCCCAGCCCCAGCGCCGCGACCACGGAGACGTTGCCGCGCGGTTCGGCGCGCACGCCCCCCTCGATCGTCTGCTCGTGCACCCGCCTGACGTTACAGGAGCAGACGGCCGGCACCGCAATCACGCGCCCACTCACGGGCGGTTCCGACGGCATTTCGATCGATGCCTTTCACGGCTTTGATGACGGACCCGATCCGCAATCGTGTTAGGGCTCATTTGCGGCTCATTTGCAGGAGATTGTGTGAGGCAATGCACACTCTCGATGACCCTTGTCGCGGCTAGTGTCGGTGCGTGCAGACGCCGCGACGCGAGGCGTCGAAACCGGTAAAAGCGACCCGCGAACGAAAGCCATCCATGACCACAATCCCCACCACCCGCTCACTGCGTGCCTCCGACCGCGCACGCAACCTGTTCGCCGAGCTCGAGCACGCTCAGCGCCGGCTGCTGGAGATGGAACTCGGCGTCCCGACGACGGCCGCGCCGCGCCGTACGGGCATGCTGTCGCAGATCGACCACCGGTAGTCCCGACGCGTGGGCCGGCGACCCCGCCGGCCCATGCTCACCGGCGCCGTGGACCGTGCGTCAGCCGTCGCGGCAGCGGCACCGGCGACAGCTTCGAGACCGCCTCGCCGACGAGCACGCGCGGCGCGAGCTTCGCGACCAGCTCCGCCAGCTCATCATGCTGCGCGTCGCTCAGCCGCCCCGGGCGGCCCCGTCCGATCCGCACGAGAGTCACGACCCGACGCCGCTCCTCGGGCGTCAGCCGTTGGAGGTGATCACGCGCGAGCATCGCGATCTCGGCGGCCGAGAGCAGCTGCACGACCGGCACGCGGCGCAGGCCGGGCACCCGGTCGGCGACCTTCCCGGCCGTGCGCGTGACGAACCCGGAGGGCATCGCAACGAGTGTATGGGCCGCGCGTACCACGCCGAACGCGAACGGTGTCGATCGCGTTCTTCCGGCGACCGTGGGCCCTCACGCGACGCCAGAGTCAAGCCCGGGCGGCCGCGGCGCCGACCAACGCGCGGAACAGACCGCGATCGGATCCCTGCTCGGGGTGCCACAGCACGCCGACGCAGAACCGCGCGGACGGATCCTCGATCGCCTCGATCACGCCGTCGGGCGCCCGGCCGACGACCCGCAGCCCGCGCCCGACCGACTCGACCCCCTGGTGGTGGCCCGAGTGGACAACCGCCCGCTCGCCGATCGCGGCGCCGACCGCGCTGTCGGCGCACACCTGGACGCCATGTAGCGTGAAGCTCCCCGGCGCGGTCCCGTGCCTTGGCAGGTCCGCGACCAGGGTGCCGCCCCGCAAGACGTTGAGCAGCTGCATGCCGCGGCAGATCCCGAGCACCGGCAGGTCCCGGTCAAGCGCGCCGCGGAGCAGTGCCGACTCGGCTTGGTCGCGCTCCGGGGCCGCGATGATCGCTTGCGGTCCGCGCTCGCGGCCGTACAGCGCCGGATCGATGTCCGGGCCGCCGCCGACGATCAGGCCGTCGAGCAGATCCAGCGTGCCGGTCTCATCGGCGTCGACGATCGCCGGCAGCAGCACCGGGCGGCCGCCAGCGTCGGTCACCGCGGTCACGTACGTGTATGGCAGCAGCGACACGCGGACGTCGGTCCACGGCCCCCAGGTCGCATGCGCCAGGTACGAGGTGATGCCGATCACGGTCATGCTGCCCGCCTGGGGTCCCCGATCGCAACTTTGCGCACGAGCCTCGTGTTCTCACGAGCACAGATGCCGATCCGCGGAGCCCGCATGACGCACGCCATCCTCGCAGCGCTGATCGCCGGCTGCGTGGCGACAGCGGACGCTCACGCCGCCGCGGCGAGCACGCGGGGGGCCAATCGGACGGCCGCGATCAAGGCGGCGACGGCGCTCGTCACGCGCGTTCCGCCCCCCGCCGGTGCGCGGCGCGAGCGGACCGAGCCGGCCGGCGACGGCGGCCTGCTCGCCGCCCCGCCCGACGCGCCCGCCAGCCGCGCGCTGATCGACCGCCACGTGCTCTACGTGATCGACGAGCCGCTGAGTGACGTGCAGCACTACTACGACGGCCGCCGACCCGCCCGCGTCCGCCAGGTCGCGAGCGGCAGCGCCTCGGGGCCGCGCGCTCCGGCCAACCTCAACATGACCTGGGCGTGGGCGACGAAGCCGGCCGGGCTCGTCTCGCGTCAGACGGTCATCGAGATGGTCGCGCTGGCGGGCGGTGTCACCGGCATCCGGGTCGACGCGCAGGTGATCTACCGCGTCCCCCGCCCGGCCGGCGAGCAGGTGCCCGCAGGCGTCACGCAGGTCGACATCACCCGTGCCGCTCCCGGCCGGACGCCTGACCTCTCGCGCACCGTCACGAGCCCGGCGCAGGTCCATGCGATCGTCGCGATGATCGACCGGCTCCCGATCGTGCAACCAAACGACATCGCCTGCCCGGTGCAGCTCGCCGGCATCCCGGTCGTGACGTTCTCGTTCCGCGCCGGCCCGGACGGGCCGTCGCTGGCGAGCGCGGCCGAGCAGGCCGACGTGACCGAGCCGACCGGCGCCTGCGATGCGCTCACGTTCGCGACCGGCTCACGCGCGTGGCCGTCGCTGTTGCATGGCGCAACGTTCCTGCACCGCGTCGACCGGCTCGTGCACGCACGCTTCGCGACGGCCGCGCCCCTCCCGGCGCGCTGAGCGCGGACGCCTGCGGCCCACGTGAGGCTGCCGATCGGCTGCGGTGGGAAGCTTCAGCTGCCAACCTCCCGATCGGCCAGTCCTCGGACGTCAACACGTCCTGCCCCGAGTACAAGGTGGTCGCGGTCGACGTGCGGCCGATCCCCGAGCAGCCGGCGTTCACGCCGCAGCTCACCGGAGTCGCCTGACGGGCGCCCGGGGCGGCCGATCTGCGCGCGGCCCCGGGACCTGCCGCGGTTTGACGTGTCGGCCGCGCCGCACATTGGATCGATGCTGTTTCGTTTGCGCCGTTTCTGGTTAGATCGCGGGTACGGCTCGGGAGTCAACCGTTGAACCGACGTTAGGAGACCTTTTGTCTGCGCTCATCAAACCCCGCCTGCTGTTGCCGATGCTCGCAGTGGTCACGTGCTTCGTGCTCGCCGGGCCGATCGTGTCGACCGCCGCCGCCAGCGACAACTCGATCATCGGCGTCGTCAACCACTGGAGCGCGATCGTCCAGAAGGACGAGACCGCGATCAACAAAGCCGAGCAAGCCTATAAGCACACCCGCAAGGCCGCACCGGTCGTCGCGGACCTCACCCACGAGGTCGGCGACCTGCACTCGTTCGTCTCACAGCTCAATGCGCAGACGGCGTCCACCTCCACCGGCGCGAAGGGCCGCGATGACATCGCCGCCGGCGCGACGCTGGTCGCCAAGTCCTACACCTCGTTTGCGCGGGAGCTCAAGCAGGCCGGCTCCAAGGGGCTGTCCCAGTCTCAGATCAACGCCAACTCGAAGGTCGCCCTGGCCGGCCACAACAAGATCATCGCCGGCATCAACCTGCTCCGGTCGCTGACCTAGGCGCAGGTCGGAACGAGCGACTCACCGGCCTCGCACGTTCAGCAACGCCAGCTTCGCCCGGCGTGGGAGACGCTTGATCCGAGCCTCCTCGCGCCGGGCCGCTGTGCGGCTGTCCATCGGCAGCGCCAACTCGAGCACGACCGGCAACCGGCTGGCCGTGTAGCGGCTTGCCGTGCCCGCCTCGTGACGCGCGATCCGCCGCTCCAGGTCGGTCGTCCAACCGGTGTACAACGAACCGTCGCGACAACGCAGCAGGTAGACCCAAGCGTCGGGTGCCATCCCACATGCTTTCAGCCCGGACGCCGCCGATCCTGCCTGCGACACACGCGGAGCGACGTAACCGCGGACTCGTCGCAGGTTACGGTTTGCGTGACCCGCGCCGAACGCATCGCCAACCTGACCGGCGTCGTCCTTCCGTTCGTCGGGGTGATCGCCGCGATCGTGCTGCTGTGGAACCGCGCGGTCGATCTGACCGACATCGGCATCCTCGTCGTCTCCTATCTGGTCACCGCGATCGGGGTGACGGTCGGCTTCCATCGGCTGCTGACCCACCGGGCGTTCGCCACCTACCCGTGGCTCGAGCGGACGTTCGCGGTGATGGGTTCGATGTCGGTCCAGGGCTCGGTGATGGACTGGGTCGCCGACCACCGCAAGCACCATGCGCATACCGACGTCGAAGGCGACCCCCACAGCCCGCACGTCGGTCACGGCTCCGGGATCGCCGGACTCTGGCACGCGCACACCGGCTGGCTGCTGGAGACCCAGGGGCAGGCCGACTGGCGTAAGTACGCCCGCGATCTCTACGACGACCCGGCGATGCGCGCGATCGGGCGACGCTTCCCGCTGTTGGTCGTGATTTCGCTCGCGGCGCCGACCCTGGCCGGCTTCGTCCTGCACGGCTTCACCGCCTCAGGCGCGCTGCAGGGCTTCGTCTGGGGCGGGCTCGTCCGGATCTTCCTCGTGCACCATGTGACCTGGTCGGTCAACTCGATCTGCCACTTCTTCGGCAAACGGCGGTTCGAGATCGACGACCGGTCGACGAACGTCGCCTGGCTGGCGTTACTGTCGCTGGGCGAATCCTGGCACCACAACCATCACGCGTTTCCTCGCTCGGCGATGCATGGCCTGCGTCGCTGGGAGGTCGACCCGTCGGCGTGGATCATCGGCGCGCTGGAGCGGATCGGGCTGGCGTGGAACGTGATCCGAATCTCACCCGAGCGCCAGATCGCCAAGGCTGCGATCGCGGCGCGGGTATCCTGACCCTAGAATCCGCAGCGTTCGGATGAACGCCGCTTCGAGATCATCGTCCACGGATGGGCCCGTCCGCGGCCGGATTCGCCGGGTACAGCAGCGCCGCGAGATGCTGCCCGCGGACGCCAGGGTCAGCTTCGCCGCCGAACGCGATGCCGCCGGGATCGATGCCGTGCTGCGGTCGCTGGACGACGAGCTGGTCGGCCTGCGACCGGTCAAGGACCGGATCGCCGAGATCGCATCGCTACTGCTCGTCGACCGGGTGCGGCAGCGGTTCGGCCTGCAGGCCCCGCGACCCAGCCTGCACATGTGCTTCACGGGCTCGCCGGGGACCGGCAAGACGACGGTCGGGCTACGGATGGCCGAGCTGCTCAAGCGGTTGGGCTACCTGGACGAGGGACAGCTGGTGACGGTGATGCGCGACGAGCTCGTCGGTCAGTTCGTCGGCCAGACCGCGCCGTTGACCCACAAGGCGCTCAAACGCGCGATGGGCGGCGTGCTGTTCATCGACGAGGCCTATCACCTCCACCGTGACGAGAGCGCCAAGGATTACGGCCAGGAGGCGATCGAGGTGATGATGCAGGTGATGGAGAACAACCGCGATCAGCTGGTGGTGATCTTCGCCGGTTATCCCGACCGGATGGAGGCGTTCCTGGAATCCAACCCTGGCCTGCGCTCGCGGATCGCATTTCACCTGCACTTCGCCGACTACACGGTCCCGGAACTGGACGCGATCGGCCAGGTGATGATGAAGCAGTCGGGCTATTACCTGTCCGACGACGCCGAGTCGGCATTTCACCGCTATCTCGACGCCCATCGGCAGGATCCGAGGTTCGCCAACGGCCGCACCGTCCGCAACGCCCTGGAGGCCGCCCGCTTCAAGCACGCCGCGCGGTTGACCGCCGACCTCCAGCGGGAGTGGAGCCGCGACGAGCTGATGCGGATCGACGCCGAGGATCTCGTGATCGAAGGCTTGGACTCGCCCGAGATCGCGAAGGACATGACGATGATCCCGCTGGAGCGCAGCGAGCACCACTCCTACACCGGCTTCAGAGGCCCGACCTAGCTCTGAGAGCCGAAGGTCTCCCGCAGCTCGCGTTTGGAGACCTTGCCGCTTCCGGTCTTGGGCAGCTCGGCGAGGTGGTGGATGCGCCTCGGCAGCTTGTAGCCGGCGAGCCTGGAGCGCGCGAACGCGATCAGCTGCTCGGCGTCCGGCGGTTCGCCGTCCCCGGTCACGACGGCCGCGCAGACGATCTCGCCCCAGCGCTCGTCGGTCACGCCGAAGACCGCCACCTCGGCGATCGCGGGGTGTGTGGCGATCACCTCCTCGACCTCGACCGGGTACACGTTCTCGGCACCCGAGACGATCATGTCCTTGATCCGGTCGGTCAGGAACAGGTAGCCGTCGTCGTCGAGGTAGCCGCCGTCGCCGGTCGCCAGCCAGCCGTCGGACGCGAGCGCGGCGGCCGTCTCGGCCTCGTTGCGGAAGTAGCCCGGCGTGACGCTGTCGCCGCGGACCCGGACCTCGCCGATCCGGTTGCGCTCAAGCGCCCGGTCGGTCCCGGGCTCGACGATCTGCAGCTCCATCCATGGATATGCGCGCCCGGCCGAGCGCAACAGGTACTCACGCGGGCCGCCGGGGTCGTGGTCAGCGGCGTCGAGCTGGACGATCGCGCCGGTGGTCTCGGTCATCCCGTAGACCTGGAAGAACGGACAGCCGAACGTCTGTAGCGCCCGTGTCAACGTCGTCGTCGTGATCGGCGAGGCACCGTAGCCGATGCAGCGCAGCGCAGCCCAGTCGCGTTGCCCGGAGCCGGGCACGTCGCAGAGCATCTGCAGCACGGTCGGCACGACGAACGCGTTCGTGATCCGCTGTGACTCCATCGTGTCCAGCAGCCCGCGCGGGTCGATCGCCGGCACGAGCACGTTGGTCGCGCCGCTGACCAGCCCGACGATCAGCCACCCCATCCCGCCGATGTGGAACACGGGCATCGCCACCAGGCAGCGCGACGCGTCGTCGACCGTCCAGTACTCGCGCAGGCCGCTCGTCAGCCTCGCCAGGTTGCGGTTGGTCGTCTGCACGCCCTTGGGCATCCCGGTCGTGCCCGATGTGTAGAGCTGGAGCACGACGGCGTCCTCGTCGCCGTCGCGCCGCGGATCGTCGGGAGCGTGTCCGCTCGCGGGCGACGGCACGCCCGCGCCGATCTCCAGAGCGATCGTCTCCCGGGAGCCGGCGCCGGCAAGGCGTCGCGCCTGCTCGATGAAGTGGGGGCCGGCGAACAGCAGCTTGGCGTCGCAGTCGACGACGAGCGCAGCGAGCTCCGGCTCGGCCAATCGCCAGTTGAGCGGAACGAGCGCGGCGCCGACCTTGGCCGCCGCCAGCAGCAGCAGCGCGGCCGCCGGGTCGTTGCGGTCCAGGTGCGGCACCCGGTCCCGCGCTCCGACGCCGTGCTCGAGCAGCAGCTGCGCGAGCCGGCTCGAACCCGCGTCGAGGTCCGCGTAGGTGAGGCCGCCCCCGTCGTCGGCGGCGATCGCCGCGACCCTCTCCGGACTGGCCCGGGCGTGCGCGCGCAGTGCCTCGGTCAGCGTGAACGTCCCCGCCGCCGACCCCGATGCGTCCATCGCTGCCACGGTACCGGTCTCGTCGCCGCGGCTGCCGTGGCCGCCGGCGCGACCCCGGGCCGCGCGCCGCCGCAGCTACCGTGAGTTCGATGGAGACGACGCATCGTCAGCGCGTGCAGGCGTTGCTGGATCAGGCGGCGGCCGACCACGAGAGCCTCGTGGCGCGGCTGCCCGCCAACCTGCAGACGTCGCTGCCGGTCGACGCCCAGGGCGTGACCCGCGCGATCGAACTGCTCGCGGTCGCCGCGGGCCTGGACGCGGACGAGCGCCGCGCGCTGCAGCGATCGCACGCGGTCAACCCGGCCGTTCTCCACGCGCGGGTGTACGGTCAGGCGCCGTTGACGCGGGAGACCGTGATCGGCTCGTTCGTCGAGGGTGCGCGCGTCCGCGCCGACGCGCTCGCCGCGCTGGCCGACGAGATCGGCGGCGCGCCGCTGGGCCGCCGCGTACGCGCGCTGCTGATCGCCCACCCCCCACCCGTCCGGGCCGACGGAGCGGACGTCGTGCCTGCGCTGCGCGCCACCTACGCGGCGCACGAGCGCGCAGCACTGCTGCTCGCCGACGGGCTCGATTCGGCCTAGAGCCTCTCCCCGGCGGTACCGCCAACACCGCGATCCTCGCCGACGCCGGAACGCCGCCGATCGGCACCGCGAAGGCGGTCGAGGTCGACGCGACGTTCTGGATCGAGACCGTGGCGGGCAAGAACGGCAAGCCGGCGGCGGCCCGATACGATTGCGTCCATGACCACGATGTCCGCCATCTGCGCATCCCCGCTCGCGGGCGTCTTCTCCCTGGTCGCAGCAGCCGCCCGAGCGTCGTAGCCGCGGGCCCAATCCGGACGCCCGCGGCCGACCGCCTCCGGCGTCGCCTGCGGGCGGCGTCGCCCCGTGACGTCCCTCCCGACCCCTGCTGCGACACATGCTCTCCTCAGACACGATCAGACAGACGTTCATCGACTTCTTCTCGGCGCGCGGCCACACCCAGATCGACGGCGCCTCACTGCTGGCCGACGACGGGACCGTGCTGTTCACCAGCGCCGGCATGCAGCCGTTGATCCCGTACTTCTCCGGCGCGCGACACCCAGCCGGGCGGCGGCTGGTCGACTGGCAGCGCTGCCTGCGCACCTCCGACATCGACGAGGTCGGCGACGAGGTCCATCTGACGATGTTCGAGATGCTCGGCAACTGGTCGCTGGGCGACTACGGGCCGCATGAGTCGCTGGCCTGGAGCCTTGAGCTGCTGACCGCAGGCTTCGGCCTCGATCCCGCCCGGATCTGCGTGACCGTTTTCGCCGGCGACGACGACGTGCCATTCGACCAGGCCGCCCACGACCGCTGGTTCTCGCTGGGGATCGCCGGTGACCGGATCTTTCGCTACGGCCGTGAGCACAACTGGTGGGGTCTGGGGCGGGCGGGGTCGTTTCCCGGCCCGTGCGGGCCGGACTCGGAGATCTTCTACTGGGTCGGCGACGGCGCGCCGGCCTCCGAGCCTGCGCTCGACGACCGCTGGCTCGAGGTCTGGAACAACGTGTTCATCACCTATGAGCTGACGCCCGACGGGCGCTATCTGCCGCTGGCGCAGCCAAACGTCGACACCGGCATGGGGCTCGAGCGGATCGCCGCGTTGCTGCAGGGGGTCGGGTCGGTGTACGAGACCGATCTGCTCGGCCCGATCATGAGCGTCGTGCGCCGGCTGGCGGACGGGGAACCGGCGCCGGTGTCGGCGCTGCGGATCGTCTGCGATCACCTGCGCGCCGCGACGTTCCTGATCGCCGACGGGACGTTGCCATCCAACGTCGAGCACGGCTACGTGCTGCGCCGCCTGATCCGCCGGGCGATCCGGCAGGGCCGCCTGGCCGGGATCGACGGCGAGCTGACCCGCCCTGTCGGCGCGGCGGTGATCGATCGCTTCGGCGACGTCTATCCGCCTCTGGCCCGGCAGCGCGAGCGGATCCTCGATGCGCTGCAGGCTGAGGAGCGCACCTTCGCCCATGCGCTCGACCGCGGGCTGCGTGAGCTGCAGCGAGTGGTCGCCGGCGGCGATCCGATCGACGGGGCGACCCTGTTCTGGCTGTTTGAGACCCACGGCCTCCCGCCCGAGGTGTCGGTCGAGGAGCTGCGGCGCCAGGGCGCCGATGCCGGCGACTGGGGTCCGGACTTCGAGCAGGCCCAACGCGTGCATCAACGACGCTCGCAAGCCAGCTCGGGACAGCGGTTCGCGGGCGGCCTGGCCGACCACTCGCCCCGCGCCGTGCGCCTGCACACCGCGACCCACCTGCTCGGCGGCGCGCTGCGCCGGGTGCTCGGCGATCACGTGCATCAGCGCGGCTCGAACATCACCGACGAGCGGCTGCGGTTCGACTTCAGCCACGACGGCCGCCTGTCCGACGAGCAGCTGACCGAGGTCGAGGAGATCGTCAACCGCGCGATCGACGACGACATCCCGGTCGTGCGGCAGGAGATGCCGCGTGACCAAGCGGACCGGCTGGGCGCCGAGCACGAGTTCGGCCATCGCTATCCGGACGTCGTCTCGGTCTATGCGATCGGCGACCTGTCGATCGAGTTCTGCGGTGGGCCGCACGTGCCGCGGACCGGTGCCGTCGGACACCTCCGGATCCTCAAGCAGGAGTCCTCGGGGGCCGGCGTGCGGCGGATCAGGGCGACGGTGCGGTGACCGCGCGGCGGTCGCGCCTGCGCTGCCCACCGCGTCGGATGATCCATCGCGCCGTCTATGACCCGGCGGCGGCGCCCGACCGATCGGCACCCGCGCTCGCCCGCATCCGGACGAACTGCTCGCTGACGTCGATCGCGCGCTCGATCGTCGGCCAGCGAAGGTTCTGAGGTACGTCGTTGGGCCAGTGGTAGTTGAGCGGCAGCTTCGTGTCCTCCATCGACGCGAGCGTGACGACCGGGTAGCCCGCCCGGAGCGCCGCCAGCGCGTCGGTCGCGGCGACGGTCTTCGCTCCCCGCTCGATCGAGACGCCGGCCTGGTGCGCGGCGGCGGCGAGCGCGTCGCACATCGCCGGCGGGTAGTCACGCATCCGCAGCATCCCCTCGCCCTCGACGACGATCAGCCGGGCGCCGCCCAGGCACTCCAGGCACAACAGCTCGGTCCGCGACGGGTCAAGCTCGGGGCCATGGCGGGCGACGAACCCCGACATCCCCTCGCTGAAGGACTCCTCCGAACCGGTCGAGACCAGCACCACGCGCGCGCCGCTCAGTGGCTCGTCACGCAGTCGTTGCGCGAGCGCGATCACCGCGCCGACCGCGCTCAGGTTGTCGTTTGCGCCCGGCACCACCGACCGGGAGCCGATGTCGGCCATCACCGCCACCGAGCCGAGCGACAGCGCGAGCCCGAGACGGAGCAAGCGCGCCGCTCCGAGGGCGGCGCCGACGCCGACCGCGACCGGCCCGAGCCAGACCGCGAACATGATCGGCGCGGTCTGCTTGGCGCGTTCGTGGTGCTTGGGAGCGAGCCTCGGGCCGATCTGCCCGAGCGCCGGGTGAAACACGAGCCCCGAGTGCGCGGCGTCATGATGGGCGACCACCACGATCGTCCGGTCGGCTCCCGGGTCGCCGGTCTCCGCGACGACGTTGAACGTCGAACGACGGGGCAGGAGCCGCCGCAGCCACCGGCCGCCCTGTCCGAGGTCGTCCCACAGCGCGGCCGCGGCCGTGCCGGCGGCGACCGCGGCCGAAAGACGGGCTCTTGGTCGCCCGTCGCCAAGCGCCGTGAGCGCCGCCGCCGCCGCGACCGCATTGGCCAGGCCGATCGGCCACCAGTAGCCGCCATGCGCGCGCTCCCGCTCGACGCGGACGTCGCAGCCGAGCTCGCGCAGATGGGTCGCGATCGCCTCCGCCGCGATCCGCTCGCCCTCGGACGCGGACGGTCGGTGCATTCCGGCGAGCTCATGGATCGCCCGCACCCATCGTTCGTCGCTGGTCGGTCGTGCGCGCATGTCGCAGTCGAGCATATGGGCCGGGTGCCGGAGCGCACGGCGGGGGCGCCCGCGCGCGACCGGCCGGCATACCGATCGGTGACCGGCGCGGGCACCAACCGCGGGCTTCACCCGCGGCGTATGGTCGGGTCATGGCCGCGCCGCCGGACCTGCGCATCTACGAGACCGTCCTCTACGCGACCGACGTCGACGCGGCCGCGGCGTGGTACCGCGACGTCCTGCGGCTGCGCCAGATCGACGGTCCCGACGAGCACAGCGCCGCGCTGCGGCTGACCGACGAGAGCGTCCTGCTGATCTTCGACCCGGCCCGCTCGTCGGCCGCCGGCCGCCCGGTGCCGGCCCATGGCGCGGTCGGCGCCGGTCATGTCGCGTTCCGGGTCAGACCCGCGACGCTCTCGCTCTGGCGTCGCCGGCTGGCGGAGCTCGGGGTCGCGCTCGAGCAGGAGCAGGCTTGGGGCGACGACGGCGAGTCGCTGTACTTCCGTGACCCGGCGGGCAACTCAGTCGAGCTCGTCGAGGGCGAGATCTGGTCGCGGTAGCCCGGCCGGTAGGTACGCGGCGGTGTGCGACATCTCCAACGGGGGTGTTGGAAATATCGCACGCCCGCGGCGTGGCGACGACTCAGTAGCGGTCCGGGACGAACGTCTGAGTGTCGATCGGAGGGCGTACGTAGCCACGCTGCGCCGCCCGCGGCGGCAGCTCCAGGGGAGGCGGCAGCACGTCCTTGTACTGGATGCTCTGAAGGATGTGGCTGATGCAGTTCAGGCGCGCCCGTGATTTGTCGTCGGCGTCGACCACGTTCCACGGCGAGCGCTTCGTGTCGGTGTACTCGAACATGGCGTCCTTCGCGCGGGAGAAGTCGACCCACCGGTCGCGTGAGGAGATGTCCATCGGGCTCAGCTTCCAGCGGCGGCGCGGGTCCGCGGCACGGGTCTGGAACCGCTCCTCCTGCACTTCGTCGGAGACCGAGAACCAGTACTTCAGCAGTGTGACTCCCGACCGTGCGAGCATCTCCTCGAATTGCGGGCAGGAGCGCAGGAACTCCTGATATTCCTCGTCGGAGCAGAAGCCCATCACGTGCTCGGTCAGCGCCCGCGTGTACCAGCTGCGGTCGAACAGCGCGACCTCGCCGGCGGTCGGCAGATGCGCCGCCCACCGCTGGAAGTACCACTGGTTGCGCTCGCGCTCGGTCGGGATCCCGAGTGCCACGACACGGATGATCCGCGGGTTGGTCCGCTCGGTGATCCGCTTGATCACACCGCCCTTGCCGGCGGCGTCACGGCCCTCGAACAGGATCGCGACCTTGATCCCCTCCTGCTTGACCCAGTACTGGAGCTTGACCAGTTCCTCCTGAAGGTGCTTGAGCTCTCGCTCGTAGCGCTTGGAGCTCAGCTTCGCCGGCAACTCGGGCGGGTGATCCCCGTCGACGGCGTGGAGCCGATCCGACGGGTGCCCACTGCGGTGCTTGTCGTGCTTCTTGGCCATCTCTCCTCCTTCGGGCGATCGGATCATAACCCGGTGACAGTCACCTGGCGGATGGCCGGCTGTCGCTCGGCAACGATCGCTTCCACGGCTCAACCAGGCATTGCCTCAGCGGCCGCCGCCATTTCCGAGGTCGTCGGAGCGTCCGGCCCGGAGGCGCGACCACTGGGCGATCGGGCGTCCATCGGCGCGGTACGCGTGCGGCTGCCCGGTGATCTTCGACCTTCGTGGCCACCCCGCGGGCGAGTCCTCCCATTCCTCCTGGCGCCCATACACGGTCAGGTCCGACAACGAATTGCTGTTGTCCATCGCCTCGACGCCGCGACCGTTGGTCCAGTAGGTCTCGAACACCCGGTCTCCCTGTCGCAGGTAGCACACCAGATGGAACCTGCCGACCCGGCGCCCGGTCAGGAGCGCATCGAGCGACTGCTGTGCCGAGTACCAGGGCATGTCCCAGCCCATGAAGTCGCGGTAGCGCACGCTCTCCTCGAACGGGCCCTGGCAGAGCGTGGCGTAGGTGACGTCACGCGAATGCAGAAACGACAGCTCCCGGACCTGCCCGCTGTAGAGCGTGCAGCCCTCGCACTGCTCGGCGGCGGGCCGGCCGGTGTCCCACATGAAGTAGTAGGCGATCAGCTGCCGGCGGCCCTCGAACACGTCCAGCAGCGTGACCGGCCCGTGCGGGCCGATCAGTCCGATCGTGGAGTCGACCTCCACCATCGGGAGCCGGCGCCGGGAAGCGGCGATCGCGTCGCCTTCGCGGGTGTGCGCCTTCTCCTGGACGCGCAGCGCGTCCAGCTCGGCCTGAAACCTCGCCCGGTCGACGATGGCGGGGGTTGGTGCATGAGTGATGTCGGGTTCGGGTTCCCGACCGGTGGTCGCGTGATCGTGCATGGTCGCTCCTTCGCTTGATGTGTGATGGTTGCGCTGGTCGGACGGTCATTCGGTGGCGAGCGCGTGCTGCCCGTCACGGCTGCTGCGCTCGGCGACCGCCTGTGAGCGTCCGGATCAATATGTGAGGAGATGGTTGTCACTGAGCCTCCCACGGTCTCGAAAGGTCGCCGTGCGGGTTAAAGGCGTGCGGACCAACAAGAATTGAGCGACCAATTTCGGCGGCGCGCGACGTCATATCGATGATGGCGAGCGAAGGAACGGCGATGCGAGGATGCGAAATTGACCGATCAGACCCTGCTCCGTGCGCGTGGTGGCGACGAGAACGCGTTCCGCGAGCTGACCGACCCCTACCGGCGTGAGCTGCAACTGCACTGCTACCGGATCCTCGGCTCGGTGCAGGACGCCGAGGATCAGCTCCAGGAGACCTTGCTCGCCGCGTGGCGCGGCCTGCACCGGTTCGAGGGCCACGCCTCGGTTCGTGCGTGGCTGTATCGGATCGCCACCAACCGCTGTCTGGACGCGATGCGAGCCAAGAAACGTCGCCCGCACGGGGTGCCGCGCATGACCGAGCCGCCCGAGCCGACCCGCCGCGCTGAGCCGATCTGGCTGCAGCCCTACCCCGACGCTCTGCTCGACGAGAGGATCCTCGACGAGTCCCCCGGGCCGGAGATGCGCTACGAGGCCAAGGAGACGATCGCGCTCGCGTTCACCGCGGGTCTTCAGCACCTGCCCCCGCAGCAGCGTGCGGTGCTCGTGCTGCGCGACGTGCTCGGCTACCGCGCCGACGAGGTCGCCGAGATGCTCGACACGAGCTCGGCGTCCGTCAACAGCCTGCTGGGCCGCGCACGGAAAGCCTTCGATTCACGGCTGCCCGCGACCGGACGCGACCGAGCACCGCTGCCGCATTCCAGACGCGAGCGAGAGATCGTCGGGCACTTCGCCGACGCGGTCCAGGACGGTGACAACGAGAGCATCATCGCGCTGCTCACCAACGACGCGTGGCTCACGATGCCGCCCGAGCCCTACGAGTACCAAGGACCGACCGCGATCACCGCGTTCCTCCACGATCGCGCGGTCCGGCGCGGCGCTCCGCTGCGGCTCGTCCCCACCCGCGCGAACAACCAGCCCGCGTTCGGATGCTACCTTCGCGCCCCTCACACCGAGGTCGGGCGACCATACGGACTGCTCGTCCTCACGCTTGCAGACGACCGGATCTCCGCGATCACCTGGTTCTCGGACAGCAGCGTGTTCCCGCACTTCGGACTCCCGCGCATACTCCAGTGATGACGCTCGCAAATCGCGCCGCGCCGATCGACAGCCAGCTCGGCCGAGACTGTATGCTGACCGAACAATGTTGCCGTCGCACCGGACCACCGATGTTCTTCGTGGCCGGTCGTCGTGCATCATCGCCGTCATTACCAGCTAGATCCGCCGCTCACCTCGAGCTGCGGGTCAGACCGGTTCTTTGGAACCGAGCTGGTGTACCGAGCGGCTCGGTTTCTCAGATTCCAGATCGGAGAAACCCCTGTGCCAGCTACACCAACCAACCCAGACGATCGCGCCGGCAGCCCACGCGAGCTCATGCTCACGTTAGAGCTCGAGGCCAATAGTCCGACCGGGTTGTCGCGAGCGATCGTCGTGCTGCATCGACGGAGCTGTCGTATCACTCAAGCCGATTACCGATCGGGTACGGGCGGCTATGACCAATTGGCGTTGCGTGTCCAGGCGCCGTCCGCCCACGCCCATTGCGTAGCGTCGTGGCTGTCGGCGCTCATCGAGGTACAGCAGGTCACCAGCTGCGACCCCAGCATCACGAGTTCCTCAAGCGGTACATCCTCACTGCTTGCCGCCTCGGCATGACGAACCAAGTCCAGCGATCGCGTCTGCGATCGCCGGCCACGAGATCCTGCGTGCGCGGCCAGATCAAAGTGCTGCTTCGATCCAGCCGGCTCGTGAAGCGGGAGCGGTTCGCTCGTGCCGGCTATTCGTGGCCCTGGATGTGACGTGGCGTGTAGAGGCTCTCAAGCCGCGCCGCGGCTGGCTCGTCGAGCGAAACGTCCAGTGATCGGAGCGCGTCGTCGATGTGGGCGACTTTCGTGGCGCCGATGACCACGGCGTTCACTGCTGGGCGGGAGAGCAGCCAGGCGAGTGAAACCTGCGCGGGCGAACTCGACGTTTCGGCGGCGATCTCTCGCACCGCGTCGACGATGTCGAAGTCCGATTCGTCGTATCGGGATGTGGCGAGCGGATCGTGGCCGGCGCGGAGGGTGCGGGGTTTCTGGCTTTGGTGACGCGTTCCGGCGAGCAGCCCCCGGGCGAGCGGACTGTAGGGCAGCACGCCGATCTGCTGATCGGCGCAGAACGGGATCATCTCTCGCCCCTCCTCTCGGTAGACCAAGTTGTAGTGGCTCTGCATCGAGACGAACCCTGACGATGCGCAGGCGGCAGCGCAGTGCTGCGCCTTCGCGAGCTGCCACGCATACATGCTCGAGGCGCCGAGGTAGCGGGCCTTGCCGGAGCGGACCACGTCGTTGAGGGCGTCCATCGTCTCCTCGATCGGGGTTGCACCGTCGAAGCGGTGAACTTGGTAGAGGTCGATGTAGTCGACTCCGAGTCGGAGCAGCGACTCGTCGATCGCGGCCAGGATGTGCTTGCGAGAGAGCCCGCCGTCGTTCTGGCCGGGTCCAGTTGGGTAGAACACCTCGTCGCCAGAACGTAGTCCTCGCGACGCGGGAAGAACTGTCTCAGCAAGCTGCCGGTCGCTCGTTCGCTCGCGCCGGCGGCGTAGGAGTCGGCGGTGTCAAAGAAAGTGACGCCCGCTTCGACCGCTCGGCGGACGATCGGGGCCGCCGCCTCCGGTTCAAGGTGCCAGGCCCGCCATGATGGGTGGTCCGGGCTCGGATTGCCATAGCTCATCATGCCGAGGCAGATCCGCGACACCTTCAGCCCTGATTTACCGACGCTGACGTACTCCATATCAACCGAGGGTTTCGCTGAGCGCATCGAACAAGCGCTGGAGATCATCATCGCCGGTGTACAGATGAGGTGACACGCGCAGGCCGGTCGCGCCGCGTACGCCGACGAAGACGTTCTTCTCGACCAGGCGTTGGGGAACCCGGGCCATCGCCTTCTCGGGGATCCCGATTTCCAGCATGTGCGGTCCGCGGTCACGACGGTCGAGCGGTTCAAGGTCGTGCCGATGAGCCCAGTCCTCGATCCGGTCGGTCGTGGTCTGCAGCGTGGCGGCGATACGGGGGATCTGCCAGTCAAGAATCTGGGTGAGCGCGGCGATCGCCATCGGGGTCAGCGTGAAGTTGGTGCGCTGACCGACATCGAAGCGCCGCGCGCCAGGCTGATAGTCGTCTCGGTAGTCGGTCAGGGTTGCGAAGTTCTCCGCGCCGGCGTGGTTGATCCAGTTCTGCTCGAGCGGGGCGCCGGAGCGATGCTCGGGAGCGACCCAGAGGTAGGCGACGCTGAACGGGCCGAGCAGCCACTTGTAACCCGCGGCAACGACGAAATCCGGGCGCACGGCGGACGCGTCGAACGGCATCGCGCCGACGGACTGGGTGAGGTCCACGACGAGCCGGGCCCCGACGTCACGGGCGCGAGCGCCGACGCGCTCGAGATCGATACGACCACCGTCTGTCCAGCGCACGTTGGGGACTGAGACGACGCGTACCCGCTCGTCAAGCGCTTCCAGCACTGAGTCGGTCCAGGTTTCGTGCTTGCGGCGGGTGACGGTGCTGATCTCCGCATCGTGTCGGGCGGCGAATGCGCGCCAGGTGTAGACGGTGGACGGATAGTCGTCGGCGGTGAGCAGGATCCGGTCCCCGGAGCGGGCGGTGATGTTTTTGGCGGCGATCGCGAGGCCGTAGCTGGTGGCGGGAATGATCGCGACGCCGTCGCTGTCGGCGTCGATCACCCGGGCGAACAGGTCTCTGAGCCGCTCGACGTCGTCAAACCAATCCTGAGCGTGGATCTGCCAGGGGGCGCCGCGCGCTTTGAGTGCGTGGGCGCCCGCCGCGTGCACCGAACGGAGTTGAGGCGCCAGGCTGGCGAGATTGAAGTAGGCGATGTCGCCGGGGATCTCGAACAGGTGACGCTGGCTTCCGATTGAATCAATCATTGCTTTGGCTCGCGGTCATCGATGGTCGTGGACGGCTGACGCGACGGCCGGTGGACGGCGACGCCGGCGACCACGAGGGCGATCCCGGCGATCTCGAGCCAGCTGGGTATCTGGGTGAGCACGACGACTCCGATCACGGTCGCGATCGCCGGCAGCAGCGCCACCATCAACGCATACGTCGCGCGGGGCAGACGCGCCAGCGCGAGCTGATCGGCCACGTACGGGATCACCGAGGAACACACGCCGATCCCGACTCCCGCGAGCAGCACGACAGGGTCAGACAGGGCTGAAATGGCCTGCCAGCCGCCGATCGGAGTGATGAGCACCGCGGCGATCAGCATCGCGGCGGCCAGACCATCGAGGCCGCTGAGCTGCGGTCGCTTGGCCACCCGATCAGCGAGCACGATGTAGAGCACAAACAGGATCGCGTTGGCAAACGCGAAAGCGAACGCCAACGGGCCGCCGGCTATCCGCACCTCGGTCAACAGAAAAACCCCCGTGACCGCCAACGCGAGCGCCCCGAGGTTACGACGGTTGCGGGCTCCCAACGCCGCCAAGCCGATCACCGGCAGGAACTCGATCGCGGCCACCGTTCCCAGCGGAAGCCGGCTGATCGCCTCATAGAAGCACGCGTTCATCACCGCGAGTACCGCCCCCCAACTCACCAACAACCAACGCCCGTCGCGGTCCAGCCCGACAAACGCCGACCACGGCCGCCGCCACACGGCGAATATCACCGCCGCTGACGCGATCCGCAGCCACGCCACCCCCAGGACCTCGACGCGTGCGAACAGCAGCACCGCAAACGATGGGCCGAGGTAGTGAAATACGGCGCTGGTGACGAAATACAGCTCCGGCGGGGCCCGGCGCGCTCTGCGCGCAACGCTTCGGCGGGCCGAGGCGACGTCTCCCGGACTCGTGAGCGGCAGATCCACCTCTCGCAGTCTGCCCGACTCACCGACGACCGTACATAGGCAACCAGAGGTATAGTTGCACTTATGGCTTCCAATCGTAGGCAGACACGCCCCTACGACGAAGATGGCACGCTCGACGAGACGAACTGCCGTTTACTGGCCGAGCTCCAAACCAACGCTCGTGTCAGCCTGGCCGAGCTCGGACGACGGGTCGGACTGTCCTCGCCCGCAGTCGCTGAGCGCCTCCAACGCCTCGAACAGGAAGGCGTCATCGTCGGATACCACGCCGAACTCAACCCGCGGGCGCTGGGCTTCGCGCTCAGCGCAGTGATTCGCGTCCGCCCCACTCCACGCCAACTGCGCCGGGTCGCTGACCTCGCCCAGGCCACGCCCGAGGTCGTCGAATGCCGGCGCATCACCGGCGAGGACTGCTACATCATGCACGCCCACGTGCGCACCGTCGAACACCTCGAAGAGGTCATCGACCGATTCGCCGCCTACGGCCAAACCACCACCTCAATCGTACAGTCCTCCCCCGTCCCGACACGCGGACTCGACCTCCCGGGCACCACTCTCAGTAACGATCCGGCCTCCGCGTAGCCGTTCCAGCGTAGGAAGACGACGCAGTGCCAGCGACTGTTCCGGTCACGGTCGACCACGCCCGGGACTACCGGCTCCTGCCGAACATCCGTGCGCCCAACGGGAGTTCGTACTTTTGACGGGGTCGCCGACCATCGCATCGCTGAAATCGATGACCCCGGTCAACCGCCCGCTGCGCGGGTCAACGATCGGGTGGGCTCGGGGCAGATGTCGTTGTGGATCACACGCCGCGGCCCACGACGCGGGAGCGGCTGTCGAGAACCGAAATCGCGCGGTCGCGGTCAGACGGGGATACCGAATCCGAGACCGACACCCAAGCCTCCCACATTCGATGCCGCCGGCCGTGGCCGCTTCGGGCGGTCCCACAGTGAGAACCGTGGGCTGCTGGCGATGATCTTCCTCATGGGGGTCTTCGACGGGCCCGGGCGTTGAGATGAGCGGCGCACTGATACTCGCGGCGGCGGCGGTCGTCGTCGCCGCAGATGGCTGGTTGCTGGTGGCCTGCTGGAGGCGTCGGTCCGTGCTCGGCGGCCTGTGCGCTCTCACCGGGGCGCCGCTTGTCGGTTTCGCGCTTGCCTCGGGCCTCACCAGTGGCACTGGCGAGGGCACGCTGATCACGTCAGTCGTGGTGCTGCTGATCGGGATGGTTCTGTTGGGTCTCGGTCAGACCGTGGGGCGCCTCCTTGACCGAGAGCCCGAGGAGGATGTTGAGATGGCCGCATCAAAGACAGATCCGAGAAAGCCGATGCCCCGCGACGAGCGCGGCTGGCGAGTGTGAGTGCTTCGCGATCCTCTGACCTCAGACCCCGCGAGGCGCCGAGACCTCCGACGAGCGGATGCAGCCCACGATCGACGAGCTGCATCGCGCCGGACTGACCGTGACCGGCGAGGTCGGAGACGTCAACCCGCTGCAGGCGATGGCCGATGCCCTGGCTGGCTTCTCGGCGAGCCGGTTCACGATCTCCACCTGGCCGGTGCCGTGCTCCCTGGCTCCTTGCCGAGAATCATTTTGCGTGACCTCGGGTCTAAGGGGTTATGACCAACCCTCTGCACCAGGTGCGGTTCTGGCGCGACCATCGCTGGACCCCGGGCCGCCTGGCCGCGTATCTCGACGGTGATCTGGTCGCGCGGTCCGCGGCACGTCTTCAGCGTCACGTGCGCGAATGCCCGGAGTGCCGCGTGGCGCTGCGCGGCCTCGACCGCATGCTCGGGCTCCTGCGCGCGGTGCCGCCAGTGAGCGACACGGAGAAGCCCGACATCGCATCCGCGGTCCGCCGACGTCTGCGTGACCCCTCCGCGTACTGACGGATCGTCGGTTCGCGGGCTGCCGGGGAGCGGATCCGCTGACCCCCGGCGCCTCGACAGTCGAGCACGAGTTGATCGAGCGGGCTCGGGCCGGAGACGAGGACGCGTTTGGGTGGCCCGGGCTAGGCCGCTTTGAGGGACCCGTCCGCGGGACTCCTCGAGCCCTATCTCGGACTCGAGGAGGGATCGTTCGGCGTCCGGGCCTACGCGGCCAGCCCCAGCGTCCGCTCCAGCGCCGCCTTGGGCTGGGCGCCGGTCGCCTGGGCGGCGGGCGCGCCGTCGCGGTAGAGGACCACGAACGGGATGCCCCGCACGCCGGCGCGCTGGGCGAGCTCCGGCTCGTCATCCACGTTGACCTTGGCGACCTTGAGCGCCCCCTCGCGCTCGCCGGCGATCTGATCGATCACGGGCGAGAGCTGGCGGCACGGCCCGCACCACTCCGCCCAGTAGTCGACGAGGACCGGGGTCTCGGACTGGAGAACCTCCTGGTCGAAGTTGGCCGCGGTGAGAATCACGGGCTGGCTCATGGTGTGCTCCTTCTCATTCAAGTTGCAGGATCTACTCGTTGAGACCCGCATCGGGCCCCGAACGGTTCAGCCTCGCCGCCGGCACCTCGGCGTGGCTGCGCTGGACGAGCACGCGTTCCTCGCCCGCGTCTTCGCGGTACCCACCGATCGGCCACCAGCTACGGTCGGCGCTGACACCGCCGACCCGCAGCACCCGATCGCCACGCGCGGGGCGTCCGGGTCAGTCAGGGGCTGGGCTGGCCCAGCGACGGCCGGCCGCAGGACGCTGTCGCGCGGTGACCGCGGCTTTTGACGCTTCGAGCTTTTCGAGCAACAGGGTCAGCAGCCGGACCTCTTCGCGCTCCCAATCTGCGACGAACGAGCCGAACCGATCAAGGCCTTCTTCGGTCAGACGCTCCCGCTCCTGGCCGCCCGCCGAGGTCAGGGTAACCCGGCACGAACGCCGGTCGACCGGATCGGCCGTGACGCAGGGTGTGCGTTACCGCCATCACCGCGCGCCGTAACACGACGCGCCGAGGCATCAGCGCCCTCCCGGACAACTCGTCCGCGGCTGGGGCTCCTACGCCTCGGCTCCCTCGGCTGGCGGCGCTCTCAGCAAGAATTGCCGGATGACCACATTTCCCGAGTCCCATCATGATCTGCTCGACGCCGATCTCGCCACGCTGGCAACGATCGGCAGCAACGGGATCCCCCAGCAGACAGTCGT
>Ga0302325_10006489_pt1 | contig 26272 bp, 24 predicted proteins | sample Palsa_T0_2_FD_201948 | JGI IMG/M metagenome (GOLD analysis project Ga0302325, IMG submission 201948) | Peat permafrost microbial communities from Stordalen Mire near Abisko, Sweden - Palsa_T0_2 | ecosystem: Environmental > Terrestrial > Soil > Palsa > Peat permafrost | place: Sweden: Abisko... | reverse complement strand
GACTTCGGCGCTCGCGAGAAATGACCCTACTTTGCTCGCCAAAAGTGACCCACCTCACCGGTACGTTCCAGTACCAGGTTTTGCTGCGGCGACTGGTGAGAGGCATACGCACCCGACGGTAAGCAGATGATGTGAAAGCACCCCGCACGCCTGCGGCGTGGATGATGTTGCTGCCGGGCTCGTTTGCCCGTGGGCAAACCTGTTCTTTGGGTGGGTCAGTCTAAGTGAGCAGAAGTGGGTCATTTCTCGCGAGCGCCGAGGAGCGATGACACCCCAATGATTATTCGACGAGACGGCTCCTGGCTTGAAAGCGGTGGCGCGCCAGCCGGAATGTTTCCCGATTGGATCTATGCGGAAGGCACAGCGCAGCTTAAATTGGCGGGGATGCGGTGTCAAGGCAAGGTAGAAAGTTCCGGTTTTGGGCAGCGGTCATGGCTGCCCATGATAAGTTGATCTGGTCACGCTGGGGTCGCGCCTGGCGGGACCTCCCACGGACGCGGGGCCAACGGCGCCCGGCGAGCTTCGCGTTCCAAAACTTCGCTCCACGCGCTTGGCCTGCGGAGAATACGCCGGAATCCATCCGATTCCCAGTGACGCATGTGCATCCGCATGGTGAGGTTCTGGCGTCCTACATAGGAGGTGCTGATGTGCTTCGGTTCATTGCATAATCGATTTCGCTGCCAAAAGTCCGCTCCACCGCATCAATGTATACGGCTTGGCCATCGGTGGTTAGCTTAATGCGGTCGAAGCGCGCCCCGGGGTCTTTGACTAGATCCACGGCTGACGCTCCATCACGCGATCCCAGCATCGACGAGCAAATCAGTTTAGTGTCTGCGGCTATCGCGCCCCAAGTCCACACGCATCCGAACCCGAATTGACCTTTCTTCTCGCTGGGAACGTTTTGCCCGCGCCCAGGCGAAGCTCCAAATTTCGTCGCATTGGGTGCGCTGAGGACCAAGACGACGAGGAAGAGCAGGAATCGTAAAGGCCTCGGGGATGCCCGGAATCGGAGCGTACCGAGAGGCTCAATTGCTTGCTGATACTGGCCGAGCATCGCTGCCGGTCTTGAAATTTCAAACGCGCCCGCTGCACAATTTGCAAGATCCGCTAAAATAGAAGCAGGCCCCCGCCCATGCTCGACGCCACTCTTGCGAAAATCTTCGGGACCAGGAACGAACGCGAAATTAAGCGGCTCCGTCCACTTGTCGCCGCCATCAACGATCTCGAACCCCACCTCCAGCAGCTTTCCGACGCCGAACTGGCCCAAAAAACCGCCGAATTCAAGCAACGCGTCGCCAACGGCGAACCTCTGGACGACTTGTTGATTGAATCTTTCGCGGTCTGCCGCGAAGCCGGACGCCGCGTCCTGAACATGCGGCACTTCGACGTCCAGCTCATCGGCGGCAGTGTCTTACACCGCGGCCGGATCGCTGAAATGCGAACGGGCGAAGGCAAAACACTGGTGGCCACGCTGCCCGTTTACCTCAACGCGCTGGAAGGGAAGGGCGTCCACGTCGTCACGGTCAACGATTACCTGGCCAAGCGCGACGCCGAGTGGATGGGCCGTATCTACAAATTCCTGGGCATGTCGGTCGGCATTATCGTGCACGATCTGGACGACCTGGAGCGCCGCGTCAGCTACAACTCCGACATCACCTACGGCACCAACAACGAATACGGCTTCGACTATCTGCGCGACAACATGAAGTTTCGCCTGGAGGATTGCGCCCAGCGCGGCCACAACTTCGCCATCGTGGACGAAGTGGACTCCATCCTGGTGGACGAAGCGCGCACGCCGCTGATCATTTCGGGGCCGAGCGAAGAATCCACCGACAAGTATTACAAGATCAACCGCATCATCCCCAAGCTCACCCGCGGCGAAGAGATCAAGGGTAAGGAGCCGGGCGAAAGCTATACCACGGGCGATTACACGGTGGATGAAAAGCATCGCAGCGCGGCGCTCACCGAAGAAGGCATCGCGAAGGTCGAGAAGATGCTGGGCTGCGGCAATCTTTATCAGCCGGAGAACTGGTCCACGCTGCATCACGTCCAGCAGGCTCTCAAAGCGCTGGTGCTGTTCCAGCGCGACAAGGACTATCTGGTGCAGGACGGGCAGGTGATCATTGTCGACGAATTTACCGGCCGCGTGATGCCCGGACGGCGCTGGAGCGATGGTCTGCATCAGGCCATCGAAGCCAAGGAAAACGTCAAAATCGAGCGCGAAAACCAGACGCTGGCCACCATCACCTTCCAGAATTACTTTCGCCTCTACAAAAAGCTGGCCGGCATGACGGGCACCGCCGAAACGGAAGCGGCCGAGTTCGAAAAAACGTACAAGCTCGACGTGATGGTGATTCCCACCAACCGCGTTATGACCCGCAAGGAATTTCAGGACATGGTCTACCGGACCGAAGAAGAGAAATTCCGCAATGCGGCGAAAGAGATTCAGACGCTGCACGAAAAAGGCCAGCCGGTCCTGGTGGGCACCATCTCGGTTGAAAAATCCGAGCGCCTGGCTGCTTCGCTCAAGAAAATGGGCGTAAAGCATGAAGTCTTGAACGCCAAGAATCACGAGCGCGAAGCATTCATAATTGCGCAGGCCGGGCGCAAAGGCGCTGTCACGGTATCCACAAACATGGCGGGCCGCGGGACCGATATTCTCCTGGGCGGCAATCCGGAATTTCTAACCAAGGAATATTTAAAGAAGCAAAACAAGGATCCGGATCTGTTCCAGACCAGCCCGGCCGGATCGCCCGAGCGCGTCGAATGGGACCAGGTATTTGCGCGTTTCCGGGCTGAAACCGCCACTGAACATGATGAAGTGGTCGATCTAGGCGGATTGCACGTGCTGGGCACGGAGCGGCATGAGTCGCGCCGCATCGACAATCAGCTTCGCGGACGCGCAGGGCGCCAGGGCGACCCTGGAAGCTCGCGCTTTTATCTGTCGCTGCAGGACGATCTGATGCGCATCTTCGGCGGCGAGCGCATGCAGAACCTGATGCTGCGGCTGGGCATGGAGGAAGACGTACCCATCGAGTCGCGCCTGATCACCAAGCGCATCGCCTCGGCGCAGGAAGCCGTGGAAGCACAGCACTTCGCTTCGCGCAAACACCTGCTCGAATACGACGACGTGATGAACAAGCAGCGCCAGGCGGTGTATGGGATGCGCCGCCAGTTGCTGGAAGGCACCGATCAGAGCGAGCGGATTAAAGAAATCATCCAGGGTATCGTGGCTTCGTTCAGCGATATCCGCTGTCCGGAAAAAGCCCATACCAGCACCTATGATTTGACCGGCTTGCAGTCCGATGTGCTCAGCCAGTTCGGCGTCAAGGTGGACCTGGAACAACTCAACGGGCTGCTGAAGCAGGAAATTGAAGACCACATCAACGAGCTGCTGGAGGGCCGCTACAAGGAAAAGGAAGATCTGATCGGTCCGGAACACATGCGCGAAGCCGAGCGCATGATCATGCTGAATGTAATCGATAGCCAGTGGAAGGACCACCTGCTGTCGATGGACCACTTGAAGGAAGGCATCGGGCTGCGCGGCTACGGCCAGAAAGACCCGCTCATCGAATACAAGAAGGAATCCTTCGATCTGTTCCAGGACATGATGGATCGGATCGAAGATGAAACCATCCGGTTTCTGTTCTTCCTGCAGGTTTCCACGGGACCGCTTCCCGGCGAATCCGACGGCGGCGGGCCGGGTGGCCTTCCCTCGCGGCCCAAACCGCTGCTCCCCTTCTCCGAAGACGACGAGGAGGAGGAGGACGAAGAAGACGAAGAAGCCCTGGTGTCGGCCAGCGCCGAGCAGCGCCGCGCGGCCCAAAGCAATGTCGAGGACTTCACGCGCAATATCCAGCGCAAGAAGGACAAGGAAATGGCCGCGCTACAGTTCGTGGGCGGCAGCGGCACGGCCACCGAAAGCAAGCAAGCCGTTTCCGAGAAAAAGGCCGGCCGCAACGAGCCGTGCCCCTGCGGCAGCGGCAAAAAATATAAGAAATGTCACGGAGCCTGATTCTAGCCGCCGTTTTTGTTTCCTCAGCCTGCGCCGCGATCTGGCCGCCGAAATTGGGCCAATATGAGGTCAAATCGGCAGCTTCGGCCCCGGCCGAGAACCAGCCGCAGGCGGAAGAGTACGGTTTTGTTGCGGGCGAGCGTGCCGAATATGGCTCGTTTCAGGTCACCGCGGACGAGTTTAGGGACGTTACGGGCGCTTACGCGGCATTTTTGGACAGTTCCGGTAAAGGCGCAATTCGCGTCGGAAACTATCTGGTGTCTTGCCAGGGCAAGTGCCCCAAGAACCTGGCGGCTTTGGCCGATGCCGGCTTGCCCCATGTTTCCCACGGCTCGCTCCCCACGCTAGGCGACTATTTTCCAGCCAAGAACCTGATGCCGCATTCGGAGCGCTATGTCGTTGGTCCGGTGGGCTTGGCGGCCAATGCCCCCGAAATCCCGGCTGCTGCGGCCCTCTTCGATTTTGGAACCGAAGCCGAACTCGCTCGCTATCGAAGTCCCGGCGGTCCCGTCACTCTAGCCGTTTTCTCTTTCGCCACGCCGTCTCTGGCGCGCCAGCAACTGCCGCAATTTGAGAAGATTACGGCTGTGTCCACCAAACGAACCGGGCCGCTGATCGCCGTTGCCAGCGGACCACCGGCGGCCTGTGCCAAGCTACTCGACACCGTTGATTATCAAGGGGTTGTGGCATCGAACGAGCCGCCGCCCGTGAAACCGCTGGAGCTGAAGCCTCAAAGCGCCGGACAAATGGTTCTGGCGATTCTCAGCTTGGCCGGTTTGCTATTGGCATTCTGCTTACTATCCGGGTTAGCCGTCGGGGGGACACTACGGATTGCGCGCCGGTTTGGCTACCAAGGTGCTGAAGGTTCGATGATCACACTTCATCTTGAGGGCAAATAACTCCTCAGATATCTCCACCTTAGAAACCAAAGCCCTAGTCCGCGAGCGCCCCGCGCGAAATTCTTCCACAAGATTTCCAAAATGAATCCTCTTTGCAACTCGTTACCGATCAGGATGTTAGGGCAGATTTAACAAGTTCCAGTTTTTCACTTGACTCGCAACCTTGGTGGCCCTATGATCTGAATCACAAACAGGTTTTGACGGTTGCGTTTCCGTCGAATCTGGTTCTCCCACACATCGCCCTTGCTTAAACGCAGGGGGCCTGTTCAGATTCAGGCAGACGGTGTCAAATGGGGCCTTAAGGGCCCCATTTTAAGCTTAAACAGCCTGTTTCGAAACTCCCAAAAGACCGCTTGGTGACGCGCGCGGCTCAGTGGATTCCGCGCGTTACAGAGCCGCGACCGTAAGGGAGACGGTTTCGATACAACCAGCCAAAGCCGCTTAGGGGCGCTAAACTGGTTGTTTGAAGCCGTTTCATCCCCCTCTTCCCAAGGCTGCCGATAAGCCGGTCACCTGGCGGGAGCGCCTGCGGGCGCTGCGAAATGTCCCACCCCTCCTGCGGATGGTCTGGGATACCAGCCCGGCCCTGACCACCGCTACCATCGTTCTACGGCTGGTCTCTTCGGTTATTCCGGTTGCACAGCTCTGGGTAGGGAAACTCATCATCGACCAGGTTGTATGGGCGATTCAGGGCCGTTTGACGGACCCGCACAAGATCTGGGTCTACTTAGCCTACGAGATCGCCTTGGCGGTGCTCAGCGACCTGCTATCGCGCGCAGTGAACCTTTCAGACAGCCTGCTGGGCGACAAGTTCACCAATCACGTCGGACTGCGGCTGATGGAGCACGCCAACCGGTTGGATCTGGTTTCCTTTGAAGATCCAGTGTTCTACGACAAACTGGAGCGCGCGCGCCGCCAGACCACGGCCCGGCTGGGCATGCTGGGCCTGATCGCCGGAATGGGCCAGCAATTCATCACGTTGCTGTCGCTCCTGGCTGCGGTGGTGTCGTTTTCGCCCTGGTTCTTGCTGCTCTTGGTGGGAGCCGTTGTTCCGGCCTTCCTGGGCGAAACCCGATTCGCGATGCTGGCCTACTCGATGCTATATCGCTGGACGCCGGAGCGCCGCGAGTTGGATTACCTGCGCATGCTGGGCGCCAGCAATCAGAGCGCGAAGGAAGTGAAGATATTCGGCCTCGGCCAGCATTTGGCCGACCGTTCGCGCACCCTTTTCGACCGGTTCTACGAAGAAAACAAGGCGCTGGCCGTAAAGCGCGCGATTACTGGATCGCTCTTGAATCTGCTCCCCACGGCGGGCTATTACGGCGCCTATGTTCTGATCCTGATCCGGACCATGGCGGGCGCCATGACGGTGGGAAGCCTCACCTTTGTCGCGGGCGCCTTTGCGCGATCGCGCTCGCTGATCGAAACCTTGTTTTCGGGACTGAACAATATCGCCGAGCAAGCGCTTTACATCAAGGACCTCTTCGATTTCTTTGAGACGCAGCCCAGTATTGTTTCGGTGCCGAATGCAGTGCCCGCGCCCCGGCCCATCCGGTCTGGGTTCGAGTTTCGCGACGTGTCTTTTTCCTACCCCGGCTCGGAGCGGCAGGTGCTGCGGCGCGTCAGCTTTCATTTCGAGGCGGGCGAGCGCATCGCTCTGATCGGCGAAAACGGGGCCGGGAAAACCACGCTCGTGAAGCTGCTGGCGCGGCTGTACGAGCCTACCGGCGGCGCGATCTTTCTAGACGGTGTCGACTTGCGCGAATACGATGTCGACAGCCTGCGCGGTGAAATCGGCGTCATTTTTCAGGACTACATGCGCTACGACATGCTGGTGCGCGAGAACATCGGCTTCGGCCGTATTGAGGAACTGGGCAATCAATCGCGCATCGAGGGCGCCGCCCGCAAGAGCCTGGCGGACCCGCTGATCGCGCAGTTCAAACTGGGCTACGACCAGATGCTCGGGCGCCGTTTTGAAAATGGCGTGGATTTATCGGCCGGACAATGGCAAAAGGTCGCGCTGGGGCGCGCCTATATGCGCGACGCGCAAGTTCTGATCCTGGACGAACCCACCGCCAGCCTGGACGCCCGCGCGGAGTACGAAGTGTTCCTGCGCTTTGCCGATCTTACTCGCGGCCGCATGGCGGTGCTGATCTCGCATCGCTTCTCCACGGTTCGCATGGCCGATCGAATTTTGGTTTTGGCCGACGGCGAGTTGGCGGAGCAGGGCACGCATCGGCAGTTGGTGGCGCTCGGCGGCCGCTACGCGGAGTTGTTCGAGCTGCAAGCCGCTGGGTATCGGTAGTTTGGCGCGCGCAAGCTTGCCAAACGGGATTGGCGATTAGGGATTGGGGCACCAGGCACGTGCTGCGTTCAGCACGGATTGTCAAAGACCGGCGATCAGATGGCGCCGAATACCGACCTGAGCCACGCCCCGAAATGCAGATGCCGTCCCGGACACTCGGGCCAGGGCGCGAAGCTGACGATGCCGCTGTCGCGCTCCACCCACAGCGAAACCGGTTCCTCGGCAGCTTTGTAATCCAGCCGGATCACCACCCCAGTGCCGCAGGATTGGGAAAGGCCGATGTGCGCCAGCGACGCATCGGCGTGCTCGCTCTTCGGTCCCCAGTCTTCCTGGAACTTCGCGAACGGGTACTCCGGGCAGGGATGCGAATCCGTGCAGCCCCACATGGCGTAAGCAGCTTGGAAATTGTGCGCGTCCAACAGGCCGAGAAAAGTCTTGGCGCGCTGCTCTTGGGCGTGATTCTTGAAGATTCCGTACAGGATCAGACCGGCCACCAGCGCACAGCTCAGGACGATGGAAGAAATCTTGACGATTCCAAGGATGCGGGCGCGGTGTTGCTCGGCGGCTGCATAGAACTCAAGATAGCTGAACATCCTACATCCATCTTACAGCTTTTATTTTGCCGCTCCTACTTCGCGGCAACTTTTGCCGGATAGGTTTTGTTGTAGGCCGCGGTGGCATCGGCGGTGATTTCAAAAGACGCTTTGAAGAACACCGTATTGGCGCTGTCCACCACGATGTCCAGCCCTTTTTCATCCGCCAGCTTCTTCACCACGTCCTGCATCCGGGTGCCGGCGCGCTGAATGATCTCGGTGCGCTCGCGTTCCACGTCCTCCTGAAGATCCTGCTGGAGACGCTGCAATTCACGCTGCTTGCGCTGGCCTTCGGTGTTGAGCTCCTGGGTGCCCAATTCGTTCAGCTTTCCGCTGTTCAACTGGGCCTGGATGTCCTGCAACTCCTTTTGGAGTTTGACCATTTCATCCTGGCGCGGCTTGAACTTGGCTTCCAAGTCCAACTGAGCCTTCTTGATTTCCTCGGTCTCGAGCAGGGCCTTCTGGGTGTTGATGATGGCGATCTTTACCTGGGCGCCGGCCGTGCCAACGCTGGCGAGCGCAAGGACGGCGATCCACAGCTTATTCATTGGCGAAAACTCCCAGAATTTCATCCTCGCGCAGGATCAGATATTCGTCGCCGTCGATGCGGATATCGGAGCCCGAGTATTTACCGAACAAAATTTTGTCGCCGGCTTTGACGTCCGGCGCTGCGCGGTTTCCATCTTCGAGAAGCTTGCCGCTGCCCACCGCCACCACCTCGGCGTGCTGCGGCTTCTCTTTGGCGCTGTCGGGGATGATGATACCCCCGCGCTTGGTTTCCTGCTCTTCGAGCCGTTTGACGAGCACGCGGTCATGGAGCGGACGAAGGTTCATAAACTATCTCCTCTATGCTGGGTTGGGAAAAGCGGAACGGCACAAACCCGAAGACTCCCAATGTAACATAACTGGCGCCGTTTTGACGCGGTGGGTGGTAACATAAGTTTCCGCCCATGCTGGACGCCAGGCAGTGGCGGGGTCATTGAGGCGGCCATTATCAGGACGTCGGCGCTCGATTTCGTTGCTTGGATCTGAGTCCAGCTGGCTTCTGATATCGAAAAAGTTAGACGTTCGGAATCGCGGCGCGGAAAACGCCCGCGGGATCTCGCGGATGAACGAAAAAAAGCAATTCGAACTTACTTAGAACTGGGAACTGAGGAGGAATTCGCCGCAGCTATGCGTGCCGCCGGGCTTCACCAGGCGATCCGCGTTTTTCGGCTGCTCTCGCTGCCTGGCGCGAACATCGATCTTCTTAGCGGCCTTAATGAAGGCACGCTCCTTCCCTTCGCGCTCCGGCGCTGGAAGGGACGAAAAATAGCTGTCCAGGATGGCGTCGATCTTGTCCACTGCTTGTTCCGTCTTACCCTTCATGATTTGATGTTAACATTCGCGCACGCCCAAAGACGTTGATTCAGCGCGCCGACGCAAATCCGCATTCCCAGGTAGTGTCCTAGCTAGGTGGCCTTGCGCATCCTTGGGATCTCGGCGTTCTACCACGACGCGGCGGCCGGGTTGGTGGAGGACGGCTCTATCGTGGCCGCTGCACAAGAGGAGCGATTCACCCGGAAGAAACACGACTCGCGTTTTCCCCGCAACGCGGCGGCCTATTGCCTGGCGGCCAATGTCAATCTCGACCAAGTGGACTACGTCGCGTTCTTATGACAAGCCGTTCCTTAAGTTCGAGCGCCTGATCGAAACGTATCTGTCGTTCGCGCCCCGCGGCTTCGCTCCGTTCCGCATGGCCATCCCGCTCTGGCTCCGGGAGAAGCTCCTACAGAAGAACCGGCTGCGAAGGGAGATCGCGCGGCTGGGCCGGGGCCGGTTCGACGCTGACGCGCGCCTGCTGTTTACCGAGCATCACCAGAGCCATGCCGCCAGCGCATTCTTCGCTTCGCCTTTCGAGCGGCCGCCGTGCTTACCATGGACGGAGTCGGCGAATGGGCCACCACCTCGGTTGGCCTAGGCGATGGCCATCGGCTCCAGACGATCAAGGAGATTCACTTCCCGCATTCGCTCGGCCTGTTGTATTCGGCATTCACGTATTACACGGGATTCAAGGTCAACTCCGGCGAGTACGAGTTGATGGGGCTCGCGCCCTACGGGGAGCCGAAGTACGCCAAGTTGATGCTCGATCACCTGATCGACCTCAAGGCCGATGGATCGTTCCGTCTCGATCAGTCCTACTTCGACTATTGCACCGGCCTGAGGATGACTAACGAGCGATTGGACAAACTATTTGGCGGTCCGCCGCGCCGGCCCAACGATCCCCTGACCCGGCGCCCCATGGATCTCGCCGCGTCTATTCAGGCGGTCACCGAGGAAGCGGTGCTGCGGCTCACGCGGTCTATCGCGTCCGAGACCGGCGAAGAAAACTTGTGCCTGGCGGGCGGCGTGGCGCTCAACTGCGTCGCGAACGGCAAGGTGCTGTGCGACCGGAGTTTCAAGCGCATCTGGGTGCAGCCGGCGGCCGGAGACGCGGGCGGCGCGCTGGGCTCGGCTCTAGAGGCCTACCATTTGTTCCTCAACCGGCCGCGGCGCGTCCACCCAGCCGACGCCATGGCCGGCGGCTATCTCGGACCCGCGTTCTCTCAGAGCGAGAGCGAGGAAGTGCTGCGCAGCGCGGGCGGACGCTTTTCCGTCGTGAGCGATCAGGCGCTGATTGACCAGACCGCAGCCGCGCTGGTGGATGGTAAGGCCGTCGGCTGCTTCCAGGGGCGAATGGAGTTCGGCCCGCGCGCCCTGGGTGCACGTTCCATCCTCGGCGACGCGCGGTCACCCCAAATGCAGTCCATGCTGAATCTCAAGGTGAAGTATCGCGAGTCTTTCCGGCCCTTCGCTCCGTCCGTCCGGCGCGAGGACGTGGCGCAGTGGTTCGACTTGGATGACGATAGCCCATACATGCTGCTGGTTGCCGGTGTGGCCAAGCATCTGCATCGCGAAATGACCAGAGAGGAGCAAGCACTCTTCGGCATCGATAAGCTCCATGTGCCGCGATCGTCCATCCCCGCCGTCACCCACGTGGACTATTCGGCCCGCATCCAGACCGTCCATCGCGAGACGAACCCGCGCTATCACTCCCTGCTTGCGCGGTTCAAGGCATTGACCGGGTGCCCGGTCCTGGTGAACACAAGCTTTAACGTCCGGGGCGAGCCAATGGTGGGAACGCCCCAGGACGCCTTTCGCTGCTTCATGGGCACAGGCATCGAGGTCCTTACCGTGGGGAACTGCTACCTGCGCAAGGAGGACCAGGACCGGGCCCTCGAGCGCGACTACAAGACGGCCTTTTCACCGGACTGAGAGGCACCGCGCAGCCGGTGCTCCCGGTCCGCTGAATCGGCCAACGCATGTCGACGTCGAGTGCGTCGATTATTTTCCGATATGTCTTCCACACTCGCGAGCTTGACCAGTGTGCCAAACAGGCGGGGTGGCACGGAATACCGTGCCAGGAGTTGCTGCTTATGGGGGCGCAGCGCCGCGCGCGGGCGCCGTTGAGATGGCTTCGCACAAATGGTGAATTACTGTCAAAAGTAGCAGGAGCCAACGCGGCTTTTCGGCTCTGGGGAAGCGGCTCAAGGATTATTCGTCGGCGGCGGCCATCGGCGTGGTTGCCTTCGCGCCCTCGGCGAACGCCGTGGTGATCACTACGGGTATTGTGAACATTCCGGTAAATTACCTTCCCAACCGTTCAATTTAGAATTGCGGGCCATTCCATCTTCAGCATCAGCAACAATATCACTACCAACACCTCGAACAGCGCCTTCCTCTCGGGCTCGGTGAGCGCCAATCCGGTCGGCGGGGCGAAAATCTTGGTCCATCTGGGGCCTACGAAGCATGACACGCTCTTTGCCGCGGGCCAGCCGATTCGGGCACTATGAGCTCGACCGCCAATCCAAAACTTGTCTCATCCCGTGTCGCAGGAGCTAACTTCAGCGGCTCCCTGGGGACATGCCGTAAAGGGAGCAAACCCTAAGGAGGTCGAGACTTGGTCAGCGCCGACTAGCAGGAACGCCCCGGACGGCTGAAGGTGATACCATCACCCCGTCTTTTTCGGGTCTGCAACAGATTGCAACAGTTTGTGAACAGTCTGCAACAATTTTGGCTTCGCGCGGAAGCCTGCAACAGTTTGTGAACAGAGTGCAACAATTTGCAACTTTGGCAAGTTGAATTTAGAGAAAGACACCATCCCTAAGCCTGGCGGCTTAGGTGCGGGCGGCAGCCGCGTTGAGGTCTGCGCGTCAAGCATTTTCAAAGTAGTTATCGAGTGGCTGTCAAGTATTTGTCAAGAACATGTCGGGCGGGGTCTATAATTCGGAGGAGTCCACTTCGGCTACGCCACCGTGGAAGCGAACTTGAAAAAAATTTGGACGAACTGACGGACAAGCCGCCCGATTCGCGACCACAAAGGTACCCATGCGCAGATTAGCCCGACTAAAACGAATCAGGTCGCGGCCGACAACCCAAGTACCGCGGGCACTGCGCCGGAAGTGCCATCCCGCGAGGAAGTACAGCGCAAGATCGCAGCACTCAAAGCGCGTAACATAACGGCGGAACCGGGTACGCGTGGATTTTGAATACGATCCGGAGCAAGCGCTCCGGCTCAAGCGATCAAGCACCGATTAGATCTAAATACCTATGGCGGCTATGCCAGTGGCACCCGCCAAGCCAAAGACCAGGATTAGTGCGGAAACAACTCAGGAACTGTTCAGTCACTGAAGCCCAAGCTCGACGTTAGAATTCGCCGACCAGCCGTTGCCGACCGGCGGAGTTCGCAGATCAATCCTCAACGTACTGCACGACCGATCCTGATGGCGTAGGGCGCACTTCTAGCCGCGGCAAACGGCGATGAAGTTCAGCCACATGGGTGATTACGCCCACCATTCGGTTCGTCTTGCTCAGACTTTCGATCGCGTCTGCGACAGTGTCGAGGGTCTCAGAGTCCAGAGTGCCGAAGCCCTCATCGATAAACAAGCTGTCGAGGCGGACGGCTCCGGCGGCCTGCTGGACCTGCTCGCTCAGTTCCAGTGCCAATGCGAGCGAAACCAGGAAGGTTTCGCCGCCCGAAAGCGTATCCGCGAGTCGCGACTGGCTTCCGTGGTCGTGGTCGATAACGGAGAATTTGCTGTCGGTGAAAGCCAGCTCGTAGCGTTCGTTGAGCTCTCTCAAGCGGGTGGACGCGCCTGCCACCAGGCGTCGGAAGGAACCATCGAGCAGATACTGCTGGAAGGCGTCGCCTCTGAGGTCCTGGGAAAGTTGCTGAACCAGAAGATGGCGTGCGCGCTGGCATTCATAGCTCAGCCGAAGCGCTTCTGCCTTTTCTGTGTCGGCCTTCAGCCTTTGTAAAGCGTTGGTTTTTTGGCTAATCTGGTCCGCGAGATCGACCACGGGTTTTTCCGCGGCCGCGGTTTTCTCAGCCTCTCGCCTGACATCCTCCTCAGTCAGTTCGACACCCTTGAGTTCGAAGTCGAGCTCCTGAATTCGGCCCAGGGTCTGGCTGACATCTTTTTCGAAGCGGTCCAGTTCCAGTTCGCCCTCGGCGATCTTCCTCGGCTCCAGTTCGGCTTTCCTCGCCTGGATGGAATCCGAGAACCCGGCTTCGAGCAAAGCCTGTTCGGCCATCCTGTGAAACTGATCCCGGTCGGCAAGCGCGGCGGCCCGGCGGCCCTTGGCTGCCGTGGTCTTGATTTCCATCTGGTGAAAGGCTGAGTCCGCAGACTGGTGTTCCTTCGCAGCGGTGCCAAGTTGCTGTTCGATATCCGCGATCTCTTTCTGAAGCGCCTTCAGTTCCTTTTCAGGATCTTCCGAGCCTACTGCCTGGATTTGAGCATCGTACTCGCGCAACCGTTTTTCCGCTTCGGCGATGTCATCCGTCAGGCGTGCCTTGGTCTTCTCGTCGGCAGCCAATTGTACTGCCGCCGTTTTCCGAGAGGAGTCGGCCTTGTGGATTTCCACCTCGGCTTCAACGATCTGTTTGCTCAGGCCCTCCCACTGCGTATGCACCTGTTCCAGCCGCGCCCATTCCTTCTCTACAAACTGCTCCACCAGCATCCCCGCCGGGCAGTCGAAAGGCGCAATTGCGGCGGCGTGCTGCGTTGACAAGTCTTCTACCCGATTCCTGACCCGCTCGGCGTGGAGTTCCCACTCCACCACGCTCTTGCGCTTATTCTCCGCATCCGCCTGGGCGCGGCTCACTTTGTTGCTTGCATTGCCCGCCCGCTCGGTGGCATTGTCATACGCCTGTCTGGCCGCAGCTAAAGCTTGCTTCGCTTTCTCCAGATCAGGGGGAGGGGTGCCGGCGGGAACGATGTGGACCGGCTGTTCGCACACCGGGCATGCGCAGCCGGGCGTCAGCCCCGAGCGGAGCGCCGCGGCTTTGTGCTGATCCTGCGCAGCCTCATGCGCCAGTTCGGCTGCTTTGAATTTTTCCTGGGCCGCGGCTTGCTCCCCACTGGCTGCCGCAAACTCCTTCTCGGCCGCTCGCAGAGCGTTCTGGGCAAAGTCGAGCGCGGTTTGAACGGCTTTGGGATCGAGCGCCGCCGCTTGTTTGCGCACCTCGCCGAGATCGTGCGCAGGAATGCGAGCCTTCTTGAAGATCCCGTGGATCGCCGCATCGTATGCCAGCGCAGTTCGCTCTTTGCCCAGTTCCTCCACCCGCGCCATCGAGCGAACCAATGCCGCTTCCGCGCCTTTAAGCTTAGCCTTTGTTTCGGCAATCGCGGACTCCGCCTTGGACCGTTCGGTGCGCGCCCTCTGGCGGCTTTCCTCCTGCTTCGCTCGCTCTTTCAAAACGGGCCGGATTCCCACGAGATCCCGTTCGCGCGACCTGCGCGAGGGCAGCGTTTCGGCTCCCTTCTGCGATTCTGAGAGCGCGCGCGCCCTGTCATGAGCGATCTTCTGAGCAAGTTCAAGTTCTTGCTGCAGGTCGCCGGCTTCCTTTTCGCATGCACGCCAGGCTTTGAGCTTCGCCGCAGCCTGTTCGAGCACCGGCAACACCTGCGCGGCCCGCTTTCCGAGTTCGACTCCCCGCCTTAACTCGTCGATCCGAGCTCGATCCTGTTCGAGTTGTGCGAGCGTCTTTCGACGGAGTTGCCGCTCTTCGACAAGCTTCCATTGCGCCCGAAGCGTTTCCAGTGAAGCTTTCAAGGTGTCGCGTTCTTCCGCCAGGGATTGCTTTCTTGCGGCCAGAGTCTCGATCTCGATCTCGAGCCGGGAAACGTTATGCTGAGTCGCTTCTGCATACGGGCCGTCGAGCATTTTACGATCGTTCTCAATCAAAGAGGCAAGTTCTTTGGCTTGCCCGAACGCGCGCTCACGCATTCGTTCGTAAACCCCTAGCCGCAGGAGATCGCGAAGGATCTGCCGTTGATCGGCAGGTTTGCTTTTCAGAAACCGTGAGAATTCCCCCTGCGGCAGAAGTACAGACTGGATAAACGCTTCGTATTCAAGCCCGAGCAAGGTCTGTAACGTTGAATTCACCTCTCCCACTCCGTCCGCCAGCGCCCGTTGCGAACCGTTCGAGATCTGTTCGAGCTGGACTTTCTTAGGGCCGCCTCGAGGCAGTGAACGAGCAACTCGAAATCGTTCGTCCTGAATGTCGAATTCGAAAAGGACAGAGGCACGTGCGGCTCCGAGCGAAATGAATTCATCCAGGTTCTGCCCGCCCATTCGCGGGATCTTTCCATAGAGGGCGAACGCGATGGCGTCGAGAATGCTGGACTTTCCGGCTCCCGTGGGACCCGAGATCGCGAAGAGTCTGAGCCGGCTGAAATCGATTTCCTGTTTCTCCCGATAGCAGGTAAATCCCTGAATTTCCAAACGCACGGGGCGCATTACTTTTCCTCGACCTCCTCGCGCAAGCTGTCGAAAATTTCTATGAGATCGTCGCTCGCATCCTTGCCGTGCGCCTCCCGGAAGAATTGGCGAAACACTTCCGAAGGCGCCGCTGAATCGAAGGCGGCGACCTTGTCGACCACGGCTTCACGCGGAGTTACGCAGTCCACACTTACGGCGTTGGGCAAGAGGTTTCGGATGCGGCGGTTGACGTCCGGATCGGATTTATCGAGGTTGACCACCACCCTCAGCCATCCGGCATCTTTCAGGTCATTAGCGCGGAGTTCGATCTCGGCGAGCGTCCCCGAAACATGAACAAGCTGTTTGGCCCCCATGTACGGGACACTGCTAATCTGGGCGGGGCGCGGCCCCGGTTTTACGTCAATCACGCGGAAGCTCTTCTCCTCGCCTGCCTCTCCGAAATCCAGCTGCAACGGCGAACCGGCATAATAAGCCGGCGACGGGGCCTCGACTTTCTGAGGCCGATGAATATGCCCGAGGGCGATGTAGTGCGCAGTCGCCGGCAAGTCCGCGGGGAGAGCAGCCCAGTCTTCGCCGACATGCACCGGCCGTTCCGATCCACCCTTAATGGCGCCTTCCAGATGGGTGTGTAGACAAAGCAGATTCACCGCATCCTTGCGAAACGAACCGCACAGCAACTTTACGATGTCTCCCATCCTTGCGGCGTATGTACCCATGGCGGTGTCGTCGCCTTCAGCCAACTGGAGCGCCGTCACCAGTCGACGCTGTGCTGCAAACGGCACCGCCGCGACGACTGCGGTCTCTCCACATCGCGTTGTAATTGTCATGACGCCCCCCTCGCTAGCCGGCTTCGGCCTGCCGAGTGCCCAAACGTTTACCAGTTCGGTCAGTGCGCCCCAAGCTTCAAAACGATCCGATGAGTCATGGTTGCCGGCAATCACTACCGTGTGAGCGCCGCTTGCCCCAATACGCTTGAAGAAGCGGAAGACCGTGCGTTCCGCCCGAGCCGCGGGAGCGCCGGAATCGAAGACGTCGCCGGTAACCAGAAGCAGATCTACGGATTCGCGTTCCACGTAGTCCGCCATATGATCCAGACAGGCTTCCAACTCGTCAAGCCGACTGATGTTCTTCCAAACACGGCCTGCGTGCCAATCGCTTGTGTGTACGATCTTCACTTCGCGACCTCAGTCTTCCATCCGCGCGAATAGTTCTTTCTCATTCGGGACGGTCCTGTTTGCCTCGCTGGCACGCGTCGCCCATGCCGGGAAGGGGAAGCGCAACAGAATCGGCGTCGGAATCTCCGGTTGCGCAACGATCATCGAGCCAGGCTGAAGAACCGTCGCGCGAACGCGGGAGACGCTGTTCAGGAACCGATATTCGTCTCGTTCAGCCTCGGCTGCATCAAGTCGTCCGACTACCTTGAGCGCAGCATTGGCTACGACGCGCCGTTCCACCTCGCTGGCCGTTTGCTGGGCTCCGAACAGAGAGACACCAAGAGAACGGCCGCGCTCCGCGATATCGAGTAGAACTTCGCGGATGGGAGACCATCCGGTACGAGGGGCGTACTTATTGAGTTCGTCCAGCACCACAAACATCAACGGCTTCGAGGTACCCATCCTTTCCTTGTCTTCCATGGCGCGTTTGAGGATGGCACCGACCACAAACATCTGCGCTGCGGCGCGGAGATTGTGGATATCGATGACTGTGACTTGCTGACCTTCCCAGTCCACAGAATGGTTCGTGGCGGCCTCATCGCCCCGGATCAAATGTCCAATGTGTTCCAGCGAATGATAGAGCCGGCGGCGGAAGGCGTCCTGCGTTCCGGGAGCGGCATGCGGGACCCACTGAGCCAGAAGCACCGAGTCCAGCAACTCCACTAGCTCGCGGAAGGATGTTACGCGAGTTCCATCGATGGTGAGGAAAGGCTCGTGAGGTTTGCACGCTTTGGCCACTTCGGCCAGGCGGTGTTCGACTCGGGTGACAATGAAGCTCAGCTGGGCGCGATCGTCTTCGGCGCCTACGAACGCGAAGCGAAGCAGTTGCTGTTCCGCGAACTGGCGGAGTGTCCACACATACGGTTCGACGCCCGTAGCGCGGCCCCCCGTATCGGGCATCAAGGTGGCGACGCCCTTTTTCGCGGGCGCGAAAATCCGAACGCTTTGGAATGGACCTACAGGCAATCCTAGACGCTGATACTGCGTCCGGGCAACTTCCGTGACTCCCGAGTTCGGAGTATCGAGCCAGAGCAGATCTTCGCCCTTGACGTTAAAAATGAGGGCCTTCGAATTCACGGCCTCGGAGCCGAGGGATTCGGAGTGAAACAGGGAATAGAGCAGGAAAGTGGCGTACGAAGTCTTTGTCGCAACACCGGAAACGCCGCTGATGGAAACGTGCGCTCCCCTCGTTCCATCCAGAAATTCGAGGTTGGCGTATATCGGCTCGCCCGTGCGGGCCAGCCCAATCGCGACCTTTCGCTCCATTCGGTCGAAGTAGAGCGCTTTCTGGTAAGCCTCGCCTCTGACCACTTGCGCTGGTGTGCCGGGATGAGGAGGAACGAATACCTCAGGGTCCAGCCTTGTCACCTGGACATGCGCCGCATAGGAGACCTCGACCGGGAGCGAGTGATCGGCCACATGAAATGCGTCCGTATCGAACACGTTACCCTCGAAACGTTTGGTTACCTGATCGACGATTCCGTAGTAAGTCAGCGCCGCGCCGTCCGGCGTCACGGTGTCGAGGACGATCAGATCGTCCAGCTGGACCATCTTCCCCTCTTCAACGCCGACCCAGAAATCCAGCGGAGCACTCTCACGAGATCCGAGGACGACGCCGACAACTTCGTTTTCAATGTCCATGTCTTTAACTGGCCTCTCTTGTCAGGAAGGATTCGATGCGACGCTTGATGATCCGTTCGTCGCCAAGTTTGCGCCTCAGGAAAGTTTCAAGCGCACTGATCGGCAGAAGGTTTTGAGGAGCCCGTCGATCAAGCGCACGGCGTCCCTTCAATTCCGGAAGTAGTCCTCCGCAGCGCCCGGCCAGTATGATCGCCTTTTCCATTCCCACCGACGCGGCCACTTCGAGCCGGACCACACCGGAGAAGTCCGAGTCGCCTCTGCTGAGTTCGGTGAGCCGAAGAAACCAGGAGATTCGGGAGAAGCGCTTTGAACCGCGCAATGCGAACAGAGGCGTCCGCTGGCCGGGCTTGAGGCCCGGCAGCAGGGAAAGTTGCGGTGCCGCCAGATAGGGTTTGATTACTCGTTTTATGTACCCGACCGCTGACCCTCTCGTGGTTTCCTCGAATGTCAGCGGCCCGTCGACGATGACCAGGCGATCCTCATGGGAGGCCAATTCTCTGGCGAGTGCTTCTTCCGCCTGCCGCATCTGACCGTGAATTGCGCGCACCGGAGCATCGGGCTCGGACTCGGCGACGCGAACCGGAAGGTACTTCAATCCCGGCGCGACTCTTATATCGCCGCCAGGTTGCTCTGCAGAGCAGAGCGCGAACACCCGGCCAGTAAGGAAGCGCTCGAAACACGCTTGATCGCGATCAATCTGAACCGCGCCCACGCCATACGCGCCGAACGCTCCATAGAAATACTGTCCGTCGAGTTTGGCTGTGACGCGCGCTTCGAGTCTCCGAACGCCGTCGATGAACCAAACGGGGTGTTCCAGAGGCCAGTTGAGTTCGGGATCGATGGGCTCCCAGTGATCGCGAGATCGCTCCAGTTCCATGTCAACGGATTCCGGTCCATCGGCCGCCATTTCATCAAAGCCGGCGAACTCCGGCCCGAATTCCGGCTGCCAGGGATCGAGCCGCACCTGCAGCCGTCCAAAAACGCCTTTCACAGAGTTGTGTCTCGGTGCCGTCACGATTGCTCTCGAATTCATTATACACAAAAATTAGCTATATGATAGCTAAAAACCATTTACATGTTGGCTGTTTTTGGTATACTGAGTCAGGAGAAGACATGGCGGGCGACAAGAAGACCATGACGCTCAATCTGACCGAGGCTGAGATGGCCGTGCTGGAAAAGCTCTCTCTCGACAAGGACCTGAGCAAAACAGCGATCCTTCGCCAAGCGCTTCGGCTATATCAGCTCGTCGACAATCGTTTGGCCCAGGGCGACACGCTGTTCCTGGAGGATAAAGAGAAGAAGAACAAATCGGAGCTGATGGTTTTGTGAAGGTACTTCAGTGAGCGACCGGAGCGTCACGCTTCTGAAAGATCGGAGGACCGGCGAGCTCGTCGAGGCTGCTCTGATCGACGGCGTTTCAAGAGAGGATGTGGAGAGCACAGAATCCGCCTGGCGACCGTTTCTGAAGGCGCGCAGGCAACTCCGAATTAACGCCTCCGGAACACAGCCACTGGGATTGGCGCAGGAAACACGAGGCGGTGCGGGGCCTGATCGCGTACCGGATGTTCGGCGTCGAATGCGATGGAGCAATGCAGGGTCTGATGTTGGCTTCTACAGCGGGGCATCCGTGCCGAATCAAGGATCAGAAGGGGAAGGAACAGGTATATGTTGATTTCGTAGCTACGGCGCCATGGAACTCGCCCGGCCTGGTCGAAATCCCCCGGTTCAGTCTGGTGGGCAGGGTTCTAATTGCGACGGCGGTGCAATTAAGCGTGGAAGAAGGGTTCAGGGGGCGGATTGGTCTGCACGCCCTACCGCAGGCGGAAACGTTCTACGCTCGGAACTGTGGGATGACAGACCTGGGAAATGACAAGAGAAAGGAGGGGCTGCGATATTTCGAGATGACGCCCGAACAGGCCGGAGCTTTCCTCCGGTGAGGTGCCAATGAAATTCAGTTTCGACAAGGAGTGGCTTGAGAGACACGCGGACAGCGATCAGAGCCTTGAAATCGCCGCCGGCTCGTTCTCGTTTGACCAGGTACCGCGGGCAATGGGAAAGCCAGCGGGTGATCCGGCAGCCGAACCACGCGTAGTCGCGTTTGGTCGACTGATCAATCTAAGCCGCCGCAAGCGCGGGTGGAGCATCGAAGATTTGGCCGAGTCCTCTCGTATCGACGTTAGTGAGGCGATTCGCATTGAACACGATCCCGCCTACATTCCCGGTCCCCGTACCGTTTATCAGTTATCGACAGCACTGGATCTGCCGCGAGAGCAGATGCTTCAGCTTTCCGGAAACATGCTCGTGCGTGATCGCCGGCTCGGCGAGCAGGCCGTGAAATTCGCGGCACGATCCGAATCTGTTGAAAAGCTCAGCCGTCAGGAGCATCAGGCGCTTGAGGAATTCGTCCGGTACCTGAATGAATCCATGTAGGAGAGGCCGACTTGCGGAACCTGTTCCTCGATCCATACTCCGCCTCTGATATTGATCGCTTTGTGGCCAAGGTGCTGGCGGATCTCGGGGAGCCAGATCCGCCGGTACGCCTGATCGACGTACGGGAACTCCTTCGCCTGGACAAGACCTTCTACTCGTCAACAGACGACGGCGCAACTCGCGAAGTCGTTCACAAATTGAAGGTGGCGGGCCAGCAGGTTCTTGCGCGCCCTTCAATCCTGAAAGAGGTAATAGGAAAACTCGGCCTCAAGGCTCTGTTGCTGCCCGACCGCCGGCGCATTTTAATTGATTCCGAGACACCCGACCTGAAACAACGATGGAGCGAGGCTCACGAAATCGGCCACGATCTGATCCCGTGGCACGCCGATACCATGCTCGGCGACAATCAGTCCACCTTGACCCCGTCTTGTCATCGGCAGATTGAAGCCGAAGCGAACTACGCCGCCGGTCAGCTTCTTTTTCTCGGGAATCGATTCGTCGTAGAAAGTCAGAGCCTGTCACCAGGGATTGAGGCAGTGAGAACCCTCCAGGATCGTTACAGCAACACACTCACGACCACTCTATGGCGGTACGTTGAATTGAGCTCGAACGCACTTGTTGGCGCGGTCAGCGGGCATCCACACCGTCCGCCGGCCGATTTCTCCTCTCGAAATCCGCTGCGCTACTTGATCCGCTCGCGAAGCTTTGAGTTCCGGTTCCCGGCTGTAACTGAGTCCGACCTGTACGCGGGGATGCTGTCTTACTGCGAGAATCGCGCCGGAGGCACTCTCGGCTCGGGCGTTCTGCGCTTGTTCGTGAGTTTTCGGCAAGGCTGCTTGAAGTGTAAGTCGGATAGGAAACATGTTACCGGCGCTTGGACTGACGGTCCTTGCGCTGGGCGTGCTTGGCGAGGATGGAATCCATGTCGTCCCCGACGCCGTAACCGCACTCGTGACTGATGCTCCGGACCCGATCCAGTCGGGCGATCAGTGCGTCGCGAGTGTCGGTCGGCAAGGTGTTCGCGGTCGCCAGAGCTTGTTCAAACATTCGCACCAGGGCATTGAGGTAGCTTTCGTCTTGATAGCCGAGGTCGCTCGCAAAACCGGAGGACTGCTCGCAATAGAAGACCATCAACTCGGCCAGGCCGGCGGGGTCGCCGACGGCCTTCTTGTAATTGGAAATGGCTTGGCCTTCAGAACAGACGGAACCTGCCTGCTGAAGGCGTCCGGCCAAAGCCAGCGATCCATCGTTTCTTTGTAGGGGCGAAGCATATCCTCGCCCAAGCCGAAGCGGGTGTGGAGAAACGTTTGATTGTCCTTGTGGGAGCTGTAGAGATCCTGGATCAAGCCCAGCAAGGTGGGTCGATCAAAACTCGTGAGCTTCGCCTTGACATCGGTCCACCTCGGTTGTGATTTCGACTGACTTTGGTTCATGTGGAAGGCTCGCACGAACTCAGAACAGGTAACCCTGAGCCACCCAGTAATGCCAGTCGCCGATGGCTTCGGCGGTGGATTCGTCGGGATGGATGGCGGCGAGTTGAGATAGAGGGACAGCCATTTTGCGGCCTTGCCATCGGATTTGCACGAGCATGTCGCTTTCGCATGCCTCTTCCTTGGCGAGGCGACGCACTTCGACGGTCTCTCCTTTCCGCAGTGGAGAAGTCGCCTGGCTGGGAGCGGATGCAGCGGGCGTTGAAAGGAAATGTCAGTTTGCTTTCCAGATAGTAATACCAGCTCATCGCCTTCTCTTCGGACCCGTAGGCATCCACGATGGCTTCCTGGTGGATGCGATCTTCGCGAATCGGATCTTTGGCTGTTTTTTTCATGCCTTCGCTGCCAGAATGCGGCGCACCGAGGTGCGCCCGATCTGCAAGCGGCGGGCGATCTCAGCCTTGCTGATGCCGGCGCGATGTAGTTTCCGAATCGCAGCGGCCTGCAGGCCTGCGGTCATGGGCCTGCCGAGCTGTTTGCCCTTCTGCCTGGCATGCGCCAAGCCAGCACGAGTTCGTTCGCGCAGAATCTCTCTTTCGAACTCCGCGAAGACCGCCAGTAACGCGGCCATTGCACGGCCTGAGGGCGTTGTCAGGTCCAGGGCTTCGGTCAGCGAGACGAAACCGACTCCGAGATGCTCCAGCTCCTGAAGTGTCGCCAGCAGATCCGTCACCGACCGGCCCCAGCGATCCAATCGCCACACCAGGACGACATCGATCTCGCGTCGGCGAGCAGCGTCCAGCAACTTTTCCCGCAGCTGTCGTTGCACAGCGCCGGAACCGACCTCCTTCACTTGCATGGCGATTGTCCAGCCCCTGCGGTCAGCGTATTCGCGGAGAGCGCGGATCTGCAATGGGATGGTGTGTTGGTCGAAAGTGGAAACGCGGGTATAGAGGCCTACGCGAAACGTTTTCGGATGTTTTCGTCGCTGGCCAAAAACCCTGCGCGACTTTGCCTTCTTAGGGAGCGGTTTGGCGGCCATTTCGGAGTATCTTCCCCGCATGGCCGAAGTCGATCCTTTCCGGCCATGCAAGATTGATCATACTCCCGTCCGCGCCAGTGTCGCAGCGTAATTCCACGGCATCCAAGCCGACGGGTTGGCAACCAGTTCGGTGGGATGTTTCTGCAGCGCGGTGAGGTAGTCGAACGGATTGGCGCTCGATAACTCACAGGTGTGAATCAAGCTCATGAACAGGTCGCCCACTTGGGCGCCGTTCAGCGTGCGATAGAACAGCGCATTCTTGCGGCGCAGCACCGCGCGTTTTAGGGCACGTTCACAAACATAATGCCGACTGCCGGATTATGCCGCGCCGGGGGTTGACGGTGCCGCAGTTCGCGGCGGATCCCTGGTTTTCGTGGTTCGATTTGTCGGCATAATCACAGGCTCTCCAGGAAGGCGAGTAAAGGGTCAGGCGGCCGGAAGCGGTCTGGTAAGAGCCCTGAAGAAGTAGCATGCGCGAGTGCGCGTTCCTTGAGCTGCATGTCGGCGTGCAGATAAATCTGGGTCGTCTCTGTCGATTCGTGGCCGAGCCAAAGAGCGATCACACTGAGATCTACACCGCGACGGAGGAGGGCCATGGCGGCTGCATGACGCAAGGTGTGCGGCGTAACCGTCTTCGGCACCAGAGACGGACAAGTTCGTCGCGCGATTGCGATGTGTCGTGAGACGAGCCGTTGGAATGCATCGGCACTGAGGCGTCCTCCATTCGAACTTGGAAAGACGGGATCGTCTGGCTTTCCGCCTTGCTGCGACAGCCATTCCTTGAGCACCGCGGCGACATCTGGGCGCAACGGCGTAGATCGCAGCTTGCGGCCCTTTCCGAGGCACCGCACGTGAGCGCCTGTGCCGAACTCTACGTCCTGTCGACGAAGTGATGTGATTTCGCTATTCCGGAGGCCCGTCTGAACCGCGACAAGCAGAAGCGTCTTATCCCGCCTTCCGATCCAGCTGTCGGGATTAGGAGCTCCCACCAGGGCGGCGGTCTCTTCCTCTGTCAGAAACTCCACCGGTCCGCGCTCATAGCGTTTCGAAGGGATCGCAAGGACGCGCTGGCAGTGCAAAGCAAGTGCTGGTTCACTTATGGCCACGTATTGGAAAAAGGCGCGTATAGCCGACAGACGGTTGTTTCGTGTCCGTGTGCAGTTGCCACGGTTGAGTTGGAGGTGTTCGAGGAACTGGCCCAGGAAGGCAACATCGAGGTCTTCCATGAGCAGCTCGGAAGGTGCCCGTCCCAGGCGCTCGAATGCAAACTGGAACAATAGTCGAAAGGCATCCCGGTAAGCCGCTATAGTGTACTGGCTCGCACCGAGTTGTTTGACCAGTCGGTCGGTGAAGAAGCGCTGCAAGAGAGACTGAAAGCTGGAAGCGCTCATTGCTCACCTCCGCTCTGACGCCCGCCAAGGCGTTCGGTGGCAAGTTGGAGGAGTTCCGGAACGGCCTCGATATACCAGTAGGTGTGACCGACATCGACGTGGCCCAAATAGGTGGCAAGCTTCGGCAGCTCCCGCCCCACGTCGAGGCCTGCTCGGTACCATTGAATAAGCCTACGAGTCGCGAAACTGTGACGAAAATCCTGAAGCCTAGGTCCACGACCCATACGTCGACTCTCAGTGGGTACCCGCAGGCCGATGGAACAGGACATCCTGGCAAACGTGCGACGGGCTACCCCGCCAGGCACTCGCTTGCCGCGTTCGGAGACTAGGAAGGACTGCGTTGCAGGACGCGGACAGATTTTATCGCGCCGTTTTGCATAGTCCGCAAGGGCGGTTCGTGTCGAATCCGAGATAGGAACAAAGCGTGATTTCCCGAACTTTGATTCGCGAATCGTAAGGATGCCGGTTTGCAGATCCACGTCACCTGTGTCGAGAGCCAGTGCCTCCCCTGGGCGGAGACCTGTGGCGCTGAGAAGTCCAATCAGCGTTACGTAGGTCATCGCCCGCAGTCCCGTAGACGAATTGAGTTTGGAAGCCTCATCCATCAATCGTGCGATCTCTTGTTCTGAGAAGATATGCGGCTTGTTGCGCCGTCGGCGGGCAGCAAGTAACCGCCGCGGCGGCACTTCGGTTCGGGTGTCGACTGTGCTGAGCCAGGAGGCGAATCCTCTAACCATGTCAAGCCGTCGCGCCCAGGTCGCACGTTGCACACCTTGTGGCTCCATTGCCCACCGAAGAGCTAGTTCCGAGGTAATGAACTCCGCTCCCTCGCGTTTGAGGAAGTCCACAAAATGGCCTAGTGTCCTGGCTGGTTCGTGAAGTTTCGTACCGAGGGCACGTCGGAGCGCCACATACTGCGTGAGGGCGTCGTGCAGGGTTCTCATCGGTTACCTCCCGCAGTCGGCCACGGAAGGGCAACCGCGCGCAATGCCTCGAAGGATACCTGGGCGTAGATCGCGGTGGTGGTCTGCGAACGATGCCGGAGGACCTCCGAGATCTCCGGCATTGAGGCGCCGTGTCGAATCATTTTCGTCGCCAGACCATGCCGGAACAGATGGGCAGCTCCACGACCAGAGCGGTGGACCCCGGCTCGGGCGAGCGCCCGCCTGACAATGTGACCTACTGCCGCCGGACCGGTTAGACCGACGCGGGGCGCCCACATTCGCAGGAAGACCCGTCGCGACGTACTGACGCCACGATCCTGACGCAGGTAAGAAGCCAGAGCATCGCCAATGTCGGAGAGCAGTGGCATATGGTCCACAGTCCGGCCTTTGCCGCGGACGACGATCTCGCCGGCCCGCCAGCGGATGTCGTCAAGCTCCAGCGAGACGATTTCTCCAGCCCGCAGACCGAGCCGAGCAAGCAAGAGCAGAATCGTTTGATCTCGGCGCCCACTGAGTGTCGATCGGTCCACCGCCCTCAGTACACGTTCTACTTCATCGGGTG
>Ga0302325_10006488_pt1 | contig 26274 bp, 30 predicted proteins | sample Palsa_T0_2_FD_201948 | JGI IMG/M metagenome (GOLD analysis project Ga0302325, IMG submission 201948) | Peat permafrost microbial communities from Stordalen Mire near Abisko, Sweden - Palsa_T0_2 | ecosystem: Environmental > Terrestrial > Soil > Palsa > Peat permafrost | place: Sweden: Abisko... | reverse complement strand
AATGATAATCTCCTTGTTTTCCAACTCTGGCGTCTTGCTAGTTACCAACCCGAGCACAACAGTCTTATTCGGAGCAAGGAATTTCAATGGCTCAAATCCTCCAGACCGCTCATTATCGAACTCCAGGAAGTGACTATCAACCTTAATATCGGCAAAGAGAGCCTTGGCGACTCGTTGATAGGAGCCCTCAGCAAGCCACATGGCACGATAATTTCCTCGACAAGAGTGCATGGAAATAGTCATCTGCTTCCGCTCAGGAATATCAATTGAGTCATTAATCAACGTGACGTATTGATTCAAGAGTGCTTCGAAATCGTATCCCCTTGAGATGACATTGCGCTCGAATTTGGGATCGCACATTAGTGCAAGGGAGGTTTCGTCCAGTTGAACGTAACGACATCCGGCTTTGTACAGAGCGCTGATTTCCGCTCGGTAACATGCTGCGAGGTCTTGGAAGAATGCGGAGCCGTAGGTGTCACCTTCGGGATACGCAGTTTTTGAGATCTGAGGAGTTTTTGCGGCGCCAAAGTGTAGGAGAGTCGGAGAGGGGATGCAGACTTTCGCCTCCGGAACGCCCAAATTTTTGAGGAATTCATATCCACTGACGCTAACGCTCTTCGACAGCCCCAATTTCCTAAGTCAATAAAGGCTTCACATGGATAAAACCCGACTACTTCCAGGACAGGGGCATCGAAACCATCTGGGGATGTCTCGTAGTGCATGCTTACTCCCTCCAAGCCACACAGGAAGTCCACAAACCAATGCGCACGACGGAAGTCTCCATCTGTAATAGCGCGAAATCCGTTCGCTTTTTGCTTCTTTACCAAGTCGACGATGAACTTGTCCTCGATCGCGCGCAATTCATCCTTGCCGATCTCATCATTCTGACACTTCTCTCGGGCGGACAGGAGCTCCTTAGGGCGGAGAAACGTACCCACCTGGTCAGCGCGGTACGGCGGCTACTTTTAGCATAGTATTCATGCATATGGAGTTTGGTACGTTCAACTTGGGGGCAATTGGAAGGGCAACCATGTTGATGAAGTTCGCGGATTGAATTGAAGATGATTCACGAGTTGCAACTCATGCACTGTTTATAGTCGAGGAGGAATTGAGGGACTGACTTGCCAACGCAGCAATTGGAACCCGGGTTACACTACGGAACAGTTCCGGCGGTCGCCCAATTCTTTGATGCGGGGAATTGGTAAATATGGGGAAATCTGACTGGAAGGGCCCGAACCGCGACGATCGCCGCCGGAACTTCCCAGGGCGCTCAAAGAGTCGCGACTCCCGTAAAGCTAGTGCATATTACTTTCTTGTAACTGTGAGAGCTTTTGCTAAAGAGGACGAACAAGTGAATATAGCGAGTAAATTATGTTCTGAACTCTTCGTTAGATTTACGAGCGCTTGCAAGCAATTTGAAAGGCATTCAGTATTGCTTGTAATATTAGTTTTGAGGTATCTGGTTTCCAGGTTATCATGTTGTCAAGAGGGCCTCCTGGGTGACGTGATAATGCGTTGTTGACTGTTCCATGGGCATTTCTAGTTTGATGAATTTGCCGTCCGTTGTTTGATACCATATACCCCAACTTGCGTCGTCGTTGTCATCGTGGGAAGGCAGAGTCAGATAGTGTGTGCCTTCAGAAGGATGTCCCCAAAAATGCAGCCGAAACTGCACTTTTGATCACTCGATCGCGAGCCCTCGGACTATACGTGTCCAGACAATGTGGTTCGTTATTACGAGCCGCCAAAGGACGTTGTTTACTCTTTGGCAAACCAGTTGCTATCTATTGCTGTAGCAACCGCCCGAGTCAACCTTAAAAATGGCACTCTCGAGAGACTCGGCAACAACGGCCGGGCTTCTGCGTCATCACAAGCTGCATTCTCGCATACATTCTACCGGAGAGGCATTTGTATACACTTCGTCATTCCGATTACAGAGATCAGGCCCTGGAGCCCCATTATGACCTAAAGAGGCAAATCCGAGTCTCGGTGAATTGCGGCCGGCCAACACACCCATCTCCTCCCTTTGCCTATATAATTCCTCGAAGATACTTCCACAAAACTGCAAGTCCCTTGCAATCCTTCTCCCTTTACTTCTCTCACATTCCTCTGTACTGTCTTCCGTTTGCCTTTACACGCTTTAATCCAGAAAATTACCCTCTGTCTATTAATTCTCACCAACACCTAAAACCTTTACACCCAAGAAGTCTAAGACACAAAAAGCCCCAATTATTTTTAACTCCAAATACACATATCTCCAAAGTCCGTATCGATCGTCTATATTTCATCGACACTCCATGTCCAATTAACGTCCTCGACTGTCACCACGCCTTCTTTTCCGGGCCCTCTCTTCGGTGTCAGCATCAGCATCCACTTGGCTAGCCGTTCTGCGCTGACCTGCCCGAGGTACAGGAACCGGTGACTCTGACTGTCTATGAACCTGGAGTGGCGGCTGCTGTGACTGAAACTGCTGCGGCGGTTGCCTTCCTTCCGTTGGCCAGCGGTACTCAGGGGGTAATGGGGTCGAGAATGCTGCTCTCGCCTCGCGAAGTGCGGAGTCTTCACTCTGGGTATTTCGGGCATACGATGCTCCTGGTGCAAAATACGGCCGACTCTGGGTCTGCAATGGCGAATACTGTTGCGGATGCGGGATCGGGCCCGATTGCTGAATGTACATGGGAGGTTGCTGCTGAGGAGGCCGGCTGCCCGCAAAACCGGCTAATGGATGGGCGCTATACGCCATCTGCGAAGAGGGGTAAGGAGGCATTTGTAGTATGCTCCCAGGAGGTGGAGGTAAAGTTGCCGACATTCCAAGCACCGATGGCCCGCTGCGCAAGTCGCCCAGGTATCCCTGAAAAGGTGGATTTGGTTGCTGGAAAGACGTCCGGGATGGAGGTTCCGTCAGAGTTGACGGGGGACCCGGAAATGGAGAGAGCTGATATCCGCCGGACGGGGGCGGCGGCAACCCAACGTGATGGTTCTGGTGTCGGGTTAATGTGGTGCGCCTTCCGTTAATTGAATCTCAAAGGTTTGAACCTCGTGAAGGTTTTCCCACACCCAGGATGAGTGCACACGTAAGGGCGCTTGCCAGTGTGTATACGTCTAGAGCATATCAGTTTGCAACTCACGGGGAATCTTACCTATGCCGCGCAAGCGAGCTGCTGTCACTGAAGGATTTCTGGCACTCGTTACAGGTATGTGGTCTCTCTCCCGTATGGACGCGAGTATGTACTGTAAGGGCGGATCTCTGAATGAACTCTTTCCCACATTCATCGCACTTGTATGGCCTTCGAGATTAGATCGAATTTTCAGAGAAGGAGTCTACCTCAAGCCCGAATGTATCCTTTCTGAAGGCAAGTGGTTAGAAACAATGAAAAGGAAACGCACCATGTCGAACGAGATCTGATCTTCGTGCAAAGGTCTTTTGGCAAGTGGTGCACACGAAATCTCGTGTTGCGGGTGCGACAAGCGCGAAAGATCCTCTTCCAGATAATTCGGGAGAAGCCTCTATTTCCGGCGATGGCGCATCATCTCTGTGGGCTTCAGGAGTGGACAAAGCCGGAGCTGAGGCAGTTGACTTTGGTGTCCCAGGTACGGAAACTGATTTGTGGGAAGCTGAACTCGAATTTGACCGTTGTTCACCACCACCAGCGTCTTTATTTAATATATTCTTGATATCCATACATTCGCTGCGACCGGTACAGGCCAGCTCTCCGCCCCCTAACACTCAACATCAGTCGCTTTTCGCCAAAAAATCTGGAAAAGGTACGGTAGGGGTACGCCTCAATGATCGCCGTGGTCTTTACTGACTGGACGACCTATGCCAGGCCGCTGTCCAATACGAATACAACTCTACCGGATAGAAGCGCGACCGCGCTGATATGCAGTTTAGTGGCAGTTTAGTGGTGCTGGAAAGTGCAACGCTAGGCCGGGGGCACGTGCGTGGAGCAAACAGATCGACTAACGCACAATACCGAAGAGCCTGTTAAAAGGAAGACGCAACCGGAGGGGAGAATAGGCTACGACCCACGTTTTGTTTAGGAATGCAGTCTCGCTCCGCTCTGCCGGACTGACTAGGCGCAAATTGGGTTTATTGAGGCTGCAGGCGCCAGAATGGCTGCATGGCTAGGAAGGAAAAATGGGCTAGGCTTTATCCACAGCGTGGGTATGCTGTGTGATAGATATTTTGGGATAATATCTTGCCTGTATCGCCCTCCACGCCTCACTTCACGTGGACCTATTGCAGGAAACGCGAAACAAGCCGCAGTTGTTATCCTTCACTCGGTCTCTTGTCGTTCGGGGCATCGATCTAAGCAGCGTTCGGCCGGATAATAGACCAAAGTTTACTGACAGCAGCCATGTCTCCGGGCTTCTACGCGAGAAGAGAACAGTGCCCACCTAGTGGCTCCCCGATTACCGGCTCGCTGCGCACGGGTCGCGATGCCTCTACGCAAAGCCAACGGTGCATAATTAATTTCGCGTTTCACGGAGACTTTAAGGGGCCCGGCCACCCACTGACAATCTGCTCGGTCCTTCATTTACAACAGGCTAGGGAGATATGGGTCTGTGCCATCTGCTAAGACCGAGCGACAGAACCCCTGGACGATAATTTGTCAGGATCTGGTTGGACAGAGGCGTAGCGGGCCAGTGGCAATATCTTACGTACCCGAAGGCTTAGCTCAAATGCACAGACCGAAGTAATTTAATACGGAGGCCTGCAGGGGCGAAAACTCTTTTTGCCCCACGGAAGCCCCACGACAGAATGTTGACTATCTCTGACAGATACGGGCAAGGTACGCGCGGGGCAAGCCTGCAGACATTGCCCAACACCGCTGTGCTTCAGTTTAAGGTTCATTCCGGGCCCGAAGACACTGCAATTTTCGACTCAAGCTTCGCGAACTCGGATCCTCCTTTTAAGAAACGTGGGTTGCAATTTTAACTCCGAATTATCGCCGATCAGATCCGCGAAGCGGCAATCGTGTCTCGTACATTGACATCTCGCTTGCCTAATTAGCCACAGCTGCGGCCACACAAAGGGAAGATTTAACTTTGTTTCAACTTTCAAGTCGTAGTTTCATCGGATTCTCCTATAGCTAATGGGCATCTGAATATTTCACCCGTGCTTCGGTCCGAAGTCCGAATTACGTGATTTCCTGTTGCAATTCGGCTCCGAAGGGCCCATGCAAATGAAGCCAATCCAACGATTTTCAAATTGACATGTAATCTCCCGAAATTGTCCCGCGACCGACCTTTTGAGAGCCCCGCGTTTGATCTCTGGAATATTAAGGAGCTAAAAGTCTACTGCTGCATGAGCATGTTTTCTATCGATCTTTAACTTCGAAGCTTTCAAGTTAAAATACCAAGCTAAATAATCATAATTTAATTGAAGATGGTCAGAGCGCCGTGGGATGATCGTTTATGAACGCATGGGTCCCGTGGCCCTCGCATACCCGCTTACTTTTAGCGGACAGACATTTTAAGACCATCTGAGCAAGGACCAACGGATTTCCACCGCGTGGGTACATTTCCCCTGAATAGCGGGAAATTTCCGCGCCTCAAATTAAAGATGCAAGTGAATCATGCAACTTGCCGAGCAAGTGCCCCGTCCACTCAGTTTCGGATAGGAATAGCATGTGCTGGTAGATATCAGTGCGCGTAACGTCAGCCGCGTTATGGCATAGAAATTCAGAGGTCTAATGTTAAACAAACAAAGCAGTTCCCGTAAGCCGAAAGCAAGGCCCACCTGGGGTGCCAAAGCCGAGGGTCAAGAGTCTATCGCGTTACACCATCGCCCCTAACCTAAAAACGATTGGTGATTCGCGCCCCGGCTAGATTTGGACCCGCGATAGGAGTAAGATGCAGCTCCGGATCTGCAAGCACGCAACTCGTGTTGTGCCGCTAGTTTAAACTGATCTGAGGTTCCAACCCATATCGCACGGGCCGCCAATGTATAATATTCGAGGATAGAATGAGATATATGAAGTCAGTTTCTGGCGCAAATGTAGGGGAATGTGTAGCGATGGCTTCGGGAGAAGTGCACGATCGATTCGGATATGAGCGGATGTCCCTCCTGGTACCTGGTGGCGTTCGGTTTCAAGTTGCAAGTGATGATGTTCAATGTATCTGTTAATCATTTCAATTCCGAGAATGGCGCTAGATCATGTCATTTCATTTCGTCATTCATTTTGGTGTGGCCGTTGGAGAAGGATCTGAAAACCTCCATCGGATGACCATCGGATGAAACCGCGCTCCCCCACTCGGAACGCAGAAGAGCTGTGATTCTCGGTTATTCGGCGACAGTACGCCCCACAGACCGCAGGGGACATGTAGAGGTCATGTAGGTCATGGCGCCATCCAGTTAACGGGTAATAATTCTTGGGTGAAGGAATCTTCATGTCAGCGCAAGAAAATCATCCCGATATTGGGTTTGAATTTTCGAGTATCATGCACTGATAATGTCCCCAAACCATCCATTTTGGTATTTCTAACTGCAATGAAATGTCAGGCCAGTCGTTGCCGTAAATGCTGTGTATGTCTCCCAATCCATCCGGTTCACTTCATCTCAAGATGCATTTTTGCTGGGGTCATTCTCCTCATCCTCCTCAATCCTCGCCCTCATATCCTCTGGCAGCTCGAGTCCCACTCTCCGCGCGGACCGTCTGACTTTCTCGTCCTGTTCAAATCCCACCGATGGATTATATCTCTCCAGCAGTGTCTACAGGAATTAGTTTGCGCGGTCATGGCCGGATATATACCTGGTAGGTGCGATTGCTGCGTAGATACAGAAGAAGATCCTGGGCTTCTCGTAGTCGAGCCGGAAGACGTCCTGAGTTTGCAGTGAAGGCCCGACGGAGAAAATCGTGGAACTGCTTGTTGCGGGGTATCGACAAAGCGAGATGGGGTGCCGGCTGCGACTAATCCAAATTAGAGGCTGGTGTGCAAAGTGTCCAAGGACATGCGCCTTACATGCAGGGTTATTTCTCTGTAGAGTGCTCGATATAGCGCACGCATGTGGGCCTTGCCAGCAAGATCTCTCATTTCTGATGAATATTTTTTTCAATTGACGTGCAGACGAATAGTAGCTGTCAACCACCCCTGTCGTCCCTGTCGTCCCTTGCAATTCCCAAGTCCGAAAGCGATGCAAAATCCAGCCTCACAGGAATTTCAATTGCGGCCGTCCTGACGAATATTTTTTGCCACTCCGGAGAGCTGATTGGCCGGACACACAGGAGGCGTCACCCTATTTGAGAAATGTGAGTGAGACAGCCCAGCCCGCACGCAGTGTGGCACGCACGGACACACCGTGCACCACCACACAGTTGCCAATTAGCTGCAAGCTTGCTTCGCTTGCCGTGCACGACACACACGCACGCAGGACACCACACAGGCGACAGCAGCTGCACCAACCTCCCGTATCTAGCCTCGCAGACCGACTCTGGTCGCGCCGCCGTCGACGCCTTCTCTTCCTCGATCCTCGTCGTCCGTGTCTCATTCACAAAACACCTGCGTTCGTTTCTCACAGCTGCAATTTCAGCAGCCCTCGCTTGTGTCGTCTTGCTAAGCGGACACAGCGGATACCTTCAGCAAGCGAGCATTTCAGCTATACCGATTTTGGAGAACGGATAACGCATTTGGCGAGCCCGAACGCATCTTCAACTTGTCCAGAACGTCTTCCCTGATCTTCACATCCGCGATCGGTGCTTGTCGTCTGTCCACGTACTGCAGCCATTTCCGATACCTTTTGAACTAGGCTTCTCTTCCCGATAGTCCAAAGTTTATTTGCGAAGATCCTCAAGTCAGTTCGACGACTACACACGTATGTCCACGCAACACGCCTCCCGGCAAGTCTCGAAGGAGATCAAAGTTAAACGACGACCCTCCACGAAACTCGTTCCGAAACCAGTTGCACTGGCAGCAGCTGTCTCTCCGCCGAAAACGGCCTCGTCGACGCGATCCGCTCATCCCATTTCTCAGCACCACCTGCCCTCAATAGCTCAGTTCACCTTTGCCCCCACGAGCACGCAGACTGTTATCACTACCACCACCACCACCACCACCACATTTCCTCCGTTAGTATTTCCACCCCCACGGCCTCTGGAAGATCTGGACCCACGAGTTCATCCGCTCGCCCAGGCAGATACTCCCAAGGGCCTCAAGAATTTCGTGTTCAATGTCGATGGCAGAGCAACTTATTTCCACGAAAGCGATGATCCGGAACGTTCGTTGTATGAGGTATGTAACCTTTCCTACCCCGGCTAATAGAAGTTGCAACAAACATTGAACGAATTACGCGAAAACCAAGGGACCATCACGAGAACAGCCGAAGCCATGACACCCGTCGATGAGGCTCAGTCTCGGGCAATTCAATTGCAGCATTCGTCATCCTCTGCGAACCGGAAACGTCCTGCATCGCCCGTATCTCTAGCAGACATCAATCCACGCTCGAAATATGGCTCGATTAAGAAACGTATCATGCATTCTGATGTCTACGGAACAAATGATGATTATCCCCAAACACCGGCTATGCAGAGTAATCCACAAGCTCTGTCTCCTTCGGCACGGGGTTCGTCTCCTGCATTTTCTATTGAGGAACCTGGAGCTCCGTCGTACGCATCACCACATACTCAAAGTGCAGTTGACGAGATTGTTATGGAAGATGCTTTCCCTTCTCTTGACGCGACCAATGAAGATGGCATGTTATCTCCGGATCACGCAATGAGTCTTCCGTCGCCTACTTTATCCCCCGTAACAGGTGGCACACACGCATCACATCAAGAATATTTTGGATCCCCAACACATGCCCTTGTCCATCGGTCGCCAACTCCTTTAGACGACGAAGACCCGTACACTGTTCGGGGCATGTTGAACACTTACAGCGGCTATCCTGCAATCATGCAGATTCCTGCCATGTGCGAGACATTCGACGTCCTCCCACCGAATGTACAAACATATGTTCTCTGGCAACTCTTACGTCGTTGTCAAATCCCCACTTTACAATTCGCCGCAGAAGTCATCGCCCCGACTCTCCAACGAGACTTCCTCGCTGACTTACCCCTCGAACTCAGTCTTAATATCCTGAAATACCTCGATTCAAAGAGTTTATGTCGTGCTGGGTCAGTCAGTCGAATGTGGCATAAAATCGTTGATGCAGATGATTATATCTGGAAACACCGCTTCGAGGAAGATGGCTTCAAATTATCGGAAGCGGATTTCGAACGAAACGAGCCTGAGGACGAGGAAATCATTTCTTCTCGGAAACCTAGTCGATCGTCTGTATCGTCGTCTTCTGGCCGTCGTCGAGGATCAGTTCATTCCACCCGTCGATCGGGACGATTGAACAGCGCTGTTCGTCCTCCGAAATGGAATTCCGTTCCCAATATCAAAACATCTCCAAAATCACCTCCATCGAAACTTCCTCCCCCCAAAGAGACTTTATCCAATAAACTCCCATCATACAAGGATTTGTATCGCCAACATTTTATTGTCCGGAGTAATTGGATGAATCCGAATGTCCGTCCTCGTCATATTTCGTTTCAAGGACACGGTCGAAACGTCGTGACATGTCTTCAATTCGATTCCGATCGCGTTATTTCCGGTTCTGATGATTCGACAATCAACATCTACGAAACTCGCACGGGACGTCTTCTCCATACTCTCCACGGTCACGATGGAGGAGTCTGGGCTCTTCAGTATTTGGACAATATCCTTGTATCGGGATCTACTGACCGGACTGTCCGTGTATGGGATATTGAAAAAGCGGAATGCACGCAAATCTTTTATGGTCATACCTCCACGGTGCGATGTCTTCAGATCATCATGCCTAGATTGCAGCCTGATGGAGAGTACTTCCCTGAAGAACCTATTATTGTCACTGGTTCAAGGGATTCTACTTTACGAGTATGGTCTCTTCCGAAACGAGGATCACCCAAATACTTGCCCACTCCGCCTGAGGCGGCAAACGAGGAAAATTCCGCGAACGCTCCCGACGCGGCAACTTCTCCAGGAACCACAGTCACATCATCCACGGCCTCTGCGAATCCGTACTTCCTGCGCAAACTGATTGGGCACTCTCAATCCGTTCGAGCACTTTCAGGGGCGGGGAATACCCTCGTATCAGGCTCGTATGATCACACCGTCCGAGTCTGGAGGATTTCGACCGGCGAATGTCGTTGGCGATTACAAGGCCATAGCGCGAAAGTCTACTCCGTGGTCTATGACGTTGAAAAAGACCGTTGTTTCTCAGGAAGTATGGACCATTGCGTCAAAGTATGGGACTTGACCCGCGGAGTCAATCTCTTCACCCTTGAAGGTTTGTCCCCTCACTCGCTTCCTTAGGAATGTATATTGACAAGTAGGCCATTCAAGTCTCGTGGGCTTGTTAGATTTGTCGAACGACTACCTCGTGTCCGCAGCCGCAGATTCGACTCTCCGGATCTGGAACCCCGACACCGGGAAATGCCAACACGTTCTCTCGGCGCATACCGGAGCAATAACATGTTTCCAACACAACGAGAACATGGTCCTCTCGGGCTCGGACGGCACGCTCAAAATGTGGGATGTCCGCACCGGGGAATTCGTACGCGATTTACTCCATGGATTATCTGGCGTGTGGCAGATCAAATTCGATGATCGGAGGTGTGTCGCTGCTGTGCAGAGGGGGGGGATCACCTGGATTGATGTGTTGACTTTTGGAGAGGAGGATGGGCGGATGGTCCGTGCGGGGGGTGGCAGAGTTATCGTTCCTGAGGCTCTGAATCCGTGAGCGGCGAGAATACCTGAATCCGTGAGCGGCGAGAATACACAGTATGTATTTTATGCGGATTGGGGGACGGGGAAGGGGGGCTGTGGATATGTGGTTGCATGGGGCGGATAGATTGAAAATATGTTTGGTTGCATTGAGATGGAAGCATAAGCCTGCACACATAGGAATTTAATGAATGCATCAGTTGTTATTTCATCGAGAGACTTCTTTCAAAAGTGCTTTAGTCTATACGTCGCGCTGCAGTTGAAGTTTGATTTTGTGAGTCGCTTGTATCTGAGCTGTTCCCGTGGACGGGCCGATCGGAATCGTGTGTTAGCAATCACTGGGGAATTAATTACTCATCATATTTTCGTCATCCCTTTCACCCACAACCAGGAACAACATCCGTCCAAGAAGCCAATTGAGCTTCTTCTCCGTCAAAAATGTTGTCTTGTGCCGTTCGACCGACCTCTCAGGGCCTCAAGAAAGCCGCTGCCAGAGGCTTTGCGACTTCCGTCGTGGTCAATCCGTCCAAAGCTGTAGTAACGAGTAGACGAAACAAGTCAAGTTGCCTGACTTGCCCTACGACTATGGTGCATTGGAGCCTGCCATTAGCGGCCAAATCATGGAGGTATTCCTAGCTTATTCCAAGGATTTATTAATGGTAGTTGCATCACAAGAAACATCATCAGACATATGTCACGAACTATGTTTGCCACCTTCCCGTAACTGATTAACAACTAGAATGTTGCGCTTGAGAAATACGAATCAGCTCTTGAAACCAAGAATGTGAAAGCACAAATTGGACTACAACCCGCCATCCGTTTCAATGGTGGAGGACATATCAATCATTCGGTTCGTTCCCGCTGTGCACACTGATGCTTACACAGTTACACTAGCTTTTCTGGGAGAATCTGACTCCTCCTAAATCCTTTGTGGACCCTTCCGGTGCCTTGAAAGATGCGCTCACATCGAAATACGGGTCCTTGGATCAATTCCAGACCACATTCAATGGTGCCCTCGCAGGAATCCAGGGAAGTGGATGGGGATGGCTCGTCAAGAAAGATAGTGAATTGACTATCGTCACCACACCCGTATACAGTCCCCTTTCGGCCCGAATTGAGTATAGAATCAAGATCCTGTGACGGATGGAAAGGTCTTACTTGGTGTCGATGCTTGGGAACATGCCTACTACCTTCAAGTATCCGTTTTGGGTTTTGAGTACTGGCTAATTGTAGTATCAAAATGTTAAGGCTGACTACTTCAAGGCTATTTGGTCTGTGATGAACTGGAAAGTTATCGGTAAGCGATTCGAGGATTAAATGTGTATTTCCGACGGAGACAGTACATAATTTAGGATTACGTTTGAATTCTCGAGATGGACTGCCTACCCGGACTTGAATTTCCACTCGCAGTATAGTAGCTCGGATATAAGAAACAAGGACATTCACATAGTTTGCTTTCAATCCATCGTAACCATTGTTGTCATTCCGTTATGTACAAGAAGAGAATCTATAAGCTCTACAGTCCAAACTGATCTCGGCGTGGCGGTCCCCGCGCATTCGGGCTGATGACTGTCCACGCAGTGATTGGCTGTCATCCTCTCTCTAGTGAAAATTGGATCGCCTGCTGTGATCAAAATTTCTTCTTCAACAGCGACTTTTCCTCTCGAACTCCCGGCCAAGACACCTCGCACAGCAAGTCCCTCGTCACACCGTTCCCGCCGGTCACAGCTCGAGGACAATGGTCTTCATTCTCGCCGAAACTGCCGCTGGATACGCAATTTTCAAGGCCAAGGACAAGGCCTTGAAAAATCCGAAAACGCTCGCTGACGATCTTGCTAATGTTGAAAATGCTACCTCCATGTATGTTTCCTGCTTCTCAGGTGGTGTTTTGGGCTGGTGTTGATGGGTTTAGTCTGCGACTGAAGACGTTTTTGAAGTTTGAGAATACGGCGGATGCGTTGGAGAATATTTCTGCGATTGTGGAGGGCAAGGTTTCGCCGAAATTGGCCTCCCTGTTGAAAGAATTGGATGACAAGTCTGCGTCGCTCATTGTATCAGATCCTAAACTTGGTATCCCGAAAATATCATAGCATATCTAATGACTAGGAACCTCGATAAGTCAAATTCCAAAATTGTCGTTTGAAATCGTGGCGGATTCCTCGACAGTGGATCTATACAGAGCCATCCGGACACATATGTCGAGTCTGATTCCAGAAATTGTGCCCTCTGATTTACATCAAATGTCACTTGGTCTGTCGCACAGTCTTTCACGACATAAACTTAAATTTTCACCGGACAAGATCGATACGATGATTGTGCAAGCGATTGGTCTACTCGACGATCTCGACAAAGAGCTCAACACTTACTCGATGCGAGTTAAAGAATGGTATGGATGGCACTTTCCCGAAATGGGAAAGATTGTCACTGACAACCTCGCGTACGCTAAAGTCATAAAACTTATGGGTATGATCTTAAATCTATTTTGTTCTGATCTGTAGGACTCAGAACGGGGGCAGCAGAGACAGATTTTTCCGATATACTGCCCGAGGAGATTAGCAGTGCCGTGCAGACCGCAGCAGAAGTATCCATGGGAACAGAAATCTCGCCATCCGATCTCGATAACATTACCCTCCTAGTCGACCAGATTATCTCCCTCACAGAATACCGCACACAACTGTACAACTACCTGTGTTCACGAATGCGAGCCATCGCACCCAATCTCACTACCCTGGTCGGCGAACTGGTCGGCGCGCGTCTGATTGCGCATGCCGGAAATCTCGTCAACTTGGCCAAACAACCTGCGTCGACGATCCAAATCCTCGGCGCCGAGAAAGCCCTCTTCCGAGCATTGAAGACGAAACATGATACTCCCAAGTATGGTCTTATTTTCCATGCATCGTTAGTGGGACAGGCTAGTTCGAAGAACAAGGGGAAGATTGCGAGGACTTTGGCTGCGAAGAGCGCGCTTGCTTTACGGTACGATGCCTTGGTGGGGGTTACCACCAGGAGTGGGGATAGTGCCAATGTGGAGATGGAAGAGGCGGAGATTGATGGACCGACTGTCGGGATCAAGTATCGAGAGAAAGTTGAGCATCGACTGCGATTGTTGGAGAATAAACTTGATGGAACTACTCCCATGCGGAATGGCACGAAGCAGAACAAGTTTGAGTTTAAGAGGTACCTTGCTTTCTTGACGGGTGTTAATTGCAGTGCGCCTTCATACAATGCTGACGCGGACGTACCTATGACGGAAGCCGATCTAACGCCTCTTCTATCGAAACCCAGCCCTGAGGGTAAAAAAGACAAAAAGGACAAGAAAGACAAGAAAGACAAGAAGCGAAGTCGTAAAGAAATGGAAGACGAAGAAGACGAAGTCGAAGACAAAGTAGTCGAACAAACCAAGACCAATGGCGTCGAAGAAAGTTCTGCCACCAAGAAAGAAAAATCAAAACAGAAAAAAGACAAGGTTTATCATCTGAGTACAACTTCTGACTATCAGGATGGCAAGAAAAAGAAGCAAAAGATCGAGGAGGCAGAGGAAGTAGCCAAGAAGGCGATCGAGGAAGACGACTCATTGAATGAGAAGGCACGAAGAAAGTTGGAGAAGAAACAGGCCAAGTTGGAGGCTCGAGCGGAGAAGAAGGCGAAAAAAGCATAATCGTGTATAAGTCAATCGTTAGTGGACCCACTCGGTTGCGGCGGGTGACCGAGTTTTGGAACGAGGTAGGGTGTATTTGCTAGTAATGTGTTGAACGACATCGCTCAGTAAATACAATGATATTATTCCATGGTACAGACATATGATCACAGTTCAGTGTTGAAGACGAGTACGGCACAGTAGTTGGGTGTTGACATAGCATATTTAGTTCGTGCCTTGGTCGCTATAGTACATACTAGGTCCTCTGCGCCAGTCTGCGGTGAATACCTTATCCCTTAAGGTATACCTAATACTTATCGCCTGCAGATATTTCAAATCCTCACCCCTGTACCGACACTCACTTCCCTCACGCACCGTCCGTCATTATATTTATAAACTCCTGCTCATTTATCTCCCCATCCATGTCAAGGTCAAACTCCTTGTCATTAGCATCCGGCAGATATACGAGACATACCTCAATCATAGCCAAAAGCTCTTCCTCTTCCAGAACCTCACCTAGTTCCTTTGCCACTCTCCTTAGATTCTTGATACTTATTTTGCCTGTGCCGTCGTCATCGAATAGTTGGAACGCCCGTCGGATTTCCTCCAGTGGATCTCGCTGAAGGATATACTCCGTCATCGTACGTGTGAATTCATCTTGCGATAGTAGCCCCCTCTCTGATCCTGAGGTCTGTAAGATCTTGAGCACCTCCGGCTTCTTGACATCGAATCCCAAAGCACGCATCGCAACCTACCATGGTCAGCCACCTCTCGTACAAGAAGACGTACTTTAAGCTCGTGATAGTCGATATATCCATCCTTATCGGTATCAAACAGTTCAAAAGCCTCCTTGATCTCATGACGCTGCTCGTCGGTAATCTCCTGCCGCACATTTGAATGTTCTCTCGAGCCAGACTGCAGATGGGAACGAGATGAGGACGGGGTGAGGGCATTATGCTGAGGCGAGGACGAGGACGGGAGGTGTGGTGTTCTTCGCCGCGGCTTTGCAGCGCTCGAGGGATACATTCTGCTGTTGGAAATGATGATGCTGTGCTGGCTTCACCACGCGGAAGCGACACGCAGGGACGAGACAAGGAAATCTGCGCAGCAGAAAGGGAATCACTTTGTGCTGAAAACAGGAGGCGTCAAAGTCGCGTCTGCAATTAGCTGACATGAGCGGCCGGTTGGCATCGAAACCGCGTGGCAATGGCGTGGCAGCCAATAGGAAGTGGAATTTGACTCACGAGATCTCAAGCGGCCAAAGTTCTGTCGTGACTCGTACGCGGCCGACGACACATCTGACATTCATGTCAGGCATGCCTAATACGAGCTAGAAGAGGCACAGATATACTTCCCTTAGTATGAATAAATCCCTGAGATAAGCTGTGATCTCGTTTCCCCATCTTTCCGTTCCCCAAGATTTCTGGTCGTGATCAGAATATCCCCAAGCTTTCTCCAACCAGGGCGTATCACCTCACCAAAAATTCTTGATGACGATCATGTCGTCTCCCAAAGACGCTTCTGAGGCCAAGAAGCCAAAGAAGCAACAACATCTCCAAGTAAACAGATCGTCGACATTCATATACGATCTCATACTATGGATCCTCGCATGTATCTCCTCCAGAGACAAGAGAACTGACCTCAACAGTGATGGTGGATATCTTCTTTCGCGAAATACGGAGTCGAGGAAGTTATCGAATTCCTAGACGTGGAGCCGTGATCTTCGTGGCCGCACCACATGCAAATCAGGTATGGATGTTTAATGGTAGTGGCTGAGGTTAGTTTATTGATCCGTTGATCTTGATGAGAGAGGCCAGGAGAGAGGCCGGACGAAGGATTTCTTTCCTTATTGCCGAGAAGAGCATGAGAAGACGATTCGTGGGTGCTGTCGCCCGAGCAATCGCAGCTAGTATTCCCCCTCTAAGGACTTGGCTAATTTACCTAGTTCCCGTCATGAGAGCACAAGATCTTACTCAACCCCATCCAGGGACGATATCCCTCCCCGATCGAACTCAACCACTCCAGATCACGGGCTCAGGAACACAGTTCACAGACTTGAAACCGGGCATGTCACTTGTTCTTCCCAATGAGATTGGTACCGCGGAGATTTCGTCCATTGAATCGGACACGCTTGTGACCTTGAAGAAAGAATTCCGTGGTCTACGTGCTCTGGAATTGCTTGAAATTCCTGGAGGAACAGGATTCAAAGTCGCTCCGAAAGTCGATCAGAGTTGGGTATACGAGAAAGTTTTCGAGAGGATCGAAGAGGGTGGATGTATTGGAATTTATCCCGAAGGTGGAAGTCACGATCGACCTGATCTATTGCCCCTGAAAGGTATGTCCGTGCCAGGAATTTACTAATCTGTAGCTGGTGTGGCAGTGATGGCATTAGGTGCACTCCAACGCAACCCCAGTACCGATTTGAAGATTATTCCGTGCGGGATGAATTACTTCCACCCCCATAAATTTCGATCTCGAGCAGTCATCGAATTCGGCGTTCCATTGACCGTTCCTCCTGCCCTCGTGGAAAAATACTCCGATCCTATGACTCGCCGCGATGCAATCAAAGGACTCCTCGATCTGATTTACCATGCTCTCCTCTCCGTCACAGTCAACACCCCCGACTACGAAACTCTACAAATCGTCCAAGCTGCTCGACGATTATACAAACCCGCTCACCGAAAACTTCCCCTCCCCAAGGTGGTGGAATTAAATCGCCGTTTCGTCGAGGGATATAATCACTTCAAGGACGATCCCAAGGTGGTCAAACTGCGGAAAGATGTCATTCAGTATAATCGCAAGTTACAGGCTCTGGGAATAAGAGACCATCAAGTCCAAAACGCGAGATACGATCCCTTCAATGTCCTTGGGAAACTACTTTATCGCTCCCTGAAAGTCACTGTCCTTGGCCTTGGTGCGCTTCCTGGTGTGATTCTCTTCGGACCCGTCTTCATCGCTACAAAAGTCATTTCCCATCGCAAGGCAAAGGAGGCGCTCAAGGCTTCGACAGTCAAATTACGAGGAAGAGATGTCCTTGCGACGTGGAAGTTTCTTGTCGCTCTGGGTTTAGTACCGCTTTTGTACTTTGTATATGCCTGTTTGGTCAGTTATTATGCTAGGAAGTGGGATGTCTTTGGATGGGGATGGGATAGTCGACTTTATCTGTTACTCATCCCGCTGTTTCATTTCGTTGTTCTTCCCAGCATCAGTTTCGCCGCGCTCCGCTTCGGAGAGATCGGCATGGACATCTACAAGTACTTCCCCCTTTCCCTGACTTTATTAACTATAGATCCATGCCGCCTTTACTCCTCAGTCTGAATCCCTCCAATCGCGGCGCATTGTCCCGGATAAAACAAACCCGCGAGACCCTGTCCGCTGAACTAACCACCCTAATCAACACCCTCGGCCCAGAAATCTTCCCCGACTTTGACGCCTCAAGGGTCATCGCCTCTTCAGATATACCCCCCCAGCCGCCCTCGCCTCACCACCAACGCCGCCGGTCCTCCCAATCCACCGAAGACGGGATTGTCTCCCCCATCGGCACCGGGGTCGTAGGCTTCACGCCCCTCGACCTCCCCAGGGGGGAAAAATTCGAGAACCTCGCCGATGTGCAAATCTTTGCGTCTCGGCCGCCTAGTCGCGCGGGCCGACGCAGCCGATCCATGTCGTTTAAGGACGGTGTCTCGGTCGAGCGATTAAGTGGGTTTACAAATGCCATGAGTGATGAGCCGGAACAGATGGAGGGGGGGCAGGAGGGGTTCGATGAGATGACCAGGAGGATCAGAGGCGGGATGGCGGCGAGGAGGATGGAGAGGTTGAGTGTTAGTGAGGGGAGTAATGGGAAAAAGGATAAGTGATTTTTTTTTCTTGTGTTTTTCATGGATTTTTTTTAGGATAGGTTCGGGTGGTGCATGGCTTGTATTATTATGCTGTGGAAATTCTGTGCTGGGGACAGTTTGTAGAAACAAAAAGGTCTACTCTTCTTTGATATGTATTCGGTGAACGTCTGAATGACTAGCTGTGCCGGGCTATTTCCATTGTCTTTTCTTTGGCACAGCATTAAACCTGAATCACGGGTCATTCATTCTGTAGTTGGAGAGGGAAAGCAGACAAGTTCGGTGAAGTATTATTTCTCAAAAACCGCTAGAAATCCCCGTACGCCATGATATCCTTTCATCCAGCAATCAATGCTTTTCCTTATGTCCCTTCTCCTTTGACTTCTTACTCTCTTTCTTATGATCCTTGTCCTTCTTGGCTTTCTTCTCCGCCTCGCCTTCCTTCCCTTCTTTCTCGTTTCCATCCCCCTTATCATCCCGCTTCCGTTTCTCCCTCTCCTTCTCCTTCTTCAACCGCCGCTCCTCCTTCCTAGCCCTTTTCTTATCCGTCTCAATACTCGGCATCCCCTCTCCCCCCAGCGCATCATCGTCCCTGTCCTCCCACTCCCCATCAATCTGATCCGGCTGGACCTGCACAATCCCGCCCTCCCGCCGTCTCTCCTCCTCCAAAACATGCTCAAACTCTTCTATCTCCTTGTTGTCGGTGCTCTGTGTCCGGCCCTGTAAGTGGTCCGCCAGCCGATGCAGCGTGAGAATTTTGCCATCCTGGGAGGACAGGAAGGCGTCGATCAGGGAGCCTGCTTCGGCGTTGGAGATGCGTTGGATGGATTTGGGGGGGATGATGTAGTCGGGCAAGGAGGCTGGGGGCGGTGGTGCGGAATTGTATGGGTTGAAGGATCGCGATGGCATCGTCGTTTAAATTTTTGTTTGGCTCTGCTGCAATTTCATTTGTATAGATGTCGATCACCTGGCTGTGGCCTGTGGGAAAGTACGCGGCAAATAATCGCGAACGCGCCTGAGGATCAGAGACACACAATTGATGGTATTGCGAGTGACTAGAATGCGGAAACCTCCGTAGTGACATTTGAGACCTTGACTTTGTACTTATGGGATTTACCTTTGGTGAGATCTCCCAATTACGATCACCATGCCGCCGGCGCCAGGAGAACCATACATGAACAACCACTACTACCTAATGTACGCCATGCCACTCCCAGGCTGACTTCAGACGCACTCCAATCGACCCAAGACCCGATATCCTAACCTCAGTCCGCAACCAAGCCTCCACCCGAGTCCACTGGTTCTCGCTCCTGCGCGGAAAGTCCGTCACGGCCCCATGCAACGAACGTATCAACGATAACTACATGATTAAAATATACGATCCCGCGCAGGAGAAAAGGACGGCGCTAATCAAGGGTGGAATTGCAGCTGCGGTGGCAGGATTGTTCGGGTTAGTGATTGGGAGATGGTGGGGACGACGGTCGCAGAGGAAGGCTCAAGAGAGACAACGACGGATGGACTGGAGCGATAAAAGGAAAGTGAAAAGACGACTGCACGCAAGAGAGTGGGATATACAGTGTGTTGAATGAACACTCATGAGTTAAACGAGACGGTATGATGTTACTGAATTACAAATAACGAGACACATGTTGTGCCTGACAGAGACGGACTTCCGGAGCAGTTCACCGTTTCGGGTAATTCGCCCGACTTCCGAGACTCGATCCGGAAATTTCCGTTTGCGGGATAACTGCCCAAAACCCCAACGGATTAGCTTGACGTAAGTGGATCTCGTGACTCACTCGCCCCATTGGCCGGAAAACCGTTCCCTCACGTGAAATATCCCAATCCAAACGCCTCACAAAAGCACCCTAAAAATTCAGGCGCCCCTTATCTTTCTATGTCCTTCTTATAATAAAATATTTTTACAACAGCGCACAGATAACAGCCATCCCACTCCCCCCCAGCAAATTTTATTTTTCCTGCGCGCGTGTGTTTTTTTAATGCCATCATCGGCGGCTAAATAGACGAACTCAGTACGGCGCCCCTAACTCGGACCAGGACCACGGAGATATATTTCTGCGCTTCGACGTCCCCGAAGTACTGTACTGTAACCTGCGACGGTGAAACTGGCACCACACAGCCGAGTTAGCCACACTCTGTGCAAACGCATTGCATCCGCTGCAACCGCTACGTCTACTCGTCCTATCTCTCGCGCCCCCACACTTCCAATTTCAGCACCGACAACAAGAGGTCTAGCGACTAAAGTCCCGTTCTCGGAATTCCTGTACTCGCGCTACAATATGCAAACTCCTCCACAAGACAGCAGCAATCTCCCGCAATTCCCGCGGTTCACCGAGAAGACGCCCATTAACGAGTTACTTGCTCGTAATCGCGCATGGGCCGACCGTCAAAGCTCGGAGACACCGGTTTTGTTCCCGACGTTGGCGCGCAGCCAGAGTCCGCAGATTCTGTGGATCGGGTGCTCGGATTCGCGGGTCCCTGAGACGACGGTGTTGGACTTGTTGCCGGGGGATTTGTTTGTTCATAGGAATATTGCGAATATTGTCAGTTCGGGGGATTTGAGTGTCTTGTCGGTGGTGCAATTTGCCGTCGAAGTCCTTGGTGTGAATCACATTATCGTCTGTGGTATGTATCCTTCTCTCCCCCTGCAGTTTTGCTTGTTTCTGCTTGTTTGGGACGGGGGTTGATGGTAGGTCATTATGGATGTGGAGGCTGCCATGCTGCTTTGGGGAATAAGAAGTTGGGTTTAATCGATAACTGGCTTCGTCATATTCGAGACGTCAAAGCCGTCCATGCAAAAGAATTGGATGCCATCCCCGATATGCAAATGCGCGCCAACCGCCTCGCGGAACTCAAGTACACATCATCATCTGATCGATCAAAACTGACGATAGTGTGATTGCGCAAGTCAATTCCATGAAACGCATTGAGACCGTGCAGACGGCGATGGTGCAGCGTGGACTGCAGGTTCATGGCTGGGTTTATGATGTTGCGAGTGGGTATATTAAACCTCTTGAGACGGGAAGGGATGAGGCTCAACAGCATTATGAGATCATTGATACGACTGATCTTCTCGAGTAATGTGATACATACATATACTTGATTATAGAAAGGAGGGTGTAGTTGTTGGGTTAGCTGGCTTGGCGTATATTTTAGACATGTCATTCATGAGACATGTCGTTGCTATTATAGGGAATCAAAAATCATCTGTATCTTTCATCTTGACACTTTTTCCTACCTCTCGTCTGTCTTATTAACTACTCATGCACATGCACACACACCCCACTACATCTATCGTTTGCGTCCCTCCCATCTCCGTACCCCGTCCCTACAATCCTTAATCCTCTCCCACAACTCCCTCTCCGCATCATCCAACCCGCCCAGAAACTCCGAAGTCCCCACCCCCGCCTCCGAAGCATGACTCGCAATAAACGCCGCCCTCTTCAAATACGTCTACCCGTCAACGAACCCCTTAGCAGGGTTCCTACCGCAGACAATATCTCCGCCAAAGCCTCCAGTTGTTGTTGTGATTCCGTGTCGGGGGTATCCCGTAACCTGGATCAACGATATCCCAGAGAGAGGGTGTACAGGTTCATGATTTTCTCGGCAAAGGCGTAGAATTGCGCGCTTTGGGAACGGAGGTCCACGGACGTGGGACTCGCTCTCAAGGCGTTGAGCACGACTTTTCTGAACGCGGGTGAAATCTCAAATTCAACGTACTCGCTAGATATCAGTAACCACATCCCAAGGAACGGGGGGAGTGGGGGGATACCCAGGAGGCGCATAGAGCACTTCAGCAAGCCAGCATGGCAGATCTATCTTTGCATTCTCCTGGATCTATGGGTCAGAGACACGTACGACGAGGGAAACGTCAGTGTTTGTTGTTGACGGGTTGTGTGTTGATGTTTCGAGGTGGGCCATGTCGGGGACGCGGAGGTTGAAGATACATGGGATTTTCTGGTTATTACACCAATGAAGGGAAAGGGGAATACCTGATTGTCCGCTAGAATCGCGTCGATAGAGTAGTACGACATGATGATGATGATGATGCGTGATGCGTCTTGGAGCGTCCGTTGGCCCGACTTGAGGGTCCGGATAACAGACTCGGGAATGGACGGTTATTGAAGAGATGTTTATGCAGAATGGAATCCGCACAGACTATAGATATTGCACCATCGAGTGATGTTGATGCCGCGAGTTTGTCGCTGGAGTATTACGCGGAAACCACGGTCGGCAATCCCGTCGTCCTGGCAACCGCCGCAATCAATCAGATGGACGGAATCTATCGATGGAGTCACTCGGTCGCGTAGACTTGTCTGGTCTCTGCCAGTGGCTTAACGAAAACGAAAGCCGCTGCAAGCAACACGGCAGGGGAACCAGTTGACATAGTACGGGTGTGAAAGGCAAGAGGATGTATTTGCTCTACGGGATCTACGGGCTTTATAAACAGCTAGGTTCCACGACAAAAGCGACAATGAAACCGAAAACGTCTTTGTCCTCGGTCCCAGCGACCCCGGAACTCACAAGGACCCCCATGGACCGATAACGAGACTTCGCACCTCCAATCCTCCGCAGCTGCGTCTTCGGTTTCCTTGTCACTCAAGTGACGCAGCTGCGGATGATTTGGGGGTGTGAAGTCTCGTTATCTGTCCAAGGGATCATTGTGAGTGCCAGAGTCGCTGGGACTGATACAAGTGGGACAAGACCCTATGTATTTTTCTGGATAAGGTTTCTGCGGTTATAAGTAACTGTGGAGGGAAGGGACCGGGAAAGAAGGGACCGGGAAAGAAGGGAAACGGCATCGTGAGGGGAAAGGGAGAAGAGTCGACGAGGAACGGAGACTTAGGACTTCGTCGTAGTTCTTGGAGTGCGAGATACCAGTGTCCGGATCGAGGAACAATTGGGCTCTGAAATCGAAAATGAGGTTATAGTGGCTCGGGGTGGGTCTGTTCTTCGGCAATAGTTTGGAATGAGTGCGCGCCTGCGGAACGGTCTCGGTCGGACACGGCGGTTTTATACTCTCTATCCCACGGCTGTCAAGTAACAATCCCACTACTTCTCATACATGACCAACACAACGAAATTACTGTTGGGAGCGTGTCAGGCCTCCCTAAAAGTGGGAAAATCCACTATTAGGGAATTTAGCTTAAAACTGGGGAATTTCCATTCTTAAAAGGCTTAAAAGTGGGAATATCTGGGTTAGGGGTTTTAAAGCCAGGAAAGCGTGTAATTTTTGGCTTTGACTATGAGATCCCCGCTTTTCAACCAACTAATCTCAACAAAGAATCGTATTGTTTGCAATGCAGGACCCCCTCTAAGGATAAATCTGTCATAGACAACCTAAACTTATCCCTTTCCTATCCCAGAAGTTGGTGCGCCAGCCTGGAGCCTGGAGCGGCTAGCATGGAGCTGGAGATGCGAGCTGAAGCTTGTGCACTAGCCTGGAGAACGAGACCTGGAGTCAAGGCTGGCAGAGGAAGTCGCTAGCCAGCGGAGAGGAAGAAGAGAGGACGTCGCTAGCCAGAGGAGAGGACGTCGCCAGCCAGAGGAGAGGAAGAAGAGAGGACGTCGCTAGCCAGAGAGGAATTCGCTTGTCACTAGCCTTTTGTCGGTCCATATTGAAACATTTAATTCGCTAAAATTGGGACATTTGAATCCTTAAAATGCTTAAAAGTGGGAAGAGGTCCGTGCATCCCACTTTTAGGGAGGCCTGGAGCGTGTGTTAGTACAAATGACCTTTTCATGTCAGAGCACGGGCCAGAAAGTGAAGATTGGAAACTTTATTCCCCTGACTTGAGCGCCAATATTTGGTGGACATACATATTTGGCGAGGTAGTTAGGGGGGCAACAGTAAAGAGGCGAGCTAAAAATACACACCTCTCCGGGCCAGTAAGATTCTACCTGTATGCTTTTCAAATAACGCAGTCCCACTGTGCCTCTGTTATGCCGTGTATTTTGCCGAGTGCAACTGTATGTATGCACTTCAGAAAGAAACTTTTATGTCTAATGAACCCCTCTTCAGGTTTGGGATATATCACTTCCAGGGCGCCATGAGGCAGCAATTTATGCACCTCAAATGCAGTCACAGTCGCGTTCATACAAAGCGACAGCCAATCGTGACCAATCACAATGCGCAAGCCATGCGCGTCAGGCCAATACCGCGTCTGCAAGCCTGATTTCCTTTTGCTGCAGCCTGCAGGGAAAGTGTTGATTTATGTACCCCTTGATTCGATAACACACACGCCCCTGAACATGGCTGGCAATGAAATGAAATAGCCATGCTGCTCATCTGCTGTGTCCGCCTCCCCGGATTCACAGCGAAATTAAATCAAACAGCTCGTCGGATCAAGTCACCTCTTCTCGACTCAGGAAACGAAATCTAGTCGGAGAGCAACTTTGTGTTTGTTCACGTCGGTTGATCGTATCATCATCATGGACCAAGCTCCCGAGGACCATTCGCGTGACTTCCACTGCTGGACAACACCGAAATGTCGCCATGTCCACGACGATCCCTTCGTCAAACGACGCCTGCCGTATCCATTGCGCGTCACAGGAAGTGTCATCCTCGGTATCCTCCCCAACGTTATTTTCGCGGGCATTCTGGCCACGGGAGTCGTCCTAGTCGATCAATACACAAGTATCAACATCGCTATTTCGCCTACTATGACGTCGGTACTGGGCTTTGTAGTCGGCTTGAGTATCACTTTTCGCAATCAGACTGCGTATGAGCGGTACACCGAGGGCCGCCGACTATGGAATCAGTTGCAATTTGTGGTTCGCAATATGGGAAGAGTGATTTGGCTGCAGGTTAGATCCCATTTCCCCCGTTGTGGTCTGTTGATTTGGATGTGGACAATGTGTGTTGATGGTAGATTCCTCATGGGAAGGACACGGAGGCGAGGGATATCCTTGCGAAACGGTCTGCGATAAATTTATTGTTGGCCTATGCGGTGGCATTGAAACATCACCTGCGAGAGGAGAGGGGGACTTATTATGATGATTTGTATCCCCTTGTGTCGCATTTACCGCGCCATCATGCACAGTACTCCTCGGATGGGAGACCCCCCTCTCCGACGACGAAACGAGGACGCTCCATGTCCCCGTTTTCAATGCTTTCTGGATCGACGTTAAAACAGTCACAAAATCGCCCTGAAGAAATCCCTTCGTCTTTGTTTAATCATGATAGACGAGATTTGGCTTGTCAGGGGACGTTGATCCAGGGAAACCTGCCCCTTGAGATCTCGAATTATCTCACCAATTTCGCGGAACATGTTCAAGCAGATGGAAGATTGTCGATCCCGTTGTTTAATGCTATGATGACCGGGACAGGTCAATTAGTCGAAATCCTGACCAACTGCGAACGGATCCTCCGCACACCCATCCCTCTAGCCTACAACATCGCCATCTCCCAAACAGGTACCGCCTCCTTCCCTCTTATCCCGTATTCTAACTCCCAGTGTGGGTCTTCGTGATCCTCCTACCCTTCCAATTATGTCAACTCTTCAAATGGGTCACTATTCCTGCCACGATGATCACCGCTTACATCCTCTTCGGTCTCCTGCATATATCCTACCAGATCGAAAACCCGTTTGGCTACGATATCAATGATCTGGATTTAGATCGCTACTGTCGCGGACTCGCTATCGATCTAGATCTCATCACAAGTTACATGCCCTGTCCGAATCCCAAGGAATGGTTGTACTCGATGGAGAATAAGCCTCTGTGGCCACTTCAGCGACCGGTCAGTTTTAATGACACGGATAAGATGGGGTACGAGACTGTCAAGGAGCGACTTGATGAGAGGAGACGCAGGGTGATGGAGTTGTGGGGGTCGGGACTGGCGAAGGTGGAGGAGGAGAGATTGGCCAAGAAGGTCATGTTGAAGTATAAGGGACGTGGTCCGAGGACTACAGTCCAGGAAAGGGAGGTTTCTCCGGAAAATTCAGATACGATGGTTTGAGTGATTACATTGATTTAAACAAGGGTATTTTGCTGGGTTTTTCTTAGAGTATACAACAAGGCAGAAAGATAGAG
>Ga0302325_10006487_pt1 | contig 26275 bp, 26 predicted proteins | sample Palsa_T0_2_FD_201948 | JGI IMG/M metagenome (GOLD analysis project Ga0302325, IMG submission 201948) | Peat permafrost microbial communities from Stordalen Mire near Abisko, Sweden - Palsa_T0_2 | ecosystem: Environmental > Terrestrial > Soil > Palsa > Peat permafrost | place: Sweden: Abisko... | reverse complement strand
GCCCGCGACGAAGTTGGCGATTGCCACAAGTTCACGCAGGGACTTGCCGCGGCCTGTGCTGCGCGAGGCGTGCAATGTCGGTTTGGCGAGACAGTTCAAAGGATCGAGACACACAGCGGGCGTGTGCAGGCGGTCATGACCAACCGCGGGCGGATTGAGGCCGCTGCCATTGTGGTGGCCATGGGTAGTTTCACCGCTCCGCTACTCGCGAGGATTGGCATTCGCGTGCCGATCTATCCTGTGAAGGGCGTCTCGATCACATTCGAGCGCGCCGATTGGGGTACGGCACCGGCAATGCCCATTATCGATGACAGCCGATTGTTCGGTCTGGCGCCAATCGGTGACCGCATGCGTATCTCCGGCTCGGCCGAGATTACGGGCTACGACACGACCCCGGCGGCTGCGCGGGCCGAGGCAATAGTCGCCAGTGCGAGCTTCACCTTCCCCGAGATAAGGCGATATTTTGATATCTCAAAGTCGAAGGTATGGGCAGGCCTGCGGCCAGTCAGTCCTTCTGGCACTCCCATTATCGGCGAATCCAAAATCCGGGGTCTATGGATCAATGCTGGCCATGGACATCTCGGCTGGACGCTTTCATGCGGCTCGGGACGTGTCATGGCAGATCTCATTGATGGTCGAGATCCAGGCATTCCATTGCCCCCGCCGCAAGGAGTGGTTATCGCGAAACCCGGTTAGATGGTCACGGTGTTTGCGACTGGCAGCGAGCACCTGACGCCAGGAGAGTTCAAACGGACCTCGTGGCCAATCAATCACTCAGAGCTGGCCGCTTCCTAGGTCATTCGTGGACCAAAGAATGCCAGCAGGTCAGGAACTATCATGAAACTAAATCATCCCGCCGTGCTGATGATTCTCGCCTTTCCGGCAAGTTCATCCCTCTGGGGGGCCCCTGCCGGGGTAACGTTCTCCCAACCCGCCTCGCAGGTCGATCGCTTCGACTATGTCGAAATCCTCGCCTCCGTTGCCTCGCCCGACGCCCGCAACTGCTTCACCGATGCTTCACTGACCGGCTCGCTCGAAACCGCGGATAGCGCCCATCACTGGACCGTCGAGGGCTTCTGCGATGCTACCGACGCAAGCGTCTTTCGCATCCGCTTCATGCCCCCCGTTGCCGGCCGCTACAAGTACTCAGTCACCTACCAGCAGGACGGCTTCACCAGATCGACCGGCGGCCAGTTTCTTGCCGTTGAAGCTCATCGCCGCGGCATCCTCGGCGTCGATCCGCAATATCCGTGGCATTTCATCTGGCAGGGCACAGGAGAGCACTACTTCTTCAACGGCACTACGGCCTACTGGCTCGTCGGCTGGCGCGACGATCACGTGATTCAATTCAGTGTCGATCGGCTCCATCGCCTCAAGGTGAACCGAATGCGCGTGACCCTTGCCGGTCGGGAAGATGTCACCTTCTTCGGTGAGCCCGTTATGACGGGTCCCAACTTCACCGTGTACACCGCCGCGTGGCCCGCTCAGAACGCCGACGATCCGCTGCATCCGGGCTTCGACTACACACGGTACAACCTTGGCTACTGGCAACGCTTTGAGCGGATGCTCAAGTACGCCCGTGACCGCGACATGATCATTTCAGTCGTCCTCGACATGAATGACAGCAAACTGCATCCTGAAGCAGGCAGCGAAGACGAGCGCCGCTTCATCCGCTATGCGATCGATCGCTTTGGCGCCTTCTCCAACATCACCTGGGATCTTGGCGACGACCTCGACTCTTACCGGGACGAGAGATGGACGCACGACACCGGCATCTACCTTCAGGAGCGTGACCCCTGGAAGCACCTCGAGACCAGCCATCCCGCGGTCAGCAACGCTCACCAGGAGCGCGCCGCGTCGTGGTTCGGTTTCACTTCCTATCAGGATTGGTCGCGGGATCAGCACCGTCTCATGCTCGAGTCCCGCAGGCTGCAGGAAGAGACTGGCCGCATCATTCCGCAAACGAATGAAGAGTACGGTTACGAAGATCACTATCCGCACTGGGCCCTGCCAGGCTCCGATTCCTCCGACACGCTCCGCCGTACTGCATGGGAAATCGTGATGGCCGGCGCCTATCAGACATCCGGCGAGACCGTGCGGCGCGGAACCAACGTCGGCGCGGATATGGGAGGCGGCTGGTTCAACGGCCGCGGAGATGACACCATGACCATGCTTCTCGGATACGGCCACATGGTCGACTTCTTCACCGGCTTCGAGTGGTGGAAGACTAACCCGCACGACGAGCTCGTGAACGAAAGCAATTACTGTTTAGCCGATCCAGGCCAGACCTACGCGATTTATCTCCCGAAGGGCGGCCAGGTTACCCTCAAACTCGAGCCGGGCCGCTATCGCGCGCATTGGTTCAGCGCGGTAACCGGCGAGAAGATCGATCTTCCGCCCGTCGACGGATCATCCTGGACGTCGCCCGCTGCGCCTGACGCAAATGACTGGGCCATCCTGCTGCAACGGGTTTCGGGAGCAGCGGAACAGAAAACCGGGCTAAGCGATGGTCATTAAGGGGATATTCGGGCTACGGTCGCAGCTGTGGAGGCCCTTCGCTCCGACCGGCACGATCGGGCGATGCCCCGCCTTCCAGCGGGGCATCGTCCTGAAGTGTCAGCTGAAAGTGAGCGATGCGTCAGTAGGGCGATTGGGCCGGTTTTCAGTCCGCCAAAGATCCCAAATGCGGTCTTGCCACCGCCGGCGGATGCATCGTTTTGATTGGCCGCGATGCCAGGTGCCAGAGCGATTCTACGCTCGAGATGGGTTGTCCGTTCTGATTCAGGCCATCGCCATTCCCGGCACACCCCGACAGGGCGGCGACAACGAGCAGCGCGGCCCAGGACGTGTACCGGCCAAATTGCATGCGCGAGCACATTTTTTATCAGAACGACAGTTAGTCACTCGTTACGCAGTTCAGGTTTTGGCGCCGCGAAAAGAATTCTGCTGATGAACCCTCCTTCCATGAGCCGCGACTCACGACTGTCACAATCTGCTTATGGGGAGCCCTATGAATATGCACGGAATCATCAGCGCCAGAGCGCCAGCTCTGAGTACGCTCGGCGTTGTTTGCGCCGTAGCCCTGGCGGCCTGCGGCGGAGGTGAGGGCGGAAGCATGAGCGGATCGAATCAATTGACCGCGCCCTCGAGCCAGGAATTTGCCGATACCGCATTGGTATCGAACAAGGCTGGCGTGGTTGCTACAACGACCACGATTGACGCCAACTTGCAGAACCCCTGGGGCGTCGCGGTTGCACCGGGTCTGCCGTTCTGGATTGCCGATAACAACAGTAATCTTTCAACTCTGTACACCGGCACGGGCACCGTTGAGACTAGCTCCGTCACCGGCTCGAACAGCCTCGGCATTACCATTCCCGCATCGGCGGCCGGCGTGCAGGCCAATCCGACCGGACAGGTCTACAACGCCACGGGTGGATTCCTCATTCACACTGTCAACGGCATGGAATCAGCGCAATTCATCTATGACGGTGAAGGTGGAACCATTGCCGCCTGGGCAGCCAATAGCGGCGCCACCGCGGTGACGGCCTATGACGATGGCATCGTCAATGGCGCCAATCACGCGGTTTATAAGGGCCTAGCGATCGGTAGTGTCAGTGGGGCGACGTTCCTGTATGCAACGGACCTGCATAACAACAAGGTCGACGTGTTCGATACGAATTTTTCCAAGCCGACCGCCATGCAGGGAAAATTCATCGATCCGACCATGCCGGCCGGCTTCGTACCGTTCGGTATTTCAGCGGTGAGTGGTCAGTTGTACGTCACGTACGGCAAGCAGGATTCGGCCATGCATGATGAAGTGACGGGCGCTGGCCTGGGTTACGTGGATGTGTTCGATATGAGTGGCGACTTTGTCACCCGCTTCGCATCACAGGGCATGCTTAATGCTCCGTGGGGCATCGCAGTGGCGCCGTCGGGGTTCGGCTCCGTAGCCGGCGACGTGCTGATCGGTAATTTCGGTGATGGAACCATCAACATCTTCACGCCGAGCGGTTCAGTCGGGACCTTCGTGGGCCAGCTCATGGTCGCTAACGGTGGAACGCTGAGGATCCCTGGCCTCTGGGCACTGGTGTTCGGAAACGGCGATCCGGACAAGCCTCTCACGACGCTGTTCTATACGGCCGGATTCGCGGATCAGACCGATGGTGTGTTCGGCACGATTGGCGTGTCGAGCACCGGCATGTCCCCAACCGCCAATCCATACTGATCCATCGGCAGGGTGTCATCGGGCACGGCGATGTCCCGCTACGCAGCGGGACATCGCCACGGAGCGCGCTACAATTGGGCCGCAACCGCACGCTAGAAAATCAGGCGCATATCACGGATGTTCGTGAATGGAATTGGAACGGCCACACCGACAGCACGCTACACAAAAGCGGATTGTTGGGAAGCATTTCAGAACTCCGAGTGGTTTTTGCGTCTGGACGCGCGCGCGCGCGCCGTGACGAGAACGGTTCTGGAACGCGACAACGGCATTGAGTCGCGGCGGCTCTCACTCGGCTCACTCGCAGAGGTCTTCCAAATCGACCCGGATACCCTGCATCAGCGGTTTATCGCCTCTGCTCCGGTGCTAGCTGCACAAGCCGGTGAACGCGCATTAGACGATGCCCAAGTCAATGCCCGCGAGATCGATGCAATTATCGTGAGCACGTGCACTGGCTACCTCTGCCCCGGCCTGTCGGGCTATGTCATTGAGACACTAGGTCTCAGAACCGGCGTCCAGGCAATCGATCTTGTCGGACAAGGATGCGCCGCGGCACTCCCAAATATGCGGCTCGGGAGCGCTTTGCTCGCGTCCGAGCAGTGCCAACACGTTTTATCAATCTGCGTGGAGGTCAGCAGTGCCGCGATGTACCTCGACAACGATCCGGGCGTATTGGTGAGCGCTTGCTTGTTTGGAGATGGCGCAGGAGCGGCTGTCCTATCGCAGACGGCAGGGCCACGTCGTCGCCGTATCGCGTGGAAAGACAGTGAGTCACTCATTGATCCGACGACTCGAAATGCACTTATGTTTGAGCAGCGGCAAGGAATGCTGCGCAACATTCTGACGCGCGCCGTGCCAACGTTGGCGGCGGAATACGCGCATCGAGTATTGGCTGCAGTCCTGCGACGCGGCAATCTCTCCAATTCTCAAATCAGCACCTGGATCATGCACGCCGGCGGGCGCGACGTGTTGCTCGCGTTGGAGAGGCGATTAGGGCTGGAGGCGAGCGACTTTCGCTACAGCGCAGCCATGCTGCGCGAATACGGCAACCTCTCCAGTGCGTTCGTTTATTTTGTCCTGCAAGCTGCATTGGCCGACGGAGCCCCCGGAGGATGGTGGTGGCTGTCCTCATTCGGTGCAGGATTCAGTTGTCACGGCGCCCTGCTCGAGGTCGCCTGATGTCGCGCGGTCGGTCCCGGATTTGCGAATTCGTATAAGGAACAACGTTGACATTCCCGAGGAAGGTGTCGGGGGAAACCCTCGATGTACTTGCGCCGAGCGATCCGCGCGCGCTTCGTTCGCGCCGTGACCTGCAACGAGTCAACCGCTTCCTGGGGACGCGCCGTATTATCGCGCGGGGAATGCAGCAAGCAATGGGCCGAAGCTTGCCCGGCATACGATTACGTGTGCTTGAGCTCGGTGCCGGCGATGGAAGCCTGATGTTGCGTATTGCGCAAGACTTGACTAAGTCGTGGCTCGCCGTACATGTGACGTTACTCGATCGACTGGCGCTTCTCACCGCTGATACGAGCGACGCCTTCGCACGGCTCGGTTGGTCCGTGGAAATGCTGAGCGTGGACGTGCTTGACTGGGCCGCCGCACCCGTGCCGCCGCGGCGTCCTCCACGATGGGACGTGATCGTGGCAAACCTATTCCTGCACCACTTCGACGAGTTGCGGCTTCCCAGGTTGTTGTCGGCAATCGCCGCTCGATGCGATTTGTTTGTCGCCTGCGAGCCGAGGCGCACTGTCGTATCCCTCATTGGCAGTCATCTCGTTGGCGTGCTAGGTGCGAGTAGAGTCACGCGCGAGGACGCCGTGCTGAGCGTGCACGCCGGCTTCCGCGACGCAGAACTCTCTGGAATTTGGCAGACAGATTCCGACGAATGGCAGTTGCAAGAGCGCGCGGCCGGCCTCTTCAGCCATTTTTTTAGTGCTGCTCGGCGCCGTAGCGGCTCCGGGTAAGCTGATGCAAACTAACTACGACGCTATCATCATCGGTGCTGGAGCATCGGGTTCGACCGCGGCGATCCTGCTTGCGCAGGCTGGCTGGTCGGTTGCTCTGATTGAGAAGCAGGACTTTCCGCGCCGTAAGGTCTGCGGAGAATGCATCGCGGCAAGTAATTTGCCGCTACTGGACGTACTCGGCATTGGCGACGCGTTCGCCGCGATGGCGGGAGCGGAGTTGCGACGCGTAGCGTTGTTATGCGGTGAGCAGGCGGTGAGCGCGGCGTTGCCTTGCTCCGAGGACAAGAGCCATCCTTGGGGGCGGGCGCTCGGGCGTGAACATTTGGACGTGCTATTGCTGCAGCGCGCCCAAGCAGTCAAAGCCTGCGTGCTGCAGCCGTGTACCGCAATATCGCTTAGCGGGGGGGCCGGCAATTTCCGATGTAGCATAGCTTTTGATGACAGAGACGAAGCTATGACATTGTGCGCACCGGTTGCGATCGCTGCGTATGGATCGTGGCAGCCGTTGCCGGCGGATCGAACGTGTCGGGCCGCCGAGCGGCGAGCCAGTGATCTGTTGGCGTTCAAGGCAAACTTCAGCAACGTGCGTCTCGATAGGGGATTGTTGCCAGTGTTGTCATTTCGAGGGGGTTATGGCGGCATGGTCGTTGCCGATCATGACACCGCTACCGTCGCATGCTGCATTCGCCGGGATCGGCTGAATGCTTGCCGACGGGCATTCCCCGGGGAACAGGCCGGTGCGGTTGTGGAGGCCTATTTGCGGCGCGAGTGCGTGGGAGTACAGGATGCTTTGAGCCGCGCGGCGCGTGTTGGGCCGTGGCTCGCTGCCGGACCAGTTCGCCCCGGTGTAAGGTTGCGGCGCAGGTGCGCCGATGCCTTCTTGATAGGCAACGCAGCTGGCGAAGCGCATCCCATCATCGGCGAAGGCATAAGCATGGCAATACAGTCGGCATGGTTGTTATGCGAAGAGCTCGTCCGCAGCCGGGGTGTCCTGGGACGTGGCATCGACGCACAACAGTGCCAGCGACAGATCCACCAACGCTATGCAGCTCATTGGCGCGCCCATTTCCGGCCACGCATGCGCCTCGCCGCCCTGTTCGCGCAGGCAGCGATGCGCCCGACGATCACCAGCAGCGTGTTACACCTGCTGCGGTGTGCACCCGGATTACTGACATACAGCGCACGGTTGAGTGGCAAAATACAACGATTGTCGAATCCAGCGGCGTTCGCATTGCTCGCACCCACGCTCGTTCAACCCGCGCATCGCGTTGTAAAGACTCATCTCGGAGCATGATCTATGACAACGCTTGAACGACTTTCAAAAATTCTAGTGAAGAATTACAAGATGGATCCTGCGCGACTCACGCTGCATGGACCGCTGGCAGAGCTCGGCATTGATTCGCTTGGAATGCTTGAATTGCTTTTTTTTATAGAAGACGAATTCAAAGTCCAATTACCATACGAATCTGTTGCGCTTCCGACCTTGGGCGACGCAGTCTCCTATATCGATAGCCTGCTCGCCGCACAACACATTACTGAAACCCCGACAACGGCGAGCGTAGTGCCCTCTGCTTCATCCCATCGGCCAGCATGAGGCGCGTTGCGGTCACCGGTATCGGCGTTATCTCTCCACTTGGAGGCAGCGCCGCAGAATCGTTCGCTAACGCCGCCACCGGACACTCGGCTATCGGTCGTATTGAAGAGCCGTGGTGTAAGCGCCTCGTTTCCCCACTTGCAGCCTGCGTAAACTTTAGAGCAGATGAGCATTTTGCCGCTCCCAAGCTGCGGATGCTCGATCGCGTAAGTCAAATAGCCGTCGTGGCGGCACGGCAGGCGGTCGACGGTGCGCGCCTCGACATAGCGAACGTCGATCCGCAGCGCATCGGGGTTTTTGTCGGAACGGCCATGGGCGGTTCGCAAACTACCGACGACGGGTATGAGACGCTCTATGCGGAGCAATCCGACCGCATCAAGCCGTTTACGATATTGATGGGAATGACGAATGCTGCGGCCGCCTGGATTGGCATCGAATACGGGGTAACGGGGCCGAATTTGACTTACTCGACGGCTTGTTCGTCCTCTGCCGTGTCGATTGGCGAAGCGTGGCTGCGGCTGCGTAACGGGGATCTCGACGTTGCGATAGCGGGAGGGGCCGAGGCCCCCTTGTCTTTTGGCGCATTGAAAGCCTGGGAAGCCCTGCATACCCTTGCTAGCGAAGACCCAAACGACGCGTCGACCTCCTGCAAGCCTTTCTCCAGAAACCGAAGTGGGATGGTTCTCGGTGAAGGCGCGGCAATCGTCGTGTTAGAAGACTGGGAGCGCGCAATCAAGCGCGGCGCCACGATTCATGGGGAACTGGCCGGTTATGGGGTAACTACGGATGTCTCCCACATCACTCAGCCTACCGCTGCTGGGCAAGCCAGCGCGATGCGCGCTGCACTGCATGCGGCCAGGTGTGCTCCTGAGTCGATCGACACCATTAACGCGCACGGAACGGGAACTCAAGCCAACGATTCAGTAGAAACCGCAGCGATCAAGCAGGTGTTCGGCGAAGATGCCTACCGCATTCCCATCAGTGCCACCAAGGCAATACATGGTCATTTGCTTGGGGCAAGTGGCGCGCTTGAATTGTCCCTTTCTTTGCTCGCAATGCAGCACGACGTTTTGTTGCCGACCATGCATCTAGAACTCACCGCTGATGATTGTGATCTTGACTATGTCCCCAACTGCGCACGTCATGGCGTGAAACTCAACAGCGTCATGTCAAACTCCTTCGCGTTCGGCGGCACGAACGCCGTCTTGGTTGCGCGCTCGGCTCGGTAGATTTCTCATCGCTGCTGCGCGCTTTAGGGCGGCGCATTCACCCCATCGATCCGGGGCGAGCCTTAAAGGGAAGCGTCAGAGGTGACAAGGGTCATGGGAATTGCGCGGCCGGTGGTCGCACGGGTCGGAGCCCGCCTCGGTCTCATGAGCTGGCTGAGCTTGGCATCGACAGCTGTGCATGGGTGTGGTCCGGCGAGTGCCGCGGAGGCCGGCGTGCGCGGTTATTGGCAGGAGCCGTCCGGCGCCGTCATCCAGATTGCTCAATGTGCGGAAGGCCTGTGCCTGAAGATCGTCGCGCTTTCACCGGGCGATCATCCGCACACCGACGTGCACAACCCAGATGAAAAGCTGCGCGGCCGCGCCCTGTGCGGGCTGCGTGTCGGCCAGGATTTCACGCAGACCGACTCACAGCATGCCGACGGCGGCCATGTCTACGACCCCAAATCGGGGCGAACTTATAGCGGCAGCATGACGGCGCAAGGCAACACCTTGAAGTTGCGGGGCTACCTAGGTATCGAATTGCTGGGCCGGACGGAGACCTGGACGCGCGTAGGACAAGGTCACGCCACATGCGCGCCGGCTGAGTAATCCGATCCAAAGTTGCGGGAGCAGTCGAGTCCACACGGACATGTAAGGATCACTAAACTGCTATTAATGTACGAATCTAAACTGGGCCGCACAACGTCGGAATCCGGCGTGCTGAGTGCCACGTGAACGGCTTAACCCAGATTAGGCGAGCCCGATCTGCTTCGCCCGTAGAGCGGGGTCCACGAAGACGAACTCTTCGAGGAGCAGGTCGCCTTCCCACTTTGCGGTCGTGGCGAAATCGAGGTCGAACGATTTTCCTGTTGGGGCGATCGCTTTGCCGTCGGGCAGGATCATCTCTCCGGTGAAGGTCCCTGTAGCGCGGGTGATAACGGTGATCCAATCGCCGCTGCCGAACTGGATTGGATATGGGGGGTTGTGGACGTGGATGTCGGGGAACATGCGAATCATCTGCTGAATCATCGCGGCGTGCGCTATTCGTCCGAGGATCGGATCAGGGATCCCCATGACGTGAGCGATTATGTCTGGGTGGTGTGCCGCGTTCATCGCTGCGACGTCGCGGGAGTTGAAGGCGTCGTCGCCCTTCTTCATGAGTTCAAGAAGGTGCGCGGTTCGGCTGGTGTTGGTTAAATTGGTATACAAAAGTGGTCTAGCATTCATTCAGTTCCCCTTGTCATGAGATGTGAGAACCCGCCGCTCGAGGCTGGCTTCGGCTTTGTGAGTTTCATTTGCTTTGCGATGAAGTTGTCGAACATCCTCACAGGAAGGAGTCTGAGCAGAGTCCAGTTCTTGAAACGTTGCGTAATGACCGCGTAGCGTGCCTTCGGTTTCGCCGTGCTGAGTGCCAGGTGGACGGCTTCGCCCAGACGCTCAGGGGGCAGGCCATTAGTACGTGCTTCGTTGACGATCCACTTCTGGAAGTTCTGCACTGCCTCCCAATACTCGGTCTGCTTGAACTCACTCAGATCTTCTTTTTCGCCCTTGTCGTACATGGACGTGTTCACAGTGCCCGGTTCAATCATCACGACGTCGATGCCAAATAACATCAGTTCTATCCGCAGCGCGTCCGACATGCCTTCGAGACCACACTTGGACGAACTATAAGCGCCGATAAGGGGGATAGGAATTTTTGCGCCGCTAGAGCTTATGTTCACGATGCGGCCGGCGGGACCCTGCCTTCTCTTGTCCGTTCCCAAAAGAGTAGCGAAGGCTTGGATTACCACAAGCGGGGAGATCATGTTGACATCCAACTGTCGCCTGTACTCGCTGGGCCGCAGATAAAGCAGCGGCCCACTCACCACAATTCCTGCATTGTTCACCAGGCCAGCAAGATTCCTGTCGCCTATCATCGAGCCGACTTTCCGGGCAGCTTGATGTACTGCGTCGGCATCCGTAATGTCCATCATCAGAGGCACAAAACTGTCACCGAACTCTCTTTGCAAACGATCGGCGTCAGCCTGCTGGCGTACAGAACCGAACACGCGAAATCCCTTTGAAACCAGTACCTTTGTGGCTCCCCACCCAATTCCGGTCGAGACCCCGGTAACCACAACATCTTTGCTGTTCGCCATTGCATCTCTCGTAAAGATGATCACTGTTCATCTTCAACATATGCTCGATACCCTGACTCAGGGTCGCGCACAGGTAAATCGTTTCCATTCATCTACTAGTGTGCTGTGCAGTCGTCTGTTCGCTGGCGCACGCCAACGATCATTCGACACCTAACACCTTAGCGAGCGTACGGTGCATTTTTGGCAGCACAAAGAAGGTGATCACGTAGCCGAAAAGGCCTTTAAGAGTCTTAGTCGACTGACTGCTTTCTGGAGATCTGCGCGCAGATCGTGAGTGCCCGCTTGTGGGCCGACTGGCGGCTATCGGCTACGCCCGTTCTTGACCCCTTGCGGCCGGTCGCGAGCGTCCGCTCAGGAGCAGCCTAATCAGCTCTTATGTTGGGCCGCTGCCGAACGCGCATCCTGGAGCTGCTTCCAGTGCGGAGCATATTTGAGCGCCTCGTCGTACTTGGCGAGCGCCTCTTTGGTCTTGCCCTGCTTTACGAGCACATCCCCCCAGCCTTTGAGGGCGTCTGAGAAGCGCTGGCCTTTCTGGTTTGCGGCTTTGAACACTTCAATCGCGCGGTCGCGTTCGCCGCGCGTGAGCAGCCTCATGCCGTACTCCGTTTCGGCGTATGGGAGTGAGGGTCCTTGGCGCAGCGCCGCCTGGAACCAACGGTCTGATTCAGCGCGGTCGCCCTCGATCTCCGCGATTTCGGCACGGATCCGGATGCACGCGTAACAGTCGGTCGGCGTCGCGTCGATCAAGCTGCGCGCTTCGACGAGGTTTCCAGTCCTCGCGTAGGCGAGCGCAAGCCACGGGTTGGTGACTGTCGATTCTGCGAATCCATACCGCAGCGCCAGTACCGGATTCTCGGACTTGAGCCGCTCTTGGTACGCCAACAACGCGCGCGCATCGCCTAGGGCAGACTGCCAGTCTCCCGCCTCGACATCGGCGTACCAGCCCGCCCTCAATCCGTCTTCGGTGCTGGGGGACCCCACGTCAAGCGCTTGCCGGAGCAGCTGGCGACTCAATGTCAGATCATGCACGCGTGCAGCAGCGGCTGCGCGCGTTGCCAATTGGGTAGCCGGAGGGATTGCGCCGAGGTAATCAAGCGCGGCGAGTCGTGTCGGATCGCCGAGCAGCGCATCGATCTCCGCCGTGGCACTAGCCTGTAGTCGCGGCAAACTCTCGCGCTGATTTGCCAGCTGGTCCGCTGGGCGCTTCGCGACAAAACGGCGAAGCGCGGCGAGCAGCTGTTCGTCATGCCCAAGATCGCGCTCCGCCCGGGCGAGCTCCATCACGCTCGGGCCTAATTCAGGGGCAATCGCCTCGGCCATGGATGCGTGGCGCTCGGCGAGCGCTCGGTCCGGTTCGAGTCCGGACAGCAGACTGATAGCGTTTGCGCGATCCGCCCGGCTGGTTGCCGTCGCTACCAGTTGCCGCGCGAGCGCGAGCATGTCCTCAGCGCGACCGTCGGTATGCTCAAGGTACACGACGAAATTGATCGGATCCAGGGCTCGAAACGTCCGCTCACCCGCCTCGCGTATCAGGTGGTCGAGATCCGACTCAGGTCCCGTGACTTCGATCTCGTCAACCGAATTCTCGATGTGCACGCTAAGGCTCAACGAACCGGCTGCGCTACTCACCAAGTCAACCGACATGCGCCGCTGCTTGCCCAAGGTACGATGGAAGTACCGCGACACCTGCTGCAAAGACAGGCCGGTCTCCGGAATCGCCACCTTGATGTCCTCGCTGCTGTCCTTTCGCACCTCGTCCGCGCTGGTCAGTGAGTATCTGGCGACAACTGAGCGGATCCGATCCAGCTGTCCGATCAAATCGCTCGCGAGCGCAGCGCCAGTGAGTCCGCGCTCGGACAATGGGGCGGGCGTCGTGACGGCATCCAGCACGACTGAGCTATCGTGCTCCGCATCCCAGACCATGCCGATGAAGGCAACGAGTACTCCGATTCCTATGGCGGTGACAACCGTGGCGCCGGCTATCCGCAGCCGATCGAGGTAGCGCTTGCGCTTCGCTGCGGCGATCGCGAGGCGCCGCTCCTCATCGAAGTGCCTGACCTGAAGATCGACGAGTCGTGACTGTTTCTCGACGTAGTCCCCAACCTTACGACTCAGTTCCGGATCGTGGCGCGCTTGATCGATCGCGATCGCCATCGCAACAGCGTCCGCGTTGGCGACGCCGGCCTCGAGCTCGGCGGCTTCGCTTTCCGAGCCGATGATCCCCTCGATGCCGCCCGTCTCGGCCACTCCGCTCTCCTCCCATCCGCGTTCAACATGTTCGCGGATGCTGTTTGCGTTGGCAACAAACTCGTCACTACTTTTTGTGGAACGTCCGCTCTGGGGCGCGGATTGCGTGGAACTGGGATTCCGCTATTGGACCGGTTCCGTCGTCTATTTGACGTTTAACGTTAAGCGTTATACCGTACTTACATGGTAAAGAGCTTCCGATGCGCGGATACGCAGGCATTGTTCGAGACCGGCAAGAGCAAGCGCTTTGCGAATGTGGCGAAGGTAGCGACTCGCAAACTGGCTCAGTTGGACGCGGCGAATACATTGGAGTTCTTGCGCTCGCCGCCTGGCAACCGACTTGAGGCGCTGGCGGGGGATCGCAAGGGCCAACACAGCATCCGGGTCAATGATCAATTCCGTCTTTGTTTCCGCTGGACGACCGAAGGACCCACCGACATCGAGATTGTGGACTACCACAAAGGGTAATAGAGATATGTTCAAGAACGGTATGCGTCCTGTGCACCCTGGCGAGGTGCTGCAGGAGGATTTTCTGAAGCCTCTTGGGATGAGCGCTAATGCTTTGGCTAAGGCATTGAACGTACCGACACCTCGTATAAATGATGTCGTGCGTAAGCGGCGCGGCGTGAGCGCGGATACCGCTATGCGTCTGGCGCGCTACTTCGGCGGGGATGCGCGTTCGTGGCTGAATCTGCAGACGGCCTATGATTTGCGCGTTGCGGAAATTAGCAACGCCAAGCGCATAGTGAGGGAAGTCTCTCCGTCAGCGGCGGCGGACGCATCTTGACCCCGCCTGCTGCCGGATCGGCCTGTACTACTGGTTGTGACCCGTTTCTGCCGTTCGTGAATGTTTGCTTCACGGCAAGTCAGAGTATGAATACAACCGAATATAATGGCCGGACGAGCCAGGGAGGCCCCAGGACATGAAAACAAAGATATTCGGGTGCCTGCTCGTTATAGCTTCCCCGCTGATCGCAGCGGCCGCACCGGTTTCCAGCCAGTATCTCTTCGTGTGGGCAATGGAAGCCCAGCATCCTCAAGCGTCAACTCTAGACCTGATGTCGGACGACCTAGCCGCGTGGCGCAGAACGCAAGGGTTGGGCAAGGACTTCCTCGCTGTGTTCGATATCCGTCCGGGCGTGTCCTTCGGCAAACTCGTCGCAATGCTCCCCGTCGGAGACGCGGTGATGGCCCATCATACAAACTATGCGGAACCCGAGAACGACGTCCTCTATGCGAACGATTGGGTCGCGAACCGCACCTACGTCTTTGACCTACATAGTCCCCGGGAGCCGCACCTCGTGCGGGAATTCGGCAGTGTCGGCGACTACAGCCATCCACACTCCTTTGTACAGCTTTCCAATGGCAATACGCTCGCAACATTCCAATACTCCGGCGGGTTCAACCACGCCGCGGGCGGATTGGTGGAGTTCGATCCGGATGGTCGGGTAGTGAGGAGCGTCTCGGCCGTCGTGCCCGGATATCCCGATATTCGCCCGTACAGCCTGGCAGTCATTGAAAAGCTCGACCGTGTTGTCACCGGCAGCGGGGATATGATGGGGGCGCAGGACAGCCATGTGGCGCAGGTCTGGCGGCTCTCCGATCTAAAGCTGATCAAGACCATGCGGCTGCCGCCGCAAGCTGACTGGATTTACGACAAGGCAGCCGATACCTCGGAGCCTCGCGTGCTCGCGGATGGGAAAACCGTCGTAGTTCCGACGTTTAACTGCGGCCTCTATCTGGTGCGGGATCTGACGAGCGACGCCCCGACATTGCAGCATATCTATGATTTCGGCTATCGCCTGTGTGAAGTACCGGTGGTGGCCGGTGACTTTATGGTGCAAACGATGCAAAGCGGGCATGCGATCGTGAGTCTCGATCTACACGATCCGACACATCCGCACGAAGTCAGCCACATTGTCCTGCCACCGGATGAGTATCCGCATTGGCTCGCGCTCGAGCCGGGTGGCGATCGGCTCGTTATCACCGGCTACGGGGCGCTTTCGACCCATCTCCGGTTTGCAACAATCAATCGTCGCACGGGAGAACTGAAACTCGAGCGGTCGTCAATCGATTTCACGCGCTCTTGGTCGGACGGTTGGCAAGGAAGCGCTATTCCGCATGGGGCCGTTTTTAGCAATCCCTGAATTGTCTGTACTGCGCAATATCCGCTTTGCGGCAAGTTGCACGATACCGCCTCCGACCGCTCTTGGCCTATGTTGTTGAAAAACTATTGAACGGTGCTGCGTTTTCAAGGTCTTAGTTGATAGGGCCAACGGAGGGAGCGCACCGGCATGATGGGACAGCACAGCGGCAACCAAGACCGACTGTTTTATTCCTTCAACCTCGACGATCACGTTCCTGTCAATCATCTGCTTCGCGGCATTAATCAGTTTCTCGATCTGTCGGATCTGCGCTCCTATCTCACCCCTTTTTACAGCCACACCGGCCGCCCCTCGATAGATCCGGAACTGATGATCCGGATGTTGATCGTCGGCTACTGCTTTGGGATCCGCTCGGAGCGGCGGTTATGCGAGGAGGTGCACCTGAACCTGGCCTACCGCTGGTTCTGCCGGTTGGGGCTCGAGGATGTGGTGCCAGAGCATTCTACTTTCTCGAAGAACCGGCACGGCCGCTTTCGCGAGAGCGACACGTTTCGGCATGTCTTTGAGACTGTGCTGCAGCGATGCATGAGCGAGGGCCTGGTCGGCGGCGAAGGCTTTGCGATCGATGCGAGCGTGGTGAAGGCCGATGCGGCCCGCCCCAGCGCCATCTCTGGCGCCGCCATGGACCAGCAGGCCTTTGGCCCCGCACAGGCGAGTCGCGCGGTGCGCGAGTATTTGGAGGGTATCGAGGCCGAGGGGCGCCCCGAGATGCAGCGTAAAAACATATCGACCACCGATCCGGCGGCCGAGTGGACCTGCGCTCCGGGAGGGCCGGCGTTCTTCGCGTACTCGACGAACTACTTGGTTGATGTACGTTATGGGGTAATCGTCGATGTCGAAGCCACCAGCGCGCACAGAACCAAGGAAGTGGATGCGACACGGACCATGATTGATCGAGTCGAGCACCGTTTTGACATCAAGCCCAAGCGCTTGATCGGCGACATGGCTTATGGCTCGGCTGAGTTACTGGCTTGGATGGTCAACGACAAAGCCATCGAACCGCATGTGCCGCTGTGGGACAGGACTCAACGTAAGGACAGCACGATATCCAGCAGCGAGTTTCACTGGAGCGAGAAAAACAACGAGTATCGTTGCCCTCAAGGTAACCCACTTCGCAGCGAGTGGCGCGCCTTCGAACAGAAGCGATCTCATATCACCCTGGCTGACACTATTATCTACCGCTCGAGAAAATCGGACTGCGAGAGCTGCCTGCTGAAGTCGCGCTGCTGCCCCAACACGCCAATCCGCAAGATCGCCCGCAGCATTTACGAACCAGCGCGGGACGTGGCCCGGACCGTCGCCAACACACCGCTTTATCAGCGGTCACGGCGAGACAGGAAGAAGGTCGAGATGCTCTTCGCGCATCTAAAGCGGATCTTGAAACTGGATCGACTACGGCTACGCGGACCTACCGGCGCACACGATGAATTCCTGCTTGCCGCAATTGCGCAGAACTTACGGCGACTGGCGAAGCGGTTATGTCCACCGGTGCCGATACCAGCGTTCGGAGGCACATAGACACTAAATATCGAAGGGTTGATCGAAAAGGCGACGATCAGAACGCCAAAATCGAAAAAATGACCGCCGCCGAACCCGTGACCTCGTCAAATCCGCCAAAAACCAGACTTCTTCCAGGCGAGTTTTTCAACAACATAGGCCGCCTGCCGCCCCACGTCCCGCTCCAAACCGGCCGCTGGGGCGACGTTACTAAAATCAAGCGTCGAACGGCTCAGGGAAAGCCACCGTCAGTTCAGTGCCCAAACGATGGGTGTGCGGTGTCCAGGGTACGCACGAGGACGCCGGGTCAAGCTGCAATATAGGTTTCGCTGTCCGAATTAGGCGCCGGTGGGAATCTAATTGGTCGTGGAGCCACTTGTGGCGGCTCCAATTTCCGGTTGTCATGTTTCTATGGCCAAAAATTCGGTTCCAAGAGACGCTCAGCAGGCTTCCGCCGGTACCCTGCGCGGCCTCGACTGGTTGAATTTCTTTCTTGCCGACGTCCAGACGGGAGTCGGTCCATTCCTCGCTATCTACCTGGCAGGGTATGGGTGGAACGAAGATCGCGTGGGACTCGCGCTGACCGTAGGGGGGATCGCCGGAATCCTAGCCCAAACGTCCGCTGGTGCCCTGGTTGACCAGGTCCACCGCAAGCGCTCCCTCATTGCCGCCGGGATCGGTGCGCTGGCCCTGGGCGCACTACTGATTGCCTTTGCACCGACATTTTGGTCAGTCATGTCGGCCCAGGTCCTGATCGGCGGGACCTCAAGCGTTTTTGGCCCGGCCATTTGCGCCATTTCGCTCGGAATTGTCGGTCGCCACCTGTTCGACGCTCGGCAGGGGCGTAACCAATCGTTCAACTCTGCTGGCAACGTCGTCGCAGCCGTCTCGATGGGACTGCTAGGGTATTTCATCTCGAATCGCAGTATTTTCTTTTTTGTTGCGCTTTGCGCACTACCAACCTTAATCGCGCTACGCGCAATCCGCGCCGATGAGATCGATTACGAGCGAGCACGTGGCGCAAAGGAAGATGCCGGCGACGGCAAGCCTGTTGGGGTAGACGTACTCCTGAAGGAGCGTCCATTGCTCATATTTCTGATCTGCGCGGTAATGTTTCATTTTGCGAACGCCGCCATGTTGCCGCTACTAGGAGAGAGGCTGGCGAAGGGGCATGGGCGAAGCTCAATGATGTTCATGTCAGCGTGCGTCGTGACCACGCAACTCGTCATCATTATGATCGCCTCCTGGTCTGGGCGAAAAGCGGGGCTCATGGGGGAGAAAGCCGCTGCTCTTGATCGGCTTTGGTGTTCTGCCGATACGGGCAGTTCTATACACGCTCACCAGCAATACGGATGCACTGGTCGCGATCCAAATCCTCGATGGTGTTGGGGCGGGGATATTCGGCGTGGTCTCCGTACTCGTGATTGCGGACCTAACACAGGGTTCGGGCCGATTTAATATCACCCTCGGCGCGATCACTACCGCGGTCGGCGTAGGTGCTGCTCTAAGTCAAATGATCGCCGGTACGATCGTGCATCATTACAGTTTCAATGCCGGATTCCTTTTCCTCGCCGCTATCGCAGCATTGGCTTTCATCGTTCTCTACTTCTTCATGCCAGAAACACGAGAAAAACGCTTTCTCAAAGAGCCCGTATGAGCACCATTTTTCTCTTGATGCTGTCGAACGTATTCATGACCTTCGCCTGGTACGGGCATTTGAAGTACGGTCACGACTGGCCACTATGGAAGGCGATCCTCGTCTCCTGGGGAATCGCACTGTTCGAGTATTGCTTGGCGGTGCCTGCCAATCGCTTCGGCTTCGTCCAGTTTTCTGGGTTTCAACTCAAGATAATTCAGGAAGTGATCACGATCTCGGTCTTCATCGTGTTTGCAATTTTCTTTCTCAAAGAGAAGCTCGCCTGGAATTATCTCGTGGCATTCGCCTTGCTCGGTGTCGCGGCATTTTTTGCCTTTGCCTTCAAGGCAACCGGTTCCGCAGTCTGAATAAGTTGACCGTGCCAGATTGGGGGGGTGAAGCGTGATCAAACAGGTTTGGTGCACGGTCAGCACAATGTCCGCTTATAGGCAGCGAATCCGCGCTTGCCGGGGACCGGTTCTGGCGGCCTGCTGCCGCATAGGCCTCTACTTCCGGTCGTGACCCGGAGCCGCCTGTGGTCAATGTCCGCTTCCCGGCGCCTCGACGCCGCGCCCATCGACCACATCTTTCGGCGAACATCCGGGATCGAGCGCATTCATCGTTGTCAATCCTGCTGAAATCGGCGCTACGGTGCCCGCGATTTGCGGGTCGCCTACTATAATGCGGCATGAACCCGCAGTTATCGCCCCACGAGGCGCGCGTCATCGGCAGTCTGATCGAGAAGCAGATCACGACACCCGAGCAATACCCGCTGTCCCTCAATGCGTTGGTGCTGGCCTGTAATCAGAAGAGCAATCGCGACCCGGTGCTCGAGCTGACGGTCGCGGCTGTGCAGGAGCTCATCGACGTACTGAGTCGCAAGCATCTCGTGATCGAGAAGTCGGGCTTCGGCAGTCGCGTGCCGAAGTATCAGCAGCGTTTCTGCAACACCGAGTTCAGCGCACTGCAGTTCACGCCGCAGGAGCGCGCGATCCTGTGCGAGCTGTTGCTGCGCGGACCGCAGACTCCGGGAGAGCTGCGCTCGCGCGCCAGCCGCATGGCGGTGTTCTCTGATGTGACAGAGGTCGAGACTTCACTCGACAATCTGGCACAGGATCCGGCCGGTCCACGCGTGCTGCAGCTGCCGCGCGAACCGGGCCGTCGCGACTCGCGCTATGCGCATCTCTTCAGCGGCGAAGTGCACGCTGCTCCGGGTGAATTGGGCACGAGCGCGCGGGCCGCCGAGCCGGGCCTCGAGAGGGCACCGGGTGCGCTCACCGAGCGCGTGAGCGCACTCGAGCAGCAGGTGCGCGATCTGCGCGCGGAGCTCGCCGCTGTGCGCGCCTCGCTGCCATCGCAGGAAGGTTCCTGAGGTGCCGGCGCAGCGGCACGCAAGCGCCGCTCAGCGCCAGAACTGCCGGTAGGGGAGGCAACGCTGCAATGACCTGCGACTAGCACCAGCGCGTCCTGGCCGGTGTGCGCGCGGGAGAGCTGGCGCGCCTGCGGGGCGAGCGCCAGCTGATCGCCTCGCGCCTGGCTGCCACCGAGACGCAGGTGGATCCGCCGGCCATCCGGCAGCGCCTCGAGCAGCTGCGCAATCTCTATGCTCTCGGTAGCGCCAGGGCCGATGCCGAACTCGAGCGGCTCATCACAGAGCTGCGCCGGCGGGCAGCGCGCGGCGTTGCGGCGGCTGAGGGGCAGCAATGACTACGCCCACTGCCATCGTCGCCGAGGACGAGCCACTAATCCGGCGCGAGATCCGCGACACTCTGCGCGAGCTGTGGCCGGAACTGACGGTGGTGGCGGAAGCCGGTGATGGCGTGGAGGCGCTCTCGGCCGTCGAGCGCTGCCGTCCCTCCAAAACGGACAGCCGCCGCTGTCCGATACCAATGGGATGGACGCCCCCACTCTAAACGGCATCGCGTGTGCCAAAGTGGGAATGCTGGTTACCACTCAAACGAATGGGAGCGTCCGCGATGAACATTACAACGGTCGGGATCGATTTGGCGAAGAATGTATTTCAGGTGCACGGGATCGATCAGCGGGATAAGACAGTGTTGCGCAGACAGTTGCGGCGCGCACAAGTAACGGTATTCTTTGGGAATCTGCCGCCGTGCGTGATCGGCATGGAGGCCTGCGCCAGTGGGCATCACTGGGTCCGGACGCTACAGCGCTTTGGACATACGGTGCGACTGATGGCGCCGCAGTTTGTGAAGCCTTAGGTGAAAACTAGCAACAACGATGCCAGCCAGACGGATGACCTATCCAGCCTGCGTTAACCTACGCTGGTGTGGTAGCTTCGAGTCGACCTTGGTTGGAGGCCTCGATAATTGCGATCGGAGCAAGAGCTCGTGCGCACACCGATTGACACTGACTCGGGCGGCCAGTACGTCGTCGCGGCCTACGGGATGAGATAGTAAATAGCCTTGCAGATACATCCCGGGGGAGCTCAACAGTAGCGCGAACTGTTCCGGCCGTTCGACGCCTTCTGCCGTTATCTCGAGTCCCAGGCCGTGACACATGTCGATGATCGCTCGAGCGATTGCGGCCGAGCGTGGGTTGGTATCGATGCCGGCGATCAAGCTGCGATCAAGTTTCACGCGTGTGAGCGGTAGCTGTTCGAGAGAGGCAAGCGAGGAATAGCCGCTGCCAAAATCATCCAGCGCGATCGCCACGCCGTGGCTACGCAGAGATTCCAGGGCCGCAATGGTCGCCGGCCCGGTTTGCAAGACCGATTCTGTCAGCTCGATCTCAATGCAGCGTGCCGGCAGCCTATATTCCCGTAATAGCTCGGTCAGGCGATCCACGACGTGATTATCGAACAGCAGGCGCGGCGAGACATTTATGGCGACACGAGCCTCGGGCCACGCGCCGTGATACCAATGCGAGGCCGCCTCAATCGCGGATCGCAGAACCCAGTCGCTGATCTCCATGATCAGGCCGGATTCCTCGGCAACGGCCAAGAACTGATCGGGCGTGGCCAGCCTCCCGTCCGGCATGCGCCAGCGCAGCAATGCCTCGACCAACGCCGTCTCAAGCGTGTCAACATTCAATTCCGGCTGGAACATCAGCTCAAATTCGTCACGCTCAATGGCGCGGCGCAGGCCCTGTTCGGTAGTGAATTTGACTGCCGCAGCCTCGAGCAGCTCAGGGGTGAATACCGACAACTGGCCTCGGCCCAGGGCCTTGGCACGAAACAGCGCCGCATCAGCGGCTTTAAGTAACGCCTCGGGATCCCGATCATGCTCGGGATATATGCTGGCTCCAACACTGACACTGACGATGAAGTCGCGGCCGTCTACCGACAATGGCCGCTGGAAGGCCTGCACCACAGCACGGCCGGCCACACTGATGTCCTCTATCGAGGCCGCCCGCTCCAGTACGACCGTAAACTCATCGCCTCCCAGGCGGGCTGCAAAACCGAAGGCGCGCGTGGCCTCAAGCAACCGTTGCGCGAGGCTCACCAGTACGCGATCGCCGAAGGCATGCCCCATGCTGTCATTGAGGTACTTGAAGTTATCGATATCCAAAAACAGCACACCGATGTGATAGCCATCGCTGCCGGGGCGTTCGATGGCTGCGTTGAGCAATGCAAAAAAGTGCCGCCGATTAGGCAAGCCGGTCAAGGGATCGTGCTCGGCCAATTCCTGTAATTGTTCGGTGCGCTCCGCCACTTTTGCCTCAAGGCTCTCTCGATAATTCTGCGCCGCAGCCTTGGCTGTGGTTAGTTCGTCGGCCATGGTGTTGAACGCCACCGCCAGCGTATCGAGCTCCCTGATTCCACCGCGCGGGACGCGCACTGCGCTCTCGCCATGCGCCAGCCGCGTAGTGGCATCGCGCAGGCGCCGCACCGGACGCACGATGCTTAGCACGGTTCCCAGCGTGATCGAGACCAATAGCACCAACACTGCCACGCTGAGCCACGCTATCAGCGCGCGCTTGCCATGATCCTGCGGCGCGCGGGTCGTGACTGAATGCGTCTCTATCACGGCTGGAGCCACAGCTGCAGCGGTTACGAACGCGGTCGGCAACTGGAGCGACACGAGTCGCGCTGCTTTATCAAGGACGATGCCCTTCACCTTTAATGGGTTTGCGGGAGGCGCGTCGATCTTGCTCGGGACGAGTGCCGCGACGCTCGTCGTCTCTTGCGAAACTTCGCTAAAGCGCTGATGAGTTGGTGCGTTTAACTCCATTATGGATTGGCGCACAGTCATCAGCTGTGCAAAATCATCACGCATGGCCGTATACCATGCATCGCCTTCCGAGCGCCTAAGGCTTTTTTCGCCGGTTTCGAGGCTCTTTGCGACTACCTGCTCCGTGTTCAGCAGGGGCTCTATTTCCGGGCTATCCGCGCTGTCCGCGGTGCCCAGGGCGGCTGCACTTCGTCGCAGTTCATCCAGGTCGGCGCTCAGTTGCAGTAGCGATTGTCTGGCGACGATTCGTCCGAACAACTTCCAAGCGCCCTTTAGCGAACCGTTGACGCGCGCGTACAACTGCTCAAACAGCATTGAGTATTGGTTCAGCAGCGCGTGGCGCTGATCCGCCATGCTCACCAAGGTCTCGCCGTGCTGCCTGTAGGTCTTGATGCTGGCAGCCAGCTTTGCAAGCGACTTTCCGGAAATCGCCTCAGCTTGAGCAATGAAAGCGCCGGACTCATGGTCCAGATCGGCTGTCGCTAGCTGATAGGCCGCTTCGCTCTGTTCCGTGTTGGCACTGCTGCGCTGCTGCACAGCGCGTTCGTAGTGATCAAGCGCCAGCAGCAAATTCTCGCGGGGAAGTACGTGCCGCTCAGGCGCAACCGCGGGCGCCACTGCGGGGGGCTCGAGGGCTCGCGGCGCTGGGGTTGGCGACACGGGCGGCGCTGGCGGTAGCCGGGTAATCTCCGTGGTCTTCTCGATCAGGACGCCGCGTTCGAAGATGAAGTTGCCCGCGAGTACCAGCGCCCCAACGCAGATGAATGCCGCCATCTGTCGGAACGCGATACCAAAGCGAAAATATTCGCTCAATGCTCTTCGGCGATCATTGATCGCCTGAAGCGCGAGAGACAGTGTGCGGACTATCCAGCGCAAGCGCTGGCGCATCGCATTCATAAGGCTGCGGGCGTTTCGTCAAACAAGCCCCAGTGTGCGTTCCTTGCTCCTTTGCATCGAGCATCTCGTGCGCAATCTGTGCGTCACATCGCATGCGAGCCTCACATTCCGGGGACTGGTCGAGGTCACCTCGCGGCAGTTGGATTTGCCATAACCTCGGACGGTACTATTGTTGGAAAGTTGCGCCTTTTACAGAAACCAAGCGTTGAACGCCCCCTTGCGGCATTCTCGATAGAAGCATCTCGATCTGAAATGAGACCACGCCATGCCACAACCGGACGAGTATCTCCTGGGCCACAATGCGAATGAGGAGGAACGTCTCAAGAGGCAGCCGGAGGAACTTGCGCCGGATTCAAGGCGGCTTCTCGATCAACTCAATATTCGAACAGGTGATCGAGCGATTGACATTGGCTGTGGGCCGCAAGGGATTCTCGACCTGCTCTCTGGGCGGGTAGGCGCAAATGGAAAAGTCGTGGGCCTCGAACGCAGTGAATCGACCGTTCAGTTGGCGCGGCAATTCATTGCCAGACATAGCCTACGGAATGTTGAGGTGCTGCACGGAGACGCGAAAGTAACCGGCCTGCCAAGAGCTTCTTTTGATCTGGTTCACGCACGTCTTGTCCTGGTAAACGTGCCAGAGCCGCAGCGCGTGGTGCAAGAAATGATCGCCTTGGCCCGGCCGGGAGGCGTGGTCGCCAGCCATGAGGCTGACTGGGGAGCGATCCTGTGTTATCCGCCTTTGCCTGCTTGGGATCGGGTATTGGAAGCATTCGAGGCATACTCCAGGAACCACGGGATCGACCTGTTCGTGGGAAGAAGGACGCACCAAATGTTCCGGGCAGCCGGTCTCACCGACATTCACGTCAACCCGGTGATTCATGTCTACCCGCCCGGCAACAGCCGTCGCAACATTTTGTGTGATTTTTTTGAAAATGTGCGAGATCGAATACTCGCGGAAAGACTGATGACTGAGGCTGCGTATCAGGAGCAGTTGGCCGAATTGAAGCGACATCTAGACGATGCTGGCACGCTTGTGATTTCGAATTTGTTCGTTCAAGTTTGGGGAAGAAAACCAAAATAAACTAACCGGCATCCCTAAGAGGCGCGCACCTTTGATCCCTCGATACAAGACGAACGAACAGCCGAAGTTTTTCTACGGCTGGTGGATTATCGTAGTGGCTGGAATTGGTCTTTGTCTTGGCTATGCCCCCATCATCGTTCTTTCGTTTGGCGTCTTCATTAAGCCGCTAGTTCAGGACTTGCATTCGGACCGCGCCAGCATTTCTCTCGCGTTTACGCTCGCTAATCTGATACAGAGCATCAGCTCGCCTCTAGCCGGACGACTGGCCGATCGCTTTGGCACCCGAAAAGTTATCCTCGTGTCGACCGCTATTTTTGCGTCGCTCCTGGTTTCCTCTCAGCTACTTTCGGCCACGCTCTGGAACATTTACGTATTTTACGGTTTGCTCGGCTTCGTAGGCAGTGGGGCTGGGCCAATACCTTATGTCAAGGTTATCTCGCGCTGGTTCGACCGGCGCCGAGGCTTAGCCCTGGGACTCACCATGCTTGGGATCGGATCTGGCGCGATCGTAATGCCGATTCTTGCTCAAAGGCTCATAGCCCTGCTCGGCTGGCGCTCAACCTACACGATCATTGGGCTGTTTGTTCTAGTGGTTTCCATGCCTGCCGTGGCGGTTTTCCTTAAAGAATCTCCTGAAGAGATTGGCCTGCTACCAGATGGCGCGATCGTTTCGGCTCATGCTGCGGAAAAACAAAACGGCGAGGAGGGGATGACCTGGCGGGATGCTCGGTGTAACAGAGCGTTCTGGCTTATGGTCGGCGCTTTTTTTCTAGTCGGCGCCAGTGTCCACGGGTGCGTGATTCATCTTGTTCCGATGCTCAGTGACCAAGGAGTCTCGTCGAACCGAGTGGCATTGGCCACGTCGTTTCTCGGAGGTGCCCTCCTAATTGGCAGAGTTTGCTCCGGGTACCTATTGGATCGCTTCTTTGCACCGCGTGTGGCCATGTGCCTATTTGGGGCGGCGGCCTGTGGGATTGCTTTGTTGCGAACCGGGGCTGACTCTGGGCTACTTTTCCCCGCTGTACTTCTGATTGGCCTCGGAATGGGTGCCGAAGTAGACGTCATCGCGTACTTGGTCGGCCGCTACTTCGGTCTGCGCGCCTTTGGCGAGATTTATGGTTACGCCTTCGCCTCATATGTTCTAGCAGGGGCATTGGGTCCGTGGCTCATGGGGGTGGGGTTCGATCGCTTCGCTTCATATGGCTCAATCCTGGTGGGTTTCTTTCTCGCCACTTTGCTCGCTGTGGTTTTGATGGGCAGGCTCGGACCGTATCGTTTCCGTCCTGGATAATGCAAATTCGCGTGCAAATCGCTCACGGCTCATGTGCCATCGGTTGACCTCTTGCTCAAAATTGATAATACCGGGGACAGTCACGTACTTTTTCACGAAAGTAAATCCCACCTTAGCGAGCACGGCGTTGGGTGCCGGA